>C688J18823_10001434_pt1 | contig 14677 bp, 11 predicted proteins | sample HopSoiMetagenom1_FD_18823 | JGI IMG/M metagenome (IMG submission 18823)
TCTGCAGCGAACGTCCGAGTCGCTTCAGGAAAAAATTCGTCAGCGCTTCGAGGTCTTCCTTGCGCGTGCGCAGCGGCGGCAACGTGATCGGAAACACGTTGATCCGGAAGAACAGATCCTCGCGAAATCCCCCCTGCTTCACTTCCTCGGACAGATTGCGATTCGTCGCCGCGACGATGCGGATATCGACATCGAGCGTCACCGTGCCGCCGATCCGCTCGAAGCGTTTCTCCTGCAGCACGCGCAGCACTTTCGATTGCACGCCGAGGGCGAGCTCGCCGATTTCGTCGAGGAAGATCGTGCCGCCGTCGGCGAGCTCGAACTTGCCGATCTGCCGCGACGACGCGCCGGTGAACGCCCCTTTTTCGTGTCCGAACAGCTCGTTCTCGATCAGCGTGTCGGGAATCGCCGCGCAGTTGATCGCCACGAACGGCTTGTTGCGCCGCGGCGAGAGCTGATGGATCGCGCGCGCGAACAGCTCCTTGCCGGTGCCCGATTCGCCCTGCAGCAGCACCGTCGATTCCGCCGGCGCGACGCGCTGGATCGCCTGCGACACTTCGACGATGCGCGGCGAGTCGCCGATGATCTCCGGCAATCCGTGCCGCGTGCGGAACTCTTCCTTCAGCAGCAGGTTCTCGAAGCGCAGCTCGCGATGTTCCTGGCAGCGGCGCAGCAGCACGAGCAGATGATCGACATCGATGGGTTTCTGGATGAAGTCGAATGCGCCGAGCTTCATCGCCTCGACCGCGTTCTCGATCGTGCCGAAGGCGGTCATCACGATCACCGGACACTCCGGATCCGATTCCCGCGACTGCCGCAGAACCGCAATGCCGTCCGCGCCGGGCATGCGGAGATCCGTCAGGACGGCGACGTAGCGATGTCCTTCCGCGAGCTTGCGAATCGCCTCGTTGCCGTTCGTCGCGACATCCGCTTCGAAGCCCTCGGACTCCATCGCTTCGCGCAACATCTGCGCGAGCGACGCCTTGTCCTCCACGATCAAGAGACGTTTCATAAGGCAGCCGGCCTCTCGACTTCTGCCCTCTGCCCTCTGACTTCTGCCCTCATAGTCCGAAGTAGTTGCGGATGCGCGAAAGGAGCGTCTGCTCTTCCTCTTCCTGGCTCGCGTTGCGGAGCTCGTCGAGGCGGTCCTGGCGCTCCATCACTTTGGTGGAGATTGCGTTCGCCAGTTCGGGAGTGTCGTGCAGGATCGGCCCGAGGGCATCTTTGCTGATCTCGAACGAGACGACGTCGGTGAGTGCGGCGACGTCGGCGGCGCGCGCTTCGCCGGTCAGGAGCGCCATCTCGCCGAACACGGAACCGGGGCCGAGCTGCGCGACCTCGTGCCAGCCCATCGGCGAATCGTCGCTGATGCGAACGGAGACGGTGCCTTCGTGCACGACGAACATCGAATCGCCGACTGCGCCGTGGCGGAGGATCGATTCGCCCTTCGAGTAGAAGTGGACTTTGGCGGAGTTGGCGAGCGCCGTACGCGCGTCGTCCGTGAGCGGCACGAAGATCTGCACTTCGCGCAGGCGGGCGAGCATCTGCTCCGGCGTGATGTGCACCTGCGTCTTCGGCGGCGTGTAGGGTGCGTAGGCGCGGATCGGCGTGGCGAACGAGATCTCATTGCGCTGGAACGCGTACCAGACCGCCTTGCGGATCTCCGAGTCGATACGATCGCGCATCGAGTAGTCGCGGGTGAAGTACTTCAGTTCGTATTGCACCGAGGAGTCGGCGAAGCCGGCCACGCGTCCGATCACCGGCATGTCGCGCGCGATGCCGTCGATGTGCGCGGCGGCCTGCGTGAGGACATCGATGACGGTGGCGGGCTGCACGTGGTAGTCGACGCCGAACGCGAGCACGCGCGCGTTGAGGCTGTTGCGCGGAAAGACTTCGATGCGCTCTTTCGACATCTGCGAGTTCGGCAGGATCACGACCTGGTTGTTGAAGGCGCGGATCCGTGTGGCGCGCCAGGTCACGCCTTCGACGACGCCGATGTAGTCGCCGGAATGGATCACGTCCCCGAGGTCGAAGGCATCTTCGAGATGGATGGCGATGCCGGCGAAGAGATTGCCGAGGGTGTCCTGCAACGCGAGACCGACCACGGCGGCGAGGACGGTGGTGGTGGTGAGCCACGCAGTGAGCGACGTGCCGTAGAGTCCGGAGATGACCCAACCGAAAAGCAGGAGGTAGCCGACGATTGCGAACATCTGCCGCAGCAGCAGCGGCGCGCGGAGATTCTTGCGGCGCGCGATCACGACGTCGAACACGAGCCGGTCGACAACGCGGACGATGACGAAGATCAGCGGAATCCACGCGGCGAGCAGGAGCCCGCTCATGTCCTTGCCGAAGATCACTTCGCGCCAATCGGAATGCGGGAAAAGAAGCTTCGGCTCGTGCTTCACGACCCAGTAGAGAAAGAACAGCGTCGCACTCAGCAAAAGCGGCGCGACCACGCGTGACGTGCGGGTTTGCTCCGGCCTCACGACGCGCGCCGCTCCCGGTTGAGCTGCACGATGTCCTTGATCCCGATGAGGATGTGGATCACGCCGAAGCCGGAGATGAAGCCGCGCACGAACGGATTATCGACCCACATCGCCAGCATCAGGTTGTGATGCAGGATCGGATTGATCATCCATACCCGCGTCCACGGCACGATCACGAAGAAGACGCCCGCCTCGAGACAATAAAGGGCAAAGAAAAGAGCCAACGACACGGGGGGAAAGATAGCAGACAGCAGATGAGAGATAACAGACAGCAGATAGCAGATAGCAGAAAAGCAAAAAAGGCGAGCCGCCTGGCCCGCCTTCCTGCTATCTGCTATCTGCTATCTGCTGTCTGCTATCTGTTTATTGATGATCCCGATGCACGTGGCCGCTGTCGCCGCTGTTGTGATTGCCGCTGTTGTTGTTGTGCGATCCGCCGCCGTCGTTGTGAGGCGCCGGAGGCGGCGGAGGCGGAGGCGGCGGCGGATTGTGATGCTCGGGCGGCGGCGAGGAGCGCTCGACCTTCGGCGGAGGAGGAGAGTTGTGCGAGGGCGAGTCGCCGCTGTTCCGGGAGCTCCCGCGATCGCCCGAGAAAATACGCGCGCCGCCGATGCGATCGATCACGCGGCGTGGGACATCGGACCCGCTGTTGCCGCTGTTGCCGTTGTTGTTGCCCGTACCGCTGTTGGCCGGCGGCGTCTGCGCCGGCGTCTCGTTGCCCGACGCACCGGTTCCCGAGCCGCCGCGAACTGCGCGGCCGCGCCAGCTGCCGCCGTTGTCGCGATTCACCGCATCGGGCGGATTGCCGGATGACGGCGCCGCGGGCGTAATCGACGTCACCGGCGGCTCGACCGGACTGATCACGCGCGCACCCGATCCCTGCTGACGCCAGTCCGAACCGTTCCCGTTTCCCTGTTCCGGATTGCGATGGACCGTGTCGCGCGGAATCGAGCCGCCACCGATCGGCGCGACGTTGCCGCGTCCAATCGGCGCGACGCTGCCGATTGCAGGACCGATCGGCGCAACCGAACCGCCGCTCGGGATGGGAGCCACGCTGCCGCGTCCGATCGGCGCAACGCTGCCGCCGCCGCTGACCACGGCGCCACCGTCGCTCGGACGATTGCGCGTGATCCGTTCACGCACCGAATTCGAAAGATCCGGGTCTCGGCGGAAGAACGGAGTTACATCCGCCGAGGACCCGGAGCCTTCGTTGCCGGTACCACCACCCAGACCTCTGCGGATCACTTCGTGAACCGCATTGGCCGGATCCTTGAGCTGATCGCGGGTGAAGCGTGCGCCGGTGTTCGAGACCGTCGCGGAGCCGCCGTCGCGTGACAGACGAGTGCGTACGGCATCGATCGTCAGCGCTGCGCGGTCGACGCGGCGCGACACCAGACCGTCCGGCGTGATGAACGTCCACGGCCGGAGATCGAGCTCGCTCACGCGCACCCTTCCGTAGAAACCGAAGCCGAAGTCGAGACGCGCCCGCGAGTACGGGCGATAGCACCAGTTGTAGTACGGCCGATAGCATTCGTACCAGCCGGCAGGCACCCAGCCGACGTAGTTGTCGCCGTACATCCAGTAGACCCACGCCGGCGCGTAGCCGCTGCCGGGCATCCAGAACCAGCCGTAGGACGGGTCATACGCCCAGCGGCCGTAGTGATACGGCACCCAGCCCCACGCTTCGTCCGACACCCACACCAGGCAGCCCGAAGGTCCGTTGACCCAGCTGCCGTGGTAGTACGGACGCCAGCCCACCGCGACGTACGGGCGCCATGCCCAGCCGTAGTTGCTGACGAAAATCCACGAGCCGTTCGCATCGAGATCGGGATCTGCGTATGCGAGCGACGAATCGAGGTACTTGCTGTTGCCGCGGTCGTAGCGCTCGGAGCGGCGGAGGAACCACTTCTCGAATTCATCCGCGACCACGCGGTCATTGCTCACCAGTCCGTACACGCCCTGAGGGTCGACCTGCGCTTCCTCGCCCGCGCGGAGGCGCGAGCGGCGCGTGGGAGTGCGGACTTCGACCGCGCCGTCGAACACCGTCACGCGGTCCTTGCCGTTGTCGGTCTCGACCGCGTACACGGCCGCGTCCTGCGCGACGTAGCTGGCGTTGTCGGTGTCGAGGCGGACCACGTCCTGACCGACTTCCGTGCGGTGCACGATCACGTGTCCGAGCTTCAGATCGATAGTCGTCTGCGATGCATCGCCGTCGTAGCTGTCGAGGATCGACTTGAAACGGACGGCGGTCGCGCGATCGAGCCCGAGGACATTGCCGTCGGAGAGACGGATCTCGGAGCGTCCGCGCCGGTTGGTCACCACTTCGTCGCCCGGGAAAACCGGCAAGTTCACCCGTGCTTCGACTTCGCGGTTGTCGTCACCCTGGTGGATGATCGTGCCGCCGTCGTCATAGGTGAAGTAGGACTGCGCGCGGCCCTGCTGCGCGGCGAACGCCGGAAGTGCAGCCGTGATCGCGAGTGTGAAGAGGAAAGCGAGTTTACGCATTGGGTTCTCCCTGCCAGCTGGTCCGTACCTGAAGCGGGCCACGTGCCATTCCCGCATGAGTATTCCGGGCTGATTTTTCAGTGAGTTAGCTCGGGGAGGAGGGGAGCGCAATCCTGAATTGAGGACAGCGTCGTCACCCGCGGACTACGTCCCGATCGACAACCGGTCCGCGAGAATGCGGGGCAGTCCCGCGTTCACGATCGTGGCCTGCGTCTTCTTCACGTCGTACGGGACGCGGAAGTACTGCACCGTGAGCGCCTTCGAATCGAAGATGGCGAACGATGCCTCGGGATTGCGATCGCGCGGCTGGCCGACGGAGCCGGGATTCATCAGGTAGCGATACGACGGCGAGAGCCGCAGCGTCGCGTCGCCGCGGATCGCCGCGCCTTCGACGTATCCGTTGTCATCCAGCGCGAAGATCACCGGCATGTGCGTGTGGCCGTAAAGAATGAACCGCGCCTCGGTCTGGCTGAACACGGCGGCGGCGTGGTGTCCGTTGAACACGTACTCGTCTTCGTCGTGCGGCGAGCCGTGGCAGAGCTGCACGTTGTCGCGGAGAACCGGACCGTGCACGAGATCGCGCAGGAAGCGGCGGTTCGGCGGACTGAGATGCTCGCGCGTCCAGATCGCGGCATGTTTCGCGGCGGCATTGAAGCCGTCAGCGTCATCGAGTCCCGCGGCGACGCGATCGTGATTGCCGCGGATGTACACCTTCTTCGCGCCCTTGAACGTGCGCATCGAATCGAGGACCTGGTTCGGTTGCGCGCCGTAGCCGACGAAGTCGCCGAGGCAGATGATGTGATCGAACTTCTTGCGGCGGACGCGCGCGAACACCGCGCGGAGCGCTTCCGCGTTCGCGTGCAGATCGCTGACCACCAGCGCTCTCACACGCGCCTCCATGCATTCATACGCGACGACTCGTGGAACGACTTCGGCAGTTCGAGCAACAGCCGCTCCACGATCTCCACCGGCGTCTCTTCCTCGCGGATGTCGAGCGTGATGTCGGACATCCGGTAGTACTTGATGCGGTTCGCGTAGAGCTCGTGCGTGGCCAGGTCGTCGCGGAACAGCGGACGCTCGCCCGCCTTGTCGTTGATGCGCGCCCGCAGCAGCGCGTACGGCGCCGACAGGTACACCGACAGCCCCTCGGACTGGATGAACTGGATGTTCTCGTCGAAGGTGAACGTGCCGCCGCCGGTGGCGATCACGCCATGCTCGAGGTTGCGCGTGGAGCGGAGCAGATCGCGCTCGCGCTTGCGGAAGTACGGCTCGCCGTGCTGCGCGAAGAGGTCTTTGATCGACATCTTCTCCGCCGATTGGATCAGGTCATCGAGGTCGAAGAACGGCGCGTCGACCCGAGCAGCAAGCTCGCGCCCGACGGTCGTCTTTCCCGCCCCCATGAAACCCACGAGGTAGATCTTCATGCTGAAGGGCCAAGCTTACGTGTCATCCCGAGCGAAGTCGAGGGACCTGGGGTGTGGAAGGCGCGCCGCCCGTCCGCCACGTCCCTCGACTACGCTCGGGATGACAGGCCCGGTCAACCCCGCAGGAACGTGTCCATGAACTTGGTGGAGAAGTCGCCGGCGATGAACTTCTCGTTGGAGACGATCTGCCGGTGGAGCGGGATCGAGGTCTTCACGCCCTCCACCACGAACTGTTCGAGTGCGCGGCGCGCGCGGGCGAGCGTCTCGGTGCGGTCCTTGCCGCGCACGATTAGTTTCGCGATCAGCGAGTCGTAATGCGGAGGGATGACGTAGTCGCGATACGCAGCGGTGTCGACGCGCACGCCCGGTCCGCCCGGCAGGTGGAACTCCTTGATCTTCCCCGGATGCGGCGCGAACGTCACCGGATCCTCGGCATTGATGCGGAACTCCATCGCGTGTCCGCGCAGCCGGAAGTTGCCCTGCGGCACCGACAGATGCTCGCCCGCGGCCACGCGGAGCTGCTCCTTCACCAGATCGATCCCCGTCACCTCTTCGGTCACCGGGTGCTCGACCTGGATGCGCGTGTTCATCTCCATGAAATAGAACTCGCCGTCCTGGAAGAGGAACTCGATGGTGCCGGCGTTGACGTAGCTCACCGCCTCGCAGAGCTTGATCGCCGCTTCGCTCATGCGCGTGCGGATCTCTTCGGTGATGGCGGGCGACGGCGATTCTTCGATCAGCTTCTGATGCCGGCGCTGGATCGAGCAATCGCGCTCGCCGAGGGCGACGATACGGCCGTGCTGGTCGCCGAAGACCTGGATCTCGATATGGCGCGGGTGCTCGAGGTACTTCTCGAGATAGACCGCCGCGTCGCCGAATGCGCGCTCCGCTTCATTGCGCGCGGTCTCGTATGCGGCCTGCAATTCGGACTCGTCGCCGCAGATGCGCATGCCGCGTCCGCCGCCGCCGGCCGAGGCCTTGAGGATCACCGGATAGCCGATCGACTGCGCGACTTCGCGCGCTTCGTCGAGCGAGCCGAGCGGACCGTCGCTGCCGGGCAGGATCGGCACGCCTGCGGCTTTCGCCGTCTCGCGCGCCTTCGCCTTGTTCCCCATGTTACGGATCGCCTCGGGCGACGGACCGATGAACGTGATCTGGCACTCGCCGACGATCTCGGCGAACGTCGCGTTCTCCGCGAGAAAGCCGTAGCCGGGATGGATCGCATCGGCGCCGGTGATCTCCGCGGCGGAGATGATGCTCGACATGTTGAGGTACGACTGCTTCGACGCCGCGGGACCGATGCAGACGTCGTCGTCTGCGAAGCGGACGTGCAGCGCATCGCGGTCCGCCATCGAATGCACGGCCACGGTCTTCAGGCCCATCTCCTTGCAGGCCTGAATGATGCGAAGGGCAATCTCGCCGCGGTTGGCGATCAGAACTTTCGAGATCATCGGCGGCTCAGACCTCGATGCCGTAGAGCGGCTCGCCGAACTCGACGGCCTGGGCGTTCTGCGGATAGATCTCGCGAATGACGCCGTCGACGTCCGACTCGATCTCGTTCATCAGCTTCATCGCTTCGATGATGCAGAGCACCTGCCCCTTTTTCACGCGATCGCCGATGCGCACGAACGGATCGGCATCGGGCGACGGAGCAGAGTAGAACGTGCCGACGATCGGCGACGTGAGGATGTGCAGATTCGACGCTGCGGCCGGCGCTGCTGGTTTCTCTCCCTGCGCTGCCGGCGGAAGTGCGTGCACGGGAATGGATGACATCAGCTGCGCGTCCGATTTCACGTCTGCGCCGACGAAGGAGTGAATGACCTGCGGCTGCGCCGTCTTTCCTTCGATCCGGACTTTCGTCCCCGCCTGCTCGATTTCCACGCCGGCGATACCGCGGTCGGCGACTTTGTCGATGAGCTCCAGAATTTCCTTCAGATTCAATTGATGCCCCTCAGATCAATTCGTCACGAAGGAGGTTCTTCGCCTTCGACAGCTCGAACCGAGCACGCCCGTAATTGCCGTCCGGCCGGAGGACGAGAAGGATGAAGTACTCCGGCGTGACGGCGGAGAGGAACGTGATGTATCTCTCCGTGACGAGGGAGAACTGTAGCACTTCTCCGGTGTCCAGCTCCGGGTTGGGGCGGATCGATTTGACGAAGCCGCCGAACTCCGCACCGATGACGTCGAGCGGCACGCGCGCATCGTTGAGCAAGTCGATGGAGATGCCGTCGAGACCGATCAGACTGACGGCCAGCGTCCCTTCCACGCGATCGCGGATTCCAGCGAGAACCTGCCTAAACGCCGCCAATGTCTCTCCTCGCCATCTTCGCCAGCCACCCTTCGAGACGCGCGATTTTCATGGATGATGATGCTGCCTCTGCCGTCGCCTCTTGCAGCGGCGGCGCAGCATCCAGCGCTTCAACCTTCGCGCGCACCGGCGCGTTGTTCGGATCGCGTGCGAGGATGTCTTCGTAGATGTCGCGCGCTTCGTCGACCAGCCCCTGCTTCGCGTAGAGGTCGGCCATCGTGATCGTCTTCGAGAAATCGTCTGCCGCCGGCGGCGGAAGCTCCGCGGTGATCGGGAACGGCATGTCGGATGCGAGTCCGATCTCGATGCGGTCGTCCGATTCTTCCGGCTCCGGCTCCGCGGCCGGCGCGAACACATCCGCGGGCTCCGGCTCCGGTGCAGGCAGCTCGGCGCTCACCGGCGTCGGCTCGATATGCATCGCCTCGGGCTGTTCGATCGAGAACGCGTCGGCGCTGTAGCCGAGATCCGCGGCCGGCTCTTCGAACGGACTGTCCTCGTGCGTCGCCAGCATCGGCACGAGATCGCCGGTCTCTGCGTCATCCCGAGCGTAGTCGAGGGACCCGGGGGATGGGTGGCTCGCCTCCGCACGCCCAGGTGCCTCGACTACGCTCGGCATGACGGGCGGTTCCGGTTCCATCGCCCAAGGCGTCTCATCAAGCACCGGCGGCGGTTCGACTGCAGCCGGCTGTTGGCTCGCCTCCGCACGCCCAAGTGCCTCGACTACGCTCGGCATGACGGGGGGTTCCGGTTCCATCGCCCACGGCGTCTCATCGAGCACCGGCGGCGGTTCGACAGCAGCCGGCTGTTCCGGCGCCGGTTCGGGAATGGCAATCGACTCGACCGGCGCAGGAGCGGGCGGATGCAGCTCGCGCTCGAGCCGCTCGATGACTCCTTCGAGCTCTTCGTCCGAGGGCAGCAGCGCGTGCACGAGCTTGTACTTCTTGATCGCTTCGACTTTCTCGCCGAGCGCGAGATACGCGTCGGCGAGGATGCGTGCGGCGACGACGTTGCCCGGATCGAGCTGCAACGCTCGGGTCAGCGATTCGGACGCTTCCTGATTGTTGCCGAGCTCGCGCAGCACGCGGCCGAGGCTCACCCAGGCGGAAAGGTAGGTGGGGTGATTCGCGAGGCCGGTACGCAGCACCTGCTCCGCTTCCGTGAACGCGGAGACTTTCCGCAGCTCCTCGCCGAGCGGATAGAAGATGCGGCTTTTCGGATCGGTCTTGAGCCGAAACCGGAGCTCCTCGATCTTCGGATTGCTCGCCGGCTGTGCCATGGTTCGATTCGGTCCAGATGCGACCGCCCCCTTTGTCAGGGGGCGGCCGAGGTTACAGTGCTATCAAATAAAGGTCCACATCAAGGTACTGCCGTGCCACTGACGCAGCCAGACAGGCTCGCCGGGTTGTTGCTGGTGAAGTTCAGGGTCGCACTGAACGGACCGGAGGCCGCCGGATCGACGGTAATCGTGAATACCTGATTGCCGCCCGGCGCGATGGTCGCGGTCGTCGGGTTGACCGAGAAGTTTCCATTGACCACCGACGAGAACGACGCATTGGTGATCGTCAGCGACTGCGATCCTGCCGGTGCGGTATTGAGAACTGTGATGGTTGCGGTGCCGGTCGCCGGATCCGTCGCGCTCGGTGACACAGGCACGGTTGCCGCGCATGTCGGCGGCGTCGGGCTCACCACGCCATTCGGCGGCGGCGGGACGACGCAGGCAACGCTCGCCGGATTGATCTGCAACGCTCCGGTGGCCGTATCGGTACAACCCGACTCGAGGTTCAGGTAAACCACGTTGGCGCTCAGCGGTACGTTCTGCGTACCGGTGACACCACCGGCGGTACAGGGCTGCGTCTGGAACGTAAAGTTCGAGGCGATCGTCGCCGTGAACGTCGTCACGTTCGTGGTCGCATTGGTCGACGCATTCGTGATGAATGCGGCCTTGTCGCCCACCGTGATCTTCGTCGTTCCCGGCACTGCGTTCGCGACCTGGATCGTGATGCTTGCGCCGGGGCTCACCGAAGTCGGACTGACGCTGATGATGACCGGCTTCGGAACCTTGTACGTGAAGTTCGGGCCGGGGGCCTGGTCGCCGTTGTCGATGTTCGTGACGGTGATCGGGCCGGTAACGTCGGCGCACGACGTCAGTGCGATTGCCGATGTCACCGCGGTGACCTGCGTTCCCGTCACCTTGATCGGAGCAGCGGCAAAACCGCCGATGACGACTGCAACCGGATCGTTGAAGCCGATGCCGTCGATCACGACCTTCGTGCCGCCGGTGGCCGGGCCCTGCGTCGGACCGACCGCCGTGATCTGCATCTTCGGCGTGTAGCGGAAGCCGCCCGCGAGCGTGGCCGTCTTGTTGGAGTTGATGTTGATGACCTTCACGTCGACGGCGCCCGTCACGGTGCCGGAACCGCCCGTCGCGGTGTCACGCGCAGTCGGGCTCATGACGATGAGCTGCTTGAATGAAACCGTGACGACCTGCGCTTCAGCCGATCCGAAGAAGACCTGCACCGGCGCCTGGAACGCGTCGCCGAAGATCGTGACGCGCGTGCCGCCGTCGATCGGACCCGAAGCAGGGCTGAGCGTCGTGATCGACGGCGTCAGCACTTCCGCCTGGAACACGAACGGCGTGCCCGAGGTCACGCGTTGCTCGGAGGTCGTTCCGGCCTGCGTGAGCACCACGATCGTGGCGTTCTTCGTCTGGCCGGTGCCGAGATCGGTCGGCGGAGTGACGACGACGATCTGCGACGCCGTCGACGAGACGACGAATGCTTCTTTCGGAGTCGTACCGGCGCCGAAGTCGAAGAAGACGCGCACCGGTCCGGTCAGATTCTGGCCGGTGATCGTCACCGTCTCGCCGCCGGCCGGACTGCCGAACGTCGGAGAGATCGAGGTGATCGACGGAACGATCGGAGGACAGTTCGGCGGGCACGGCACCACGTCCTGAATCTTGAACGTGACGCTCGTCGTCTTCGCGACGTTGTTGACCACGGCCTGAATCGTCGCCTTGCCTGCGGTCGGCGATGTCAGCGTGACCGTTGCCACGCCGTTGGTCGTCGTACGCAGCGCGGCGTTCGCGGCCGTCTCGACGAACGTGCCGAAGTCGGTGGTGAACTCGACCGCCGTGCCGTTCGGCACCGGCTGTCCGTTCTGCGTCACCGTCGCGGTGACGGTGCTCGTCCCGCTGATGAACGGATTCGCGTTGGACACCGTCAGGGTGACGGCTGCGCCGGTCGGCGGCGTGACTCCGCCACCGCCCGGGTTGGTCGAAGTGGGCGGCGCGGTCGGGGAGCTTTCGCCTTTGCATCCGGCGAAGAACGCCAGCACGGCCAGCAGCGCGAACAGGTACGTTTTCTGTCTCAGATTCTTCATGACCGGCCTCCTGCTACGCGCATCCGCTGCAGTCGTAACAGAAATCGAGCGGGAAACGCGTGCTGCCGGAGACGTTCTCACCGGCCAGCGTTTGCCCGAAGACTTCGAGAATCACATCCATCTGCACGACCGGGCGTCCCGTCTCCGGATCGCGGCCGCCGTTGACCGGCAGCAGCGCTGCAAATGGCGCCTGGTTGACTGCGTCAGATTGAAAGGCGAGGAAGTTGGAGAGCGACGAGCTTCCGCCGTTGGCGGTGAGCAGCGAGTCGATCGAGCGGGTGAATCCGGCCGGAACGGCGTGACCGCCGTCGGTGCGGATGTAGGAGATGCGATACCGGGTGATGCGCACGTCGTTGAACCGGTTGTCCGAGGTCGCTGCGTTCTTGACGATCGCCTGCATGTTCACCGTGCCGATCGACTGAGCGCAGTTCGCGGCGTCCGGCAGCAGATCGATCCGGTTCAGATTCTGCGAGTTCGTCACCACCAGCTCGACCGGCGAAGAGCTCCTATTGATGTCGCCACTGCAGGCGAACAACATCGCCACAGCGGCAATGACCCACGACTTCGTTGCACTCTTCATACGTCCTCCAGCCCCTCTACCCTCGCCGCATCACGAACGCACGATGCGCGGCGTAATGAAGATCAGAAGCTCGTCGTGCGTCGACGAGACGTTGTGCTCTTTGAACAGATTTCCAATGACCGGGATCTGATGCAGGAAGGGGAGCCGGCTCTGCGCCGTGTTTTCCTTCACCTGGTAGATACCGGCGATGACGGACGTTCCGCCATCACGCACCATGAGCTTCGTCCTCGCCTGGCGCGTCGACAGCGGCGTACCTGCACCGCCTTCGACCGCGAGACCGGTTGCCGGCTCGTTCTTCTGCACCTGAATGTCCATGATCACCGTTCCCGCTTCCGTGATCTGCGGAGTGACGGAAAGCCGCAACGTCGCATCGACGTACGTAACGGTCGTCGTGAAGTTGATGCGGGTCTGATACGGGATCTGGAAACCGCTCTGGATTTCCGCCGCCGTGTTGTTCTGCGTCGTGACCTTCGGCGCGCTGACGACCTTGACCAGACCTTCGGCTTCGGCCGCGTTGAGCGCGAGGTCGAGATTGAAGGTGCCGAGGACGTCGCTGAGCGTGAGAGCGAGAACGGGGTTGCCGGGGCCGAACTCGAACGGACCGCCGACGACGCCGACGCGGTTCGGGAAGATCAGGCCGGTGCCGGTGCCGAGGGCCGGATCCATCGAGCCGCGGAATCCCCAGACGAAGCCGTACTGCTGCAGGAAGTTCTTCGTCGTCTCCACGATGCGCGCTTCGATGACCACCTGCTTCGTCGGCACGTCGATGGAGTCGATGAGATTGCGCATCAGCTGCAGGTACTGCGGGATCTCGCTGATGATCAGCTGGTTGGTGCGCTGGTCGACGATGATGCGGGCGCGCGGCGATGCGATGTCGCGCAGCAGGCCCGAGACTTCGCCCGCTTTCGCATACGACAACAGGAAGCTGACCGTCGACAGCGGCACATTCAGCCGCTCTTCCTCGGCCAGCCGGCGCGTAGCGGCAGTCTCGGACGCGAGGCGGTCGATGGTACCGACGCGCATCACGTTGCCTTCGAGGACATACGTGAGTCCGTTCTGGCGCAGGATCAGATCGAGAGCCTGATCCCACGGTACGTCGACAAAATCAACGGTGACGCTGCCGCCGACACCCGGATCGACCGCGATGTTCAACCCGGTGAGCTGGGCGAACGTGCGCAGGACGTCTTTGATGTCGGCGTCTTTGAGGTTCAGTGAGATCGGCTCGCCGGTGTAGACGCGGCCCGCTGCGCTCAGCGTGCGTCCACCCGCGCCGGTGATGTTGCCGTTCGTGAGCACGGCTTCGCGGCCGCCGCTCGCCGTGGTGGTGGTGTTCTGCTCGTTGAAGACGTCTTCCGCCGTTCCGGCTGCGGCATTCGGGTTTGCAGTCGCTGCGGCGCCGGTGGCGGTCGTCGGAACGCTCAGCGTCCTCGTGGTGCGCTTCGGCGGAGTGGTGGCCGGCGCGGTCTGACCTGCAGGCGCGCTGATCACCGACTTCGCGCCTTTCGACGCGCTCTCCGGCATCTTCCACGTCGGTGCGTTCTCCGCGATCACCGGAACCTGCGCGCGAAGGTCGGCGTTCGTGATCTTCACCGTTGCCGGCTTCGGCGCAGGAGGTGCCGGCGGATTGTTGACTGCGATCACCTGCTGCGGTGCCGCCGGAGCAGGCGCGCCGCCGAACGTCACCACGAGGCTCTCGCCCTGGCGCGCGACGTCGTACGTCGCCTTCGAATCGAGATCGAGCACGACGCGGATCACATCGGGCGAGAACTGTCCGATGCGGACGCGCTTCACGACCGAGTCATTGACGATGATGTTTTTCTTGGCGACCGCATTGCGCACGCCGCTGATGTCGAGGACGACGCGATCGGGTCCCGCGAGCTGGAATGCCTTGTACGTCAGCTCGCCGTCGCCGCTGATGCGGATCGCCGATCCGTCGACCGCGACGTCTTTCAGTTTCTTCGCTTTTCCGGCCGGCCGCGATTCGACGACGGCCAGC
>C688J18823_10001435_pt1 | contig 14677 bp, 11 predicted proteins | sample HopSoiMetagenom1_FD_18823 | JGI IMG/M metagenome (IMG submission 18823)
CGTTTGCCGCGGATGCGCGCGTAGAGGCTCGCGCGGCCCGGCGCGGGCTCGATGATCTCGTATGGGATGTGCTCGCGATCGAGCCGCGCGGCGAGCCAGCGCGCGCCGTCGATCTCGTTCCGGTGCGAGGTGTCGATGCGGATGTACTCCTGCAGCAGCTTCGCTTCGGGTGTGACTTTTTCGTGCCGCGGGATGAACGGCGTTCCTTCGATGACGTGCTGCACGTATGCGTTCCACGCGAGGAGCCCGATGCTGGCGGCGATCACGATGCCGAGGATCGTGCCGAAGAAGATGCGCTCGCGCCGGATCTGGCGCCGCCGCGCTTCAGGATCGATCGCCATCGGAAATCACCGGCTCCAGATGCATTCCCTCGGCATCCGCAACGACGTGCACCGGCTCTTCATACGCAACATCGGCGATCTCCGGCCGCCGCCTGCGCAGCGCGAGCACGACGAGCAGCACGATCGCCGCGATGGAGATCCAGAGGCCGATGTGCACGAGCTCATTGCGGTACTGCATCACGATGGTGTGCGTGCCGGGCGTGACGTTGATGCCCTGATAGCCGATGTTCGTCACGATGGCCGGCGTCTCTTTGCCGTCGATGGTGATGCGCCAGTACTTGTGCGGCGTGACGCTCATGACCAGGAACGACTGCCCGAAGCTCTCGACGTCGATGGTCGCGCTGTTCGCGGTCTCGCGCACGCTGTGCACGACGCCGCGCGCGGGGACGAACGCCGGTTGCGCGATGAAGGCGACCGCCGGCGTGTAGGCGTTCTTCGAGAGATCGTCGACGAACTCGATGCGGCTCTTGATGGTGATCAGCTGATCGGCGAAGTAGTAGCGCGGGTAGTGATGACCTTCGAGGAAGTTGATCGGATCGGCGTCGAGCATCTTTCCGTTGACGCGCTTCTTCTCGCGATCGAAGTCGCGATAGACGCCGCGATACCACGCGTTCGACATCGCCATGAACGGGTCATACCAGTTCGCCTTGCCGGAGCGCTTCACGTCCCAGACTGAGTCGACGAGATCGATGGTCGGCAGGAGATCGGTCTTGTCGTAATCGCGCTCGAGCACCGTGCTGAGCTTCGAGCCGGCGGGCGTCATCGGAAAGAGTCCGTTGCGCACGATCCAGTAGACGGCGTCGCCGGTGGAGAAGTATTTGCGCGCCATTTCTTCCTGACCGTACCAGTCGGCCTCGTGGAAGATGCGGAAGCCGGCGCGGTTCGCGGGGAACTGTTTCGAGGCCGGCGGCGGATCAAAGAAGCGGCGCGGCATGCGCGGATTGAGCTCGTAGACGACGGTGCCGAGGTCCGCGCAGACGACGACGGTGAGCGCGGCGAGCCAGATGTGTGGGGACAGGCGCCCTCGCCTGTCCGACGGAGCGACCGGCGAGGGCGCCTGTCCGACACCGAATTTGTGCATCGTGAGCAGGAGCGCGATGTACACGCCGCCGCGCAGCACGGCGTACATCCAGTCGATGTGCGAGAGCGAGATGATGTACCCGGCGCTCGGGCCGCTGAGCGACCAGGTCTTCGTCATCGCGCGGCCGTAGAGCGGCGTAAAGCCCACCAGGGCGATGAACGCGGCGATGACGGTCGTCGCGATCAGGAAGCCGAGCGCGCCGTCGAGGATCGCGTGATCGCCGTCGAGCATGCGGTCGAGCATCTGCGACGCGAACACGATCGACGCGAAGATCGCGATCAGGATGAATTTCTCCGGATAGCGGATCGACGTTACGATGCCGTATTTGTAGAGCAGATGGAGGAACGGGAGATTTCCTCCGAGGGCCACGATCAGCGAGAAGAGGATTACCAGCAGCACGTACCTGCCGCCGCGCGGCCGCGCGAACATCGCGCCGATGAGCAGCGCCGTGACGAGCAGGCCGGAGTAGATGCTGAAGATGAACGGCGAGCCCATGCCGGAGTAGAGGCCGCCGCCCCAGTACCACATCACGCGATGGATGGAGATGTGTCCGAGGACGTTCGGATACACGAGCTCGAGCAGCTTCGACCAGGGGAGGCTCCATGCTTCGACGAGGCTGAACTCGAACGGCCGCGCGCGTGCCGACTCGCGGACGTGATCGAGCGCGGGGATCATCTGCGCCGCGCCGACTGCCGCTCCTGCCACTCCGATGAGCGCGATCCAGATCGTGCGCGTGATCGCCTTCGATATGCGCGGCTTCGCGTACCACGCGCGATAGAGCGCGTAGCTGCCGAGGAGGAAGCCGGTCTGCAGGATGGTCGTCGGCTCGGCGACGAGGAACTGCACGCCGAGAAAGAGTGCGCCGAGGGCGAAGTCGCGCGCGTGCCGGTAGAGCAGAAACTTGCGGACGTAGAGACAGGTCAGCGGCAGCCACGCCGCGCAGAAGAGGATCGGCAGGAGATTGATGTACGAGAGGTAGATGCCGCCCAGCCCGAACGTCAGTGCGCCGAAGAACGACGCGTACGGACGGAGCTCCATCGATCGCAGCAGCGCGTACATCGCGAGCAGGCCGATGTAGATGTGAATGAGGATGTGCAGCCGATAGCCGAGGTCATAGTTCGGGAGGAGGATGAGCCACGTCAGCGGATAGAAGACTTCGTGCTCCGGATTCGCGGCGATCGGCTGCCCCGCGGAGAAGTAGCGGTTCCAGTACGGAAACTCGCCGTGCTGCACGATCTCGCGGAGGATCTGCTTCGTGGGGTAGTAGTAGCGCGTGAGATCGCGCATGTAGAACTGGTTGAAGCCGAAGAGGACGTCGGCGAAGAAGAGGGTAGCGAGGAGAACGAGGAGGGTGACGGCGAGGCGGTCGGGGCGGCGCGAGCTCAGATCAGCGGGCAATCGCGCGCATTGTAGCGGGGCTCGCCGGATCGCGGAAAATCGGATGCGACCAGATGCGCTTCTTGTCGAGCTTGTACAGCACCATCGTCTTCAGGATCTCGAGCCCGTAGCGCACCGAGCGCCAGAAGCCGATCTGTGAGGCTTCGTCGAAGTAGCGCGTGGAGATCGGCACCTCGCGAATGCGCATTCCCTTGGCCACGCCCTGCGCGATGATCTCGGTGTCGAAGACGAAGTCGTCGGAGTTCGCTTCGAAATTGATCGATTCGAGATAGCGCCGCGAATACGCGCGGAATCCCGAGTGGTACTCCGAGAGGAAGATGTAGAACGTCGCGTTCTCGACCATGGTCAGGAAGAGATTCGCCCAGTACTTCCACTTCGGCATGCCGCCTTCGATCGGACGTCCGCCGAGCATGCGCGAGCCGAAGACGGCGTCGCATTCGCCGCGCTGCAGCGGCTCGACGAGCTGCGGAATGATCTTCGGATCGTACTGATGGTCGGGATGGACCATGACCATGATGTCGCCGCCCAACTCGTCCATCGCCGTGCGGTAGCAGGTCTTCTGATTGCCGCCGTAGCCGCGGTTTTTCTGATGCACGACGGTCTTGATGCCGAGCTGGCGGGAGAGCTCGACGGTGCGGTCGCGGGAGCAGTCATCGACCAGCAGGATCTCGTCGACCCAGTCCTTCGGGATGTCGTCGAAGGTGGCCTGGAGGGTCTTTTCGGCGTTGTATGCGGGAAGTACCGCGATGACTTTTTTCTCGCGATGCGGCATGGCGGACGGGGGAGCATAGCACAGCGCTCAGAAGGGCCAGGGAGGCGGCGGAAGGGCACGATCGCGCTCCCGTCTTCGCTCCAGTGACGGAGGAAAAACGACGCGCGGACCGTCCGCCCGCTCGAAGTAAACGGCGTCGATGTAGGTGCGCTCGAGCTCCATCAGCGGAGGCGGACTGAGTCTTCCCGCCTGCGAGCCGATCACGATCGCGAGGAGCACGCCGATCACGGCGTACAGCGTGTCGCGCTTCATCACGGCAATCGCAATTGCGACGACGACGCAGAACGGAACGGCGATGGCGAGCGGACGCGCGATGAGATGAAACACATTCGGTGCGATGACTCCGCGAGCCAGCAGCGGCACAGCGAGCGAGATCCACGGAAACGGGAGCTCGCGCGGCGGAAACGGAAAGACGAGCGTCGCGAGTGCAACCGCGAATGCCGCGAATCCCGCGAGCGCCGTCTCGACGTTCGAGCGCCGGCGCAAGAGCATCGGCGCGAGCAGGAACGGTACGACCGGCATCAAGTAACGCGGTCCGACATTCCATCCGCCCGCCCAGCCTTCGTATCCCGCGTACAGCAGAAGGATCGAGGCCGGCACGAGGACCAGGCTCCACCACGCGGCGGGCGCAAGTCGCGCGCGCGCCGACTTCAACGCCGGAATCGCGAAGATCAAAAACGGCATGAAAACGAGCAGGCCGAGGCCGGGATCGAGCAGGATCTGCAGCAGGCGAACCGGCGACGGGACATGGATGCCGAAAAATCCGCCGCTGACCATCTGCCGATAAATCTTCAAACGCCCGAATGAATACGGCGTCGTCCAGATGCTGCCGAAGTTGACGCGGTGATAGATCGCGAGCGCGATCGCGAACGGTGCTCCGCCCGCGATTACGCGCGCAACGCGGCGCCAATCGCGCGTCGATGCGAGTGCGCCGACGAGCACGATCGCCGCGATCGCGATCGGATACTCGCACGCGACCGCGAGCCCGATCAGCGCACCTGCCAGAGGAGCGCGGACGTCTCGTCCGCCGCGCGACTCGTCGCAACCGGGCGAGACGCCCGGCTGCTGCGGCCGGGACGGCCGCGCTCCGAACAGACACACCCACGCTGCGAAGAGCGCCATCGTGACGAGCGCGTGCGAGAAAAGGAGAAAGCCGTACGCGAACAGCGGCGTCGCGAACAACAGCAGCCAGACCACGAATGTCGTCCGCTCCGATTGCCACTCGCGCCCGAGGTACACGAACAGAAGCGCGAGGAGCAGCAGCGGAATCGTCGCGCCGGTGATGCGCATCAGATCGATCTGCGTCCGCATCGACTGCGCGGACGGCGGACCGGCGATGATCCGGCCGAGGAGATATCCGGGCAACGTCAGCAACGCCGAGCCGGGCGCCTTGTTCGAATAAACGCGACCGTCATCGAGCACCGCGAGATCCTCGCCCGCGCCGCCGACGATCGGCAGCAATCGCGAGACTTCGAACGTGTGATGCTCGACGAGCGACGCGTCCGACAACCAGCGCGCCGTCTCGCTCGGCGAGACGAAGTGCGGAAAAACGGGAACGATGATCAGTGCGAGAAACGCGTAGGCCGCGATGACGGCGTACGGTTTCAATCGAGCACTGCCCGCACGGCATCGCTGAGCGGCACGCCATCCGCGTGGCACGCATCGGCGATCGCCTGATACGCGTCGCGGCGCCGGCCTTCGCGCAGCATGTCGAGGATCCCATTCGCGATGATGGCGTCGAAGAAACGTTTGCGATCGACGTCCGTCGGCAGCACTTTCTTCGCTTCCTCCCGCAGCGATCCGAGCACGTCATTCACCTCGGCGTACTCCGGCCCGATCGCACGCTGCAGATCTTCTTTCAGCGTTCGCGCGAGTGCAGGCGACTTGCCGCCGGTCGACACCGCAATCTGAATCGAGCCCTTCTCGATGATCGCCGGCACGATGAACTCGCACAGTGGCGTGACATCGACCACATTCACCGGAATGCGCCGCGCGCGGCAGTCGGCGGCGATCTGTTCGTTCACGTGCTGATCGTCGGTCGATGCGATCACGATGTTCGCGCCTTCGATGTCGGCGGTTTCGTACGGTTTGCGTTTGATGGCGAGCGCGCCGTCGCGCGCCCACTGTTCGATCTCGTCCGTGAATTCCGGCGACACGATCGTGACCCGCGCGCCGTACTTCATCATCGTCTCCGCTTTGCGCGCGCAGACGTTGCCGCCGCCGACGATCACGACGTTGCGCTCTTCGATGTCGAGGTAGATCGGGTAGTACGGAAAGCGCTTCATGGATCAGTAAATCGGGAACCGATCACAAAGGTCCTTCACGTCCTTCTTCACCGCATCGATCACGCCCGCATCGCCTTTCGATTCGAGCACGCGCGCGACGAGGCCGGCGAGCGTTTTCATCTCCGGCTCGCGCAGACCGCGCGTCGTCACCGCCGGCGTGCCGAGACGGAGTCCCGACGCCACCATCGGCTTCTGCGTGTCGAACGGAATGGTGTTCTTGTTGACCGTGATGTTCGCCGACTCGAGCACGTTCTGCCCGTCCTTGCCGGTGATCCCTTTGGCAAAGACGTCCGTCAGGAACATATGGTTGTCCGTCCCTCCGGAGATCACGCGGAAGCCGGTGTCCGCGAATGCCTGCGCGAGCGCTTTCGCATTCCGAATGATCTGTGCTTGGTACTCGCGGAACTCCGGCGTGAGCGCCTCGGCGAATGCGACCGCTTTCGCCGCGATGATGTGCACGAGCGGTCCGCCCTGCACGCCGGGAAAGACGGAGCGATCGAGATCCTTCGCGTACTTTTCTTTGCAGAGGATGAGTCCCGCGCGCGGACCGCGCAGCGTTTTGTGCGTGGTGGTCGTGACGAAATCGGCGTACGGAACGGGCGACGGATGGAGACCGGCGGCGACCAGTCCGGCGATGTGGGCGATGTCCGCCATCATCAGCGAGCCGTTGCGGTCGGCGATCTCGCGAATGCGTTTGAAGTCGATCACGCGCGAGTACGCCGAGGCGCCGCAGATGATGAGGCGAGGCTTGTGCTCGTCGGCGAGACGCTCCATCTCGTCGTAATCGATCAGCTCATCTTCCTGGCGGACGTGATACGCGACGACTTTGAAATCGCGGCCGGAGTACGACAGCGGATGTCCGTGCGTGAGGTGTCCGCCATGCGAGAGGTCCATGCCCATGATCGTGTCGCCCGGCTTGAGCACGGTGAAGTAGACCGACATGTTGGCCTGCGAGCCGGAGTGCGGCTGCACGTTGGCGTGCTCCGCGCCGAAGATTTTTTTCGCGCGGTCGATGGCGATGGTCTCGACGATGTCGGTCGGTCCGCATCCGCCGTAGTACCGCTTGCCCGGATAGCCCTCGGCGTACTTGTTCGTGAAGACCGAGCCCATCGCCGTGAGGACGGCTTTGGAGACGTGATTCTCCGACGCGATCAGCTCCAGCGTGTCATTCTGGCGCTTCGTTTCGAGGCGGATGGCGTCGGCGATCTCGCGATCGACGGCGTCGATGTCGCGGTGCAGAAAGTCGTGTCCCGTGGCCGCGCCCTGCTGCTCTTCGATGATGGACATGATGCGTTCTCCAGACCCGCGATCTTACATAATTTCAGAAGGCATGCGCCGTCTCGCACTCGCTCTCCTGCTATCTGCTGTCTGCTGTCTGCTGGCTGTCTTTTGCTTTTTCTACTTCCGCGACAACTTCTCCACGCACTACCCGGTCAAAGTTCTCTCCGCGCAATCGTTCCGCGCGGGCGAGATCCCGTGGTGGAACTTCGCGGACGGAGGGGGCCAGCCGCTCGCCGGCAATCCGAACACGCTGACGTTCTATCCGGACAACGTGCTCTATCTGTTTCTGCCGGCGCATGTCGCATTCAACCTGCACTTCCTGATCCATTTGATCGCGGCGTGGTTCGCCATGCGGGCGTTGTCGCAATCGCGATTTGCAGCGTGGCTGTACGTGCTCTCCGGACTTGCGCTCAGCGCAACCGCGTTCTACACGCTGATCGCGGCTGTCGCGCTGATCCCGTTCGCGATGTGGGCCGCGGAGCGCCGCAAGGCGTTGTTCCTCGGCACTGCATTCGGCTTGCTCGCGCTCGCGACGGAGCCGGTGACGATCCTCGGTGCAGCAATCGCCGTCGCGATCATCGCGGTCGGACGCATGCCGGTCCTGCGCATCCTCGGCGCGGCGTTCATCGCCGCGGTGATCGCGTCGCCGCAACTCGTCGCGTATTCGGAGATCGCGCGTGAAGTCGAGCGCGCCCACGGCTTCTCCGCGCAGACGGTGCTCAATGCATCGCTGCCGCCGCAGCGATTGCTCGAGCTCGCGATCGGTCCCGTGCTTCCGCTGCCGAGCCAGTACCTGTTCGTGTCGCTGTTCATCGGCGTGATCGTGCTTCCCGCGCTGTTCCAGCGCTCGCGCTACGTCGCGATCGCATTGCTGATGCTCTTCCTCGCCCTCGGCGCATCGAATCCGATCGTCGCCGGAATCGTGAACGCACTTCCGGCGATCCGCATCGGACGCTATCCGGAAAAATTCGCGATGGTGGCGGTGGTTGCGCTCGTCGTGTTGTCCGGCATGTTCTACGAACGCGCGAAACAGAAGCGCATCTGGCTGCTCATCACGTTCATCCCAATCGCGATCTGGTTGCCGCGCACGCTGTTGCTCGACTGGTTCGCGCCGTACCGCACCGATGCAGCTCCCTCGGCGACCCGTGTCGTGGTGACGAGTCTGCCCGGTGGCCAGACTCCGTCGCGCGACGATTACCACCTGCGCGTGCAACATCGCGAGCCGATCTTCGGCGCCGTCGCGGGGATGCAGTACGCGCTCGTGCGATCGCCCGAGAACATGCATTCGCTGCTCAGCCGCATCGCGCTCGAGCGCTGGAACGCGACGCACAACAAGCGCTGGCTCGACATCGCGACCGCGCCGCCGGTCGCGATCATTCCGCACGCCGTCGCCGCGCATTCGGTCAACGAAGCCGTGCACGTGATCGAATCGAGCGATGAGCACGTTGCACCGATCGCGTTCGATTCCGCGCCGGATGCACGCGTGCTGTCGTACGCGCGCAAAGGGCAGACGATCGCCATCGACGCAATCGGTCCCGCGCTGCTGATGATCAATGAGAGCTACTTCAACGCATGGGTCGCGGACGGCCTCCGCACGACGCCCATCGATCTCGACCGCCTCGGCGTGCTCGTTCCCGCGGGCCAACATCACATCGAGCTGCGCTTCGGCCGCCGCCGCACGGTGGTGATCGCGGCGTGGCTGCTGTCGTCGCTCGCGCTACTCGCTGCCGCGATCGCGCTGCGCATCGAAGTACTCGATCGCGGCGCCGGCGAGGTAGAGCGAGCCGCCGACGAAGATCGCGCGGTCGCGTGATTGCGTCGCGCGCAGAAACGCGTTGAACGGCTTCGGCTCCGCGACTGCATCGATGCCGAGCTGCGTCGCGATCTCCACGAGCGATTCCGCCGGCGCCGATCGCGGCGGAAACGGCTCCGTCGCGATGATCGAATCGAAGAGCGGGAAGAGCATGCGTGCCGCGATCGCGACGTCCTTGTCGCTCATCATCCCGAACACGAGCTGCCGCGGACGCGGGATGCGCTCGTCGATGTACGGGATCACTGCGCCGATCGCGTGCGGGTTGTGGCAGCCGTCGATCCAGATGTCTTTGTCGCCGATACGCAGATGCTCGAGCCGTCCGCGCCAGCGCGTCCGTTCGACGCCGCGTTCGATCGATTCTTCCGTGATCCGCGGCAACTGTGCGCGCAGTTCGTGCGCGGTGCGCACGGCGAGTCCGACATTGCGCCGCTGGAACGCACCGGCGAGCGGCGTGTCGTGCTCGTCGTGAACCTCGAAAAAAGGATTGCCGAATTTCTCCGCGCGTTTGCGAAGCACGTTCACGATCAGCGGATCGTCGTTCGATGTCAGCACGATCGCGCCGCGATGAATCACGCCCGCTTTTTCGCTCGCGATCTTGTGCAGCGTGTTGCCGAGGTACTCCATGTGGTCGAAGCCGATCGGTGTGATTACGGCGGCGAGCGGACGGACGACGTTCGTCGCATCGAGCCGGCCGCCCATCCCGACCTCGAGCACCGCGACCTCGCATTGCGCGAGCTCGAACGCGACGAATGCGACGATGGTCAGCGCTTCGAAGTACGTCGGCGTGATCGACACGCGCTCCGCCGCTTCGCGCAGCAATTCGACCGATCGCTGTAGGAGCTCCGGCTCGATCAGCGCGCCGCCGATCGTCCAGCGTTCGCGGATGTCGACGAGGTGCGGCGAGGTGTAGTGACCGGCGCGATACCCCGATTCGTTCAGGATCGAGGCGAAGGTTGCGGAGGTCGAGCCTTTGCCGTTCGTCCCGGCGACGATGATCGATCGATAGGCGCGCTCGGGATGATGGAGCGATCGCAGCATCGCGCGAATGCGGCCGAGGCCGGGACGGATGCCGGACGCCTGAAGCGCGTCGAGGTACGCGAGTGCGTCCACTTACTTGCCGGTAAAAATATGGAGGAAGCGCGCGATCGCGCCCTTCATCTCGGCGCGCGGCGTGATCAGATCGACCATGCCGTGCTCGACGAGAAACTCTGCGCGCTGGAAGCCTTCGGGCAGCGTCTGACGGATCGTCTGCTCGATCACGCGCGGGCCGGCGAATCCGATCAGCGCCTTCGGCTCCGCGAGGTTGAGATCGCCGAGCATCGCGTACGACGCGGTCACGCCGCCGGTGGTCGGATCGGTCATCACGGAGATGTACGGCAGCTTCGCATCGGCGAGCCGCGCGAGTGCCGCGGAGATCTTCGCCATCTGCATCAGCGACAGAATCCCTTCCTGCATGCGCGCGCCGCCGGAGCAGGAGACGATGATCAGCGGCTCCCCTTTGTCGACGCAGCGCTCGATGGCGAGGGTGAGTTTTTCGCCGACGACGGAGCCCATCGAGCCGCCCATGAATGCGTACTCCATCGCGCAGACGACGACGTTCAGTCCATCGATTTTTCCCTCGGCGCAAAGCACCGCGTCGCCCTTGCCGACGCGCTGCTCGTAGACCTTGAGGCGGTCGCGATACCGCTTCGTGTCCTTGAACTCGAGCGTATCCACGGAGCGGATGTTGCCCGCGAATTCCTTGTATTGACCGTCGTCGAAGAGGATGGCGAAGCGCTCGCGCGCGCTCAGACGGAAGTGGTAGCCGCACTTCGGGCAGACGTTGAAGTTCTGCTCGACTTCCTTGCGGTAAACGATCTCTTTGCAGTCATCGCATTTGATCCAGAGGCCTTCCGGAATGGCGGACTGCTTCTCGACCGCCTCTTTCGGTTTCTTCTCTTTTCGGAACCACGCCATCGGGGCCGGACTTTAGCACGGAGTGCGGCGGGCATGGCGCGGGCGCGGGCGGCATGGCCGCCCTTTCGGGAAGAAGCGGCGGCATGGCCGCCGCACTCCACCTAGATCTCGCGGAACATGTAAGGGCGCAGCACGTCGATTCGCTCCTCGAGCTTGTTCGCGTCGAGGTAGCGAAGCGTTGCGGCGACCGAGGAGAGGAGCGAGTTGCCGTCCTGCGGCGTGTAGCAGAAGCCGACGACTTTGCGCGCATTCGGCACGGTGAGCGTCGACATCGGCATGACGGTCTGGGAGAGGATGCGGCCGTAGTAGCCGTGATCGCGTCCGAACGAGAAGATCTGGTTCACCGAGCGTTTGTTCGTGCACGCCACGCGCGGATTCCCGCGCAGCAACGCCTTCACTTCCTCGAGCGACGTGTCGTGATGCAGGTCGAGGTTGAACCAGAGTGTGTGCATGTACTGCGTGTTGATCTTGATCGCCGACGAAAAGAGGTTCAGCTTCTCGCCGACGGTCTGGAAGAGGTGATGCGCGTCGCGCGCGTGATGCGTGCCGAAATCGGGATCGTCGTGCTTGCCCGCCTGCGGCGCGGCGAGGAATGACTTCGCGTCCGACACGTCGTTCGCGCGGCGCATGCAGACGAACTGTCCGCTGTGCAGCGAGATCTTGCCGCCCTTCACCGCGATCGTTTTCAGCAGGACGGAGATGTTGTGCGTGTTGCAGGAGACGACCTGCACGTACTTCTCGTCGGGCGACTGCACTTCGTCGTTGATGCCGCGCGCGTACGGTTTGCCGAAGCCGAATTCCGAGCCTTGCGCGAGGAAGCCTTTCGGCCCCTTCACGCGCTGGTAGAAGTGCTTGTTCTCGTTGCCCGCCGGCGTGCAGTCGACGACTACCGTCGCGCGCTCGATCGCCTCCTCGGCCGTGTATGACACGCGATGCCCGAGCCGCGCGAAATCGTCGCGGGCATCATCGTCGGCGGCGAGCCGTGCGCCGCGATGGAGCAGGTGATTGATCATGGCGCGGTCGTCCGCGTTGGGCGTCCGCTTGTGGAACGTCACTTCATCGATGCCCCACGCGTCCTTGAACTCGGTGAACATGCCGATCAGCGGCTCGCCGATCGTGCCGGTGCCGACAACATGAACGATGTTGTTGCTCTTTTTCGCTGCCATGAATGCTCCCGCTTCGGATTCGGGGGCGGATTGTAGCTCAGCGGGTCGTCAGGATGACCGTTTGCTGGGTCGTGTTGTCCGTTGCGGAGATGAAGGCCCAGTAACGGAGGCCGGGCGTGAGGGGCGTGATCTCGACGCGGACGCGGCCGGTGCTGGTTGTGGTGGTGGGTTGCCAGGAGAGTTGTCCGTAAGCGGGGCGGAGAGCGAAGGTGTATGCGGTCTGGTAGTAACGCTGCGTGACGCTGAGCGGCACGATCTCATCGCTCACCGCGGCGTCCGGGAATTCCTCTCGAACGCGGCAGCGGACAGTCGCACCGGCGAAATCTTCGCTGGCGTACACCCGGAGCGTGAGACGTGTGTCCGGGTTATACGGCACCGCGACGATATTTACTGCGTCGTCGAAGAACTCGGTTTCCCGAACGGTGGGGATTTGGGTGAAAAGATGCGAGTTCTCGCGCAGCGTCAGCGTGACGACTGTCTGGTCGACAGCCGACTTCTCGACGTACAGCCATGATCCGCCGGTTTCGCCCGGCTCAGTACGTTTGAATCCCGCCAGGAAGACCGTTCCGGGGATCGCTTGAATCGGCTCGTTACACGCAGGTTCACATCCGGCGACAAGTAGTGGATAGACCAGAGGCGCGCCGGTAGGAGTGAAAAAACGTAGCTCGGAGGTCCACACGGAACCAAAGGCTCCGGGGGCGTTAATCACCGTCACCGGAAGCAGCACTCGCATCTGTTCCGGCAGCGGCGGAATCTCCGCTGAGGCGGTGGCGATGACGAACAGGGCAGTCAGAGTTGCGTAAAGAGCTCTCAGCAGCATGGCCGTCTTCTCGGGAATCCATCGTAGATGAAAACGTTGGGCGAGCCCGTCGTCAGATTGAGCAGCAGACCCCGTTGTGCAGTTCCGAGGACCGAGCTCTCGATTTGGGCCGGCGTTCGATACTGCGGTTCGAGGTTCGCGCTTTTTTCGAGATGCATGGCGACGACGCCGGCAACATGCGGCGCAGCAACCGATGTGCCGAACCAAGTGCCGCGTGGATCGCCGACAGAAATATTCGCGCCCGGAGCAAACAGATCGACGCACGCACCGCCCTTGGATCCGCTCCACATTGAATCGCTGCTGTCCGTTGCCGCGACTGTAATGATGCCGTTGGGCGAGGTCGAGTAGCCCAGGTGACCGGGTGAAATCGCGCAGGCATTGGTCGACGTCGATTGCGATGTGATGTTTCCGGCGATTGTGACCACGGTGATACCAGCCGCTACGGCACGGCCCACCGCGCTGTCGATTACCGGAACGGTGTTGGTGAAGCTGTACAGGCTGAGATTCGCGACCGCTAACTCGGAGGGCTGCGCGGCATGTGTCGCGATCATCGCATCAATACCCGCAGCGACATCTGCCTCACTAGCCCACTCATTGCGGCATGTGAGAACGCGATAATTCGCGAAGATCACGTCTTTGGCGACTCCGTAGGTCGCTCCGCCGACCACTTCAGCGATGTAGGTGCCGTGGAGGGCGCAATCATCTGTGCGCGATTCCGTGCTGACGAAGTTCCTGTTCTCCCGAATCCGTGAAGCGGGCAAATCGGCTGTCGGGTTGATCCCCGAGTCGATGACATACGCCACTACGCCTGCACCGCTGTAAGCCCACGAATACGTACTGTCGTACGACAACGTCAGCGCGTTGATGCGATCGAGGTTCCAGGCCACTCCCGATTGCGAGCCTGCGCCGCCGGCATAAAACTTCGTCGCTTCGTACACGTGGCTTACCGCAGGATGCTTGCATACAGCGCGTGCGGCAGCCTCGGTAGCCCGGAACGAGAAGCCGCGAAGAGCATGGCGGTAAATGTGCTCGGCTGCGACTCCATTCGCCTTCGCGACATCGGCCACAACTGCATCTGTGTTCATTGTGTCGGCATCGAATGTCGCAATGTAAACCCCTCCGACGGGATCGGATGAGGGCACGAACTCTGCGTCCGAGGAATGTACGGGATTGGCGGCGTAAACGTTCGAAAGGGACATAAACAACACCACGATCCATACGGCCGTTTTCATTTACTGCCTCCTGTATTGCGATGCGGATGGACGGCCGACTCTGCAAGAAAAAAGGCCGGAGATCAACTCCGGCCTTTCCTTACAACCTGTTGTCCGCTTGCCTACTTCGCCGAGACCACCTTCACCGTCGCGGTCGATCCCGGCCACTTCTCGCCGCTCAGCGGCTCGATGCGGCCGCCGAGGCATTGGCCGAGGAACGCTTCGGCGCGGGCGTTGAAGTCGATGTTGTTCTCGGGACGGGCGAAGCCGTGGCCTTCATCGGAGTACACGACGTACGTCACCGAGCCGTTGTTCTTCTCGATCGCATCGACGATCTGCTCCGACTCCGCGTGGTTCACGCGCGGGTCATTCGCGCCCTGTCCGATCAGCAGCGGCTTCTTGATCGCGTTCGCCTTGAACAGCGGCGACGCGTTCTTCACCAGCTCCGCTTCCTTCGGATCGTCGACATTGCCCATGCGTGCATCGAACATCGCGCGCATCGGCTTCCAGTACGGCGGGATGGAGCCGATCAGCGTCTTCAGGTTCGACGGGC
>C688J18823_10001436_pt1 | contig 14675 bp, 11 predicted proteins | sample HopSoiMetagenom1_FD_18823 | JGI IMG/M metagenome (IMG submission 18823)
CGAGTTCTTCCGCATTGGAAGGAATGCTTGCCCCGGCTTCGAGCAATGCGCGAATCGCGCCGACATAGTCGCCTGTGTCGCGATGCCAACCGTTGCCCGATCCGAAGACGGTCCATGAGAGCGCCGTTCCCGCGTAGTCCCGAGATTTCAATTCCAACGTCGGATGGAACGGCAAAATTTCACGGATCATCTCCGCATTGCCGTGGAACCCTGCCCAGTGCAATGCCGTTGCGCCCGCATCGCCAGGCGTGTCGACCGGCCAGCCCGCCTCCAACATGAGGCGAACCGCTTTGGTGTTGTTATTCTGCGCAGCGTTAGGAAGTTTCTTCAGCTGTTCGTCCGAGAGATTTTGGATCGCATTCCGGTTTCTCGAGAGAAATTCCTGAAACGCCGCTTCATCCCCGAGCTCGCATGCCAGCGCCAGCTTCAGATTCTCCGGTGTATGTTTCATGAGCAACTGGAACACGTCTTCATGACCATAATCACGCGCCACGGTGTGTGCTGTCCGATGGTGGCCAAGCATCCAGATATATATCGTTCCGCCGGCTCGCGGATTCTTCTTGGGGAACCACTCTTCCGACACGCTCATCCGTATGCACTCTGGATCGCGCTCCAAATGCCGCTTCAGCAGTTCGATGTCGCCAAGCGCCGCGGCCATCAGAATGTCCGTCTGGCATCCGCGAGAAACCAGAAACCGAGCCACATCCTGCCGATCTTTGGCATAGTGCCGCTTGTGCTCCACCCGAAGCATGTACTGCGCCGGAGTCGATTCATGATCCACATCGCGAGCATCGATGTCCGCTCCCTTCGCGAGCAGGAACTCGGCAACCTCCACCGTGGACGCGAAGTGCAACGGCGTCTGTCCGTCGCCCCCGCGCGCATGCACCAGGTTCGAGTCGGCTTCGATCAGTTCGCGCAGTTTAGGTAACATTCCCAGTCGCGAGGCCGAATGCGCATCGATCACCGCTCCGCGTTCGACAAGGAATTCGACCATGCTGGGATCGCACTCATCCAGCACTCCAAAACCTCCTGCCCACCACTCGCTGCGTTTGCGGATGTCGGCTCCGGCCTCGAGTAGCGCCTCGATTGTGGCCCGATCGCTGCGCTGCACGGCCGCGTACAGAGGGTTCAGCCCGAAACCGTAATCAGCAAGCGGATCGTTGATGGTCGCGCGGAGTTCTGGATGTTTCTTCAAAAGCTCTCGCACTCTCGGGGCATCCTGGTCGCAGACGGCTGCTTTGAATGCCTGTGCCGGGGGCATCCCGAGTGAGAGAACGTGCGACTTAAGTGTCGCCCACGTGCCGAAGCCATACTCGTTAGCAAGTTTGTGTTGCGCGGCTGACAGCCTGCTCCCGGGCGTAGCACGCAGCAACTCTTTGGCTTGTTTCTTGAGAAATTGAAGATTGGGTTTTGCGGGTAGCTGACGAGACATTCCTTCTCCTATGGCCCGTGTCCGCTATTTCGGGCAGAAGAGAGGTAAGTGCTCGTTGCTATTGAAGACCATCCAGGTGGGATCATCCCTTTCCGCGGACAGGAGGCAGCCTGCGATGCCATCGGCATTGTAGCAGGGCGGATTCTAACTGGAGAAGTTGAATCACGCTTGCCTGCTTTTACAAAATGGCCCGCTGACCGCGAGGGCAGTCAGACAACCTTATGAATCGAACATGTGGAGATGAGACGTAGCAGGTGCTTTGCGTACGTGGATGCAATCAGCCATCGCGCGGCACATTGCATCTTAAGGCTGGCCTATACTCGAAGGGGTAGCGCCTCGCAGAACTGGAGAAACTCCCCGGATCGATGCCTAGACGAATGACAGATTTTCAATTTCCACTCACCGCGACCGACCCGATTCTTGTAGCAGGAGGCTCGGACCATTCTTTTCGAACACTCCTGTATGACTTTTTCACGGTTTCCGCCCGCCTGGAAACTATGAAACGCTATCTGGGGAAAAGACTGGGTCTCACCGGCCCGCAATACACCATCATGATGGCCGTGGCTGAACTCCAGGGTCAGATCGGGGTGAGCGTGGGCCGGGTTGGCGAATACCTGCACGTCACGGGGACATTCGTGACCATCGAATCGGGGAAACTTATGAAAAAGGGTCTGATGGAAAAACACCCCGACCTCCGAGACGGTCGAGTTTCTCTTCTTTCCCTTGCTCCGAATGGCGTAAAGGCACTCCGGTCCCTGTTTCCCGAATTGCAACAAATCAACGACGTGTTCTTTGAACTGCGCTCTCGCGCTGAGTTTGAGCGCCTGTGCAAGACCTTAGAAAAGCTCGTCGGCAACAGCCAACGTGCCCTCGCGCTTGTCGCGGGTAGTCGCTCCCCTGAATAACTTAACTAGGTAAGTTAGTTATCATTTTCTCTTGACAACTGGATACGCCTGAAGTACGTTGAACATCCCCAAGTGAGAAGCTGCTTCTAGACCCGGGCTCGCCTTCTCGGGGACTATTGGCCTTCCTGCTCAATCAATTTTCGGCTCAACGGTAAGCCGCAGTTTGTCGTGACGAAGTAGCAGTCGCGAACGGGCCCGGAGTAGAGACCCCCTCAGCTCCAGGTCCGTCTTTACCCATTTCTCCGTCGCCTCGCTGAGGCATTTTTACGAGGATATTTCGATGAAGACTTCAAAGGCTTCTCTCACGCTTTCCGCCGCATTTGCATGCGCGGCTATCACTTTCAGCCTGGCGGCACGCGCCCAGGCCCAAACCGTAACCTTCCTTACCCAGTTCACTGGCAACCAGGGATCCGCTACAACGGTCATTCAGGGCGCGGACGGAAACTTTTACGGCTCAGCCTTCAATGGCGCTTACCAAAAAGGCCAAATCTTCCGTATGGCCGCTGACGGAGAACTGACTACGATTTACAGTTTCTGCGCCCAGACCGGCTGCCCTGACGGAGACTCTGTGGATCGAAGTCCGATACTCGGAAGCGACGGAGATCTCTACGGCGTGACGGGGGGCGGCGGGAACAGTAGTCAATCGGGAACCTTTTACAAAATGACCCTCGACGGCAAGATTACGACCCTTTACACATTCTGTCCCGTTGTCAGATGCGCTGACGGGCAGGCGCCGCGCGGAATCATCCTGGCCAGCGACGGGAATTTTTACGGCACCGCAGAGCTTGGGGGAAAATTCAATGTAGGCACGATCTTCTCGATCAGCCCGACTGGCATGTTCAAGTTACTTCACACGTTTTGTTCACAAACGAATTGTAACGATGGTGCAGATCCAAAATCTCCGCCGGTCCAGGGTACTGACGGCAACTTCTACGGCACAGCGTCCGAGGGCGGCACGCATAACGGGGGCGTCATCTACCAGATAACCGCGGCCGGGACCTACAAGGTGCTCCACAACTTCTGTACCTATACCTATCAGCCTTCCTGCCCCACGGGCGCCAATCCGACGGGGACGCTCGTGCAGGATTCGAAGGGGAACTTCTTTGGCACAACCGCGTTCGGCGGCAACACAAAAAACATCGGCGTCGTATTCGAGCTTACATCGAAAAATGAGTACAAGGTCCTGCACTCGTTCCTGGGCTACGACGGTTCGTTCCCCACTTCCGGATTGGCGCTCGCCAGCGACGGCAGTCTCTATGGATTGACTGTAGGTGGAGGCGGGCCGGCTAAAGGCAACATCTACAGGGTGACCTCAGCGGGCGTGTTCAAGTCGATCTACGTATTCCGGGGAAACCAAGGCTACGATCCGTTTTATAGCCTTTTTCAGGGCACCAATGGCGATCTCTACGGGACCACGCTCTACGGTCCATTGCCCTGTTGCTATGGCACGATTTTCAGCCTCTCCGACGGCATGGGCCCGCTGGTCGAAACCGTACCTGTGGCCGGCAAAGTGGGGCGACGCATCATTATCCTGGGCAACGGCCTGAGTGGAACAAGAAGTGTGAAGTTCAACGGCAAAGCGGCGACGTTTACCGTCGTTTCCGATACAGATATCAAAGCCACTGTTCCCTCGGACGCGACCACCGGCACCGTTACAGTCGTCACACCAACAGGAACGCTCAAGAGCAACCCGCAGTTTGTCGTAACGAAGTAGCACTCGCGAACGGGCCCGGAGTAGAGACCCCCTCAGCTCCGGGTCCGTGTTTTACCCATTTCTCCGCCGTCTCAATGCAGGCCGTAGGACCCCCGTTCGACTTTAATTTATGCGGCCATTTTTCCTTGACAGATTAACACTGTATATCATACAGTATGTGTCATACACCGTATGCCGCAAGGTACCCCCATTTCGAATGACGTATTCGAGAATCTCAGGCTTGAGCTTCGGCGGGGGTGCCTGACGCTAGCTGTCCTGACGCAACTCCGAACCGAGCGCTACGGATACACCCTGCGCAAGGCTCTCGCCGACGACGGCCTGGAGATCGACGAAAGCACGTTGTACCCGCTGCTGCGCCGCCTGGAAACTCAGGGCCTACTCGTCAGTCAGTGGCGCGAGGAAGACAAACGCAACAAGCGTTTTTATCTCCTTTCGCCGACCGGAAAGCAGGTGCTCGAACAGTTGCTGGCCGAGTGGCAGCGCATCAACACTTCGCTCAAAAAGATTCTTCAAGAGGCATAACACCATGAGCAAAACATCCAGCCGCAATCCTATTGACCTTTTGGACCGCTACCTTCAGGCCGTGCGCTTCTGGTTGCCGAACACTGCCAAGCAGGAAGATCTGTTGGCGGAACTCGGCGAGGATCTGCGTTCGCAAATCGACGCCAGAGAGGAGGAACTCGGGCGTCCGCTCGATCAGGCGGAGGCCGCCGCGATCCTGAAGGCGTGCGGCAATCCGATGGTCGTCGCCAGCCGTTTGGGACCACAGCGATATCTGATCGGGCCCACCTTGTTCCCGATCTATGTGTTCGTGTTGAAGATGGTCCTGCTCTGGGTTCTGCTGCCGATCTTCATTGTCATCCTGGCTCCGCTGAATGTCGCGAACGCAGGAGGCGATTGGGCCAAAGCGCTGTTGAGTACGTTGGGCGGTATGTGGAGCGGAGCCTTCATCGCCGCCGGCACCATCACGCTGGTCTTCACGATACTCGAGCGAACCCAGGTGTTCGCGCGCATCGACTGCAAATGGAATCCTGAAAAACTGCCCCCGGTGGAGAAGCGGGAACGCAAGACATCCTTCGTACAAACCGCTTGCGAACTCGTATTCAACCTGTTTGGGCTTGTCTGGCTGTTGCTCATCCCGCAGCATCCTTTCATGATCCTCGGCCCCGCCTCGGCGATCCTGAAGCCCGCGCCCTTGTGGAACCAGTTCTATCTTCCAATTGTGCTGATCTCGGCATTTGCTATCGTGCGGCTCGCCCTCGTGCTCGCGCGCCCGCAATGGAGGCTGTGGCCCCAGATCAGTGACTTGATGCAAGGCGTTTTCGTTCTCATCCTGCTCAGGTACATCAATGCCGCGCTGGGCCACGTGCCCAGTGCCAACTGGTATCCCTTTGTTACTTTGGCCGATTCGGTCAAGAACTCGGGACAGCACATTAAAATCGCAGCGGTCGTGAACGTTTCCATCCTCATTGCCTTGTTGGCGACTTGGCTCGGCGTGAGCATCAGCGTCGTCGTCCGTATCTGGGAACTCATGCGACTGATCCGGAAACCGGGCAACGGTACACGGCAACCTGCGTCACTGCAGCTGCGATAACACCAGAACTGTTCAGAACGGAATCGCGCTCCCTCACGGCGGCACGCCTCAGGAGCCCTTGCCCATCTCGGGACTCTGAAGTTTGGAGCATCCAAACCGTGCTCGTGCTGCTGCACCATGCCGTTCAGAGGGTGCTTTCGGAAACAACGCACAAGAGCCCCCTTCAAAAATCGCGCTCTTGGCGACTTGGAAGCGGGGATTTTGCTTTCTGTATTTGCGATAAGATCAAAGATTATGAATCCCACAGCAGCTGAGGCTGAGACGGGTGAGAATGCCTCGCCCCAATCGCGCCCCTCCAACTTTCTGCGCGACAGGATCGCCGAAGACCTCAAGACCAACAAGTACAACGGACGTGTGCAAACCCGCTTTCCTCCCGAGCCCAACGGGTATCTTCATATCGGTCACGCCAAGGCGATCTGCCTCGACTTCGGGCTCGCGGACGAGTTCGGCGGTCATACCAACCTGCGCTTCGACGATACCAATCCTGAAAAGGAAGATGTCGAGTACGTCGACGCCATCATGGAAGACATACAGTGGCTCGGCTTCCACTGGGACGGCCTCTTCTACGCGTCAGACTACTTCGGCCAGCTCTACGAATGGGCGGTCAAGCTGATCAAAGACGGCAAAGCCTACGTCGACGACCTCACGGCCGAAGAGATTCGCAAGCATCGTGGAACGTTGATCGAGCCCGGCAAAGACAGCCCGTATCGCAATCGTTCGGTCGAAGAGAATCTGAATTTGTTCGAGCGCATGAAGAGCGGCGAGTTCCCTGATGGCACGCGGGTGCTGCGCGCCAAGATCGACATGTCATCGCCGAACCTGAACATGCGCGACCCGGTGATGTACCGCATCCTGCACGCCGAGCATCACCGTACCGGAAAGAAGTGGTGCATCTATCCGATGTACGACTATGCGCACGGGCAGTCGGACTCCCTCGAGAAAGTCACGCACTCCATGTGCTCTCTCGAATTCGCCGATCACCAGCCCCTCTACAACTGGTTCATCGAGCAGCTCGGGATTTTTCCATCGCAGCAGATTGAGTTCGACCGTCTCAGTCTGACCTATACGCTGATGAGCAAGCGGAAGCTGCGCCAACTCGTGGAGCAAGGCACAGTACGCGGCTGGGACGACCCGAGCATGCCAACGCTTTCCGGTTTGCGCCGCCGCGGCTACACCCCGGAAGCAATCCGCAATTTCGTGACTGCGGCCGGCGTGTCTCGTACGAACGGCATTGTTGAGCTTGCGATGCTCGAGCACTTTGTCCGCGAAGATCTGAACAAGCGCGCGCCGCGCGTGATGGCAGTCCTGCGTCCACTAAAGATCGTCATCGACAACTATCCCGAAGGCCAGATCGAAGAGATGGACGCGACCAACAATCCCGAAGACGCGGCCGCAGGGACGCGCAAGGTGCCATTCTCGCGCGAACTCTACATTGAGCAGGATGACTTCCGCGAAGTACCTCCGCCAAAATATTTTCGCCTCTCACCAGGAAAAGAAGTGCGCCTGCGCTACGGCTACTTCATCACCGCAAAGAGTGTGGTGAAGAATGACAAAGGCGAAGTGCTCGAAGTGCACTGCACGTACGATCCAGCAACGCGCGGCGGCAACGCGCCTCCCGATGGACGCAAGGTAAAGTCGACCATCCATTGGGTGTCGGCGCAGCATGCTGTCGATGCCGAGGTGCGCATCTACGAGAACCTGTTCACCAAAGAGAATCTTGGCGACCTCGACGAGGGCAAGGATCCGCTTGACTATTTGAATCCCAACTCGCTGGAAGTGATCCCGCACGCAAAGCTCGAGCCTTCGCTGGCGAGCGCCGCTTCGGGCACGCGATACCAGTTCGAGCGCCTGGGATACTTCTGCGCTGATCTCGACTCGAAGCCGGGAGCGCTGGTGTTCAATCGCACGGTGGCGCTGAAGGACACCTGGGCTAAGGTGGAGCGGAAGCAGGGGGGAAGTAGTCGCTTTTCACAAATACAGACTTAGCTGCTGTAGATTAAGTGTTCGTGCAGGAGCACTTCCATGTACATAAATGTATGTACACTTGGCTCAGTAAGGATCCCAACTTGGGATGTGTACGAGCAGTGCTTTACTTCGCCTTCGCTGCTTCCTCTACTCCGGACAGCATTTTGTCCAGACCGGCACGGTTTATGTAGCGCCCGTTGACGATGACTGCCGCGATTTGTTGCGTATTGCTGATGTCCTCCAGCGGGTTCCCATCCAGCAGAACAAGGTCGGCGTATTTACCCGGCTCGATAGTTCCGAGATCCTCTTCCATGCCGAGGAACTTTGCGGGATTGATGGTGGCGGTTTGCAGCGCCTGTAAGGGAGTAAATCCTGCGGCCACGAAGCGCTGCAGTTCTTCGTGCAGGCTGAATCCTGGGAAGATGTAAACGCCCGGCGGCGTATCCGTGCCCGCCAGGAAGGGAACGCCGGCCTTATGCATCTCGTTCACGACTTCCAGTTCTTTTTCGACGAAGCGCTTGCGGGTGGCGAGATCGTCGGTATTGAAATCGTGCATGATTTGTTCCGTGAATCGCTTCCATGTGCCGTCTTTCCAGGACGCAGGAACGTATTTCGCGCGCGAATCGTGGGCGAAGTCAGTCTGATCGATCAAGTTTCCGCCGCGCTCCCAAACCAGCGTCGGGCATTGCCACGTCTGATTCTTCGCCAGCAATGCGAACAGCGTCGCTGCCCGATTGGGATCGTAGGTCGAGAGGAATTTACTCTCGCTCTTTCCGCCTTTGATGAATTCCTCTTCGAGAGGCGATGCGCCCTCGAAGATTCCGATCAGGTGCTCGAAGCTCTTCTGCCCGGCGTTCGACATCTCCGATGCACGAACAGAATCGGGCACATGCCCAACAAAAGGGATCCCCTGCTTTTTGGCCTCCTCAGCAATGGCAAAGACAGCATCCCGCGGGATCAGTGATTGCAGCTTGATGAAGTCTGCGCCCTTCTGTTTCAGATCTTTGACCGCGCGGCGCCCATCTTCCGGCGTTTTGATCGCAATCGAACTGGGGAACCTTGGCTGAGGTCCATCGAGCATCGGTCCCGACATTACGATGCGCGGTCCAATCATCCTCCCCGCAGAAACGTCCTTGCGCCATTGCTGCAGCACGCCCAACTCGCCGCCCATGTCGCGCACACCGGTGATCCCGTTCGCAAGAAACAGCGGCACCGTGATTTCTTTTCCATGCGGGAACCAATCTCCAAAAACCATGTGGACGTGCATGTCCCAGAGACCAGGGATAAGGAACTTGCCTTTTCCGTCAATAAAGATGCCGTCGATGCGCCGAGTCTTCTCGTGCTCTTCTGGGCCGACGACGGCGAGGATGCGCGTACCATGTACGACGACGGACCGATGCGGCTGCGGCGGCCCCCCTTTCACGTCGATGACCGTCACGTCATCGATCACCAATACCGAAGCCGCGAACTGCGCGCAACAGAACGTCCCGATGAAGATCAGGAGAAGGCTGAAAGCCCATTGCTTCATGCGAGCAATGTAAAGTCGGACACGCGTATTCGTCAAAACGACCGGTTGGCATTGTGGTCTCGCTCGCGGTCAGGCACTGGTCGATGGCTCTGTTTAGTGAACGTGCGGGCTCTGGGCTGGGTTGTGGCGCGGCCCCGGCGGCTCTTTCACGACCTTCACTTCAAAGTTGACCGGCAACGTCTTTGGGGGAAAGCACTGCGCGTTGTCGCAGGCCTGGTAACGCAGGAGTCCGTGCATAACGTACTTTCCGGGAACTACCGAGTGCAGCGGATGCACTGACACGCTGATGGCGAAGTCGCCACTATAAACATTCAGCTTCTCATCCGGAGAAAACGGAAAAGAAAGATCTTTACCCTGGGGATAGTCGGTCTTGCCCAGAACGATATCCGTTGGTGGATTCATCTTAAGAGCCGTCGGGATTAGGAACTCTGATTTCGGCGTATTGGAATTGATGTGGAAGCCGGGGGCGACGCGAAAATCGAGCCTGACACTCGTTTGAGCTGCACGCCTGGCGCTAACGAGCGGCACGGGCGCCATGGTGACCGACGGAGCCTTGCCCGACTGCGCAAAAGCCATGCCCGTGAGTACGATCAAACCGATCAGGGCCGAGTTGTGCCTTGGCGAGATCATGGTGTCACGACGCCAAGAAGCCTGGTCGAATATACAAGGACCTTTACCCCGCTCCTATTGTCGAATCTGGGGCGGCGTCGAAGTGATCTGAGATCGTATGTTCCGGAACCGCATCCGTCGACATTACTTCAGATCAGTGGCTGCATTGGCCGTCGTCGTAGCGCCGGCCGGTTGCGTATTGAGCGCTTTCTTGATCGAGTCCTCGATTTCGGCCTTGCCCTTCAATCCAATGATCTTGTCCACGATCTTGCCATCGCGCCCGATAAAGAAGCTCTCCGGCAAGGCCGGAACGCCGCCGTATTCATCGCCCACCGCTTCTTTGCCCAGCAGGACGGGATAGTTCACGCCCATATCTTTGGCGAACTTCGCGATGTCGTCTTTGCCGGAGTCATCCATGGCGACGCCAACCACTTGCAGGCCTTGCGCGCCGTACTGGTTCTGCATCTCGACCAGCCAGGGAGTCTCAATCTTGCAAGGGCCGCACCACGTCGCCCAGAAGTTGAGCACGACGGCCTTGCCGCGAAGGTCGGAGAGCTTCATGCTCCCCCCGTCCAGCTTCTCTAAAGTGAAGTCGGGAGCCGGCGTCGTCTTGCCGAGAATGGGCGGAGCATCAGGGCCAGAGCGCCGGGCCATGTGGAAGCCCACATAGAGCATGGCAGCCGCGATGACCGCGACTACAACCAACGCGAGCGGGTTTCTGTTGTTTTTCGGTGCAACTGGTGGAGCGACTGGAGGATTGCCGAAGTTGCTGGCATCGACCTCAGGCGTGTTGCTTAGCGGTGTTTGATCCGAATGTTCCACTGACATAAACGCAAGTCCTCACTACAGAGCGAAACGATTCAAAAATGACAGCCAGCTTGAGATGAGCGTAAAGCGCCCAAGGACAAGCAGGATTCCGAGTGCGATCAGCAACCCGCCGCTCGCCACTTCGAGCGCGTGCATGTGCGAGCGGAAGCGGCTGTAAAACTTAAGAAAGCGCTCCATCAGGAGCGAGGTCAACAAGAACGGGACCGCCAGGCCGAGCGAATAGACTCCGAGCAAGAGAATGCCCTTCACTAATGTATCTTGCTCGCTGGCCAGTGTCAGGATCGCTGTCAGTATCGGGCCGAGGCAGGGAGTCCAGCCGAAGGCGAAGGCGAATCCGATCACGAATGCGCCGAGTGGAGTGCTGCTGCCCTTAACGCTGTGCAGACGCGCGTCGGTGTAGAGCGCCTTGATCTTGAAGATGCCCGTCAGGTGCAGGCCGAAGATGATGATGACCACGCCGGCGACGATCGAAAGCGTGTGCTTGTAGCGTGCGGCCACCTGACCGATCTCGGTCGAGATTGCCCCCAGAGTCACGAACACCACGCTGAAGCCCAGGATGAATCCCACCGAGTTGATCATCACGCGCCGCATCAGCTGCGAGTGCGGCGATTTCAATTCTTCTAGTCCAGCTCCGGAGATCAGGGAAACATATCCGGGTACCAGCGGAAGTACGCACGGAGACAAGAAGGAAATCAGCCCGGCAAAGAATGCGGCGATCGGCAGTGGGAGGCTCGACATTCGTCCTTTATTGTACCCGGCGGTTGGGGGTCCATAGCATAAGACGCGTTCGAGGGACTTTAGTTTCAGGAAAGCAGTGATCAGTGGGCAGCTCCGTTATCACGGAAACCCGGTTTACTGACCACGAATGACTGACGACTGGCTACTGATCACGACCTATAGCTCCCTCGCGATCATCGATTCTTCTTCTTGGCGGACTTCGCTGGGGGCACCTGCGGTTTCTCCGGCTCGGCGGCAGGTGCGAGCGAATTCAGTTGCTCGGGAGAATCCACGATTTTGCGGAAGAACGCCGTCGGGACTGTAGCCTGCAGCACCGCGCGGCCGTCTTCTTGTCTTACATGCAGGCTCTCGAAGACAGTCTTTACGTCCGCATCGGTTCCCGGAGACCCGACGGACGCCTCGGCGCTATGAAACATGGCCAGAAAGACGTTCAGCTTATCGGCGATCTGCTGTGCGTCATCGTCGTTCGCGGCGCTAGCTTCCGCGCGGACATGCAGCACGCCAGCCCGCAGCGGCAAGTGCAGCGGATTGTAACTGGCAGAGATGACGAGATCGGCGGGCCGGGCAAATACGCTAGACCATCCATCAAACGCCGGGGCAGTGGGCTCCACGCGCGCGATGAGCCATACCGGACTGGCCAACTGCACGCGCCGGTAATAGCGCCTGAGAAATTGCGGTCCTCCGAACGGAGATGCCAGCCGCCGGGAGCGGTCGATGATCCCGTGAATGACGGCCGCATCTTCCTGGTTCGAAGCGGCCAACGTGTCCACTCCAAGGAATGCGATCCGGAAGGTTCGTCCGGAAATTGGGATTGTGTACACGTCGACGGAATCGTAACTGTCGATCGATCTTGCTTTCTCCTTCAGATACGCAGCGCACTTTGCACCATCGAAATGTCCGACGAAGACCTCTGAGAAGCGAGGCTCGGGAGCGTTTGCGGCTGTACCTCCTCCAGGCCAGCTTGCCGGGTAGTGAACGGCAAACGCAACCGCATCGAGATCGCGCTCGTAGTCGAAGCCGGTTTGCTGGATGAACTGCTCGTAGTCCGGATCGTGCGTGACCGGAAACAAGGGCTTGCTGCTAGTGTTGATCTTTCGCACCCATCCGAAATTGGAGTAGAAAAAGCCGTCGGCGCTGGGGAGCAGGCGCGCGGCTTCCGGCGGAGCGCTCTTGCGCAACTGGACGGCAATCACCAGTGCGGCGGCGATAATCACGACCCCTAACGCGATCGGGAAAGTGCGTCTGATTCGCATGAATGGCGGTCAGGAGGGAATGATAGCACCAGAGCGGCCCCTGGCCTGCGAGCTGGTCAATGTACTGTGCGTGGGGGTTCCCCAGCGCGGGAACCGTTCAGCTTGGTAAACTCGTCAGGTCTGTGACAAACCGGACGGGCGAGCCTTGGATTCGGGCACCTTGTTGCACGTCTGATTCCCCATGTGATACTTTTTATAATTGTCCCGGACATTCGGAAGGGATTAGAGGGAGTGGTTCGCGCGACGGCGTGGATTTCCCCAGAGTTGCTGGCGTAGCTCAGCCGGTAGAGCATCTGATTTGTAATCAGAGGGTCGGGGGTTCGAATCCCTTCGCCAGCTCCAGAGTTGAGGCGGTTTGCAGGCGTAAGCGAAGCGAGAGCCTGCAGCCGAAATCCCGCGCGAGTTTTGCGAGGGAACTCAAGAATAGTTTTTTCCGGCAGGCGGCGGATTCGGTTTTAGCGGCGCAACAGGTTTTTCCAACGCACTCCATTCGGAACTTTTCCGGGTTGTAGTGGCCAACGCTCAGTGATCTTCGCGACGGTCTTTGTGCGCGACCTTGGTTTCCCTGTATTGCGATAGTCAAGTGTTGTGAAATGGAAGTGTGACTTGTGCTGCGCCTTCTCCGCAGATTTTGGCGTGAGTCAGCCGGCGGTGGCGAAGCACGGTCTGCCGGACGGAGCGCAATGGCCGCATCGCCCGAAAGTTTGCACAGGTGGGTGAGTGGTTAAAGCCAACAGACTGTAAATCTGTCCCTCCTAGCGAGGTACGAAGGTTCGAATCCTTCCCTGTGCACCAGTGTTGAGCCGTCTGGCGGGCGTGAGCGAAGCGGCAGCCCGCTGGCGAAATCCTGAGCGTTGGTCGCGAAGGATCGTTCAGATAAATGAATCGCCTTGCAGCAGCTTTCGTCGCCTACGTCGTTCTTGGTGTTCTGACATGGACGACCATTACGGATCCGAAGCTTCGAGCTGGAACTTTGGTGATTCTTGGGCTGTTTGCTTTCAAAAGCTGGGTGCGGCGGAACGACACGATGCACCCGGACAGCGAGAGCGATGCAAAGCAGATTCGCGGAGAGCTGAAGGCTGATCGCTGACAGCTGATTTGCGAGCCGATGTAGCTCAGTTGGTAGAGCACTCCCTTGGTAAGGGAGAGGTCACCAGTTCAATCCTGGTCATCGGCTCCAGAGATTGGTTTGGAAGGTTTTGGTTGGTGCGGCTTTGGAAGGGCGCGGCTTCAGCCGTGCCGTTTGAGTTGAAATAGGTTTGAGTTGAAATATAAGAGCGGCTTTAGCCGCTGAGGTTTGCTGGCGGCTGATCGCTGACAGCTGATTTACAGGGCGGGAGTAACTCAGTGGTAGAGTCACAGCCTTCCAAGCTGTTGGTCGCGGGTTCGATTCCCGTCTCCCGCTCCAGAAATTGAAGCAGGACGCGGGGCGAAGTGCCCGCGCCATGTGATGAGAGCAAATGGCTTTCGAACAAGCTGCCATCAAGGTTGAGAAAGAGCAGGAATTCGCGAGGCTGCGGGCTGCCATTCAGCAGGCGTTCTTGCCCGACAAAGTCGAGCAGTATTTCAAGCAGCTCGACCGCAAGGGAATTCGTATTCGAGATCTGGATGCGGTGCTGGCGCAGCGAGTGCTCGAGGGTTTCAGTGAGCCGGAATTTAACGCGCAGCAGCTGTATCAGTCGCTAACGCTTTCCGACCAGGCGCAGATACGGGAGTTATACCTCTCGAAGCTGGAAGGCGTGGACGTCGCGCTGCGGCACAAGTTTAAGAAGTTGTATCAGTACTACTGAACTACATAGATCCTTCGCCGCACAATCTGGGGCGCAGGATGATCAAGTCGCGGACTTTTCGCGATGACAACGATTCGAGCAAGAAGCTCAGAGCAAGGAGCTAGAGGCTGCAATTATGGCGAAAGAGAAATTTGATCGGACAAAGCCGCACTGCAACGTAGGGACGATTGGGCACATCGATCACGGCAAGACGACGTTGACGGCGGCCATCACCAAGGTTCTGTCCAAGCACAATCCGAACATCAAGTTTCGGTCGTTTGATTCGATCGACAACGCGCCGGAAGAGAAGGCGCGTGGAATCACGATCGCGACCGCGCAC
>C688J18823_10001437_pt1 | contig 14673 bp, 17 predicted proteins | sample HopSoiMetagenom1_FD_18823 | JGI IMG/M metagenome (IMG submission 18823)
GCCCGCGCCGCCGCCGATGCCGCGGCCATTGCCGGGCGTGCGCGGCGGCTCGTCGCCGGCGCCCCGCGGGCGACGACGGAAGATCTCCGAGAGGCGGCGGTTGAAGTTGCGCCACAGCTCGTCGAGGTCGGGCGGGCCCTGGTTGCCACCGCCCGGCCCTTGCGGGCCGCGATTGCCGCCACGTCCCCAGTTCGGGTCGTTCAAGGACATTAGAGACTTATGGATGCTCTGGAAGGATTGCGCTCGGTATTTCGCGCCACGCCGAATTCGGCGATGGCGCCGCGCAGCTCATGCAGTCCTGCGCCCGTGCGCGCGCTCACAAAAACGCGCGAAATCCTACCATACTGGTCCCGCTCGACTGCTGGATCGAGCCCGGCGGCGTCGATCTTGTTCCAGACGAGGAGCTGCGGCGTCGGGTCGGCGCCGATCTCGGCCAGCACCTTGTTCACCTCCGCCGCCTGCGCCTCGCGCGCGGGCGACGAAGCGTCCACCACGTGCAGCAGGAGCTCCGCGCGCACCGTCTCCTCCAGCGTGGCGCGGAAGGCGGCGACCAGCGTGTGCGGCAGGTCGCGGATGAATCCCACCGTATCGGAGAGCACCACCGGGTTGGCCGGCGGCAGCCAGATGCGCCGCGTGGTGGTATCGAGCGTGGCGAAGAGCTGGTCGGCTTCGTACGCCTTGGCGTGGGTGAGCGCGTTGAAGAGCGTCGACTTGCCGGCGTTGGTGTAGCCGACGATGGAGACCGACAGCACCTCGCCGCGCATGCGCGCGCGCCGCTGCACCGTGCGCTGCTTCTGGAGCTGCGCGAGCCGGCCCTTCAGCGTCTTGACCTTGGTGGCGAGGTAGCGCCGGTCGAGCTCGAGCTGCGTCTCGCCGGGTCCGCCGGTGGCGCCGAAGCCGCCGCGCTGGCGCTCGAGGTGCGTCCAGCCGCGCACCAGGCGCGTGGAAAGATGCTCGAGGCGCGCGAGCTCGACCTGCAGCTTGCCTTCGTTGGTCTGCGCGCGCTGCGCGAAGATCTCGAGGATCAGCTCCGTGCGGTCGAGCGTGCGCACGTTCAATTCCTTCTCGACGTTCCTCTGCTGCGCGGGCGACATCTCGTGGTTGAAGACGACGTAGCCGGCGTTGAGCTCCGCGGCGGCGCGGGCGATCTCCTCGACCTTGCCGGTGCCGGCGTAGAACTTCGGATCGGGGCGGCTGCGGCGCCCCCGGATCACCCGGTGGCGCGTGACGCCGGCGGACTCCACCAGGCGCACGACTTCCTCGACGCGCTCTTCAAAGTCGTCGTCGCCGAAATCGAGGCACACGATGATCGCCGCGCGGTGGTCGGCGGCGGGTGCGGCGGCTGCCTTACTTCTTTTTTCCGGCAACCTACTCCGCTTCCTTCTCCGCTCCCAAGTTGATCGGGCGCGAGGGCACGACGGTCGAGATGGCGTGCTTGTAGACCATCTGCGTGACCGAGTTGCGCAACAGCACGACGTATTGGTCGAACGACTCGATCTGGCCCTGCAGCTTGATGCCGTTCACCAGATAGATCGAAACGGGGACGTGCTCCTTGCGCAACGTGTTCAGAAACGGGTCTTGTAGCAACTGGCCCTTGTTGCTCATGTTCTTCTCTCTTGGGGGTGTTGTCGCCATACTCTAATTGATTTTCTTGGGCTTTTCTACCCGAACGGGCGGCGTCACGTCAGCGCATTGCGCACGGTGGCGCAGGGCGTGATCCATCAGCACACAGGCGAGCATGGCCTCGGCGATCGGCGTCGCGCGGATCCCTACGCAAGGGTCATGGCGCCCCGTCGTCTCGATAGTGGTTGGCTTTCCCTGGCGGTCGATCGTGCGCCGCGGCAGGCGGATGCTCGAGGTGGGCTTGAGGGCGATCGATACCGCGACCTCCTGCCCGGTCGAGATGCCGCCGAGCACGCCGCCATTGTTATTGGTGAGAAAGCCCTGCGGCGTCATCTCGTCGCCGTGCTCGCTGCCCTTCTGCAGGATGGCGGAGAAGCCGGCGCCGATCTCCACCCCCTTCACGGCGTTGATGCCCATCATCGCCGCTGCGATGTCGGCGTCGAGGCGGCCGTACACCGGCTCGCCCCAGCCCACCGGCACGTTGTCGGCGACGACGTTGACGCGCGCGCCGCACGAGTCGCCGGACTCGCGCAGCTCGTCCATCTCTTTTTCGAGCCGCGTGACGATGCCCGCGTTCGGCGCGAAGAACGGATTCTGGTCCACCGCCTGCCAGCTTTCGAACGGGATCGCCGTGCGCCCCAGCTGCGCGAGATAGCCACGTACCCGGGTGCCATATTTTTCCTGCAACCACTTCTTCGCGATGGCGCCCGCCGCCACGCGGATCACCGTCTCGCGCGCCGATGCGCGGCCGCCGCCGCGCGGATCGCGCACGCCGTACTTCTGCAGGTAGGTGTAGTCGGCGTGCCCGGGGCGGAACTTCTCGGCGATCGCCGAGTAGTCCTTCGAGCGCTGGTCCTCGTTGCGGATGAGAAAGCCGATCGCCGTGCCGGTGGTCTTTCCCTCGTAGACGCCCGACAGGATCTCGATCGTGTCGGATTCGCGCCGCTGCGTGACGTGGCGCGAGCTACCCGGCTTTCTTCGGTCCAGCTCCTTCTGAATATCCGCAGCGGACAGCGCCATCCCCGGCGGGCAGCCGTCGACCACGCCGCCGTACGCGGGCCCGTGGGACTCGCCGAACGAGGTCACGCAGTACAGCAGACCGAAGCTATTGCCGGACATCTGCGGGCGATTTTACTTGGAAGAACCCGCGAGTCTCGAAAACGCCCGGCGCGAAGCCGCGGCCCTTCGAGCGCAGGTGCCGCTTGAGCACGAAGTCGAAGAGGAGCGGGTTGTGCCGCCGGATCTCGCTCAGGACCGGCGCCGCCTTCGCTTCAAGCAGGCCGAGCGAAACGAGATAGTCGAGCGAGAAGATCGGCATCACGCCCGGCAGCGGATAGTCGGAGCCGTTGAGAAGGCGCGGATGCCACGCGCTCTCCTCCAGCACGCGCGCAAGCGCGACGCCGGCGCGGTTGGCCTGGGTGATCGCCGAGATGTCGGCGAAGAGCGTCTTCTGGTAGCGGCTCTCGCCCATCATGCTCGTGAAGAGCTCGAAGCTGTCCTCGCCGAGCGATGCACAGTGCGCGACGACGACGCGCACGCCGGCGTCGAGCGCGCGACGCAATCGCAGCGGATTGCCGTTCTCCTGCGATTCGGCGCCGATCACGGCCCGCTCCTCGCCGGCGTGCGAGATGAGCGGCAGGCCGAGCCGTTGCATCGCCTCGAAGAATTTCTGGCAGCGCGGCGAGGCCGGATCGATGCCCATCGCGGCGGGCAGCCACTTCACGGCGCGCGCGCCTTCGGCCTTCGCCCTTTCGAGCGCATCGATGGCGTCCGCGCGGTACGGATGAATCGACGCCGCCCATTCGAAATACTGCGGATGCGCGCGCGCCACGTCGCGCGCGTAGGCGTCGGGAACATAGAACGCGGTCTCGTCGAGGTTCGGGCGGCCCTGCTCGTCGTGCGCGCGCTCGAACGCGAACAGCAGCATCTTCACGCCCGGCCGCAGCCCGTCGAGCAGGTTGTGCATGCGCTCCACGTACGCTCGGTCGACGCTGCCGCGCGCCTCGTGCACGCAACCGGCGTTGAGGAAGAAAAGCCGGCGCGCGTACCACCCGGGGTTGAGCACGCTTTCCATCCGAGGATTGACATAGATCCCGCTCGCGTCGTCGCCCGTGCCGACGAGATGCGCGTGACTGTCCCAAACCTGCGGGGGATCGATGCCTTCCCAGGCGGCCGCGACCAGCTCGTGATTAGCAAGGCGCGCGGGCAGCGCCGCGAGACAGGGATTCCACAATCCCTCGCCAGGCCAGAACCGCCAGAAAGCAATGCCGGCGGCGCCGAGCCCGCCGGCGCCGAGGGCTAGGAGAAGTTTTCTACGCGGGCCAATTCTTAATGTAGCCCTTGAGCATTTTGTTCTCGAAGTCCTGCTCCTCGAGCACCGCCTTCGCCACGTCGCGGAACGAGATCACGCCGATCAGCTTGCCGTCCTGCATCACCGGCAAGTAGCGCGCGCTGCTCTCGAGCATCGTGCGGCGAAGATCGTTGACTTCCATGTCCGGCGTGGCGGTTACCGGGTCGCGCACCATGATGTCGGCGACGCGCACTTCGCCTAGCGAACCGGAACGCTGCGCGACGGCGCGCAGGAGCTCGTGGAAGGTGAGCATGCCGACCATGCGGCCCTGCTCCAACACCACCAAGGAGCCGAGGTTTTCCTTTGCCATCGTCGCCACCGCATCGGCGGCGCGGCCCGATGGCTCGATCGAGAGCAGGCGATTACCCTTGACGCGCAGAATTTCCTTCACTTGCATTGCTCGATCTCCTCTAGGGGAAAATGAGCCGCATGAGCAGAAGAGAATACTCTCAAAAGGCCGCCCTGGTCACCGGCGGGGCGCGCGGCATCGGAAACGCGACGGCGAAGTTTCTCGCCGAGCACGGCTACCGGGTGGCGGTGTGCGACGTGAAGCCCTCCGGGGACCTGGAAAGCGGCATCGCTTTCATCCGCTGCGACGTATCGCGCGAGCCTTCGGTGCGCGCCTGCATCCGCCGCGTGGTACAGCGCTTCGGCCGGCTGGACGCGCTGGTCAACAACGCCGGCATCGCCTCACCGGAGAACGGACCGGTCGAGAAGCTCGCGATTGCGCAATGGAATCGCCGCATCGGCACCAACCTCACCAGCGTGTTCCTGATGGCGAAGCATGCTGCACCGCACTTACGACGCGCGCGCGGCGCGATGGTGAACATCGCATCGACGCGCGCGCTGCAATCGGAGCCGCAGACCGAAGCGTATGCCGCGGCCAAGGGCGGCATGGTGGCGCTCACGCACGCGCTCGCCATCAGCCTGGGCCCGCAGGTGCGCGTGAATTGCGTGAGCCCGGGATGGATCGACACCGGCAAAGCGAAGCTGCGCCGCGTCGATCACGAGCAGCATCCGGTCGGGCGCGTCGGCCGGACCGAGGACGTCGCGCAGCTCGTCGCGTTCCTGCTTTCCGATGCTGCCGGCTTCGCTACCGGGCAGAACTACGTGCTCGACGGCGGCATGACCCGCAAGATGATCTACACCTAGCGGACCAGGATCGTCGCCAGAAGCAGGAGCGTCCCCATGCTCACACAGTCGGTGGCGGTGGTGAGGAAGATCGAGGACGCGGTCGCCGGATCGAAGCCCATCTTCTTCATCGCCACCGGCACCAGCACGCCCGAAAGTCCGCTCGCGATGCAGGAGAACACCATCGCCGCGAACACCACGAAGGCGAGCGTGAACGGCTGATCGAGGTGCTGCGTTCGGGCGGTGATGTACATGCCGAGTGCGGCCATCAGCCCGACGCCCGCGCCGTTCGCCATGCCGAGCCAGGTTTCCTTGCCGACGAGCGGGCGCGCGGAGCCGGTCTTCATTTCGCCCAGGGTCATGCCGCGCAGCGTCACGGCGAGCGCCTGGCAGCCGGTGTTGCCGGACTGGCCGGCGAGCACGGGCAGGAAGAGCGCGAGGATCACGAGGCGGTCGATGGTGTCCTGGAAGAGGCCCACCACCGCCGCGGCGAGAAACGCGGTGAGCAGGTTGAGCTGCAGCCATGGGTGGCGCATCTTGAGGCTGCGCAGCACCGGCGTGGAGAGCCGCTCTTCCTTCTCGAGACCGACCATCGTGCCCGCCTGCATCGAGATCTCGATCGCCTGCGCCTCGAACATGCTCTGTCCGCGCACGAGGCCGAGGAGGCGCTTCTCCTCGTCGACCACCGGATAGACCGGATAGTGGCGGTCGAGCACCAGCTTCATCGCATCCATCAGCTCGCGATTCGCGGGCAGCGCGAAAGGATCGCGCAGCATGACGTTGCGCAGCTGCGAGGCGTGATCGCTGAAGAGCAGGTCGCGCATCGTCACGATGCCTTGGAGGCGCGACTGCGCATCGACGACATACACGTACGTGATGAAGGTGGTCTTGACGAGCTCGCGCAGCTTCTCGACCGTCTGGCCGACGGTTTGCTCGGGCGGGTACGACGCCACCACCGGCTCCATCATGCGGCCGATGGTGTCCTTCGCATAGCGCGCGTTGACCTGCCATTGTCGCGAGAGCTCGCTCGATGCTGCGCCGAACGCGCGCTCGCGCACGTCGCCCGGCAGCGCCTCGAGGATGTCCTGCACGAACGCGGGGCTCAGTTTCGATAGCGCCGCGGCGATTGGCGCGCCGCCGTATTGCTCGAGCTTCGCCGCCGCCGCATTCGCCGAACGACTTTTAACCTCGTCGCCGAGATCGGCAATCAAGTCCGGTGTGGTGTCGACCGTCGCCATCGCCTGCCTCCCTTTTCCCTGTTTCCCCTATGGCTCTTTCCCTATGGCGTCGCCATGTTTAGGACGGATCATGGCACAATGCGGGCATGACTCCACGGGCGATCACGATCCGACTCGCCGAGGCGCGCGATGCGCAGGCGATCGCGGCGATGTCCCGTGACTTTATCGAGTCGGGGCTGGGCTGGAAGTACGACGCCGGGCGCGTGATGCGCGCGATCCGTGACCGCGAGACGGTCGCCGTGGTCGCCAGCGATGCCAAATCCAGCACGCTCAACGGCTTCGCCATCATGGAATTCGGCGACGAGCGCGCGCATCTCGTGCTGCTCGCCGTGCGGCCGACGCATCGGCGCAGCGGCATCGGCCAGAGCATGCTCGAATGGCTGCTCGAGTCGGCGCGCATCGCCGGCATCGCCAGCATCCATCTGGAGCTGCGCGCCACCAATGAAGCCGCGCGCCGCTTCTATCGCGCGATGGGCTTCTACGAGACCGTGCTGGTGCCGGGTTACTACCGCAGCGGCGAAGGCCGCAAGGAAGGCGCGCTGCGCATGCTGCGCGTGCTGCGCACGCCCGGACCGCTTCCCGCCGCGTGGCGTCCGCCGCGCATGGAAGATCCGAAGCGCTAGGGAGTTCGCTACGGCACGATCGCCAGGCCGATGCGGATTTGCGACGTGCGGCGCACGTTGTAATCCAGGATGCTCTCGCCGTAGCCGTTGAAGAACTGCAGGTGCAGGTAGCCGCTCACGGGCCCGACCTTGAGATCACGCGTGCGGCGCGACATCTCCAATAGCAGGCTGCCTTTCCCGGCGGTGCCGGTGCGCGCCGTGGCGGTGGTGATCCATTGGCTGCCAGCATCGTGGCGCACCCGCCAGTCGACGTAGCCGCGGTATTGCGCGATGTCGGGGTTCTCGCCCTTGGAAAGATAGGTGTAGGCCTTCGGCGTGAACTCGAGTTCGCCCCCTCGGCCGGCCGCCCAGCGCCACTCAGGGCGCACGAAGAGCGTATTGACGGTGCGCGAGTTCTCCCCGCCCTGGCCGTTCGACTCGTGCTCGAACCCAACGCGCGCGCCGTCGATCCACGAAATGTAGTCCTGCCGCTCCCAGCGCCAGAAGAAGGAAGGCCGGTAGCTCGTGTCGCGGAAGGGCTTCGACTCCGACGAGAGGTCCCACAGCGAAGTCTGCGTGTAGCCGAAGTAGAACCCCGCCAGCCACGGCCGCTCGGCGCCAAAGCCGGCCGACTGGTCGAACAGGCGGTACTTGAAGGAGATCTGGAAGCGGGCATTCCACCCTTGGCGCGGACCGGCGACGAAGTACACCGGGTCCTCCTCCGAGAGCTGCGGCTCCTCCAGTGCGCGCTCGCGCCCGGTGAGGCGCTGCATGGTGTCGCGCCGCGCGACGACCAGCGCGATGGCATTGGAGTCACGCTCGATGAGCGAGAGCGTCGCCGGGCCGCCCGAGCGTGCCGGCATCACGGCCTGGTAGCGGCGCCGATCGCCGCTTGGATCGGTCACCGCCGTGGCGCGCAGCTGGATCTCGCTAACGTCGAGCTTCACCCTCACGGGAAGCTCCTGCGGCAGCTCCGCGCCCGGCGGCCCGACCACGATCAAGTCGAAGGGCTCGCCCGCCACGATGCGCTGCGGCGCGACGATCAGCCATTGCGGTTCCTGGGCCAAAACGCTCAGCGGCACGGCCAGCGCGAGCCAGAGCCATTTCACGCGGCGTTCCAGTCCTGCGCGTCGGCGAAGCGCTCGGTGAGAAACTCGACGAAGCGCCGTACCTTGGCCGAAAGGTGCTTGCGGCTGGGATAGACGGCGAAGATCGGCACCGGCAGCGGCTCGAAGTCCTGCAGGAGCGGCACGAGGCGCCCAGCGCGCACATCGGGCCCGACGATGAAGGCCGGCTCGAAGACGATGCCGGCGCCGCTCGCCGCGACTTCCGCGAGCAGATCGCCATTGTTCGAATGCAGCGTGCCGGAGACGCGCACCGAGCGCTCGGCGCCCGAACGGTCGCGAAAGCGCCAGAGGTTGCGGGGGCTCACGTATTCATAAGTGAAGCAGTTGTGCGTGGCGAGCTCTTCCGGGGTCTTGGGCGAGCCATGGCGCTCAAGGTACGCGGACGAGGCGCACGGCACGAGGCGCGTTTCGCCGAGCTTGCGCGCCACCAGGTTGTCGGCGCCCGGCGTGCCGATGCGGATCGCGAGGTCGAAGCCTTCCTCGACGAGGTCCACCACCCGATCGGCGAGCGAGACGTCGAATCGCACGTCGCGGTACGCACCCAGGAATGCGGCGATCGCCGGCGCGACGTGGCGAACGCCGAAATTGACCGAGGTCGTGAGCCGGATCGTGCCGTGCGGCACGACGGCGGCGCTCGACGCTTCCTGCTCGGCCTCCTGAAGGTCGGCCAGCAGCTGCACCGAGCGTTCATAAAAGGCGCGGCCGCTTTCGGTGAGGCTGACGCGCCGCGTGGTGCGGTTCAGGAGGCGCGTCTGCAGGTGCGCCTCGAGCTCGGCGACGTGGCGCGAGGTTGCCGAAGTGGAGACGCCCAGACGCTCGGCCGCCTTGGCGAAGCTCCCCGATTCAACGACTTGCGCGAACACCTGGATGGCGGAGAGACGATCCACGGGTCGCCATACTATCCCGCATCCTGGAAGAATGTATTGCTTTAGTAGCCCTTTATCCCTATATGTGGCTCCGGCACACTTGAAAACATCGCAGTCCGCACACAACTTGCGGCAGGAGATCCCAGGCAATGAAAAAACAACTCGTCACCGCGGTGGCGCTCGCCCTGTTAGTCGCGAGCGCCTTTGGTGCGGTCCACGTTACGAATACCGTGCGCGAGGCGTGCATTCCGCCGGCGCTCGTCCAAGCTTGGTCCTAACCCGAAGGAGGAAGCACATGAAGCTCTATTACGCACCCGGCGCCTGCTCGCTCTCGCCGCACATCGTCGCTCGCGAGCTAGGCCTGCCGATCCAGTTGCAGAAGGTGAACACGAAGGACAAGTCGATGGAAGGCGGCGGCGACTTCTGGAAGGTCAACCCGCGCGGCTACGTGCCGGTGCTCGAGCTCGACGACGGCGACAAGCTCACCGAAGGGCCGGCGATCGTCCAGTATCTCGCCGACCAGAAGCCCGAAGCGGGCCTCGCGCCGAAGAACGGCACGAAGGAGCGTTACCACCTGCAGGAGTGGCTGAACTTCCTCACCTCGGAAGTGCACAAGCAATTCACGCCGCTCTTCAAGCCGAACACCCCGGACGAGTACAAGAAGATCGCGAAGGAGAACCTCGCGAACCGCTTCAAGTGGCTCGACGAGCAGCTCGCCGGCAAGGATTACCTCACCGGCAAGCAGTTCACCGTCGCCGATGCCTATGCGTTCGTGCTGCTCGGCTGGACCAAGCCGACGCAGATCGATCTCTCGCAGTGGCCGAACCTGCAGGCTTTCCATAAACGCGTCGCCGCGCGACCGAAGGTGAAAGAGGCCATGCAGGCTGAGGGCCTCATTCCGAAGGAACAGGAGCGCACAGCCTAATGGTCCCCCTGCCGAGCGTCTTTATCTCGCACGGCTCGCCGATGCACGCTCTCGAGGCGGGCGCGGCGGGTCTCGCGTGGGCGGCGCTCGGCAAGCGCCTGGGCAAGCCGAAGGCGATCCTCATCGCCTCGGCGCATTGGGAAACCAACCTGCCGATGGTCACCGGCACCGATCGCCCGCAGACCATCCATGATTTCTCCGGATTCCCGGAGCCGCTCTATCGCCTGCGCTATACCGCACCCGGCGCGCCGGCTGTCGCGCAGCGCGTCGCCGCGCTCCTCAAGCAGGAAGGCATCACCGCCGCCGTCGACGGCACGCGGGGGCTCGACCACGGCGCGTGGGCGCCCCTCCTCTATATGTATCCGGACGCCGACGTGCCGGTGGTGCAGATCTCGCTGCAGCCGGAGCTCGGCACGCGTCATCACCTGCGCCTCGGGCGCGCACTGCGAGCCGTCGAGGAAGACAACGTCCTCGTCATCGGCTCCGGCCACATGACCCACAACCTGCGCGACTGGATGCGTGGCCGCGGGGAGCCGCAGCCGTACGCCGAGGAATTTTCCGGCTGGGTGAAGGAGCGCATCGAGCGCCACGAGCTCGACGAGCTCGCCGACTATCGCGCCAAGGCGCCGCACGGCGCGCGCGCGCATCCGACCGACGAGCACTTCCTGCCGCTCTTCTTCGCCCTCGGCGCCGCGCGCGACGACTACAAGCCGGAGCGCTTCTACTCGTCCATCGACGCAGGCGTGCTGTCGATGGACGCGTACGTCTTCAACTAGGCCGCCGGCCGAGCAACAGTAGCGCGGTGCCTACCATCTGGTAGAGCGGGGTGAACATCACCGCGATGCCACCCTGTGCGTCGGGTCGCACGTAGATCAGCCACGTCAGGAATCCCACGCCGCCGATCGCCACGGCGATCGCCGTGGTCGCGTAGACGCGCGCTGAACGCGCGTCGCGCGCGAGAAAGCGCAAGCCAAGCGCGAGCAGCAAATAGGGCGCAAGCAACCATCCGCCGATCACCAGCGCCGCGATCGCAGTGCTCGGCATCAGCGCGTGGACAAAGAAGAGCGTTAGCAGCGCGGCGACGGCCAGAACGGCGTAGGCGAGGGCAGCCATCAGAACGGCAGGCTCAGGCTCACGAGCTGTGCCGAGCCGCCGTGGCGGATCGCGGCGAGGCCGGCGATCACGTTGACCCAGTAATGGATGGCGACGCCTTCGCCGATCTGGAAGTTGTTGCGCTGATGCACCCAGCCGAGATAAGCGCCGGCGAGGCCGGCTTGCACGGTGTTCGCGGCCTGGCCCTGGCCGGTGTGAGCGAGGCCGAAGAGCGCCGATGAGCCGGCGAGGCCCCAGCCGTTGCCCCATCGGTCGCTCAGCTCATTATTGAGAAAGCCGCGAAAGAATCCCTCCTCGCCAACCGCGGTGAACTCGTTGGCCGTCAGCTCGTAAGCATAGAGCGCGTTCTTGCTGACATCCGGCGCGCGATAAACCCCATACCGATCGCTCATCGCGCCGAGCAATTGCAAACCGAGGGGGATGAAAGTCGTCGGCCGCGACAAGTACTCCCACGAGAACGGAGCGACGGCCAGCTCGCTCAAGCTCTCCTTCGGCGCTGGCGTGCGATAGCTGCGCGAATCGCGACTGCGGCCGTCGCGATAGGCGGCGAAGGACGAATAGAGCGCGGTGTCGCCCGCCACGCGCAGCGCGAAATCGCGGCGCAGCGTGGTCTGGTTGACGATTTCGCGATCGTGCTGGTAGCGCGTGTCGTCGGAAAGAAAGTCGGACTTGCCCTGATAGTGCGCGGCCGCGGCGAGCGAGCCCGCAAAAATGGTGAAGTGTTCCGCCGCCGCGACGTAATCGCCCTGCGTCGCCTGACCGAGGCCGGGAATGATCGCGCTGGCTGCCGCCGCCACGGTCGGCGATGGCTCGCCAGCCGCCATCGCCGGAACGCACAACGCCGCGAGGAGCCAGTGCCGCAGTCAGCGCTCCGCCATCCAGCGCCGATCGGCGAGCACCACCGAGGTCTCGATCTGGCGCGCCGGGATCGACCAGTACTGGCGAAGCAGGCGCTCCTTGTCCGCGTGCGAGACCACGGTGTAGCCGTTGCGCACGTAGAAATCGATCGCCCATTTCGCGTCGGCCCAGGTACCGATCAGCACCGGCTTCGGTGTCAGGCGCTCGATGTGGCGCAGGAGCGCGCTGCCGATGCCTTTGCGCTGCGCGGCGCTCGCGGTGTAGGCGTGACGCACGAGCGCCACGTCGCCCTTGTCCTGCATGCCCATTACGCCGAGCACCTTGCCGCCTTCTTCGGCCACCCAGAAATCAATGCCGGCGGCGATCTCGCGCTCGAGCTCCTCCTTCGGCATGTACGGCTCGTGCCAGCGATCCGCCGGGATCACGCCGCGATAGGCGCGCGCGGCATCGTTGACGATGGCGAAGATGGCCGGCACGTCGGCCGCCGTGCTCCTGCGGACCTCCATCCGGCGGAGTTTATCCGCCCAAGGCCCTGAAGAGATCGGCGACCGCCGCACGATGCGCGCGCAGGGCCTCGATGCGCGCAATGCGTGCGGCGAGGAGGCCGCGTTCGGCATCGATCACGTCGAGCTGGCTCGCGACGCCGTTCTGGTAGCGAAGGCGCGCGAGGCGCAGCGTATCGGTGAGCGCAACCTCGCGGGCGCGCTCGGCCTCGAAGCTCTCGAGCGCGCGCGCCTGCACGATAAGCGCCGTGCGCACCTCGCCGAACGCGGAGCGAATCGCCTGCTGGTATTGCAGCAGCACCTGGCGTTCGCGCGCCGTCGCCGCGTCGCGGCGCGCCGAGAGACGGCCGCCGGCGAAGATCGGCTGCGTGAGGCCGGCGGCGAGCTGCCATGTGGCGGCCGGCGAGCCCGAGAAAAGGTTACCCAGCGCAGCGCTCTCGCTGCCGAGAAAGCCGGTCAACGTGATCGTCGGAAACATCTCGCTGCGCGCCACTGCGACGCGGGCGTTGGCGGCAGCGAGCTGGCGCTCCGCCTCGACCAAGTCCGGCCGTCGCAGCAGCAGCTCGGAGGGCAGTCCGGGCGGCAGCACCGCCGGTCCGGGGCGCTCCTCGAATACCTGCTTCAGCGCGACCTGCGATTCGAACACGGCCTTGGGGCTGCGGCCGAGGAGCACCGTGAGCGCCGCCTCCTCGCGCTCTCGGTCGCGCTCGAGGGGCGGCAGCTGCGCGCGCACCACCGCGGTTTCAGCCTCGAGCTGGCGCAACTCGAACTCGGAGATCACCCCGCCCTGCAGGCGCTTTCGCTGCAAACCGAGGGCTTCCTCGCGCAATGCGACGGTCCTGCGCGTGAGATCGACCTGCTCGTCCAGCGAGCGCAGCGCGAAGTAGGACTTCGCCACCTGCGCGGCGAGCGCAAGGCGCACGGCATCGCGCGAAGCCTGGCTCGCCTCGAGCTCGGCGCGCGCCGCGGCGGCGCCGGCGCGCAGGCGGCCGAACAAGTCCAATTCGTACGAGACGTTGAGCGTCGCACGGTTGTTGTTGTATTCGCGCGGGATGCCGGGAAACGCGGTCGCGGTGCGCGTCGATACCTGCTGGCGGCTGGTGGCCGCGCGCGCGTCGACCGTCGGCCAGAAGAACGAGTTCGCCTCGCCAAGGACCGCGCGCGCCTCGTCGACGCGCGCCGCGGCAATCAGGAGGTCGCCATTGGCGCCGAGCGCCTCGTCGACGGCCTTCTCGAGCTGGGCGTCGTCGTAGATGCGCCACCACCGGCCATCCTGCGCGAAGCGGGGCGCCGTGTCCTTCCACGCCGTGGGCAGCTCGATCGGCGGGCGCTCGTACTTGACCGGTACTGCGCAGCCGGCCAGCAGCGCAAGGCTAATCGCGAGGTAGCGGCGCATGGTGCGGAGCGTGCGGCGTCGTGTGGGTAGTGGTCGTGCGGGCGTGGCCGATCTCCTCCTTGATTTCTTTCGTCGAGCGCTTCTCGGTCAGATGCCGGTCGGTCATGAGCTTGAAGAACATCGGCACGAAGAAGATCGCGAGGAAGGTAGCCGCGAGCATTCCGCCCATCACGCCGGTGCCGGCGGAGTGGCGGGCGCCCGCGCCCGCGCCGCTCGAGAAGACCAGCGGCAGCACGCCGAGGATGAAGGCGAGCGAGGTCATCAGGATGGGCCGGAAGCGAAGCCGCGCCGCCTCCACGGCCGCGGCGGAGGCCGACAGGCCTTCTTCGCGTTTCAGCACCGCGAATTCGACGATCAGGATCGCGTTCTTGGCGGCGAGGCCAAGGAGCGTGACGAGGCCGATCTGGAAGTAGACGTCGTTCGAAAGCGGGCGCGCGCCGATGAACGGGATCAACAGGTTGTTGACCCAGATGGCGGCGAGCGCGCCGAACGTGCCGAAGGGCAGCGCGAGCAGCACCGAGAGCGGCAGCGACCATTTCTCGTATTGCGCGGCGAGGATCATGAACACCATCAGCACGGCGAGGCCGAGCGCGAGCCCGGCGGTGCCGGCGGAGCGCTTCTCCTGGTACGAGGTGCCGCCCCAGTCGTAGCTGAAGTCGGCGGGCAGCGCCTTGTCGGCGATGCCTTCGACGATCTGGATCGCCTCGCCCGAGGTAACGCCCGGCGCGGCGCTGCCGAAGATCTTCACCGCCGGCAGGTTGTTGAAGCGGTCGAGGGAATCCGGGCCCGAGCTGTAGCGCACTCTCGCCAGAGAAGCGAGGGGCACCATGTCACCCTTCTCGGAGCGTACCCACACCTTGCCGATGTCGTCTGGCCGGTCGCGATACGTCGGATCGGCCGACATCAGCACCTGCCAGGTGCGTCCGTACTTGTTGAAGTCG
>C688J18823_10001438_pt1 | contig 14672 bp, 11 predicted proteins | sample HopSoiMetagenom1_FD_18823 | JGI IMG/M metagenome (IMG submission 18823)
CGAACCAGAGGAAGATACAGCGGCAATAGAATTAGTACCACAGCCAGAGGATGTTCCAGCTATCGTGGAACTAAAAACAGAGCCAGAAGAAGTACCNGAAGCAATCGAATTAGTAACCGAANCAGAGGAAGATACAGCGGCAATAGAATTAGTACCACAGCCAGAGGATGTTCCAGCTATCNTGGANCTAAAAACAGAGCCAGAAGAAGTACCCGAAGCAATAGAATTAGCCACAGAGCAAGAAGAGGTTCCAACTGCTATAGACCTAATAGAAGAACGAGAAGAAGAGCCTGCTTTGCGTAGATCAGTAATCCCATTTAATGTGATCATGCTTAATCATGATAAAAGGAAGTTACCTAAACAAAGAAAGAATCCATCGATTCTAAGTGTGAGAGAACAGACTGAAAGCTCCAAACCCACATTAGTCGAACCAAAGTGTGATCTAAACTATGAATTTCCATCTGTTCAACTCTTGACTCCACCTGCTATTGTAGAAGATAACGGAAATTGGATAGAGGAATTGAAAGACATTTTAGATAAGACATTAGAGAATTTTAATGTTGGTGCTCGAGTGGTCAATGTAACACAAGGTCCATCTGTTACCAGATTTGAAGTTCAACCTGAGCCTGGGGTGAAAGTCAATAAAATCACAAATTTGTCTGATGATATTAAATTAAGTTTAGCTGCTCGTGATATCCGGATGGAGGCTCCAATCCCTGGAAAACATACGATTGGCATCGAAGTTCCAAATAAAAAAAGCAGACCTGTATTCTTGAGTGAAATTGTCAACGATCCTGAATTTTTAAGTCAGGAATCCCCACTTACTGCAATTCTTGGTCTTGATATTTCGGGAAAACCAATTGTGACGGACTTACGGAAAATGCCGCATGGATTAATAGCGGGTGCAACAGGTTCAGGAAAAAGTGTTTGTATCAATACCATACTTGTCAGTCTTCTTTATAAAGCTAGGCCAGAAGAATTAAAATTGTTATTAATTGATCCCAAAATGGTGGAATTGGCTCCTTATAATCGTATTCCCCATCTTGTTAGTCCAGTCATTACCGATGTAAAAGCGGCAACCGCTGCATTAAAATGGGCTGTAGAGGAAATGGATCGCCGCTATGAATTGTTTGCTCATACAGGTGTAAGGGATATCGGCCGATTTAATGAATTAGCTGAGAAACATAAGCAGTATGCAGATAAGCTGCCTTATATCGTTATTGTGATTGATGAATTGGCAGACTTAATGATGATGTCTCCAGCGGATGTCGAGGAGGCCATTTGTCGAATTGCACAAAAAGCACGTGCTTGTGGAATTCATCTCATTATTGCCACACAGAGACCATCAGTGGATGTCATTACTGGATTAATTAAGGCGAATATTCCAACCAGAATTGCCTTTTCAGTTTCTTCTCAAGTAGATTCTCGTACGATCATTGATATGAGTGGGGCAGAGAAATTACTTGGAAGAGGAGACATGTTGTTTTTAGAAAATGGCTCATCAAAACCGGTACGTCTGCAAGGAACCTTTGTTTCAGATGAGGAAATTGATGAGGTTGTAGCACATGTAAGGCAACAATCAGAACCTCATTATTTGTTTGAGCAAGAGGAATTGCTGAAAAAGGCTCAAATAACGGAAGATGAAGATGAACTTTTTTATGAAGCATGTGAATTTGTCGTTGATCATGGCGGTGCTTCTTCCTCTTCATTACAAAGAAGATTTAAAATTGGTTATAATCGTGCAGCTAGACTCATTGATATGATGGAACAACAAGGATTTATTTCTGAAGCACGTGGTAGCAAACCGAGAGATGTGCTCATTACAGAAGCAGAACTAGAAACCTTACAAGAGGTTAAAATGAATTAGTGTGTTCAAACTTGTAAATCATAGGTAAGAAGCATGGAAAAAAATTTTTACACTTTCTTGAAAACTTTCCCTGCTTTTTCTCCTAATCTTTAGAAAATAAAGTTACATAGTTTTTACATATTAAAGATGATATAATATTTGGATATAAATGCGCTTTACTGAAAAATAATGAACATGAACAGTAAACTTACATTGTTATTTTTCATTTATTAAAGAAAATGAGCAAAAACAGATTAAAATCATATACTGTTGTTATTGACAGACGATGGTTGGAGGTTCTTTATATGACTAATTACCATTTCGTAGGTATAAAGGGGTCTGGAATGAGCGCACTTGCGCAAATTCTACATGACATGAACTTTCAGGTTCAAGGCTCCGATGTGGAGAAACGCTATTTTACACAAATTGCACTGGAGCAATTAGGGATCGAGATCCTTCCGTTTCAAAAGGAAAATATCCAACCAGGAATGACGATTATTGCTGGAAATGCTTTTCCAGATACTCATGAAGAAATTCAGGAAGCAATGAAACTTGGTCTTCCAATTATTCGTTATCATCGATTCTTAGGGGACTTTATGAAACGTTTTTCAAGCATTGCGGTTACTGGAGCGCATGGGAAAACCTCTACAACCGGATTGCTTGCACATGTTATCAATGGTTCGAAACCTACTTCATATTTAATTGGTGACGGTACCGGGAAAGGGAACCTAGAAGCTGAATATTTTGCGTTTGAAGCGTGTGAATATAGAAGGCATTTTCTTTCTTATTTTCCCGATTATGCTATTATGACCAATATTGATTTTGATCATCCTGACTATTTTTCGAATATTGATGATGTTTGCTCTGCGTTTCAGGAAATGGCATTGCAAGTCAATAAAGGCATTATCGCCTGTGGGGATGATGAACATTTACAAAAAATACAAGCGAATGTACCTGTATTATTTTATGGTTTTGGTGAACAAAATGATTTTCAAGCTCGAAATATCGTCAAAACAACAAATGGTACAACGTTTGATGTATTCATCCGTAATAATTTTTATGAAACATTCACCATTCCGAGCTTTGGGGATCATAATGTCTTGAATGCCTTGGCGGTTATTGCATTCTGTCAATATGAAGAGATTTCAACAGAAGATGTCCGTCGCCAGCTATTAAGTTTTGAAGGTGTAAAAAGACGTTTTACAGAAAAAAAGATTAACTCACAAATATTAATTGATGATTATGCACACCATCCAACTGAAATTAAAGCAACAATAAGTGCAGCAAGACAAAAATACCCAGAACGGGAATTAGTAGCGGTTTTTCAACCTCATACTTTCTCAAGGACACAAGCTTTTCTAAATGAATTTGCTGAAAGTCTAAAGTTGGCTGATAAAACTTATTTATGTGAAATCTTTGGTTCTGCGCGTGAAAATCATGGAAAGTTGTCCATTCAGGATTTACAAGATAAAATCCCTGGGGCCGAAATTATTAAGGAAGATGATATGTCTTTATTACAAGATTACGATCACAGTGTAATTATTTTCATGGGAGCTGGAGATATTCAAAAATTTCAAGCTGCCTATGAAAAGGGACTCTCTAAAATATAAATAAATGAACGGAAGTGAGCCTTAGACGAATGTCTAAAGGAACTTCCGTTTTTTTGCGAAAATTTATTGGCAAAAGGGTGGTTTAGAATTGAAAGTATTTCAATGTATGGTAAGATTTTGATATAGGGGACCGGCATCATGGGAGTGTAAGGTTTTAGTTCCTTACGATTCTAGGGGTTTTAGATAATATGAAAATGGAGGTGTCGATTCTTTGATCTTAATCGTTTATTTGAGTGTGGCATTGATAGCTATTGCCTTTTTGATATTAGTCATTTACTTATCAAAAACATTAAAGTCATTACAAATGACATTGGACAATGTGGCAATAACTTTATCAGGTCTTGAAAAACAATTAGATGGTGTAACAAGTGAAACAACGATGCTACTACATAAAACAAATGCTCTTGCTAGTGATATTCAACAGAAAGCTGAAAACCTGAATAGTGTAGTTGATGCGGTTAAGGATGTAGGTAATTCTGTTCAGAACTTTAGTGGAACTATTCAAAAAATTACAACTACTGTTAATCAGCAGATTGATGAGAATAAGGACAAAATGGCACAAGTCATACAATGGAGTAACATTTTGTTGGATTTAAAGGATAAGTGGCAAGAAAGAAAACAGAATAAGTTAGCTTCACATTCATTTGAAAAAGGGATTGTAATGAAAAAAAAGAGGGCAAGGGACTAAAAAAGGGTTCTGGAATTAATTGTTGAATATTAATAAAGAGCTTACACTTTTCATAATAAGGAGGAAATATGATGGCTGGAAATGAACGAAATTCATATGAATCTGTACAAGATCAAAGTAACAATCATATTAATACAAAGGATTTTTTAATTGGTACATTGGTTGGTGGAATCGTGGGTGCTCTGACCGCTCTGTTTCTTGCGCCTAAGTCAGGAAAAGAATTACGTGGGGATTTGAATGATCACGCGTATTTACTAAGGGAAAAAACAGAGAGTCTCCGTGAAACGGCAATTGAAAAAAGTAGTGAAATAACGTCCACTGTAAAAGATAAAACATCGGCTCTTTCGAAGAAAGTTTCCGAGCAATCACAAGGCCTTGTTAATAAGGTTAAAGGGATAAAAGCAGATGTTGAAGATGAACAGTCTGAGGGCGAAAATGCTATAGATCAATTGTTCGAAACAGATGTTAATAGTGATATTCAACAAAAGCTTGAAGAAACGAAAAAAGCATTCGATGAAACGGAAAGTAAAATTAATCAATAAGAAGTGAAAAAAAACATCCATTCATTTGGATGTTTTTTTTTCGGAACTTAAGCCTTGAAGCAATTCAGATTGAGAGCTTAATTATTCATGACAGGCCAAACAATCTTTAAGTCATCACCAGGTTCGATTTTACCAAAAAAGGTAGTTTGTTGATTATTCTTTAATAAAACAAAACGACTTGTTGCTTTCTCTGGCATATTGATTTGAACTTGATTAAATAAATCTTGAAACAGAAATGGCTCCATTTTCTTTTGCTCATACTCAATATGATCACCATCGTTTATTAAATCACTTTCAGAAAGTACTAGGCCATCACGCTTAAATTCAGTTAACCTTTTTGTCAAAACGATTTGCTTTCCATTAAATGATACAGGGATGCTTTGAGAAAGAATCACTTGTTTCATTTCCGCCAACTGGAGTACAGTAGGTTGTTTCTTATTTTCAATGATTATTTCATCTAGATGTTCAAAGCTATTTGAACCTTTCACTTGAATTCCATTCCGAAATAACTTTCCGGAAAAAGGAGGTAAAAATGTTTCTTTCCCATTTAAATTCACTCGAAACGGATGTAATTGGTTCATTTCATCATGCAAATTAAGCGTTGTTAACAAGTCCTCAATACTTTCTGGCAAGTTGTATTCAATTTGATCTCGATCACAAATTTGTTTATCAATGGTAGTGGGTAGACCGTTACAAAGGATATGAGCAAAGACTGTAAAGGGTTTTCCGTTAATATGGACCGTTTTTTGTGGCAATCCATCAAGTAAATCCTTTATATATACTTCTGGTTGTTCTCCGTCACTTCCAGGAATAACTTTAAGGTGGTCCTCATTTGCGACGGGATCATCAAGGCTACATTCCTCACTATTACGCATAATGATGGGTGCGTTGCCATAACCTCCTGGAATGGTAATGGATTTTCCGTTAAGTGTAATGATCATGGCAAGACCTGGTTTCCCATAAAGCTTATTCATTTTGATTCCACTTGCTAGTATACAATCCCCAGTTGTTAACTTTTTCACTTCAAACAATCGAATCGGCTGCTCGTTAATATAAACCGTTCGATATTGTACAGGTGATTTTTGTGCAGCAATGGCAATTCCAATAGGAGTAACAAGTTCTGGTCCTATTGGGATTTGATCGTCAATAGATACAGAAGAAATGGCACTTATGTCTCGGATCGCAACTCGATTCTCTGGTAGACTTAAATGTTGTGCTATTTTTTGGGGTAATTCAGGAGTCAGACTTCCACCTCCCACAAGCATGACTGCCTTTGGAGACTTATGATTATTTAAAAGCAGGATTTCATCACAGATGGATTTAGAAAGTTTTTCAAGCACATCATTGATTTTTGTTACGACTTCATTTCTGGATACTTCTGTTTCAAAACCTAAAATATCCGTAATGGCAATCATTTGATTATTATTTAGGTCTCGTTTTGCTTGTTCTGCTAAAGGAAAATCAAGTAAAAATTGATCACTGATTGCTTCGGTTACTTCATCACCTGCAATGGGTACCATTCCATATGCTATAACCGTACTCAAATCTGTAATCGCAATATCAGATGTTCCAGCTCCAATGTCTACAAGAGCAACATTTAATCGACGCATAGAGGGTGGAATGAGTACATTAATAGCGGCAATTGGTTCAAGAGTAAGTGCGTCCATTTCAAGACCTGCTCTGTGAAGTGCTGCAATTAATGATTCAACCACAACCCTCGGTAAAAAAGTTGCGATGATTTCAACCGAAGCTTCATCTCCCTGTTGATCAATTAGACTACCAATTTCCTGATCATCTAGTTTGTAATAAAGAACGGAATAGCCAACACAATAGTAGTGTTGATGTTTCTCTCCATTTTTTTGTTTATCCGCAACAGAGGCTTGTGCTTTTTGAACAGCACTTAACTCAAGATGAAGGATATCTTGTTTTTGTATCATCGGTTTTCCTGCAACATCTACGGTTACTTTTGCACGTTCGGTCTTCAAAGCTCTACCGGCTGCAGCAACATTTACTTTGCGAAGTGGACCATGTTCCTTTTCAAGTTCCTCTTTAATTTCTGTAATAATCTTTGAAACAGCTAATACATCGTGTATTTGACCGTCCATCATGGCCCGTTTTGTATGTTCCTTCGTAACAATATCTGAAACATAATAGGTTTCATTGCTTTTTTCTTCTAATATAATTCCAACCACAGAGCGTGTACCGATATCTAAAGCAAAAAGCTTTTTCATTTTGTTCAAAATAAAGCACCTTCTTTTATTAGGTTTATATTCCACTTTAGCGCATAAAAGCTTAAAAGCGTTTAATTAATAAAGTGCGTGACATTATCAGATTTTTCATTTATAATAACCCTAATCATAAAAAATGTACCATATTTTACTAGGTCGATAAAGGATATGCACATAAGTTTTTAATTATTTATCCCGGTTTAACAGGCTGTAATACCCCCACCTCAAAATTTGATAAAAAACAAAAAGGATAGGTGAGGGATAAACAGCCTGTAAAACCCCGACAAGATCTTTTCTTGGAGCTTTAGCTCTTAGAAAAGTCAGTCAGGCGTAGCGTGATAAGTGCAACTAACCATCAGTGGGGATAAGAGAAAACCCCACTGATGGAAGTTTTCTTTATCGGCAAAACATAAAGGAGCGATAAGGGATGGCTAATAATGAACTGGATCAATTAAGACAAAGAGTTGAAGATCTTAATTTGCAATTACTTTCACTTATTAATGAAAGAGCGCGCACCGTACAAGAAATCGGTCGTGTTAAAGAGACTCAGGGTGTTAACCGTTACGATCCAGTACGTGAACGTCATATGCTTGATTTAATAAAGGACAATAATAATGGACCTTTTGAAAATTCAACCATCCTTCATTTATTCAAACAGATTTTTAAAGCAGGCCTTGAATTACAAGAAGATGATCATCGCAAAGAGCTTCTTGTTTCAAGAAAGAAAAAGGCAGAAGATACGGTCATTAATTTAAAAGGCGAGCTGATTGGTACAGGAAATCCACATTTTGTCTTTGGTCCATGCTCAGTTGAATCTTATGAACAAGTTGCAGCTGTTGCAGCTTCTGTTAAAGCAAAAGGGTTAAAACTTCTTCGTGGTGGGGCATATAAGCCGAGAACTTCACCTTATGACTTCCAAGGACTTGGAGTAGAAGGTTTAAAAATATTAAAAAGAGTTGCGGATGAATATGATTTAGCTGTCATTAGTGAAATTGTGACACCTACGGATATTGATACAGCTCTTCAATATATAGATGTGATTCAAATTGGAGCACGTAACATGCAGAACTTTGAATTATTAAAGGCTGCTGGATCCGTTAATAAACCAATTTTATTAAAACGCGGTATGTCTGCTACGATTGAAGAATTCATTAACGCTGCTGAATACATTATGTCACAAGGGAACGGACAAATCATCTTGTGTGAACGTGGGATCCGAACATATGAAAGAGCAACAAGAAATACACTTGATATTTCAGCTGTTCCAATTCTTAAACAAGAAACACATTTACCCGTATTTGTTGATGTTACGCACTCAACAGGAAGAAAAGATCTATTACTTCCATGTACCAAAGCGGCACTTGCTATTGGAGCTGACGGCGTAATGGCAGAAGTTCATCCAGACCCAGCTGTTGCTTTATCAGATTCGGCACAACAAATGGACTTGAAACAATTTGATGAATTCTATAGCGCACTAAAATTATCTTCTTACATTAAAGCATAGCTGAGAATAACTAAAGAAACTTCCACGTAGTGGGAGTTTCTTTGATTTTAAAGAACCTTTCGATAAAAATTTGATGATCGAAGAAAAAATAACTACTTGACATTACTGCTTTATGTTGGCTATCGTATATTTAGTATATACTAGAGTTTAACTGTTGAAGTTCGGGTGAATTCAATTATAACTAATTTTTATTTCAAATCATGTTTTGAGGGAAAGTTAGGGATCAACTTAGGGTTGGTCTAATTAAAACTTATGATAATGAATAAATACTCAGTGATTTATGAAGAAGGAGTGTTAAATATGAACATTACAATATATGATGTTGCTCGAGAGGCTAATGTTTCGATGGCAACTGTTTCAAGAGTAGTAAACGGGAATCCAAATGTGAAACCTACCACAAGAAAAAAGGTATTAGAAGTCATTGATCGCCTAGGTTATCGCCCAAATGCAGTTGCAAGAGGTTTAGCAAGTAAGAAAACGACAACTGTTGGGGTTATTATGCCAGATATTTCGAATGTCGTTTATTCTGAGCTTGCTCGAGGAATTGAAGATATTGCCACTATGTATAAATACAATATTATTTTAAGTAACTCTGATCAAAATACAGATAAAGAGTTCCGACTATTAAATACAATGCTAGGAAAACAAGTGGATGGTCTTGTGTTTATGGGTGGAAATATTACTGCTGACCTTGTTGAAGAATTTCTAAAGTCCCCTGCACCAATTGTTTTAGCAGGGTCAGTAGAAGATTCAGGCAAGATTGCTTCTGTCAATATTAATCATGAACAGGCTGTATACGATGCGATCAATACTTTTATTCAAAATGGACATAGAAAAATTGCCTTCGTAATTGGTCCTTTACATGAGCCTGTCAATTCAGAGAAAAAGCTTGCAGGTTATAAACGTGCATTGAGTGAAGCTGGAATTGAATATAATGAAGACTTTGTAACTGAAGGTGATTATACGTATGATTCTGGGATCGAAGCCTTCGAAAAGTTACTTGAATTAGAGGAAAAACCGTCAGCTGTTTTTGTCGGTTCGGATGAAATGGCCTTAGGTGTTGTTCATGGTGCAGAGGATAAAGGCTTTGTGATTCCTGAAGATTTCGAAGTAATCACTTCGGATAATACAAGATTATCACTAATGGTTCGACCGCAATTAACAACCATTGTGCAGCCTTTATATGATATAGGTGCAGTTGCTATGCGTCTATTGACAAAATTGATGAATAAAGAAGAGGTGGATGAACTTACTGTTACCCTCCCACATCGAATTGAAAAAAGAAATTCAACCAAATAAGACAAATAATCTCCAGCATTGGTTTCGAGTATTGAGTGATATCATTGCTGGAGATAATTATTTATATACCCATAGGGGATATGGGTTACTTTTCAACGAATGGGAAATAAAGATTTTTCGAGGGTTTGCCCATTTTTTTCAGTGATTTCTGCTTTTCTTGGTATCGGTGCATATAAACAATCATCATCTTCCCATTTTAACGGGAGAGTGACAGGTGCTTTTTTTTGCCATTCCGATATCCAACTAGATGGAATTTGATTCATATCATTTCTGTTCTCTGTCATTTCGAGCCATATTAATGCCCACGCTCTAGGGACCACTCGCCAAATATCATAACCACCACCCCCAACTGCAATCCATCGGCCATCACAATATTGATGAGCAATTTCATGAGCAATTTTTGGGATTTCCTTGTATGTTTTCATGGTCACAGATAAATGAGTCAATGGGTCCAAAAAATGGGCATCGGCCCCATTCTGTGTCAAAATAACATCTGGCTTGAAATAGGCTGCTACCTCTGAAAGTGCTTCTTTGTAACATGTAAGCCATGATTCATCTTCTGTAAAGGCATCCACGGGAATATTAAAGGAAAATCCATAACCTTTATCATGACCCCTTTCATGAATATCGCCAGTACCAGGGAATAAATAACGACCAGTTTCGTGAATGGATAGTGTACATACGTTAGGGTCATCATAAAACGACCATTGTATACCGTCTCCATGATGTGCATCTGTATCAATATATAAAACTTTTGCGTGGTAGGTTTCCTGAATATATCTAATGGCAACGGAACAATCATTATAAACGCAAAAACCAGAAGCCTTGCCTCGAAATCCATGATGAAGACCTCCGCCGAGATGTAGTGCATGATTGGCTTTCCCGCTCATGACATAATCAGCAGCAGTTAAGCTCCCGCCCACAAGTAATGCGCTATTTTCATGCATGTTTGGAAAAATGGGTGTATCCTCTGTGCCAAGTCCATAGTTTTCAGCCCTATCCATAGAAAGTAGGCCTTGACCTGCCTGCTGAACGGCTTCAATATAATCTATGTCATGAAGTAGACTCAATTCATCATTTGTAGCGAAACGGGGTGGAACTATATCATTTGTCTTGATTGCATTGCTTTTCATTAATAGATCAAGTGTAAGCTTCAAACGTAAGGGGTTAAAAGGATGATGGTCACTAAATTTATATTTTAATAGTTCAGGTGAATAGATAAAAATAGAATCTTGATTCATAATTGAATCCCCGGTAAATTGGGCCATAGAACTTGATAGCCAGCGTGTTTTAAATCTTCAATTAAACTAGTTGGATTGATGGTTTGAACTCTTATAACGATCATTTTATACTTTTCATCATGTTTGTAAGGGTAGACTAGTATGCTTAATATATTTGTTTTTCTTTTAAGAAAAACAGATGTCATTTCGCTAAGAACACCTGCGCGATTTGGAGCTTTAATTTCTATTTGTGAACTCGGTTGATGTGCGCCTGTGAGTTCAACTAAAGTGTGTAAAAGATCGGTTTTTGTAATGATACCCACTAATGTATGTTCTTTTACAATAGGCAAACAGCTAATAGGGTGCTCATAGAAAACAGTCCCTATTTCTTCCACAAAATCAAGAGGATGTCCGGTAATAATATTTGTTTTCATGATCATTTTAATAGGCTTTAAGAGTACATTTCTTTGTTTGCTTGAATCAATTAAGATGGAAGGCAGAGCATCTCGAATATCACGATCAGAGACAATTCCAAGCAAATGTTTATTTTCATCTACGATCGGCAAATGTCTAATTTTATAGTGAAGCATCAGTTTATATGCATCATTAATAGAATGGTTTTGAGTTAGCGTGATTACATTTGTCTTCATAATTTCCTCTACAATCATGGTGGTCCCCCCCTCATTTATTTAATACATAAATCGATTTACAAAGCGAATCTGATCGAACTTTCGAATGGATTCTGCTTGTATTCTTTTCCCAATTCGAACCATGAGGCAATTTGCAGGGTGTGAGCAAATTTCAGGGTCATCTGTTGCATACCAATTCAAATCACCTTCGTTCATTAATTTTTCCATTACTTTCCGATAATCCCAGACATTTAGACCTGTACCTTTTAAATCCCAATGCCAATAATATTCTGTTGTGATAATAATATAATCTTCCATGGCATCATCCATCATGGAAACAGTCAGTATTCTCTTCCCAACTCCCGAACCTCTGAACTTCGGAATTACTTCAATGGCTCCTAATTCAATTAAATTATCCATCTTACCCTCTGACCAACGTTCAAGGGGATCAGGGTACAAAAAAGTAGCGTATCCGATAATCATCTGGCCTTCTCTAGCAATTATGATTCTACCTTCTGGCAGGTCAGCAATTTCTACTAATGCCTGATGTTGTTTAGAGGCGGGACGAAAGGCAACAAGATCCTCGTGAAATTCATATCTTTCAAGTTGTTCTGGATGAATGGGTCCTTCAATCACTAAATGACCTACAGAAGTGATTAAGTCTCTTTGATAATACGTTTTTTTATGTTCCACCTACTATTCACCTCCTTGCATCATATGTGCTACTTTGCGTTAGACTCGATCAGAATGTATGTGAAAGTCCATCCTATAATCGTCATCATGAAATATAGTAAAGAGATTCTATAATCGTATTATAGACAATTCTATTCATTATGGCTCATTATTTTTGAAAATTAAATTAATTTTAATATTTTAAAAATTGTGAATGTATAAATTATATACTATAATTATGATATATAACAAAAGGGGGATTTAGTAGAATGGAATTGAAGGCGCTACCTGTAGAGTCAGGAAACTATAATTTAATCAATTATGAAGACACATATAATCAATTTGATTGGAAAGAAACGGAAAAATTATTCTCATGGTATGAAACAGGTAGAGTAAACTTGGCTTACGAAGCAATTGATCGACATGCTGAAGGCTTTAGAAAAAACAAAGTGGCCCTATATTATCATGATGGCGTGAGAAATGAAAAGTATACGTTTAAAGAAATGAAAGAACAGTCGAATAAGGCCGGAAATATTTTTAGAACGATTGGACAGGTGAAAAAAGGGGATCGTGTCTTTATTTTTATGCCTAGGTCACCTGAATTATATTTTGCAGTGCTAGGTGCCATTAAAATAGGAGCGATTGTAGGTCCTTTATTTGAAGCCTTCATGGAAGGTGCTGTCCGTGATCGATTAGAAGATAGTGAGGCTACTATACTTGTTACAACGAAGGACCTATTAGATCGGGTTCCTGTTGATGAGCTTCCTCTATTAAAACATATTTTTATTGTCGGGGATGATGTGAAAGAAAGCGATCGTAACATAGATTTTAACGAAAAAATGGAAGAAGCGTCTGCAAAGCTTGATATTGAATGGGTAGAACGTACAGATGGATTGATTCTTCATTATACATCAGGTTCCACTGGAAATCCCAAAGGTGTTTTACATGTTCACAATGCGATGATTCAGCATTATCAAACAGCAAAGTGGGTTTTGGATTTACAAGAATCAGATGTATTTTGGTGTACAGCGGATCCAGGTTGGGTGACAGGAACATCTTATGGAATTTTTGGACCATGGTTAACAGGTACATCCAATTTAATTGTAGGTGGCCGTTTTAATCCTGAGACGTGGTACAAAATGATTGAAAAATATGGTGTAACGGTGTGGTACAGTGCTCCCACTGCTTTTAGAATGTTAATGGGAGCTGGGGATGAAGTTGTGAAGAAGTTTGATTTATCGAGTTTACGTCATATATTAAGTGTAGGTGAACCGTTAAATCCGGAAGTGGTTCGTTGGGGGATGAAAGTATTTAATTTACGTATTCATGATACTTGGTGGATGACGGAAACGGGTGCGCAGCTCATTTGTAATTATCCTTGTTTAACGATAAAGCCAGGATCGATGGGTAAACCGATTCCAGGTGTACAAGCAGCAATCGTTGATGATCAAGGAAACGAATTACCGCCTAATCGAATGGGGAATTTAGCTATTAAAAAGGGTTGGCCTTCCATGATGCATACCATTTGGAAGAATGAGCCTAAGTATCAATCCTATTTTATGCCAGGGGATTGGTATGTAACAGGGGACTCGGCTTACGTGGATATGGATGGTTACTTTTGGTTCCAAGGAAGAGTGGATGATGTCATCATGACTTCAGGAGAAAGAGTAGGTCCATTCGAAGTAGAAAGTAAATTGCTTGAACATCCTGCCGTGGCGGAAGCAGGGGTTATTGGTAAACCAGACCCTGTTCGTGGTGAAATCATTAAAGCATTCATCTCATTACGTGAAGGCTTCGAACCTTCAGATCGTTTAATTGAAGAAATTCGTCAGTTTGTTAAAAATGGACTCGCTGCACATGCTGCACCACGTGAAATAGAATTTCGCGATAAATTACCAAAAACAAGAAGTGGCAAAATCATGCGCAGGGTTCTAAAAGCATGGGAACTCGATCTACCTACTGGGGATCTTTCATCCATGGAGGATTAATGGTTAGATCGATTGAAAACAAGAAAAAACCGCTATCAGCGGTTTTTTCTTGTTAGATGTATTATTGACTTTCGGCTGGTGTAGTGGGTATCTGTTCCACTACTTTTTCTGGATTAGTCTCTTGAGCAGGAGGCTTTTCCGTGTTTGCAGGTGGGCTAGCTGGCGCTTTAGGTGTTGCCGGAACTACTTCCGTTTTCTCAGGTGCCTTTTCAACCTCAACCTTTTGATCAGGATTTACAGGTGGTGCATCAGTAGGCTTTTTGGCAGGTTGACTGAAGGATGCGGTATTGGATGGTGCTGATTCTTTTCCAGCGATATCCACTGCTGTAACATAGTATGATCCATTTCCACCTGAATAGGAAAGGGATCCACCCGCTTTAATACTAGCCACTTTTTTACCACCACTATAAACCCTGTAGCCGATTATATCCTTTTCAGGGTGATTA
>C688J18823_10001439_pt1 | contig 14669 bp, 7 predicted proteins | sample HopSoiMetagenom1_FD_18823 | JGI IMG/M metagenome (IMG submission 18823)
CTTGGAGCCGCGCGGGACAACCCCGTCACCCTCGGCTACCTGAGCGGTGCAACTCCGGAACAGATCTACAACATCAACACCCGGCAGGACCTCAACAGATTTGAGAGCACAGTCAACACCGCGTATCAGCCGCTCAACTGGCTGACAGCGACGGTGGTGGCAGGACTCGACTATCTGAATCGCTGGGACAACGAGCTCGTGCCGCCCAACAAGGTCGCCTTCGGCTCGCTTCCGGATGGCCAGCGCACGTCGAACCCGTATTCGATCTACAACTACACCGCCAACGGGACGTTGTCGGCAAGCTTCACCCCCTTTGCCGGAATCAAATCGACAACGAAGGTGAGCAGCCTGTTCAACAAGGAACTGGTCAGAGGAACCCTCGCCTTCGGCGCCAAGCTGCTGGGTGGCACGGAGTCGCTGGCCGGCGCCAGCGCGCGCTTCTCCGTCAATGAAGTGAACACCGACAACAAGACCATTAGCCGCCTGATCCGTGAAGATCTTGCGTGGCGTGATCGGGTGTTCGTCAGTGGTGCATTGCGCAACGACAAGAACAGTGCATTCGGTCAGGACTTCGGCAGCATCAATTATCCGTCCATAACTGCGTCGTGGGTCGTCAACGAAGAGGACTTCTTTCCAAAGCAGCCCTACTTCAGCTCGTTGCGGCTGAGAGCGGCGAATGGCAAATCCGGACAGAAGCCGAACTTCCGCGACGCGATCACGTTCTTCAACGCTCAGACCGTAACCGTGGCCGGAGTCGACGTCCCCGGAATCACCGTGGGTGGCACGGGCAACCCGAATCTCCGTCCGGAGAAGTCCAAGGAGACAGAGCTCGGGTTTGACGCGGGCTTCTTCGATGAACGGATTGGTCTCGAAGTGACGCACTACAACAAGCGCACCGATGATCTTCTGATCGCGGTTCCACTCCCACCATCTCTCGGCCTGACAACGACGCAGTTCCAGAACCTTGGCGCTGCGAGCAACATAGGTTGGGAGTATCTGCTGAACGCGCGCGTTGTCGACATGCAGCGCGTCGGGTTCGACTTTTCGATCACCAGCTCGACCAATAACAACAAGCTGCTGACACTCGGCTTCCTGCCGACGGGCGATCCAGTCCCGCCGATCGTGGTGAACACCCAGCAGCAGCATCGCGCGGGCGTTCCTCTGGGATCGTATTTTCAGAGGAGTTACACGTTCAAAGACACGAATGGTGATGGTATCATCGCCCGCAGCGAGATCACGCTGAGCGACACGTCGGTTTACCTCGGCAATCCATTGCCGACACATCAGTTCGGATTCACGCCGACTCTGACGCTCAACAAGATGTTCACGATCTCGGCATTCTTCGATCACAAGGGCGGATACAAGCTCTTCGACAACACTCGTCGTTTCCGGTGCACCTTCTTCAACTGCCCCGAAGCGTACGACAAGACGCAGCCACTGGCGGATCAGGCGGCGGCGGTCGCCGCGTCGGCGCTTGGCACGGACGCCGGCTATATCGAAGACGCCACCTTCACCAAGCTTCGCGAGCTGACCTTCACGGTGCAGTCACCGGAAGCGTTGACCCGAGCGGTCGGCCACGCGATGTCTTTCAGCATTACGGGCAGAAACCTCAAGACCTGGACGGACTACAAGGGCTTCGATCCGGAGATCAATTCCACTCCGGGCGCCAACTTCAGCACGTCTGATTTCCTGACGCTGCCGCCGACGCGCAACTGGACAGCTCGATTCACGATCAACTTCTGAGCCCACATCAACCATTGAGATGAATCAAATGCGATATAAAAACTCATTGCGCGACCGGTGGCTCACACCGGCGCGCCTGGCGACCGCGGCGGGATTTGCCGTGCTTGTCGCCTGCAATTCCGACAAGCTTCTCAAGGTAGAAGATCCCGATGTGGCGCGCCCGGAGGCGCTGCAAGGCGTTAGCGCGTTGCCGGCGCAACGCGCGGGCGCGGTAGGAAACTTTGGCGTGGCGCTCAACGGCGGCGCGGCCGATGTCGAACAGGTGCACCTCGCCGCGTCGCTAAGCGACGAATTCATCAATACGGAGACCTTCCCCACCCGCATTGAAATCGATCAAAGAGCCATGACGTTGCCGAACACCAGCCTCATCAACACGTTCTTCGATCTAACACGCGCTCGCTCGTTCGCTGACCTTGCAGTGGATAACTATCGGCTCAGCGCGACGAAGGCGGCGGATAGCGTCGGCTTTCCGGAAGTTCTGTCGCTGAGTGGAATGTCGTACATAATGTTCGCCGAGAACTATTGCGGCGCCGTTCCGATCAGCAAAGCCAATCCTGATGGCTCGTTCACGTTCGGTGCAGCCGAGTCGACTACTACGCTTCTGGATAGCGCGGTTTCGAAATTCAACCAGGCACTGGCGGTTCCGCAAACCACGGTGCTCACGACCTCTCTCAAGCAGCTCGCTCAGATTGGTAAAGGCCGCGCACTGCTCGATCAGGGCAAGTATGCAGAGGCCGCCGCTGCAGTCGCAGGTGTGGCGACGCTGTTTCAGTACAACTACATCCATTCGGAAACGACAGGTCGCCAGAACAACGGCACATGGTCGTTGACGGTGAGCGTCGCTCGGTATGGCGAGGCTGACGTCAAGGGTGGAGTGGGCCTGCCGTACCAATCCGACGGAAACGTCAAAAAGACGGGCGGTGGATTTGATCCTCGCGTGGCCGATAGCGTGGCCAACAGATCCGGACAGGGCAACAAGGGCTTTGATGGTACCACAGTGCAGTGGGTGCAGATGAAATATCCAGTGCGCTCCAGCCCGATCACAGTCGCGGATGGTGTCGAAGCTCGCCTGATCGAGGCGGAAGCGGCACTGAACGCGGGCGATGCTGTTGGCGCGCTCACTACACTGAACGCGCTTCGCAGCAACGCGGCGTTGCTGGCGCTACGCGGATACGCGGCGAATTCCCTGCCGCCGCTCACCTTGCAGGTTACGCCCGCCGCCCAGCAGGATCAGCTTTTCAAGGAAAGAGCGTACTGGATGTATCTGACCTCGCATCGCCTAGGCGACATGCGCCGTCTGGTCAGGCAATACAGCAGGCCTGTAAATACCGTTTTCGCGAACGGTCCCTACTTCAAGGGGGGCACTTTCGGAACGGATGTCAACGTTCCGGTGCCGTTCCAGGAACAGAATAACCCGCAGTACGATCCAAGCCTGTGCAAGCAGGACGTACCGTAACACTCTGAAGCCGCATGAAGAAAAAGCTCCGTCGACGATCGGTCGGCGGAGCTTTTTTCGCGGATGAAGTCGCGGCTCAGGACGACGAGGCTTCCTTGGTGTGAATGTAGATCACGCCCGCGACTGCATTGGTTCCCTGCTGCGAAGTACCGTTGATTCCACTTTGGAGCTCGATGCTCTCGACGGAGTCGGTAGGCATGTCGCGCAGAGCAGCTACGTCGCCCAGTCGCGCGCCGTCGATCACGATCATCGGGCTGTCAGAACCCGCGAGCGCTATGGTGCTGGCGCCGCGCTTGGTGGTGATGAATTTCGGGCGCCCGTAACGATCTTCCGCGTAGTTGTACATGCGCGCGCGTTTCCGGAGCAGATCCCAGACATTCGTGCAGGACGACTTGGCAATTTCCTGCTCGGTAATGATGTCTGTATGACCGGCGCCTTCGGGAGCATGATAGCCGGAAGTGGCGCAGTCGGTGAGACAGGCTGCGATGAAAAGTCCGGCGAGGGGAGCTAGTCTGGAGTGACGCATTCCACCTCCGGGAAGCAGCCACTTATTGCGGCAAGCTAGCCGCCAATACAACCCAACGCCAGCAGATTTTTGGTGAAGGGAGTGACCGGAGTGGGGATCGAACCCACGACCTGAAGATTAAAAGTCTCCTGCTCTACCAACTGAGCTATCCGGTCTGAAGCTCCTGCAAGATAAACGCGTTGTTAAACCACGTCAGGCGGCGTGTACAACTTCCCCGTAACACTCCGCATCGACGTCACATATGTGCGTTGGGTGCCCGTCAGAGCGGATCAACTCAATTGTCTGACTGCGCACGTGTCTCTAGGCAGGAAATGATCGTCTTCAGAGTACCCCGAATTGTGGGCGCGAAGATGCCATTCACCTTTTCAAAGGTCAACGCGGTGTTTCGCGCTGTGAGGATGTCCAGGCAGCGCGAGATCGAGGCTGCTCATATGGCTGCGCTCGAGGAGAGCAATCACGTCCTCAAGAGCCAGGCCGAGCAGCTCGAACACCAGACCAACGAAGCGCGAGAGCTCGCACACGAGTTGGCCCTCACCAACGAGGAGCTGCGCGCGGTCATCAGCGAAGCCCGAAAGGCATGGGCTGCCGCCGATGCTGCCAATCGCTCCAAGGCGGAGTTTCTGGCCGTGATGAGTCACGAGCTGCGGACTCCGCTGAATTCCATTGGCGGTTATGTGGATCTCCTCGAGATGGAGCTCCGCGGTCCGCTCACGGACGCCCAGCGGGCAGATCTGGCGCGAATCAAGCGCAGCCAGGAGCACCTGCTTGGCATCATCAACGACATCCTCAACTTCACGCGGCTCGAAGCCACCGAAGTGAAATTCGAGATCATCGATGTTCCTCTTCGCGCGCTGGTGGGAGACCTCGACGCCATGGTCAGCTCGCTTGCACGAGCGAAATCTCTACTCTACGAATCCGAATCCCCGTCGAGCAGGCTCTTCACACGGACCGATCCTGACAAGCTCCGTCAGATCATGATCAACCTGCTCTCCAACGCGGTGAAATTCACTCCGGAGGGAGGTCGCATCCGGGTCTACGCGACGAGCACGGAGCGATCTGTCTCGATTCATGTCGAGGACACGGGGCCGGGGATCCCCGCGGACAAACGCGAAGCGGTCTTCGAGCCGTTCGTCCAGCTGGACCGCGGGCTCACCCGCACGAACGACGGCACCGGACTCGGCTTGGCAATCAGTCGGGGCCTGGCGAGGGGAATGGGTGCCGACATTACGGTGGAGAGCGAGGTAGGGGTTGGATCGATATTCACCCTCACCCTCCCCCGAGCACCCGCGCGCCGGGCCGAGGACGCGCCTCGCAGAGAAGCCCAACTTCGTTCTACGCCCCGAAGCAACCCCGTGGTCTGATCTTCGCATTTCCTCATCCTGACCAGTTGGAGTGAGGTTGAGGAGATGGCAGTCGCGGTTGCACCAGCAAAAAAAAGCAAAGGACCACTCAAGTGCCGGCGGAAATTTCTCCGGTTCTTTCCCAAAGGATTCGACGATCCCAAGTATTACGACTGGGAGCGCGGCTACAAATGGGAAGCGCATCTGCGCTGGAACGAGATTCTCAGCAAGCAGATTCACACCGCTCTGATCGCAGAGGGCAACTTCGCGGATGTCGCGCGCCGGGCGGTCACCATCGAATCGCGAACCAACCTGCTGTTCTCGTTCGAGAAAATGGCGTTGCGAGACGCGGTGAAATCCACCGCGGGGGCGAGAACCTTCGCCGAAGGGCTGTACGAGTTTCTCTACGGCCGTGGCAGCGACCGGAGCAAATTCGAACAATGGTGTGAAACCGTAGCCTCGCTGCCCCGGCGTCAGACCCGCGTACTCACCTGGCCTTTGCTGACGGTGTTCGGCTTCATCGCCCAGCCGAAGGATCATTTCTTTTTGAAGCCGATGGTCACCCGGACGGCGGCGCGCGAATACGGGTTCGAGTTTGACTACCGGTCGCGGCCAAACTGGGGTACGTATGCGAATCTTCTGGAATTTGCCGCGATAGTCGAGGAAGATCTCCGCGATCTGCGTCCGAAGGACATGATCGACATTCAATCCTTTCTCTGGGTTCAGGGCTCGGACGAATACGAGGAGTAGCCGGTCTTGCGGCGCGACGGGGGCGGTGGGATAATCGCTGTCCCCCGAACTTTTCCCCGTAATGCATGCATTTCTAAAAGCAGCGTTAGTGGCCGGCGTCTATGCCTGCGCATCGGCACCGTCCAAAACTCCCGGCGAGTCTCCCAAGCCGGCCTCCGCAACACAAGCTTCATCCATCGAGGCCAAGACTGCGGGAATGGAGCGCCGAGACGGCTTCATTCCATTCTATCTGGATTCGAAGCAGGGCAAGATTTTCCTGGAGATCCCGCGCGACTCTACGCGTCTCCTCGTGTTCGTCAGTCTCGCCACCGGACTCGGCTCCAATCCCATCGGACTCGATCGCGGCGCAAGCGGTGACTCATACATTGCGCGTTTCGACAGGAATGCCGACAAGGTGCTCGTGGTTTTCGAGAACTGGAGCTATCGCACGTCGGCGGTCGACAATCCCGCCCACGCGCGCACGGTCCTCGAAGCGTTTCCGCCGAGCACGCCGGCAGCGCTTCCCATTCTCGCACAGGACGGCCAGCGGATCGTCGTCGACGCGACCGATTTCTTCATGCGTGACTGGAACGACGTCGTCGGAACGCTCACGTCCGCGAATGAGGGCAACTATTCCGTAGCGCGCGAACGCTCCAGCATTTACCGGCCGTATACCAAATCGTTTCCGCGAAACACCGAGGTCGACGTCGCGCTGACTTTCGCAGCCTCGGGACGTCCGGGCCAAACGGTTGCGTCCATAGTTCCCGACGGACGGTCCTTCACTCTCAGGCAGCACATCTCGCTGCTGCCCTTGCCGGATGCGGGCTATCGACCGCGCACACTCGATCCGCGTGTCGGTTTCTTCGGCATCACCTTCAAGGACTACGCGCAGCCGATCCAGGAGCCGCTCGAACAGCGTTGGATCGCGCGCCATCGACTGGAGCGGGTAAATCCCAACGATCCCAACAGTCCGATCAAGAACCCGCTCGTTTACTACATCGATCGCGGTATTCCGGAGCCCATTCGCACGGCAACCAAACAAGGAGTCAGCTGGTGGACGGAGGCGTTCGACCAAGCCGGGCTCAAAGGCGCATTCAGAGTGGAGGATCTGCCCGAGGGTGTCGACCCAATGGACGCCCGTTACAACGTGGTCCAGTGGGAGAACCGCAACGAGCGGGGCTGGTCCATCGGCGGATCGCTGGGCGATCCACGAACAGGCGAGATCATCAAGGCGATGGCACGCCTCGACTCTCATCGCGCGCGTACCGATTACAACATCTACGCTGGACTTTTCGGAGCCGACGCGGCAGCCGCGGATACCGCCTTCGTCCTGGCGCGTGTTCGTCAGGTGAGCGCCCACGAAGTCGGACACACCCTGGGCCTGGCGCACAATTACATCGCGTCGACGTATGAAAGAGGATCGGTGATGGACTATCCACCGCCGCGCGTTACAATCAACGCCCGCGGCGACATAGATGTATCGAGCGCCTACGCCGTCGGCCCGGGGGCCTACGACGTGTTCGCGATTCGTTGGGGCTACGGCATCTTTCCGCCCGAATCCGAGGCCGACTCGCTGCGCGCGATCGTCGAAGACGGATTGAAAAAAGGGTTTCTATTTCTCTCCGATGCGGACGCACGACCCGATTTCGCCTCTGACCCGCGAACGAATCTCTGGGACGACGCCGCTACTCCAATGGAGTTTCTCCGCAATGAGATGGCCGCGCGTCGATTGGCGATCTCCCGGTTCGGTGAGCGCAACATTCGGATCGGAGAGCCGATCGCGCTGCTTCAGGAGAGATTCGTTCCGCTTTACCTGATGCACCGCTTTGCGCTCAACTCCCTCACCAAAACCATCGGCGGCATGGAGTACTCGAACGCTGTGAGGGGCGATCACCTGCAGGCCACCCACCCGATCGACGGCGCTATTCAGCGCAAAGCGCTGTCAGCTTTGATCGAGGCAATGCAACCGCGCGAGCTGGCAATTCCCGACACCGTGCTCACTTTGCTCGGGCCACGGCCGTTCTCGTATCAGCCGTACGTCGAGCTCTTTGGTACCCGCACCCGTCCGGCCTTCGACGAGCTCGGAGCAGCGCGCACCCTCGCGCAGATGATCGTCGACGGAATTCTTCAACGCGAACGCGCGGCGCGGGTGGTCGGCTTTGAGAGCCGCGAGACTACTCCTCTCACCCTAGGCGAAATCATCGACGATCTTACCGCGGATTGGACGGCAAAGAATGCCGGCAGCTCAAAGCTCGAAGCATTGCGGCGCGTCAGCCAGCGAGCGGTTGTAGATCGCCTGCTGCTTCTCGCCGCCGACAAGGAGGCCGCCCCGGAAGTCAGGTCTATCGCCGATCTCAAGCTTGCGGCATTACGGGCGAGGGCTCGAACGCTGGCGCCTTCAGGGGAAGAAGCGCGTCGCGCGCATTGGACGAGCATCGCCGGGGACATAAACCGGTGGATCGAACGCCAGGAGCTGCCCGCTCCGACGCCTGCGCTTCGGGCACCGCCGGGCGATCCTTTCGGCTCCGACTGGTAGACATTTGTACCTCTGAGCAGAAGTCCGGCGGTCTGCCGTAAACCAGTGTCGCGGCACGGCTTCTGGTCGTCAAATAGGACCAGTTCCCCTCAGCTCCAGGCTCTTGGCAAACGAACAGGCACTATCGAGTCCCGAAAGACTCGCCGCACTCCACCGCACCGGACTTCTCGGCTCCCCAGCCGAAGATCGGCTCGATGGCTTCACCCGCCTGGCAGCGCAGATTCTGGGAGTATCGACGGTTGTCATATCCCTCGTAGAAGAGCATTCCCAGTACTTCAAGAGCGCTTGCGGGAGCAATGCACCGTCCGCGGGGTGGTACCCACTCGAGGCCTGTTATTGCCAGGATGTGATCGGAACTGGAAAGCCGATCGTACTCGCCGATGCGTGGAACGAGCCGGAATTCTCCGGCCGCGGCTCGAAGATACGCGCATATGCAGGAATTCCGCTCGTCACTTCCGCGGGTCAGATCCTCGGAGCGTTCTGCGCCCTCGATGAGAGACCGCGCGATTGGACCAGTCGCGATATCGATGTTCTGACAGCACTTGCGTCAGCGGTGATGTCCGAAGTGCAGCGTCGAATTGCCGAGCGGGCCGCGCAGGACACGCAACTGCGGCTGATTGCCGAACGGACGATGGCGCATGCCGTCCAGCAGCAGATGCCGGTCGGCGTGGTGGTCGCTGAGGTGCCCTCCGGACGGCTCGTCTCGGTAAACGTGCAGATGACCGAGATCTTCCGCACGGCATTCAAGCCCGCTCCAGATCTCAACAGCTACAGCGAGTGGATTGGCTTTCGCGAGAATGGGGACCGCTATTCGGCGCTCGACTGGCCGCTGGCGCGAACGGTGATCACCAAAGAACCCGTGCGCAGCGAGGAGATTCGCATCCGACGAGGCGACGGCACCGACGGATTCGTTCGTATGAGCTCCGCTCCTGTGCGCGATCCCGATGGGAACGTCGTTGCCGCTGTGGCAATAGTGGTCGATGTGACGGATCAACGGAAAGCCGAGCGCGCGGTGAGAGCCACTGACGAGCGTTTCAAGTTCGTCGCCAAAGCCACCAACGATGTGATCTGGGATTGGGATCTGAAAACCGATTCACTCACCTGGAACGACGCGGTAGAGACGGTATTCGGGCACAAGCAGACGACGATCTATCCGGAAATTCAGTGGTGGCGCGACAATCTGCATCCTGATGACCGCGAACGGGTAACCGGCGGCGTTCAGGCGATTCTCGACAGTGGTGGCACCGCCTGGAGCGATCAATACCGCTACCGCCGGGCGGACGGTACTTATGCCAACATCATGGATCGCGGCTACATCGCACGCGACAACGCCGGCGTACCGCTGCGCATGATCGGCGCGATGACCGACGTAACCGAGAAGTCGCGGTCCGAAGCGGCGATCCGCTTCCAGGCGCAGCTGCTGAACGCGGTGCAACAGGCTGTGGTCGCGACGGATCCTGAAGGACTGGTGATTTTCTGGAATAGCTTTGCCGAGAAACTTTACGGCTGGTCGGCGGAGGAAGCGGCCGGGAAAGAGATCGAAGAGCTGACTCCTTCGCCATTTTTGCGCGATCACGCGACGGAGATCGTCGAGCGAGGAGCGGCGGGTGAGAGCTGGACGGGAGAGTTCCTCGTCCAGGGTAAATCCGGAAAGGCCTTCCCCGCTCTTCTGACGACTTCGCCGGTCCGAGACAGGCAAGGCAGCGTACTTGGTTACGTGCGCGTCTCGATCGATCTCACTGAGCGCAGGAATCTCGAAGAGCAATTCCGTCAGTCGCAGAAAATGGACGCGGTCGGCCGGCTCGCCGGCGGCATCGCCCATGATTTCAACAATCTGCTCACCGTGATCCGGCTGAACACCGAGATCATAATGGAAGGCTTCGATCCAACGGATCCGCGCAGCGAGGATGTAAGGCAGATAAGAAGCGCGGCGGAGCGCGCATCGTCGCTAACCAGACAGCTGCTGGCGTTCAGCCGCAAGCAGATTCTTCAGCCACGCGTACTCGACTTGAACAGCGTGGTGGCGAGCGTTGAGCCCATGCTACAGCGGCTGATCGGCGAGGATATCAAGATCGACTCCACCGCGGCCGCTCGCGGATACATCGTTGCCGACCCAGGCCAGCTCGAGCAGATCCTCGTCAATCTCGTCGTTAATGCCCGCGACGCGATGCCACAGGGCGGCAGAATCAGCGTCGAGACCGAGAACGTCGAGCTCGATGAGACGTATACGAGCGAGCACGCGCCGGTTATTCCAGGCCGCTACATCATGCTGGCAGTCGGTGACACCGGTGTCGGAATGAGCCGCGACACCCGCGAACACGCATTCGATCCGTTTTTCACCACCAAGGAAGCGGGTAAGGGGACGGGCCTTGGCCTGGCCACCGTTTATGGAATCGTGAAGCAGTCCGGTGGCTACGTCTGGATCTACAGCGAGCCGGGCCTCGGGACCACGCTCAAGCTCTACTTCCCAGAGGTGAGCTCCGCTGCCGCTTTCAAGACGGGCGAATACAAGGTTTTCCCCAAAGAGCAGGCGCGCGGATCAGAGACGATCCTCCTCGTAGAGGACGAGGCTGCGGTACGAGGGCTCGCCTCGCGAATTCTGGAGAAGCAGGGCTACCGGGTGATTCCCGCTCAGCACGGCCGCGAGGCAATGGACATCGCGGCCAGTGAGGAGGGGCATATCGATCTCGTGCTGACCGACATCGTTATGCCCGGAATGAACGGAAGGGGTCTCGTCGAGAGGCTCGCCGGTATCCGTCCCCGCATAAAGTCGCTTTATATGTCGGGATACACAGATGACGACATCGTCCGAAGGGGCTTCATAGAGCCCTCCAAGGTCTTCCTGCAGAAGCCTTTCACCTCCGAGGCACTCTTACAGTCAGTGAGGAAGGTCCTGGACGAGGGCTGAAACCCGTCGTCGTCCATTAATTGCACAGTCGGGCCTACCGACTCATGCAGCTGTCCTCTCCTCTCGCCAGCGACCCGGCCGTCGCGGGCAACCCTCCGGTAAACGTCCTACTCGTCGACGACAGGCCGGAAAACCTTTTGGCGCTCGAAGCAGTGCTGGAGCCCCTCGGCGAAAACCTCGTCCTGGCGGGCTCAGGCCGTGACGCGCTGACCCAGGTCCTTACTCAGGACTTCGCGGTGATACTTCTGGACGTGGCGATGCCGGATATGGACGGCTTCGAAGTAGCCCGACGAATCAAGGACCGTCAGGGATCCGAAAATACGCCGATCATTTTCGTCACGGCTCAGAATGCTGATGAGCGTCTGGTCCTTCAGGGGTACGCGGTCGGCGCTGTGGACTATTTGTTCAAGCCGCTGACACCCGACGTTGTGAGGTCCAAGGTAACCGTCTTTTGCGACCTCTATCGAAGCCGGGAGAAGGCAAAGGAAGCGGCAGCCGATTTAGTCCGCGCCCAGGCGGCTGCGACCGAGGCCGAGGAAAGCGCGCGCAAGATGAGCGATGTCCTCGAGCGCATCAGCGACGCGTTCTTCGCGCTCGACGACGACTGGCGTTTTACCTATGTGAATGAGAAGGCAGCGCTGTTGCTTCAGCGGCAGAGAAAAGACTTGATCGGGAGAACGATCTGGGAGGAGTTCCCGGAAGCAGTTGCCTCGGTTTTTCATGAGCAATATCGCCAGGCGCTGGAGACACAATCGAGCGCGGCATTCACCGAGTACTACCCGCCGCTGGATTCATGGTTTGAGGTCCACGCATACGGTTCACGCGAAGGCCTGTCCGTTTACTTCGAGGACGTCTCCGAAAAACAGCGCGCCCAGAGGATGCTCCTGCAGAGCGAGCGACGGCTGCGCTCGCTCGTCGAGGCAACTGCTGCCGCTGTCTGGAAGACCGATCCGAAGGGTCAGATAATCGCCGAGGAGGACGACTGGCGTTTGCTCACGGGCCAGTCATTCGAAGAGATGAAAGGCTCGGGCTGGCTCAACGCCGTCCACCCCGCCGATCGTGAGCGCACCGAGGCGACCTGGGCGAAGGCGCTCGCTACGGGCACGATCTGCGAGATGGAGCACCGCGTGCGGACGCCCAGTGGTGAGTACCGGCAGATGTTCGCGCGCGCAGTACCAGTATTCGATTCGACCGGTGAGATCGAGGAATGGGTAGGTACCCATACCGATATCACTGCGCGGAAGTACGCGGAGCACCAACGGGATCTGGCCCTTCAGGAAGCGGTGAAGGCTCGAGACGCCGCCGAGCGCGCGCAGGAAGACGCCGAGGTGGCAAACCGTGGCAAGAGTGAGTTCCTCGCCACCATGAGTCACGAGTTCCGCACTCCTCTCAACGCCATACTCGGCTACACCCAGATCATCGATATGGGAGTCATCGGATCAGTGACTCCGCAGCAGCACGATCATCTTCAGCGACTGCGCGCCAGCGCGGTGCACCTGCTTGGACTCGTAAACGACATTCTGGACCTGTCGAAGATCGAGGCCGGGCGTGTCAGCATTGCGCGGGAAACCGGGCTGGTGAGCGAAGTGATTCGCGCTACGGTGGCGCTCGTCGGCCCCCAGGCCGTAGCTCGCGGAATCGAGTACTCCGAAGAATGCGAAGGCGATCCGGAAGCGTCGTATTTGGGCGATCCGGACCGGGTGCGGCAAATATTGGTGAACCTCGTGTCCAACGCGGTGAAGTTCACCAATCCCGGCGGAAGCGTGAGGCTGGAGTGCGGCGTAGAGGAACACGGTGATCCCGGAGCGCGCCTGGTCGGGCCATCTCCGTGGACTTTCGTCCGGGTGACCGACACCGGAATCGGAATTCCCGGCGACCAGCTCGTCAAAATTTTCGAGCCGTTCGTTCAGGCAGAGTCGGGTTACACACGGACAGGCGGCGGCACTGGACTTGGCCTCGCAATAAGCCGCAGACTGGCCAGGCTGATGGGCGGCGACATCACCGTGCGGAGTGAGGTTGGGCAAGGCTCCTCGTTCACACTTTGGCTGCGGGGCGGCGCTGGAGATGCGAAGTCGAGCTCGACGACTGAGTATCCCGCATTCCACGACACCATCCCCGAAGTCGACGTGCACGCCGTCAGGGCCATTGCATCGCAATTGCTCTCCAAGGTCGACGAGATCGCTGGACAGTACGTGACACGTCTGCGGAACGAAGGGGACGTACCCGATCTTACGGGCGTAGGCGAGCCATATGTGCGCGACCATGCGTGCACCGTTATCGCGGAGATCACCAACGCAACGTTGGTATTGTCGGAGACCAAGGGTCGCGCCAGCGATTTGCTGCGTGACGGCAGCGAGATTCAGAGACTACTCGCTGAGCTCCACGGTGCGCAGCGATATCGGCTCGGTTGGACCGAGGCACAGATCGCCAAGGATGTAGATGCGTTGTCGGAAGAGCTCGTCAGTGCTACCCGTGCGTTGAACGAGGATCAATCCGCGGTTCGATTCGTTGTCGACGTGGTCAGGCAGATCCTCGAGCAGTGGAAGCAGACGAGCCTCCGCGGCTACCGTTTTGCGCGCGCCGCCGGCAAACGCTGATCTGGTACGTCGCGGCTGGATTGAGACGAAGGTCGCACACTGGTATATAGAGGGATGAACGCGAAGCATCTGCGTAGTATCCCGGTTGTTTTAGCGCCGCTGCTCATTCGGGGCAGCGCGCTCAGTGCACAGGACACTACCGCGACGAAACTCGCGCCAGTGGTCGTCGAAGTGGGCCGCGGCACCAACAAGTCACTGCTCGAGCTCCCATTTGCGGTCACGGCGCAGACGCCGGATTCGGCGCGGCCCGGCCAGCGCCATCTCTCGATCGATGACGCATTGTGGCTTATCCCGGGCCTGTCAGTCTCGAATCGGAACAATCCATCCCAGGATCCCCGCATCTCGATTCGCGGATTCGGAGCCCGCTCGGCATTTGGCGTGAGAGGCATCCGCGTTTTGCGTGACGGTATTCCACTCACTCTGCCCGATGGGCAGACACCGCTCGATTACCTGGACCTCGAATCCGTAGGTCGCGTCGAGGTAATGCGAGGAAGCGCGTCGTCGCTCTACGGCAACGCCGGAGGTGGGGTGGTGGATCTGCGAACGAGCGAGCCGGCACCGGTCCCTGCCACCGGTGAGCTGCGCTACTGGGACGGCGCGTTTGACTCACGTCGACTCGTCGCGAAGACCGCGGGATCCTCTAACGGATTCGGCTATCAGGGAAACGTCGCTCGGACTGAGAGCGATGGATATCGCGACTACTCGCGTCAACGCACAACGAATGGCTTCGGCCGATTGTCGTACGACAACGAGAAGGGCTCGTTCGGTCTGGAATGGCTCGGAGTCAACACACCGACGGCGCAAAATCCCGGCGCAATCACGCGGGCGCAGTTC
>C688J18823_10001440_pt1 | contig 14660 bp, 19 predicted proteins | sample HopSoiMetagenom1_FD_18823 | JGI IMG/M metagenome (IMG submission 18823)
GACGCGCCGCTTCTTCGTCGCTCGGCACCGGGGAATCCACATTCAGCGCCATGTGCAGGCGGCGCAGGTCGATCGGCGCCGCCAGGCGCTCCGCTTCGTCATCGGTCTCGGCACAGATCAGGAATGTGCACACCATCGTGCGCGGCGCGGGCTCGCGTCCCGGCTTGAAATTCTGCCGGTAGTAGCGCGCCACTTCGTCCCCGCCCTGCGGATTGATGAAGTGCGCGAAGGAGAAAGGCAGCCCAAGCTGCGCGGCGAGGGCGCCGCTGTAGTCGGAGGAGCCGAGCAGCCACACTTCCGGGGCCGTCGCCACTTCGGGCTGCACACGCACCGGCTTGAACGCATGCTCGGCGGGCAGCGTGTTGTCGAGGTGGCAGCAGAGCTGCCAGATCTGCTGCGGAAAGTGCGAGGCGTCCGGAAAGCCGCCGCCCGCCACCGCCTGCGCGGTGCGCGCATCGCCGCCCGGCGCGCGACCGATGCCCAGATCGATGCGCCCGGGATAAAGCGCTTCCAGCATACGAAAGGCTTCGGCCGTCCGGAAGGCGCTGTAGTAGGGAAGCAGCACGCCGCCCGTGCCGACGCGGAGCTTTTTGTTTCCGCGCCGAGCCGAGCGACCAGCACCTCCGGGCAGGGATCGGCGAGCGCGGCGATCGCATGGTGCTCAGCGAGCCAATAGCGGTAGTAGCCGAGCTCGTCGGCGCGCCTTGCAAGAGCGAGGGTCTCCTCGATCGCGCGCCGCGCGTCGTGGCCGCGGATGATCGGGGACTGGTCGAGGACGGATAGACGCATGAATTCGGGGACGGAGCCCGAATTCTAGAGAGTCGCCTCTTCCTGCGCGGGTTGCTCGGTACGTCAGGCCGCTCGGCGGCCGCCTGATGGACGGCCGCATCAGGTGATGCACGCGCATGCGGCGCTCGCCGCAATCGCTGTGCCGTTCGCGGTTCGGTTGACCTCAGCGTGCGGGCTGCGAGGGACCTTTCTTCGTCGCGTAGCGCTGGACCATGATGTCGCGGCGCACCGCGACATCGCGCTCGAGGCGCGCGAAATCGCGCAGGCTTTCCTGCAAGTCGGGACGCGATTCGGGAGCGTTCGCGAACAAGTCGGCGCGCGTCGAGGACGGATGGTCGCGGCGATAGTCGGCGAGGCGGGTGAGATAGCGCTCGTAGCCGGGCAACACGTCCAGGCCCCAGAGCGGCGCCCACAGCTCGCGCAGCGGGTGATTCACCACCACGTAGCCCCACGAGAGGCCGTTGTCGACGTCGAATTCGAGACCGAGCGACACCGGCCGGATCTTGCCCGCCTGCAGCGCCTCGAGCTGCGCCACCGAGCGCGCGCCGCGCGGCAGGAGGTCGGCCGCGACGCCGAGCGTCCAGGCTTCGCGGAAGCCCAGCCAGAAACCGGCCCCGGCGGATATGCCGCACGCGACAACCAGCAGCACCGCGACCTGCCAGCGGCGCATCAGCCGGCGATTTCCGCTTCGACGAGCTGCGCGAGGAGGACGAGCGATTGCTGCCAGCCGAGGTAGCACGCTTCCGGTGGGATCACCTCCGGCACGCCTTCCTGCACCACGCTCACGTCGGTGCCGACGGCGACTTTGCGCAACGTGATGGTCGTGGTCATCGTGCCCGGCAGGTTGGGATCGTCGAAGCGATCCGTGTGCCGGATGCGCTCGCCCGGCACGAGGTCGAGGAATTCGCCGCCGAACGAATGGCTCTGGCGGTTGGAGAAATTAGTGAATGACATGCGGTAGCGGCCGCCGACGGTGGCGTTCATCTCGTGCACCTTTGCCGTGAAGCCATGCGGCGGCAGCCACTTCGCCATCGCGTCGGCGTCGAGGAAGGCTCTATAAATACGCTCCGCCGGGGCGCGCAGTACGCGGTGAAGGCGGATGGTGTTTCCTGGCATTCGCGACTCCTCTCTATTCGGCACAGCGTTTGGGAATGGAGGCCGACACGCGCAGCACCCTGCGCACGCGCAGATAGCCGTCGTAATCCTCGGCCGGGCCTTCGCGCGCCGCACGCGTGTCGATCCTGCCGGTGAGCTCGACGTAGATCGGCAGGTGATCCTTGCCGCGGTTTTCGCCCAACGCTTTGCTGCGCGCGATGAGCGGCTTCAGCGTCTTCGTGTCGCCGTCCACCCAATACGCTTTCAGCTCGGAGCAGGGCTCGAATACCTGCACGTCGGGGCCATAGTAGAAGCGGCCGCGATAGCGGGCGTCCGCCGCGTGGGCGGCGACGCTCAGGAAGAGTAGGGCGAGCGCAGGCGCAAGTCTCAAGACCCGAACGATAGCGCGAGAGCCGCCGGGTCGTCGTAGATTGCAACCGCGCCGCCGAGCGCTGCGTCGTCCCACCACCCGCCGCAGCGCAGGGCGATGGTCCTCACTCCCGCCCGTGCGGCTGCCTCGATGTCGTACGGCGTGTCGCCGACCATGACGGCCTCAGCCGGCGCGAGCTTCGCTTCCTCGAGCGCCGCGCGCACGATGTCCGGGTCGGGCTTCGAGGCGCCGTCGTCCGAGCTTGTCGCATGCTCGATGAGATCCTTCACGCCCGCCTGGTGCAAGAGCGCGCCCAGCTCCTTTTCATTCGCCGACGTGGCGATCACCACTCGCAGCCCCTTGGCCTTCAGGCGCTCAACGAACATCCTCGCGCCGCGCGTCGGACGCAGCGCTGGCAGAAACTTCTCGAGGAACAGCTTCCTTCGTTCCTCGGAGAGCTCTTTGCCGCGCGCCGACTCGGCATCCATGCCGGTCAGCTGCGGCAAGAGCTTGTCGCCGCCTTCGCCGACCAGCGGCCGTACCTGCTCGAAGCCGATGTGCATGCCGTGCCGCTCGAACACCTGAGCCCAGGAGCGCGCGTGCGCGTCGTTGCTGTCGAGGAGCGTGCCGTCCACATCGAGCAGCACGCCGCGGACCCGGATGCCGCAGAGGACCACCGTTGCCATGCCTAGACGGCGATCGGGGCCTTGATCGCCGGATGGGGCTCGTAGCCCTCCAGCGTGAAGTCCTCGTATTCGAATTCGAGGAGCTCGCGCCGCGCCGGGTTCAGGCGCATGCGCGGGAAGGCGCGCGGCGTACGGCCGATCTGCTCGCGCGCCTGCTCGAGATGGTTGAGGTAGAGGTGCGCGTCGCCCAGCGTGAGGATGAAGTCGCCGGGCTTGAGGCCCGTGACCTGCGCGACCATCAACGTTAGTAGCGAGTAGGACGCGATGTTGAACGGCACGCCGAGGAAGAGGTCCGCACTCCTCTGGTACATCTGGCAGGAGAGGCGCCCGTTCGCGACGTAGAACTGGAAGAGCGCGTGGCAGGGCGGCAGCGCCATCTTGTCGACGTCGGCGGGATTCCACGCCGTGACGATGTGGCGCCGCGAATCGGGCTTCTTCCGCAGCGAGTCAATGACGGTATTGATCTGGTCGATCTCGCGCCCATCGGGCGTGCGCCAGTGGCGCCACTGGTAGCCGTACACGGGACCGAGGTTGCCGCTGTCGTCGGCCCATTCGTCCCAGATCGACACGCCTCGTTCCTGTAGCCAGCGCACGTTGGTGTCGCCGCGCAGGAACCACAGCAGCTCGTAGATGATGGACTTGAGATGCAGCTTCTTCGTGGTGAGGAGCGGGAAGCGCTCCTCCAGCCCGAAGCGCAGCTGCCGCCCGAAGACGGAAAGCGTGCCGGTGCCGGTGCGGTCGGACTTTCGTGCGCCGTCTTCGAGAACTTCCGCCAGCAGGTCGAGATAGGCGCGCTCGGTCACAACGTGATCGTAGCGCAGAGGTCTGAGGCGGTCTGGAAGCGCTCCTCCGGTTCCTTGGCGAGCATTTTGCTGAGCAGGCGCTGGTGCGCGGCGAGGCCCTCCGGGAGCTGCGGCACCGGCGCCTGCACATGCATGCGCATCAGGTCCGCCGGTCCCGACGATTCGTAGATACGCGTGCCGGTGAGCATTTCCCACAGGATGCAGCCGAGGCTGTAGATGTCCGAGCGCGCGTCGACCTTCCTGCCGAGACACTGCTCCGGGCTCATATAGCGCGGCGTGGCGAGAAGGCGCTGCTGGCCGGTGAGCGTGGAGTCGATGGCGAGATCCTTGGCGAGGCCGAAGTCGACGATCACCGGCCGCCCGTCGGCGCGAAAGAGAATGTTGGCCGGCTTCATGTCACGGTGCACGATGCCGCGCAAATGGATCGCGTCCAGCGCCCGCGAGACTTGCGCGGTGATGCGCAGCGCCGAGCGCGGCGCGAGGCCTTCGCGGATGCGCGCGGCGAGCGTGCCCGAGGGCAGGTACTCCATCGCGATGTACGGATGCTCGCCGGCGAAGCCCTGGTCGTAGATGCGCGCCACGTGCTCGATCTCGAGCCTGGAGATGAGCTTGTACTCGCGCACGAAGCGCTCGAGGAACACCTTGTCGTTGCGCAGGCGCCGGTCGAGCACCTTGAGCGCCACGCGCAAGCCGTCGTAGTCGCGCTCGGCGAGGTACACCTGCGCCTGGCCGCCTTCGCCGATGCGGGCGAGGGTGGTGAAGCCGGGTACCACGGGCCCTGCCTTCGGGTCTTTTATCCCTTCCACCACCCGTATACTGCACCATGCTCAAGCTTTTTGGCGCGGGCGCGGACCACCCGATGCGCAACCCCAAGGAAGCGCGCCGCGTGCTGGAGAGCCTGCCGCCCGACGAGATCAAGGCGCTCGAGGATCTCGCGCACTGGCACGAGTCGGTGAGCGTGGTCGAAGGCTTCAAGGCACCCGAGCGCGCGGCGCTCCTCGTCTCGATCGACGACGCCGCCCAGCCGCGCGTGCGCAAGCTTTCACGCGAGTACTGCGGCGCCGCCCGGCCTTCGCGCTATCAGGAAAACCGCCTGTGGACGCACCTCCACGAATACTGGAAGCAGGCCGGGCTTGCATTCGCCCGCACCATCGACGCGCTTGCCGCGGCGCCGAAGGCGCTCGACGCGAAGACGGTGGCGCTCGTCAGCACGCGCGGGCTGCGCGCGCTTGCGCAGCAGATCAAATGGCAGCTGATGCGCTATGGCCCGGTCGATCCGGCGGTTGGGGAGCGCTCAATAAGGTGTTCGCCTTCTGCGAGGCACGCGGCTTCACGGAGGGCAAGCTCAGCCTTTATCCGAGCGCCGGTTCGGAGACCTCGCCGCGGCAGGAGTTCCTGCGCGCCGCGATGTTCAGCGCCGCCTCCCCGACAGCCTGCTCGCATCCGAAGTCGATTACGCCGAGCGCACGATCGCCGATCTCGCGCCGTACTTCCTGATGGGCAATGCGCCGGCGCCGGGCATGCTCTACTGGACCGACCTCGCGCGCGCAATGGCCCCGCTTCGCATCGTCAAACCGCCGCCGCCCGCCCCTGGCGTGCGCTGCTTCGGTCCCGGCAATGCGATGACCAGCATGCAGGCGCTGATCCAGAAGACCGAGGCCATGCGCGACCTGCCGCCGAGCGGCGTCCTGCAGGATCCCGAGGCCGCGCTCGAGGTGCTGAAGCACCTCGCCATGCTCTGGTCGCCCGAGCCGCCCGAGCGCCGCCATACGCGCCACAACGTGAAGTCGCGCCTCACCATCGCGCACGGCTTCGAAGGCACGCTGGAAGCGATCGGCGGCGCCGACTCGCTCGACTTCAACCAGAAGGCCGTCGAAAGCTGGGTGGTGGAGAACGTGAGCGCCGGCGGCTTCGGCGCCATCGTGCCGCAGGTGAAGACTGACTGGCTGCATGTCGGCACGCTGATCGCGATGCAGCCGGAGGGCGGCACCAACTGGATCGTCGGCGCAATCCGGCGCGTCAATCGCACCAGCGCGAGCGAGGCGCGCGTCGGCATCGAGACGATTTCGCGCGCGCCGCGCGTCGCCCGCTTCCGCGTCAAAGGCCTCGGCAACGACGAGACCGGGCTCCTGCTTCCTTCCGCCGTCCTCGGCTCAGGCGAAGTCGCGGTCGCGCTGCGAAGCGGCGTCTATCCGCCGGGCACCAATCTGGAAGCCACGCTCGATGGTCGGGAGCACGTTTACCTGCCGCAGGCGAGCTCCGAGCGGACGGAGGACTACGAGCTCGTGCGCTTCAGAGAGATGATCAGAGAATCGTAGAAAGAAACGCCGAGATATCGGCGATCTCTTCGGCAGACACCGAGTGCGGCATCGGGTACTCGTGCCACTGCACCTTGTAGCTCATTTTCTCCAGCGCCTCGCGCGAGGCTTGCGCGCGCTGGATCGGGATGACGTCGTCGAAGCGCCCGTGCGCCATGAAGATCGGCACCGATTTGTTGGCGTCGCTGCGCTCCGCGGCCACCGTGGAAGCAATCGGCAGGTAGCAGGAGAGCGCCATGATGCCGGCCAGACGCTCGCCGTAACGCAGCCCTGCCTGCAACACGATGGCGCCGCCCTGCGAGAAGCCGGCGAGCACGATCTTCTCGGGCGGCAGGTTCTGCGCGCGGATCAGCTCATCCACGAGCTTCTGCGACGCTCGCAGCCCCGCATCGTCCTCGCGAACGACGCCGCTCATTGAACCTAGCTGGTAGATGTCGTACCAGGCGCGCATGCGCATGCCGTTGTTGATGGTCACGGGCCGGATCGGCGCGTGCGGGAACACGAAGCGCACGGGCTTGGTGAGCTCGAGCTCCGGCACGATCGGCTCGAAGTCGTGGCCGTCGGCGCCGAGGCCGTGCAGCCAGATGACGGCGCCTTCGGGCCGGGGGCCCGTCTCGATTTGAATCGCGTCCATGTCTAGAGGATCCGGTTGAACCAGGCGAGCGACAAGCCCGCGGCGGCGACGACCAGAGCGGCGGCCGCCGCCGCGAAGAACGCGGTGATCTCGGTCTCTTCGCGCTGCAGAACGAACTTGGCGGTGAGCGTGTCGTAGATCTTCTTGAGCTCCGCGCCGCTCGAAGCCTGGAAGTACTCGGCGTTGGTGAGCCCGGCGATCGCCTTCAGCGTTTCCTCGTCGAACATCATGTAGATCGAGTAGCCCTCGACCTGCACCGGCGCGCCGGTCGCGTTGCCGAAGCCCACCGTGTAGATGCGCACGCCGCGGTCGGCGGCGAGGCGCGCCGCCTGCAGGGGATCGGGGCCGATCGTGCGGCGGCCGTCCGTGAGCAGGATGATCGCGGCGTTGGGATTGGAGCCCGGCGGCACCGGCTTGAAATCCTTCGGCGCGGGCTTCGGCGGCGGCTTCGGCGCGCGGCTCCAGGAATTGGCGCCGAACGATTCGACGTCGATGCCGGCGTCGGGGAAAAGCGCGGCCAGCGCGACGATGATGCCGCTGCCGATCGCCGTGTGGCGGTCGAGCTGCAGGCGCTCGACCGCTTCGATGAGGTCGTCCTTGTTCCTGGTGGGCTGCTGCACCACCGCGGCGGTGCCGGCGAAGGACACGATGCCCAGGCGCACGTCGCCCGGCTGCTCGCGGATGAATTCCTTCGCCGCGGCCTGCGCGGCGGCGAGCCGGTTGGGCAGCACGTCGCTTGCGCGCATGCTGAGCGACACGTCGATGGCGAGGATGATGGTGCGCTGCTGCGAGGGCAGCGTGACGAGGGCCGTGGGCCGTGCCGCCGCCAGCGCGGCGACCGCCAGGGCGACGAGATAGATGGCGACGGGCAGATGCTGTTCGCGCGGGCGCATGCGCGGCATCTCGAGCCCGGGCATCACCTCGGTCTTGCGGCGCAGGCGCGCCATATAGACGAGCGCGAGCACGCAGGGTGCGATGAGCAGAAGCAGCGCGCTGGGCCAGAGGAAGTTCATCTCCTCACTTTCCTTTCCGGATCGCGGACTTCGGCCGGAACGCCTTCACCACCGCCTCGTGCGTCTCGATGTACGGCCCGCCGATCAGGTCCACGCAGTATGGCACCGCCGCGAAGATTCCCGGAACCTCGGCCAACCCCTGCAGCGTTTCGCGGATCGACTTCGGCTGGCCGGGAAGGTTGATGATCAGCGCTCCTTTCCGGATGACGGCAACCTGACGGGAAAGGATCGCGGTGGGCACGAACTTCAGGCTGATGGCGCGCATCTGCTCGCCGAAGCCCGGCATCACTTTGTCAGCCACCGCGAGCGTCGCCTCCGGCGTCACGTCGCGCGGCGCGGGGCCGGTGCCGCCGGTCGTGAGGACCAGGTGGCAGCCGCGCTCGTCGACGAGCTCCTTCAGCGTGCGCTCGATCACCGGCTGCTCGTCGGCGATCAGCCGCGTCTCGTCGCGCCACTTGGGCGCGGCGATGACGGAGGAGAGCCACTCCTTCAGCGATGGGATGCCTTCGTCCTTGTACACGCCCGCCGAGGCGCGATCGCTGACGGAGACGAGGCCGATGATCAATTCTTCGTTCATGGGTGCTTATCCAACCTCAAAAACTTCCAATTCCACCGCCGCAGCCCGGCGCGCACCGGTGGCGACGCAGATCGTGCGATTGAGCCACTGGTAGCGCGCGGCGCTGGTTTCGAAGCGCGGCGTGGTGCGCATGTAATAGAGCGATGGGTCGACCGGGTCGCCGGCGGCAAGGCGCTGAAGGACCTCCGCGGGGCCGTGGCGGTAGCCGAAGTTATGCACCAGGATCAGCGCGCCGTCGGTTGTTTCGAGCGTGTAGCGCGCGTCGAGCTCGGCGACGCCGTCGGTGCGGATGATTTGCCAGTCGGCGCCGCCCGGCAGTACGCGCCCGGCGAGCTTTTCGCCGCGGAAGCTGCCGCCGGTGATCGGGATCACGCGGCGGCGGCCGTGCGCCGTCTCGCCGAGCTCCTGCGCCGGCGCGAGCGTGATCTCAGCCCTGAGGAGCGGCTGGAGCGTCAAGCGACTTGAGAAGCCGGAAAAGCTCGCGAAAGGCGCGCGGCGGCTTGCCTTCCTTCTGCTCGCGCCGCGCGTTGCGGATGAGCGTGCGCAGCTCCTGGAGGTCGGCGCCCGCGTGGTTGGCCACGTAGTCGGTGAGCGCCGTGTCGTCGGCCAGCAATTTCTCGCGCAGCGCCTCCAGGCGGCGATGGCGGGCGGCCTCCGCGGCGGAGTGGCCGGTGAGCGCGTCGAGCTGCTCGCGTAGCGGCGCCGGGTCGATGTCGCGCATCAGGCGACCGATGTACTGGATCTGACGACGCCGGCCCTCGTGCGCCGTGATGCGCTTCGCCTCGAGCACGGCGTCGCGCAGCTCTTCGGGCATGCGCACGTCGGCGAGCACCGACTCGGAGAGCTCGACCAGCTCGACGCCGAGCGCCTGCAGGTCGTGCATCTCTTTCTTGCGCTTGGTTTTGCTGAGCGGGGGGACTGCGCCGTCTTGCACTTGGTTATCATAGCGCCCCCATGCCGAAGCGCCACGGGTTCACGTTCGAGCAAGCAGAGCTTCGCGACATGGCGTCGCGCGTGCTTGCGCGCGCGCGGCACGGCGGCGCGAGCGGCGCCGATTGCGAGGTGTCGGAGGCCCACGGCCTCACCGTCACCGTGCGCAAAGGCAAGCCCGACACCATCGAGCACAACCGCGACCGCAGCGTCGGCGTGACGGTTTACTTCGGCGAGCGGCCGAAGGTGCGCCGCGGCCATGCGAGCACCTCCGATCTCTCGCCGGCGGCGCTCGAGCAGACGGTGGACGCGGCGCTCGCCATCGCGCGCCACACGGCCGAGGACGATGCGGCGGGATTGCCGGAGCCGGATCTGCTGGCGAAGGAAACGCCGGACCTCGACCTTTTCCATCCGTGGACCTTGGCCACCGAAGACGCGATCGAGCTCACCCAGCGCTGCGAAGCCGCCGCGTTCGCCTATGCGCCGGTGATCAAGAATTCCGAAGGCGCGACGGTCTCGACCCAGCACTCCCAATTCGTGCTGGCGAACAGCCTCGGCTTCATGGGCGGCTATCCCGGCTCGCGCCATTACCTCTCCTGCGCGGTGATCGCCGAGCACAAGGGCCTCATGCAGCGCGACGACTGGTACTCGAGCTCGCGGGTGCCCTCGAACATCGCCGAGCCGCGCGCGCTTGGGCGCTATGCCGCGCAGCGGGCCGCGGCGCGGCTGCGCTCGCGCAAGATCGCGACCTGCCAGGCGCCGGTGCTCTTCGAGGCGCCGGCGGCCATCGGCTTCATCGGGCATTTCGTCTCGGCGGTGAACGGCGGCAGCCTTTATCGCAAGACGAGCTTCCTCGTCGACAGCCTGGGCAAGGAGATATTCGCGCCTTGGATGCAGATCGAGGAACGGCCGTTCGAGCAACAGGGCTCGGCGAGCACGCCGTTCGACGACGAAGGCGTGGCGACGCGCGAGCGCGTCCTCGTGCGCAATGGGGTGCTGGAAGGCTACTTTCTCGGCTCGTACGCCGCGCGCAAGCTCGGCATGCAGAGCACCGGCAACGCCGGAGGCCACCACAACCTCATCGTGCGGCCGAACGGCCCCGATTTCGAAGGCATGCTGAAGAAGATGGGGCGCGGGCTTCTCGTCACCGAGCTCCTCGGCCAGGGCGTCAACATGGTGACCGGCGACTATTCGCGCGGCGCGGCCGGCTTCTGGGTCGAGGGCGGCGAGATCGCGTTCCCGGTGGAGGAGATCACCATTGCCGGCAACCTGCGCGATCTCTTCAAGGGAGTGGTCGCCGTCGGCAGCGACGTCCTCGCGCGCAGCGGGCGCTCGTGCGGCTCCATCTTGCTCGACAACATGACCATAGCCGGCGACTGAATGCGACTCCTCACCGCAATGGTGCTGGCTGCGGCGCTGAACCCGGTGTGGGCGCAAACGCTCGCCCAGCAGCCCGACGTGGTGTTCGTGCCGACGCCGCAGGAAGTGGTGGACAAGATGCTCGAGACCGCCAATGTGCGTAAAGGCGATGTGCTCTACGACCTTGGATCGGGCGACGGGCGCATCCCCGTGACTGCGGCGAAGCGCTTCGGCATCCGCGCGGTCGGCATCGACATCGACCCGCGGCGCATCGAGGAAGCGAACGAGAATGCGCGCAAGAACGGCGTGACGCAACTGGTCACCTTCAAGCGGGAAGACTTGTTCAAGACGAAGTTCAGCGACGCCTCGGTGGTGACGCTGTACCTCTTGCCGGACCTCAACGTGAAGCTGCGGCCGCGGCTACTTGCCGAATTGAAGCCCGGCACGCGCATCGTCTCGCATCAGTTCGACATGGGCACCTGGCAGCCGGAGCGCAAGGTCGAGCTGAACGGCCGCGTTATCTACTTGTGGACGGTTCCGGAACGACAGAAGTAACGGGATCGAGCGCCGCGAGGAAGGTGCCGATCTGGTTCCAGTACTCCTCGCGATCTTCGACGCCGCGGTGGCCGGCGCCGGCGAGGAGCACGGTCTTCGCGAGGCCGCCCCAGCGCTTGGCGAGCGCGAGTCCGTTCTTCACCGGCGTCACGGTGTCTTTCTCGGCGAGGACGAAGAGCGCCGGGGCCGAAACGCCGGGGGCCATCAGCGAAGGGTTGTAGCGCCCCTGCACCAGCCAGCCGATCGGCAGTCCATAGAAATGCTGCTCGCCGAGCGCGGCGGCGCTGTCGAACGGGGTGGCGAGGATCGCCGCGCGCACTTTGCGCGCCGCCGCGACGGCAATGGCGACATAGGAACCGAGGCTGCGGCCGAGCACGACGATGTTGGCGCCGTCGATGTCGGGCCGCGCCTTCGCCCAGTCGTAAATCATCTTGGCATCCGAGAGCACCGTGCGCTCGGAGGGCGAGCCCTGCGACAGGCCGAAGCCGCGGTAATTGATCATCAGCCAGCCCCATTCGCCGTTCGCGTGCGCGCGCGGCACGAACTCGGAAACCTCCTGGCCGACGCCGCCGTAGACGATGACGAGGGGATGGGGCTTGCCCGCCATCCAGTGGTCCGGGCGCTTCAACCAGCCGTGCAGCCTGTAGCCGTCCGGCGTCTCGAGTCGCACTTCCTCGATACGGCCGGAGACCGAGAGGGATTTCACGTGTTGCGCGTCGAGCGGCTGCGGGCGAAAGACGAGCGATTCTTCGAGCGGCTCGATGAAGGGGGCGACGCAGCCGGCGGCGACGATCGCACCGCTGATCGCGACGGAGACTAAAATGCCTCTCGAGCGCATGCCCCTGTGATCGCAGGTGCCGTGCCCAGTTTCCCCCTATAGGCCACCCGAGCTATTCCATGCCCCGAGAAATTCAGATCGAGATCGCTTCCGACGTCGTCTGCCCGTGGTGCTACATCGGCAAGCGCCGCCTCGAGAAGGCCTTGTCGCTGCTCGATGGCGAGGTGAAGGCGAACATCGTATGGCTTCCCTTTCAGCTCAATCCGGGAATTCCCGACGAGGGCATGGCGCGCGCCGAGTACCGCAAGGCGAAGTTCGGCTCCGTTGAGCGCGGAAGGCAGCTCGATGCGCGCGTCGCGTCCGAAGGCGCCGGCGAAGGCATCGCGTTCGCGTTCGATCGCATCGAGCGCACGCCCAACACGCGCGCCGCGCATCAGCTGGTCGAGCTCGCTCAGTCGCACGGCACGGGGCAAGGCGTGGTCGATGCGCTCTTCCACGCCTACTTCGAGGAAGGAAAGGACATCGGCGACGCAAAAGTGCTCGCCGATATCGCGGCCGCGAACGGCGTGTCAGGCTGGCCCGGTCAGGCGAACGCGACAAGCGTCGCCGAAAAAGAAGAGGGCGTGAGAAGCCTCGGCATCTCGGCGGTGCCGACGTTCATCATCGCTCGCAAGTTCGGCGTCTCCGGCGCCCACCCGCCGCAGGCGCTGGCGGAGGCGATCCGCCAGGCTCTTACGTAAAGTCGACGCGCGTCTCGACGGCGATGCCGAAGATCTGCACCGGCGTGCGCTTCGGGATCTCGATCGGCGGCAGCTCCTTCGCGCCGATCGCCTGGATGCCCTTGCCGAGCGCCTTGACGAAGTCGAGCGACAGGATGATCTCGCCCGCGCGCGCCCGGTGCATCAGGCGCTCGCAGACGCTCACGCAGTCGCCGAACGCGACGAACTGCTGATTGCCCGGCGGCCCGGCCATGCCGAACACCGCTTCGCCCAGATGCGCGGCGGCGGCCGCGGCAGCGGGCAGGCCGAACTCGTCCTTCCACTGCGCGCCCATCGCGCCGAACTCGCGCTGCAGGTCCTGCGCCGCCTTGAGCGCGCGCGCGCTGAAGTCCTTGCGTTCCTTGGCGGCGAAGGCGGCGAGCAGGGTGTCGTTCTGCACGGCGAGGACCTTGCCGGAGTTCGCCGTCACGGCGATGGCGGCGAGGGAGAAGAAGTCGTTCGCGAGCTCGAGCACCTTCTGCGGCGGCAGCACCTCGGAAAGCCGCGTGAAGTTGCGCAGCTCCACGTAGAGGATCGCTGCCTCGCGGCGCTCAGGTGTGCTTTGCATCTGCGGCTCCGGCTATGCCGTTCAGGTAATGCTGCCACACGTGGAGGTTGCGCTCGCAAGCCTTCACCACCGCGTCCTCCATGTGCAGCTCGCGCGCGAACTTCTCGACGGCCTTCCAGCCCATGTTGGAGTGCACGATGTCGGCCTCGGTATGCAGCTCGAAGAACTCGAGCTCCTCGTCCTGCAGCTTGAAGAGCTTACCCCAGCGCTTGCGCTCGACGCCAAACCAGCCGAGCTTCCTGAATTCGCCCGTGCCGTAGCCCGGGACGTTGACGCGCTCGGCGCACGTGTTGGCGACGATGCCTTCCAGCCAGTGCCGGTTCGCCATCAGGCCTTCCCACGCCGCCCAGCAGAGCTCGGTCGAAGGTAGGGGCTTCGCCTTCTGGATTTCGGCGCGCTTCAATCCGATGCGCGCGCCGAGGTCCTCGAGGATCGCCCAGTGCGCGCGGCCGCCGCCGTGCTCGTGATCGGCGATCACTTCCTCGCTGCAGGCGCCGATGATGCGCATGCGCGTGTCCCAGTCGGGGCAATTGGTCGCCACCTTGAGCTTCAGCACGGAGTTACGCTGCCGCGTGTTCAGCCGGTGCTGCAGAGCGAACATCTTCGCGCGACCCTTGGTCATCGGCTGATGGAACCAGCGGGTGCGCGCGACGAACTCGTCCACCACCTTGTCCATGCGTGAAACCACGCTCATGCCAGCTCCAGCGTCACTCGCTTGTTCTTCTTGCCTTCGGAGCGGATCCTCGCTACCCGCAGCGCGCCGATCTCGGCGGTGTTCGCCACGTGCGTGCCGCCGCAGGCCTGCAGGTCGATGCCGGGGATCTCGAGCAGGCGCACGCGGCCCTCGCCGCGCGGCGGCGCGACCGACATCGTGCGCACGAGCTCCGGCCGCGAGTCGAGCTCGGCATCGGTGATCCACACCGGTTTGGCTTGCGTATTCGATCGTACGAGCTCGTTCAGCAGGGACTCGATATCGTCCTTCACCAGCTTGTCCATCTCGATGTCGAAGTCGAGGTGCGCCTTGTCTTCCGCGATGCGGCCGCCCGTCACCGGCGCCCTGACCGCTGCGCAAAGGAGATGCAGCGCGGTGTGCAGGCGCATGAGGCGATGGCGTCGCTGCCAGTCGAGCGTGAGTTCCACCTTGTCACCTGGCTTGGGTTGCGCCCCAGGCTCGAGGAGATGCAGCACCGAGTCGCCGACCCCGCCTTTGCGCGTGTCGATCACGCGCCAGTCGTTAAGGGTTCCGGTATCCCCCGCCTGTCCGCCTGCCATCGGGTAGAAGATGGTGCGGTCGAGCTCGACGGCGTTGTCGTGAACAGCGACCACCGTCGCGTGGCACGCCTTGAGATAGGGATCCTCGCGGAACAGAAGCTCGGTCATGAATTCGGGCTCCGTCCCCGAATTGTTTTAGTGGAAGAGGACGACCA
>C688J18823_10001441_pt1 | contig 14658 bp, 16 predicted proteins | sample HopSoiMetagenom1_FD_18823 | JGI IMG/M metagenome (IMG submission 18823)
TCCGCCAGAACAGATCGGGCGCCGCCGCGATGAAGCCGCGGCCGGCGAACTCGTCGGCGATCTGGCGGATGTCGGCGTCGACGCCGTGCACCGCACACGCCAGCACCACCGCCGGCGCCTTGTCGCCTCCCGCAGGCTGCGCCAGATAACAATCGAACTCGCCACCTTCGGTTGATCGGATTTTGACGGTCTTGCCCGGCATGAGCGTCTCCTGGTGCAGGTCTGGTGTTGCAGGTCTGGTGTTGCAGGTCTGGACCGACCGTATCGCAGCCGGCTCGATGCCGGAAGGTGGGCTGTCGATTCTGCCGCAACTTTCACCTAAGCTGCCGCAGGTCTGGTGCGAACGAACGTAACGGGAGGACTTGATGGAGCGCATTCCGCAACCGATCATGGACAAGCGCGGCGAGCCGCATATGAAGCGCTTCGAGGAGCAACGCTGGCTGCTCGACAACATCGTTCGCACCAACGGCATCGACTGGGATCAGCCGCGCTCGTTGTACATCTCGGGCCCGTGCGGCCCGGAGGGCGGCGCCGACATCGCCGGCGTCCGCGAGCGCGTCAAGAAGATGGCCGACATCGCGCCGGCGTTCGAAGCGGTGGCGCGTCGGCGCGAAGCTAAAGCAAAAGCTGCCGAGGAAGCCGGCAGCGAAGTCACCGCGCGCGACAATTACTTCATGGCGGCCGTGTACTGGGGCGCGGCGCAATGGCCGTACGACCAGAACGACGAGCTGAACGTCGCCTGCCATCTGAAGAAGCGCGAGAATTACACAAAATACGCCGCGATGGCCGATCATAAAGTCGAAGCCGCCTGGATTCCCTTCAAGGACACCGCGCTGCCGGCCTGGTTCCATCTGCCGCCGAACTACAAGGGCGGCAAGATCCCGGTGGTGATCTCGGTCCCCGGCATGGACAGCTACAAGGAGATCCAGACCGCGCTCTATGGCGACCGCTTTATGAACCGTGGCTTTGCGGTGCTGTCGATCGACGGGCCCGGCCAATACGAAGCGCCGATGCTCGGCATCTACTTCAGCATGGACAACTGGGTCGCGACCGGAAAGGCCGTGTGCGACTGGCTGGCCAAGCGGCCCGAGGTCGACATGAGCAAGATCGTGCTCTCGGGCACGAGCTTCGGTACGTTCTTCGGCACGCTCGCCACCGCCCACGAGCCGCGCATCTCGGCCGCCGCGGTGATCTCGGTCTGCCACGAGCCGGGTTGCCACACGATCTTTCAGGAGGCGTCGCCGACCTTCAAGAAGCGCTTCATGTACATGTCGGGCATCACCGATGAGGCCGAGTTCGATAAGATGCGTCAGGGCATGACCTGGGAGGGTCACGCCGACAAGGTGAAGGTGCCGTATCTCTGCGTTGCCGGCGAGTTCGACGAGCTTTCGCCGGTCGAGCATTCGGAGCGGCTGGTCGCGGCGGTGAAGGGACCGAAGCGGATGGTGGTCTATCAGGAGTCGCGCCACTCGGTCGGCAACGTGCCGGCGGCGAACCTCGGACCGTTCCCGCCCATTCTGGTCGCCGACTGGCTGGCCGATCGCGTCGCTGGCAAGCCGTTCGCCAACGAGCATTGGTACGTGCGCTCGAACGGCCAGATCGACAAGAAGCCGCTTTGAGACTTGGGTTCATCAACAGGAGGACTTGCCATGACAATGAAGATGTTTTTCGCCGCGCTGGGCACGGTGGCTCTGCTCAGCAGCGGCGCTGCCTATGCGCAGACCGCAACGACCGATAAACCGGCGGCGGCCAAGAAGGTCCAGGCTCCGCGCACGGAGAAGTCGCTGGAGTGCTCGAAGCAGGCCGACGAGAAAGGTCTGCATGGCAAGCCGCGCAAGAAATTCATGAGCACCTGCAAGAAGGCCTGACGCGGTCTCTTCTGACGGCACTGAGCCTGATTGCTTCGCGTTGACGTATCCACCCGTTCGTTCCCGCGGATGCGGGAACCCAGTCTTTGGAGCGAAGTCTGGGTCCCCACTTCCGTGGGGACGAACGGAACTTGTCGAGACTGCAATTTCAGGACGGTCCGGCTGCTGCAGCCGATGCGAAAGCTGGTAGCGTCGCCGTACGCGCCTCAGGGCTTCTCGGTCCACTCGATGTGGGCCTTGATCGCCTTCTTCTGCTCGTCAATCCAACCGTGCGGCTTGGCCTTCTCGATCATCGTGCCGAGATTGCCTTGCCATGCAGCATCGCCAGCGACCTCGGGCCGCTGGCGGAGCGCCTGCTCGTAGATCCAGGCGTTGGCGTCATCCGGCAGTTCGGCCGTATTGGTGAGCGCGCGCCGGGCCTGATCGAGGCGGGCCGGCGTGCCTTCGATCACCAGCTTGAAGGCGCGGAAGTTATCGCGGTCTTCCAGCGTGACGGTGCCGATCGCGGAAAGTTTCACGAACATTGGCTCAGTCCTTATTAAAACGGCTTCTCGCCGTTGGGTGTCGGCACATCGAAGCCCTTCAGCACGGTCGCGATCATGCCGTAGAAACCCACGACCGAGACGATCTCGATGGTGAGATCGAGCCCGAATTCCTTGATGAGGCGGTCGTAACCCGGCTGGCTCAGCGACCGGGTCTCGAGCAATTCGGTCAGGGCGTCGTAGATGACACGCTCGTCGTTATTCTTGAAGTCCGGTTTTTGCTGTCGACGCAGCGCCTCGATAACCTCAGGCGCCAGCCCAGCCTTGATCGCGGGCTTTTCGTGCGCGACCCAGGCGTAGGACGCGCCCCAGGCCCGCGCGGCGGCGAGCACGATCAGCTCGGACAGGCGCTTGTCCAGCTTGCCGTTCTCGCGGAGCGCCAGCGTCACCCGGTTGGCTGCATCGGCGAGCGGCGGGTTGCGGAGCCACACCCCGAACGGACCGGCGACTTGCGCCCGGCCGCGCCCGACCACGCCGTAGAGCTCCTTCTGCTCGGGCGTGAGTTCTTCCATCTTCAACGGTTCAAGGCGGGGCAAGGTGTTTCTCCAGGCTCATTTCAGCGGCGTGCTGCCGTCCGGCGGCCGCACGTCGAAGCTCTTCAGGAAAATCCCGACCATTGCGTAATAGCCGACGGTGCTGATCAGCTCCACGGTGCCTTGCTCGCCGAACTGCCGGATCGCCTTGTCGTAGCCGGCCCGGCTCAGCGCGTTGGTGTCCATGATCTCCTTGGCGACCTCATAGGCCACGCGTTCGTCGTCTTTCTTGAAGTCCGGCGTCCGCTTGTCGCGGATGGCCTCGACGATCTCAGGCGCGATGCCCTGCAGCTCGGCCTGCGGCGCGTGCGACGACCAGGCGTATTGCACCGATCCGGCCCGGCACACCGTGATGACGCAAAGCTCGAAAATCCGCCGGCCGATGGTGCTGTGATCGCGGAGCGCGACGCCGAACTGGTTGGCGTGCTCGGCGAGCTTGGGGTTGCGCAGCCAAATCGGGAACGGCCCGCGCACGGTCTTCCGCTTGCCGGCGATCTGGTCATAGACGCGCTTTTGCTCGGGCGACAGCGCCTCGTTATCGAGTGGCGGCATGCGGGACATCGCGTACTCCGGACTAGACGTTCAGCGGCGCCAGCGTCGGCGTGCCGCGGATCATGTCGGCGGCCTTCTCGGCGATCATCATCACCGGCGCGTTGATGTTGCCGCTGATCAGATCGGGCATCACCGAGGCGTCGATGACGCGCAGCCGCTCGACGCCGCGTACCCGCAGGTGCGGATCGACCACGGCGCTGTCGTCATCCTCGCGGCCCATCTTGCAGGTGCCGAGCGGGTGGTGAAGCGTGATCGCAGTGTTGCGGATGTGCTCGTCCAGCGCCGCATCCGATGCAAAGACCGCATTGAAATCGCGCGCTCGGAAAGGCTCCATCGGCGACTGGTGCATCACGTCGTTCATCAGCCGCATGCCGGCACGCAGCGTCTTCCACTCGCGTTCGGTCGACATGAAGTTCTGGCGGATGCGGATCGGCGCGCCGGGATCGGCGGACGACAGCACGAGCTCGCCGCGGCTCTCCGGATGCAGCATCACGACGCGGCCGCCGAAGGCATCCTGATAAGGCTGGCGAAACGGCTTGAAGTAGGGATGAGCGGTCAGCGGCGCGCCGGCGAGCAGCAGCTGGACGTCGGGAACACTGGCATCCGGCATCACCTTGGCGAAGCCGGCCATGCCGCCCGGGATGTCGCTGGCGATGCTGGTGCCGCCCATCAGGTAAGTGTCGGCGAGCGCGATGGCGATGCGGTCGAGCCGCATCGAGCGGTGCACGGAGCCGCCCGGCGGCTTCCGCTCGAACGAGATCATGGCGGTGACGTGATCCTGCAGGTTTTGCCCGACGCCCGGCAGCGCCACCTGCGGCTTGACCCCGGCGGCGCGGAGCGTCTCGGGATCGCCGATGCCCGACAGCATCAGCACCTGCGGCGAGTTGATGACGCCGCCGGCCAGCAGCACCTCGCGATGAGCGCGCACATTGGTGGTCGTGCCGCCACGCCAATATTCGACGCCGACGGCGCGGTTCCGGTCGAGCACGATACGCGACACCAGCGCGCCGGTTTCCACGGTGAGATTGGACCGCGCCAAGGCAGGCTTGAGATAGGCGACCGCGGCGCTGCAGCGCCGGCCCTCGCGGATCGTGTTCTGGTTGCGGCCGATGCCTTCATTGTCGCCGCCGTTGAGATCGGCGTTCCATTTGAGCCCGGCGGCCTGGCTCGCCGCGGTGTAGGCCTCGGCGAGCGGGTCGTTGAAGGTCGACCAGCAGGTGCCGAGCGGGCCGTCGCCGCCGCGGTGCGCGCTCGGGCCGCCCTCCCAGGTCTCCTGCTTTTTGAAATAGGGCAGCGCATGGGCGTAGGACCACGACGGCAGCCCGTTCGTCGCCCAGCGGTCGTAGTCGCCGCGGTGACCGCGTGAATAGGTCATGGCGTTGATCGAGGACGAGCCGCCGATCACCTTGCCGCGCGCGCATTCGACCCGCCGCCCGGCCAGGTTCGGTTCGGGCTCGGTGAAGTACATCCAGTCATGCAGCCGGTTGGTGAGGATCTTGCCCCAGGCGAGCGGGATGTGGATCCACGGATCGCGGTCCCAGCCGCCGGCTTCGAGCACCAGCACATTGGTGTCGCGGTCCTCGGTCAGCCGGTTCGCCAGCACGCATCCGGCCGAACCCGCGCCGATGATGACGTAGTCGTAACTCTTTACCGCAGCCATGTGTTTATAAAAGCCCGCACGCCCGACCGCCCCGGCGCAGCTTGGCGCAAGCTCTTCGCGAATGCTAGAGCAGGCATCCGCACCTTCTTGCGCCAAGCGTTTCGGGAGCAACCATGAGCACATCCGGCGGGCCGGTCGAACGCGGCACCTTGGAAGACTTGGCGGCGTCGAGCCGCATCCTGGCAGACCAGGGCGTGTTCGATGCGGCGGGCCACGTCTCGATGCGGCATCCCGGCCATCCGGAGCGCTTCCTGATGTCGCGCTCCCTGGCGCCGCAGATGATCAGGGCCGACGACATCATGGAGTTCGATCTCGACTGCAACGCGATCGATGCGCGCGGCCGCAACGGGTTCATCGAGCGTTATCTGCACGGCGAGATTTTTCGCGCCCGGCCCGACGTCATGGCGGTGGCGCACAGCCATTCGCCGTCGGTGATCGCGTTCGGTCTGTCGAACGTGCAGATGCTGGCGATGTACCACAACGCGGCGTTTCTGGCGGCCGGCGTGCCGGTGTTCGACATCCGCGAGAAATTCGGCACCACCGACATCGTGGTCAGCACGGCCGCCAAAGGCGCGGCATTGGCGGAGGTACTGGCCGACAAGCCGGTGGCGCTCTTGCGCGCCCACGGCATGGTTGCGGTCGGCCCGAGTTTGCCGGTCGCGGTGTTCCGCGCGATCTTCACCGTCACCAGCGCCAATATCCAGCATCAGGCGCTGGCGCTCGGCGGTCCGATCGCGGCGCTGGACGCCGAGGAGGGGCGGATTGCCGACCTGGTCAACGTGCAGACGGTCGGCCGCTCCTGGGATTTGTGGAAGCAGCGGGTGATGAAGTAAATTTAAGGCCCGCAAGAGGACACGCCATGGCACAGCCGTCGCAACACGAGATCAAGCAGGAACTGGTCGACGCCATCCGCATGCTGGAGCATGCCGAATACATCGATCACAACGGTCATTGCAGCGTGCGGCGCGACGCCAATTCGTTCTACATCAACTCCGGCGCCTCGATGCGCGCCTCGCTGACCGTGGAGGACATCGTCGCCATCGATCTCGACGGCAAGCCGGTCGATGGCGGCAACGTCAAGCCGCCGCTGGAATTCCCGATCCATGCCGAGGTCTACCGGGCGCGGCCGAAGGTCAACGCTGTCTTCCACACCCACCCGCAATGGTCGACCTATCTCACCATGACGGGCCATGCGCAGAAGGTGGTGTATGCCCAGGCGTCATTGCTGGGCGACATGCCGCTGATGAACTCGCCGATGTCGGTCAACACCCGCGACATGGGCGAGAAGATGGTCGGCGTCATGGGCGAGAACCCCGTGGTGATGCTGAAGGCCCACGGTGTGGTCGCGGCCGGCGAGTCGGTCCTGGAATGCTTTGCCTACGCGGCCTACGTCGAGGAGAACGCGCGCCGGCAGTACATGGCGATGCAGATCGGCGAACCTTACGTGTTCAGCGACGAGGAGCAGGCGGCCTGCCGTCAAAAGCTCCGTTCGCCGAGCCTGTTCAAGAAAACCTGGGATCACTACCGCTCGAAGATTTCCTGATTCGGGGCTTTGTCTTTTTGCTCGATTTGTTCGCCCCGGAATTGTTCCTGCTGTGCGGATCGCCTGATTCAACAATTGTTGCGCATTGTTGCGAGGGATTTATTCGCAACGGATTGAGATTTCCCAGCAAAAATCGCGAGTTTCACTCGGTCGCTTCACGGGAACTTTTTCGCCTCGGTGCAACGCACGCTGTAATCAACGCCGTCGCGCGGGCGCCCTCCACAATGTCGTCACGAATGACCAGCACGTGTGCGGCGCGGCCGGGGGCAATCCAGACCGCAGCAAAAAACAACAACAGGGGCAGGCTGCCCGTTGGGGTGCCTGGGGGGTTGGGGCGTGCAATTCAATCGATCGTTGGTCGTCGGCGCACTGGTTTGCGCGGTTGCTCCTACGCAGTGTCTCGCTTCGGCCGATCTTCCTCCTGACGCGACATCGTTCGCCTACCGCGCCAGCCATCCGGCGGCGCCGTTGCCCGACACGGTGATTGCGAGCGTCGCCGAAGCCGATGATGGCGCGTTGCGCGATGACCCGGCTCCGGAAAAGTTGACGCCAAAGCTCCCGGCCGAACCGGCTGCCCCGATGTCGCGCACCGGGCTGTGCAGCGCCATGGTTTCGGTCGCTCGGGCCAACGGCCTGCCGGCGCCATTCTTCGCCAACCTGATCTGGCAGGAGAGCGGCTTCAATCCGCGCATCGTCAGCCACGCCGGCGCACAGGGCATTGCCCAGTTCATGCCGGAAACTGCGAAGCAATACGGCCTGACCAATCCGTTCGATCCGATCCATGCGCTCAACGCGGCGGGAAAATTCCTGAACAAGCTGGTGGCGCAGTTCGGCAATCTCGGGCTTGCCGCCGCTGCCTACAACGCCGGTCCTGGGCGCGTCAGCGCCTATGTCGCGAAACGCCGCGGGTTGCCGGAGGAGACGCGGAATTACGTGGTCCGCATCACCGGCAAGACGGCCGACAAGTGGACGTCGAGCAAGTTCGTGCAAGGCCCTGACGCTAAGGTGATGCCTGCGAAGGCGCCGTGCGTGGAGACGGCTCAGGAGGTCGCGGCGCAGGCCAAGGCGGCGGAATTGGCCAAGCTGGCATCGGAGCCGTCTGCCAACCCCAACGGCAAGCTGTCGCGCGCTCTGAAGACGGTCCAGACCGCGGCGAAGCAGGTCAGGGGTAAGGCCCTCATCGCTCTGGCAGCGGCGAAGAAGCCTGCGGCCACGCCGATCAAAGTCGCAGACCGAATCGTGGCGGACAAGGGCGCGGCTCACAGCGGCTCGGTTGTGCTGCAGAAGCCGGGCAAGCCTTCAGCAGCGAACAAGACCGTCGTTGCGAAGGCCTCTCAGAAGATCGCGCCCGCGACGAAACGCACCCGCGTCGCCTCGGCTCGCTGAAATATCCGCCGCTAAAGCGTCGCCTCGATCTTCGCCCGCAGCTCCGCCGTGACCTTCGGCTCGATGCCGAACCAGGCCTTCCAGGCTGGAATGCCCTGGTGCAGCAGCATCCCCAATCCCGTCACGGTGCGGTTGCCGCGCTGTCGCGCCGCTTCGATCAGCGGCGTCTCGCGCGGGTTGTAGATGATGTCGTTGACTAGCGCGTTTCTCGAAAGCTTGTCGAGACGCAGATCGAGCGCGGCCTGGCCGACCATGCCTTGATTGGTGGCATTGACCAGCATCGCCGCTCCGTCGAGCGCGTCATGACGCTCGTCCCACCGCAGCACGTTGATCGGTCCGCCGAACTCCTTCGCCAAGGTCTGCGCCCGCGCCAAGGTGCGGTTGCACAGCCGGATTTCCTTGGCGCCGCGCTCCATCAGGCCATAGACCACGGCGCGCGCGCCGCCGCCGGCGCCCATCACCGCGACCGGTCCGGTGTCGGCGCGCCAGTCCGGCACGAAATCCAGCACGTTGTAGGTGAAGCCGTACCAGTCGTTGTTGGAGCCCGACAGTGAGCCGTCTTTCCGCACCACCACGCAGGAGATCGCGCCGATGCGCTTGGCGGTGATGTCGACCTCGTCGACGATCTGTATCGCGTCCTGCTTCAGCGGGATGGTCAGGTTGCAGCCGGAAAAGTTGAGCGCCGGCAGCGACCGCAGCGCCGCTCCGAGCCGCTCCGGCGGGATCGCCAGCGGCACGTAGCTGCCGGTAAGGCCGTGTTGCTCGAACCAGAAATTATGCAACATCGGCGACCGCGATTGCGAGATCGGCCAGCCCATCACGGCGGCGAGGAGGAAACGGTCGGGAGAGGCCATCGATGGTCCGTCAGCGAGATGCGAGGGCGCAGCAAGCACGTTGTCGCTGCGCCTCGTCAAGCGTACAAATTCGCGAGCCTCGATCCATCAGGAAACCGTCATGCCCCGACCCATCCGTCGCGTCGTCACCGGCCACAATGCGCAAGGCCGCGCCATCTTCCTCTCAGACGGCCCGGCGCCGGCGGTGTTCGACCGCGGCCCCGGCGCGACGGCGGTCACCGAGCTCTGGGAGACCAGCGCGACGCCGGCGAGCAACGCCGGCAGCGCCGATCCGACCGTGGGCGCGCCGCAGCGCCTGCCGCCGCCGAAGAACGGCTCGAAATTCCGTGTGGTGGAATATCCGCCGGATTCGCAGCGGGTCGCCGCGCTGCATGCGACCGGTTCGGCGCAGGACGCCAATGCGAAGTCGGAAGGCTATGTCCGCGACGTTGCCAACAAGCGTCATCCCGGCTTCCACAAGACCGATACCATCGACTACGCGATCGTGCTGTCCGGCGAGATCTACGCGCTGATGGACGAGGGCGAGGTGCTTCTAAAAACCGGCGACGTGCTGGTGCAGCGCGGCACTAACCACGCCTGGAGCAACCGCACCGAACAGCCGTGCTGCATCGCGTTCGTGCTGATCGACGCCGATCCGGTGTAGCGGCGCTTACGCAGCCTTCGCGCTCGCCGCCGGCAGCAGCTTCGCCTGAACCAGCGCCTTGCGGATGCGCTCGATCTCGGCGCGCTCGATCTTCACGAGCGGCGGCCGCACCACGGCGCGCGGCAGCTTGCCGAGCAGCACCAGCGCCTCTTTCATGCGGTTGTGCATGTCCACCCATGGCTGCGCGTAGAACACGCTGGCGAGCGGATAGATGCGGTCGTTGATGCCTTGCGCCGTCTTCAGGTCGCCTGCCTGCACGGCGCGGAACAGCTGCGCCTGCAGATCGGCGATCACGCTGCCGCTGCCCGACAGCAATCCCTTGCAGCCGAAGCTGAGCGACGCCATCAGCCACGAGCTCTGCGTCGACAGGACATTGAACGGCCGCGACAGGTTCTGCAGCGTGCGGACATGCCACTCGTGCTGTTGCGGCGTGCCGGCCCAGTCCTTGATGGCCTTGAGCGTCGGAATATCCTCGATCATCCGCAGGATGGTCTCGTTGGGATAGCCTTGGCCGGTCGACAGCGGATACTGGAACGCGATCAGCGGCAGGTCGGACGCGTCGGCGATCCGCTTGAAGTGCTCGAGAGCCATCGCGGCGTTTTGGCCCATGGTGAAGGGCGCCGGCGGGAACACCAGCAGCGCGGAGGCGCCGCCGGCGGTCGCCATTTTGGCCAAACGGGCGGCCTCGAGGCTGCCGTCGGCCCAGATGCCGTTGATCAGCGGCGTGGTGTCACCAATCTCGCTGCCGGCGATGTCGAGCACGCGCTTCTGCTCGTCGAAGGTGCACGACGCGACTTCCGTGGAATGCGCGTTGATGGTGACGGCGGACAGCCCCTCGGCCGCCGTGACGTCGCGCAGATGCTTGCGGAAGTTCGGCTCGTCGATCGACAGGTCATCATGGAACGGCAGGATCACGGCCGGGATGACGCCATGCGGGAGGTAGGACTTGTGACGCGGCATTTCGATCTCCATCGGGACGGTCGTTTGCGCTATTATGCCCGAAAACACGCCCGGGAGGAACGCCATGATGAGAAGCTGCGCCGTTGCTGCATTTGCGCTCGGGCTGGCGATGCCAGTCGCGGCCGCCGAACCTGTTCAGGATATCGCCGCCCGGACCGAGCTGCATGCCATCCAGACGCTGACATTGTCCGACAAGCAGTTCCTCACCGGCGACGCCGAGGCCCAGGCGACGGCAGTGTCGGGCCAACTTCGGCTGCCGGCCGTCGCCGGGCGGCTGCCGGTCGTGGTGCTGATCCACGGCTCCGGCGGCATGGGTGCCAACATCGAGATGTGGGCGCGTGAGTTCAACGGCATCGGCATCGCGACCTTCGCGATCGACGGGTTCACCGGTCGCGGTCTGACCCAGACCAGCACCAACCAGGCGCTGCTTGGCCGATTGAACTTCATTCTCGACATCTATCGCGGCCTCGACGTGCTGGCGAAGCATCCGCGCGTCGATCCGCAGCGCGTCGTACTGATGGGCTTTTCGCGGGGCGGGCAGGCGGCGCTCTATGCGAGCCTGAAGCGCTTCCATCAATTGTGGAACAAGTCGGGCGTCGAGTTCGCGGCCTACGTGCCGTTCTATCCAGATTGCGCCACGCGCTTCACCGGCGACACCGACGTGGCCGATAAGCCGATACGCATCTTCGGCGGCACGATGGACGACTACAATCCGATCGCCTTGTGCAAGGGCTACGCCGAGCGGCTCAAGGCGGCCGGCCGTGACGTGCAGGTCACCGAATATCCGAACGCGCCGCACTCGTTCGACAATCCGCTCGGGCCCACGACCGCGACGCTTTCGCCGCAGTCGCAGAGCGTGCGGAACTGCAAGATCGTCGAGGAGCCGGTCGGCACGCTGATCAACGCCACGAGCAAGGAACCGTTCACTTACAAGGACCCATGCGTCGCGCTCGGACCGCACCTCGGGCACGATCCCGAGGCGACTCGACAGGTTAAGCAGGCGGTGACGGCGTTCGTTCGAACCGTCTTGAAGATGAACTGAGTTCGGACTTCGTGGAGGATGCGATGACACTCGGGCGCCGACAATTTTTGCATCTGGCGGCGGGCGCCATCGCGCTTCCGGCCCTGCCGGTTGGGGCGCGGGCGCAAGCCTATCCGGCGCATCCCATTACCATGATCGTGCCGGTGTCGGCCGGCGGCGCCATGGATACGCTGGCGCGTATCGTCGCCCAGGGCATGTCAGCGTCCCTTGGCCAGCCGGTGGTCATCGAGAATGTCACTGGCGCGTCCGGCGCCATTGGCGTGGGTCGCGTGGCGCGCGCCGCGCCCGACGGCTACACGCTGTGCTACGCAGCCTTCGCCACCCATGTGGTCAGCGCCGCGACCATGTCGCTGCCTTACGACGTGATTGCCGACTTTGAGCCCATTGCGTTGATCTCGTCGACGCCCTGGCTGATCGCCGCCAAGAAAGATCTGCCCGCCAACGACCTGAAGGGTCTCATCGCCTGGCTCAAGGCCAATCCGGACAAGGCGTCGCTCGGCACAGCGGGCGTCGGCAGCCCGTCGCACATCGGCGCCGTTCTGCTGCAGAACATCACCGGCACGCGCTTTCAATTGGTGCCCTATCGCGGCACCGCGCCGGTGATCCCGGACCTGGTGTCCGGGCAGATCGACATGTCGATCCTCGATCCGGTGACGTGTCTGCCGCAGTATCGCGCCGGCGCCATCAAGGTCTTCGCCGTCATGGCGAAGAACCGCACGGCCAACGCCGCCGAGGTTCCGACCGTGGACGAGGCCGGCGCGCCCGGCCTTCACATGGCGCCGTGGCAGGCGATCTGGGCACCGAAGGCGACGCCGAAAGAGATTATCGCCAGGCTCAACGCCGCCGTCGTCAAAACGCTGGCCGATCCGGCGGTTCGGGCCAAGCTTGCCGAGCAGAGCTACGAGGTCGGGCCGCGCGAGGAGCAGACGCCGGAATATCTCGGCAGCTTTCTCAAGGCCGAGACCGAGAAGTGGTGGCCGATCATCAAGGCGGCCGGCATCAAGGGCGGCTGAGAATCCCGCCCGGAAAATTCAGGCGCTCAGCTTCGCCAGCAGCTCGGTGAGGGCTTTCTTGCCGGCGGCTTGCGCGCTGCCGCGCGAGTCGAAATACGTCGTCGACTGCTCGATCGGCAGGCGTTTGCCGGCGCAGTAGATTTCCCATTTCCATGGGTTTGGCGGGTTGGCTCGCAGTTTTGCGACCAATGCATAGTCTTCTGGGTCGAAGTCACGGCGCATGGCAAACTTATGCGCCGAAACACGGAAAAACGCCAGACTTTTTGGACATCACGACACGTTGCAGCGACGTTGCAGGTTGAATTTCCTCGACTTTAAGTAGGTAATCCCATAGTTTTTCATACACCCCAACGCGACACTCGCGTGCGGGCTCTCAAGCTTGCAAATCGCTACGCCGACCGGACGCCGACCGGACGCCCGCCGGGTGCCCGTGCTCTCGTCCCGAGTCCATCGGGCGAAAGGATCATTCATGAGTTTCTCCTTGAAGTTGACGCCCAAGATGGAGTCCATGCTTTGGGGCGCCGTCGGCGGCGCGGCCGCACTGGCGATTATTGGCTTCACGTTCGGCGGCTGGGTCACTGGCGGCAAGGCGAAGGAGATGGCGCAGCAGCAGACCGATAAGGCCGTCACCGCAGCGCTGTCGCCGATCTGCGTCGACAAGTTCCGTCACGCCAAGAATGCCGATGAAAACTTGGGCAAGCTGAAAGCCATCAGCTATTCGTGGGAAAAGGGCACCTACGTGAGCGCCGGTGGCTGGGCAACGATGCCTGGAAACGCCGAGCCGAATTCGGCGGTGGCGCAGGCCTGTGCCGAGGTGCTGAGCACCGCGGCGAAGTAATCGGCCGATCTCACGACGGGGGCGCTCTCCACCGCAAGCGCGGAGCGCCGCCGAGGTCAGACCCGGACCGACGTCATGATGCCTTTGGGAAAAATCTCTTCCGGCTTGGCGTGCCGGTGGGCGATGCCCTGCTCATAGGAGTAGCGCAGCATCTGCTCCCAGGTCGGGCGGTTCTCGTCGATGCCGTAGGGGAAAGTGTCGCCGCCGAACAATTCGCCCTGCTTGCGCATGTAGGTCGGCAGCCACGCCACCGGATAGCGCGACACCGCTGGGTCCATCAGCCGCTCGATGCTGCGGTTCTTCGAGGTGAGAAAGGCATTGTACAGGTTGCGCGCCACCCAGGGGTTTTCGTCGAGCACGCGCTTCTGCAGCGTGATGATATGCATGATCGGCCACACCTTGTTGGCCTTATAGTATTTCTCCTCCATGCCCCAGAAATCCGGGTAAAGGCGCACCACGTCCTTGTGACCCTGGCGGAAGCAGTCCGGCGGACGCGCGATAATGGCGCAGTCGATCTCGCCTGTCGCGAGCATGTCGCTCAGAGATTTGTCCGGCACCCGCGTGAGCTTGACGCCTTTCGGTAGGCTCAGCTCCACTTTTTCGATCCGGCCGGCCTCGTTGGTGCCGGCCTGGTGCCAGTGAATGTCCTTCAGCGCCACGCCATGCTCGTCGTTCAGCCAGCCCCGCATGTAGACCGCGGCGGTGTGCGCCCACTCCGGCGAGCCGACCTTTTTGCCTTTGAGGTCCTTCGCGGTTTTGATCCCGCTCTTCTTGTTGACGTAGAACGAGGAGAAGCGGAACAGGCGCGAGCAGACCACCGGCAGGCCGATGATGTCGGAGTTCTTGCGCGTCACCTGGGCGGTGAACTTCGCAAACGACAGCTCGGCTGCGTCCCATTCGCGGTTGAAGGTGAAACGCGCGAAGATCTCGTGATGGCCGAGCATCGACCAGGTTGTTTCGATGCCTTCGGCCTGCACGGCGCCGAGGCGGAAATCACGGAAATGATCATAGTCGGTGGTCGCGACCGAAAGCTTCAGACGGCTCATGCTTGTCCTCGAATGAAAAGGAGGGGACTGTAACTGATTCAAGAGCCCAGGTTCAAAAACCCTGGCGGTCTCCGGCATTGCCTCGCCGGATCGGGGGGCGGTCGTCGATCGAGCCGAACGGCGGGCGCCGGATGTCCGGCGCCGGGCCATTGCTGTAGGGCCCGCCTTGGTAGCCGGA
>C688J18823_10001442_pt1 | contig 14643 bp, 17 predicted proteins | sample HopSoiMetagenom1_FD_18823 | JGI IMG/M metagenome (IMG submission 18823)
GTCCGACGAGCCGCCGAGGAGGACGCGCGCGTCGGTCGGCGCGATCGCGACCGCGGGCGCGAACTGCACCCGCGCGTCGTGCGAGATGTTCTGCGCGCGGCCTGCGACGGGGAGCAGAACCTTGACCGGCTTCGGCTTCTGGTGGAAATAGATCAGCGCGCCCGCAACGCCGAGGACGACGGCGATGCCGAGGGCCTCGAGGAGGAGCGTTCGGATGCCGTGACCGCGGAACAAAGTCCCGCCTATTAGACGTAGGAACGCGGGTTTTTGCTGTTACAAGCGTTGGTATGCTGGCGGCGCGCATGGAGCCCGCCGCCCGCCCTTCCTTTCAGCCGGCCGCTGCGGGAGGCGTGCTGCTCGGCATCCTCCTCGCCGCCATCCTCCTCGGCTTCCTGATCGGGTGGGCCGTCGGCTCCGCAGGCATCGGCGCGCTCGTCGGCGCCGTCCTCGGGATCCCGCTCGCCGTCTACTCGGTCTATCGCCGCTACCGCGGGGCGTTCTGATGCGGGCCGGGCTCTCCGAGACGCCGCGCCCCGTCCCGGGCCGGCTGATCCCGATGCTCGGCGGCGGCCTCGTGCTGCTCGTGGCGCTCCCGATCTTCGTCCTCGCGGGCTGGCCGATCGGCGGCTGGGCCCTCGGCGCCGTCCTGTGGGCGGGCATGCAGGCGATGACGCTGCTGCTGGCGCGTGTCAAGGAGCGCACGGGTAATCTCGCCGCCGCAGGCGTGCAGGGATTCGGGCTCTTCTTCAAGGCGATCGCACTGCTCGTTGTGCTCGTCGCCGTCGCGGCGTCGGACGCGCACCTCGCGGTCGCCGCTGCCTTGACGTACGCGCTCGCCTACACCTGCGAGCTCGGCCTCTCGCTCCTCACGTACTTCGGCGGTGGAGCGCCGTGACGCGCCGGCTCCTGGTCGTGTCCTTCCTCGCGCTCGCGTTCCCCGCGAGCGCTTTCGCGCGTGGCGAGTTCGATCCGTCGACGGAGTTCGAGCAGCACGTGTGGGTCTCGATCCACCTGGGGCCGCTCGACCTGTCGATCACCAAAGCCGTGGTCTACCTGCTCCTCGGCGCGCTGCTGACGATCCTGCTCGGCCTCGTCCTGATGCGGGGCACGCGTCTCAACCGCCGCCTGACACTCGGCGAGCAGATCTACGAGGTTGCGCAGACGCAGGTCGCGGAGCAGGGCCTACCGACGCGTGCGATCGGGCGTTGGTTCCCCTATGTCGCCACCCTGATGCTCTTCATCTGGGTCGTGAACATGCTCGGCTTCATCCCGTTGCCGCTCACGGGCGACACGTGGCACGGGATTCCCGTGTGGGGGATCTACGCGGCGACGTCGTCGCTCTCGGTGACGCTCGCGCTCGCATTGATGACGTTCGTGTTCACGCACTTCGAGGGCATCCGCGAAAACGGCCCGGTGCGGTACTTCAAGAGCTGGATCCCCGAGGTGCCCGGCGTGATGCTGCCGCTGATCGTCCCGCTCGAGATCCTCGGCCAGTTCATGCGGCTGATCTCGTTGAGCGTCCGTCTGTTCGCGAACATGCTCGCCGGCCACATGCTCATCCTCACGTTCATCGGCCTGATGTTCGTGCTGGAGAACGTCTTCCTCGCCGTCGTCACGATCCCCGCCGCCACGGCCTTCTACCTGTTCGAGGTCGTCATCGTCGTCTCGATCCAGGCCTTCATCTTCGCCGCCCTGTCCGCCATCTACATCGGCTCGGCGATCGAGCCGGAGCACTAGGAGGGATTCATGCTTCAGACACTGCTCTACGCCGTCACCGGTGACGCGACGAAAGCCGGCAAGGCGGTCGCGCTCGCGCTCGGCATCGGGCTCGGCGCGCTCGGCGCCGGCGTCGGCATCGGCAACATCTTCGGTTCGATGATCCAGGCGGTCGCGCGCCAGCCGGAGCTCCGCGGTGAGCTGCAGGGCATCCAGTGGCTCGGCTTCGCACTCACCGAGGCCGTCGTCTTCTACGGGCTGATCGGCGGGTTGCTCGCGTATGTCCTTGTCTGACGCCGTGCTCGCGTCGAACGCGCTGATCAAGGTCACTCCGGGCCTGATGATCTGGACGATCGTCGCCTTCCTGATCACGCTGTTCGTTCTCAAGCGCTACGCGTTCGGGCCGATCCAGAAGACGATCGACGAGCGGCGGCAGCGGATCGAGCAGTCGATCACCGACGCCGAGTCGGCACGGGACGAGGCGCGGAAGCTGCTCGAGGAGCACCGCTCGCTGATCGGGCAGGCGCGCGGGCAGGCCGACGAGATCCTGTCGGAGGCGCGGAAGGTCGCCGATGCGCAGCGCGAGCGCGTGCGCGAGGAGACCGAGACCGACCGGCAGCGGCGACTCGAGGAGACGCGGCGGCAGATCGAGGCCGAGACGCATCGCGCGCTCGAGCAGATCCGCTCGGAAGTCGCGGAGCTGACGCTCATCGCTGCGGCGAAGGTGACCGGCAAGGCGCTCGACGACGCCGACCACCGGCGCCTGATCGACGACGCGATCCGCGACCTCGACTTCTCGCAGTTCGAGCGCGAAGGAGCGCCGCAATAGCCGTCGTCCACCGCACCTATGCTCGGGCGCTCTTCGAGGCCGCCAAGGATGCCGGGCGTCTGGACCGCGTTCACGAGGAGCTCGGCGACTTCGCCGCCGCGGTCCACGATGTGCCCGAGCTCCGCTCGGCGTTGCGCAACCCGCAGATCGAGCCGCGCGCGAAGTCGCGCGTGCTCGACGAGCTCCTCGGCGGTGCGGACGAGCTCGTCCGCAACTTCCTGCGCCTGACGGCGGACAAGGGTCGGATCGGCGAGATCGAGGACATCGCGCGCGAATTCGAGCGCCTCGTTGCAGCGGAGGAGCGGCGGCTGAACGTCGACCTGACGACGGCGTTCGAGCTGTCGGATGACGAGGCGGGGCAGATCATCAGGCAGATCGAGGAAGCGTCCGGTCGCAAGGTCGAGGCGACCCGGCAGGTCGATCCGGACCTGATCGGCGGGCTCGTCTTGCAGGCGGGATCGCTCCGGCTCGACGCGAGCGTTCGCGGCCGGCTCGAACGTTTGCGGCGGGAGCTCGTCTCAGCCAGGTGATGAAACGTGGTGCGCTCCTCGTCCTCGTCGCTCTTCTCGCCGCCGGCTGCGGCTCGCACAAGAAGAGCGAGTCGACCACCCTCCCGCATGTCCTGCCGAATGCGGCGACGCCGGACGAGTGGGCGCAGCGCGTCGTCGACCGGTTCCTTCGTCCGATGAACAGCGACCTGCAGGTGGTGACGAACTTCAACAATCCGCAGATCCGGCTGTTCATCGCGAGCGCGAATCCGACGACGATTCGGGTCATCAACACGCGCATGCGCGACCTGCAGAAGTGCACGGCGAAGCTCGTCACGATCGGGCCGCCGCCGCCGCACCAGCCGAAGCTCACCGACATTTCGTTTCACTTCCGGCGCGCGTGCCCGGACTACGAGCTGGTCGCGACGAAGCTGCTCCAGGCGACCGAGTTCCTCGGCTCCGGACGCACCGACGTCATCTCGCGCGGCCAGGACGTCGCGCGCAGCGCGCGCCCCGCCTCGGGACGTGCAGCGAATCAGTTTGCGGCCGGCGTGAAGATCGCGCAGCGCCTCGCCGAGTTCCAACGCGCCGGCCTGAAACCGTCTCTCTGACCGAAAGGACGCACCCGTGAAGCTCCGCCCCGAAGAAATCACGTCGATCCTGAAGGAACGGATCGAGCACTACGACGTCGAGACGGACCTCGCCGAGGTCGGCACCGTCCTGCAGGTCGGCGACGGCATCGCCCGCATCTACGGGCTCGAGAACGCCGTCGCGATGGAGATGCTCGAGCTCGAGCACGGCGTCGTCGGGCTCGCGTTCAACCTCGAGGAAGACGATGTCGGCTCCGCGCTGTTCGGCGAGTGGCAGCACGTCAAGGAGGGCGAGCCGGTCCGGCGTACCGGGAAAGTCGCGAGCGTCCCGGTCGGCGAGGCGCTGCTCGGCCGTGTGGTGGATCCGCTCGGCAATCCGCTGGACGGCCAGGGGCCGATCCAGACCGACGAAACGCGGCCGCTCGAGTTCAAGGCGCCGGGCGTCGTCGCCCGCCAACCGGTGAAGGAGCCGCTCCAGACCGGCATCAAGGCGATCGACTCGATGACGAACGTGGGCCGCGGTCAGCGTGAGCTGATCATCGGCGACCGCCAGACGGGCAAGACGGCGATTCTCGTCGACACGATCCTGAACCAGAAGAACACCGACGTCGTCTGCATCTACGTCGCGATCGGGCAGAAGGCGTCGACAGTCGCGCAGGTGTACGAGAAGCTACGCGACGAGGGTGCGATGGAGTACACGACGATCGTCGCCGCGCCCGCACAGGAAGCCGCGCCGATCAAGTGGATGGCGCCCTTCGCCGGCTGCGCGATGGGCGAGCACTTCCTCTTCAACGGCAAGCACGCGCTCGTCATGTTCGACGACCTGTCGAAGCACGCCGACGCGTACCGCCAGCTGTCGCTGCTCCTGCGCCGGCCGCCCGGCCGCGAGGCATTCCCCGGCGACGTCTTCTACCTGCACTCGCGGCTGCTCGAGCGTGCATGCAAGTTGTCGGACGAGCTCGGCGGCGGCTCGCTGACGGCGCTGCCGATCGTCGAGACGCAGGCGGGTGACGTCGCGGCGTACATCCCGACGAACGTCATCTCGATCACCGACGGCCAGATCTTCCTCGAGTCCGATCTCTTCTTCTCGGGCGTCCGCCCGGCCGTGAACGTCGGCATCTCCGTGTCGCGTGTCGGCAGCTCCGCGCAGACGAAGGCGATGAAGAAGGTCGCGGGCCGGCTGCGCCTCGAGCTGTCGCAGTACCGCGAGCTCGAGGCCTTCGCGCAGTTCGGCTCGGAGCTCGATCAGGCGACGCAGCAGACGCTCGCCCGCGGCGAGCGCATGGTCGCGACGCTGAACCAGCCGCAGTACGACCCGTGGCCGATGGAGGAGCAGGTGATCGCGCTCTACGCGGGCGTCAACGGCTACCTCGACGACATCCCCGTCGAGCAGGTCCCGCGGTTCCAGGGCGAGCTGCGCGAGGCCATGCGCGCGGAACGGTCGGTTCTCGACGCGATCCGCGAGACCGGCGACCTCGCCGACGAGACAGAGCAGAAGCTGAACGCGGAGCTCGAGCGGTTCAAGCAGGGCTTCAACGTTCAGCGCGAGGAATCACTCGTTTGATGGCGGCTCGCTGATGGCGGCTCAGTCAGTCCAAGACCTGAGGCGGCGGATCCGGTCCGTCACGAACACGCGCAAGATCACCAAGGCGATGGAGCTCGTCGCCTCGGCGCGTCTGCGCCGTGCGCAGCAGCGCATCCAGGCGATGCGGCCGTTCGCCGACCGCATGCTCGAGCTGATGGCCGGGACCGCGCGCGCGAGCACGTCCGTGCGTGGGCTGCCGCTCCTGGAGCGACGTGACGAGGTGCGCGCCGTCGCAATCGCGCCGCTGACCGGTGACCGCGGGCTCGCAGGGGCCTTCAACTCGCAGGTCCTGCGGCGCGCCCTGGCGCTGGAGCGCGAGCTCCGCGCGGAGGGCAAGCAGGTCCGCTGGGTCGGCGTGGGCCGGAAGGGCGTCGGAACGCTCCGCTTCCGCCGCTTCGAGTTGAGCGGCGAATTCACGGGCTTCGCCGACCAGCCCGCGTACGCGGACGCGCAGGCGATCGCGCACCGGCTCGCGGAGCTCTACACCGAGCAAGAGGTCGACCGAGTCGTGATCGTCTACAACGCATTCCAGTCGGCGCTCGTGCAACGCGTGACCGTGCGTGAGCTGCTGCCGCTCTCGGAGGATGTGCTCGCAACCGACCAGGACGAGCGCGAACAGGACGCGCTCCAGGGCGACTTCATCTTCGAGCCGGAGCCGGAGGAGATCCTCCAGCGGTTGCTGCCCGTCTACCTCGAGACCGAGATCTACCGTGCGCTGCTCGAGTCCGCGGCGTCGTTCCTCGGCGCGCAGATGACCGCCATGCGGAACGCTTCCAAGAACGCGGGGGAGCTGATCGACTCGCTGACACTGGCCATGAACCGGGCCAGGCAAGCGGAGATCACGCAGGAGATCCTCGAGGTCGTCGCGGGTGCGGATGCGCTCACGACGTAGCCGCACNTGAGCTAACAAATCGCTCACGGCGGCGTCTGAGACCGAGCAAGGGAAGCGCTCCCTTGTCGCTACACNGCCGCGTCCTCCAGCAGGGGGGCCGTGGTACAGGAGGAAAGGACTGCGGAGAGCGGCTTCGCAGCCCGGATCGAACGGAGGGAGTAGATGCATCTACGTAAGCTCTGGCTCCTCGCTGGAGTGGTGCTCGCGGCGCTTGCCGTCGTGACCACCGGTTCAGCGAGCCAGCAGTCGGCCAAGGCCGGCGGCACCGTGATCTTCGGTGCGGACCAGGAGCCCGGGATCCTGAACGGCGACATCATCGGAGGGAACCTCTTCTGGGGAACGATGGTCATTTCCCCGGTGTTCCCGACGACGTACAGGGTCTATCCGGACTTCAGCTTCCGCCCCGAGCTCGCGAACGCCACCATCCAGAACGCCCCGTTTCGCGTGACGTACCACATCAAGAGGAACGCTGTGTGGTACGAGGCGGGCGGCAAGACGCGGCCGATCACGGCTGCGGACTACATCGCGGGTTGGCACACGATCATGAACAAGAGCTTCAAGATCCTGAGCCAGACCGGGTACGAGGACATCAAGAGCGCCAAGGTCCTCAATTCCAAGACCGTCCGCTTCACCTTCAGCCAGCCGTTCGCCGGTTGGCGGACCCTGTTCGGGTCGCAGGGCGTCATGCCCAGCTTCGCGGTCAAGGGTCAGGACTTCAACAAGGTCTGGATCAACGACATGAACGACCCGAAGACGAACAAGCCGATCTCCGGCGGGCCGTTCTACATGCCGAACGGTGGCTGGGATCGCGGTAAGCAGCTGACGCTCCTCCGGAACCCGAAGTACTGGGGCCCGAAGGCGAAGATCGCCAAGGCTGTCTATCGGTTCCTCCCGGACACGAACACGACTGCGGAGGCAATCCGCGGCCGTGAGGTCGACGTGATCTATCCGCAGCCCCAGCTGTTCCTCGTCCCGCTCCGCCACACGGCCGGGATCAAGGTGCAGGTCGGCCGCGGTCCGACGTTCGAGCACATCGACTTCAACATGGGCTTCGGCAAGGGCCCCGACAACCCGCTCCTGAAGCAGCTCTGGATGCGGCAGGCGATCTCGTACGGCATCGACCGGCGCGGGATCGTGCAGGCGCTCTACACGAAGACCGACATCGCACCTGGTCTTCCGGTCCTGAACGACCCGGTCATCCTGACGGGTAACAAGTTCTACAAGGGCCACTGGAAGACGTACAACCACAACGCCAAGAAGGCGATCTCGCTCATGAAGGCGCACGGCTGCACCGGCGGCCCGGCAAGCCCGGGTGGCGGCGGTGTCTACACGTGCAACGGCCAGAAGGCCTCCTTCAAGTTCAAGTGGCGCAGCGGTAACCAGCTCCGCCAGCTCTCCTTCGAGGCAATGCAGGCTCAGCTGAAGGACGTCGGCATCCAGCTCGTCGCCGACGACACGCCGAACGCCCTCAGCGAGGATCTGCCGAACGGCAACTTCGACATCATCCTCTTCGCCTGGGTCGGCACCCCCGACATCAGCGGCTGGGATGCGATCTACGGTTGTCGCAGCGGTTCGGATCACGCCCAGGACAACAACCAGGGCTACTGCAACCGGCGGGTCGACCGGCTGCTCGTGGCGGCGAACCACCAGATGGTTCCCGCGAAGCAGTTCGCGACGACGAATGCCGCCCTCGCCCTGATGTCGAAGGACGATCCGACGGTTCCGCTGTTCCAGAAGCCGACGTATCTGATCTACCGCACCACCCTGAAGGGTCTGAAGGAAAACCCGACCTCCGAGGGTCCGGTGTGGAACATCAACAAGTGGGTGAAGGCGTAGAGCTCCTGCTCTAGGCACGAATCCTCGAATCCCGCCCCCGCTTCCGAGCGGGGGCGGGATTCAGTTTCGAACAAGGGGAAAGATTCTCGGGAAAGCTCGAACCCGGGCGGGCAGGTGGCAGAGGTGACATGATTCACCACCCGGAACGGAGGAACGCGCCATGACCAATCCGACCCCGACCGATTCGCGACGATGCTGACCTACGTCATCCGCCGGCTGCTCTACAGCATCCCGGTGCTGATCGTCTCGAGCTTCCTCATCTTCACCTTCGTCGCGACGACGACCGACCCGCTCGAGGCGGTCAAGATGCAGCCGAACGTGAACCAGGCGGCGATCCAGCTCGTCGAGAAGCAGAACCACCTGACGGAGCCAGTGATCGTGCGGTACGCCTACTGGGTCCGCGACGCGTTCACGAACAGCTTCGGCAAGACGATCCTCGGCGAGCGGCCGATCCTGCCCGATATGGCCAGCCGCCTGAAGGTGACGCTGCAGCTCGTGATCGCGGCCGAGATCCTGACGCTGCTCTTAGCAATCGCGATCGGGGTGTACTCCGCGATCAAGCAGTACTCCGTCTTCGACTACACGGCGACGACGCTGAGCTTCTTGGGGCTCGCGCTCCCCGTGTTCTGGCTCGGCCTGATCCTCCAGATCGTCTTCACGAACATCTTCTTNAAATGGAACGTCCGGATCTTCTATACGGGCGCCCTCAACACCGTCGACCCGGGCGGCGGGTTCCACTTCTACCTCGACCGCGCGCAGCATCTCGTGCTGCCGGTCGTGACGCTCGCAATCATCAGCATCGCCGGCTACAGCCGCTTCATGCGCGCCTCGATGCTCGAGGTGATCAACGCCGACTACATCCGAACGGCTCGCGCGAAGGGGCTGATAGAGCGGCGCGTGATCTTCAAGCATGCGTTCCGCAACGCGCTCATCCCGCTGATGACGCTCGCGGCGATCGACTTCGGCACGCTCTTCGGCGGCACGATCATCACGGAGACGGTCTACGGGCTTCCGGGAATGGGCCGCTACTTCATCGATGCGCTCGCCGGTGGTGAGACGTACGTGATCATGGCGTGGCTGATGGTCACGGCGACGATGGTCGTGGTGTTCAACCTGATCGCGGACCTCGTCCTCGGTTTCCTTGACCCACGCATCCGCCTTGACTGAGACACAGCGCCCCGAGCCGGGAACGCCCGGCGGCCCGGCGGTCGACCTCCGCGACAGCATGTATCCGGCCGGTGCGCAGCTGCGCCCCGAGCCCGGAACGCCGACCGACCTCGCGCCGGAGCTCAGCGATTCGGAGCTGTCGTACGAGTCGGGCCTCGAGCTCAAGGCGCGCAGTCAGTGGGCGTATGCGCGGGGCCGTTTCCTGCGTCACCGGCTCGCGATGGGCAGCCTCGTCATCCTCGTCTTCGTGATTCTCTGCGGCGTCTTCGCGGGCCACATCGCGTCGTACACCTATGACGGGATCGACTTCAACAACCTGAACGCCCCGCCGACGACGCATGCGCACCATTACTTCGGAACGGACCAGCTCGGGCGCGACTACTTCACCCGAGTCCTCTTCGGGATTCGCACGACGGCGCGCGTCGCGTTCCTCGTCGCGCTGCTCTCGACGGTCTTCGGCACGCTCGTCGGTGCGCTCGCCGGCTACTTCGGCGGCTGGCTCGACAACCTGCTGATGCGCTTCACCGACCTGATCCTGACCCTCCCGCCGCTCGCGGTTCTCCTTGTCGCCTCGGCGCGCCTCGGGAACGGCAACCAGTACCGCGTTGCACTGATCCTCGCGTTCCTGTTCTGGACCGGCATCGCGCGCGTCGTGCGCGGCCTCTTCCTGTCCTTGCGTGAGAAGGAGTACGTCGAAGCGGCCAAGGCGTCCGGCTCCGGGGACCTCCGCATCATCTTCCGCCACATGCTCCCGAACTCGCTCGGCCCGATCATCGTCAACATGACGCTCGTCACCGCCGGCGCGATTCTGACCGAGGCCGCGCTCTCGTTCCTAGGCTTCGGGATCAAGCCGCCGACGCCGGCGCTCGGGAAGCTNATCGCCGAAGGCGAGACGCAGATGCAGACGCAGTGGTGGCTCGTCGTCTTCCCCGGCCTGACGATCATGATCATCGTCATGTGCATCAACTTCATCGGCGACGGCCTTCGGGACGCGCTCGACCCGACCCAGCGCAGAGTCAGGTCGTAATCATGGAACCGGTTCTGAGCATCCGCGATCTCGCGGTGCACTTCTCGACCGACGACGGCGTCGTCCGCGCGGTCGACGGGATCACTTACGACGTGTACCCCGGCGAGACGCTCGGCATCGTCGGCGAGTCCGGCTCGGGCAAGAGCGTGAGCACGATGTCGATCCTCGGCCTGATCCCGGTTCCGCCGGGCAAGATCGTCAGCGGCGAGGCGATGTTCAAGGGCCGCGACCTCTTGAAGCTGCCGAAGAAGCAGCTGCGGCACGTGCGCGGGAACGAGATGGCGATCGTCTTCCAGGACCCGATGACGTCGATGAACCCCGTCCTCAAGATCGGCTACCAGATCGGCGAGACGTTGAAGGCGCACCACCCCAAGATGAAGGACGACGAGCTGAAAAAGCGCGCGATCGGGCTCCTCGAGACGGTCGGGATCCCGCAGGCGGACCGTCGCGTCGAGCAGTACCCGCACGAGTTCTCCGGCGGCATGCGCCAGCGCGCGATGATCGCGATGTCGATCGCGAACCAGCCGTCGCTGCTGATCGCGGACGAGCCGACGACCGCGCTCGACGTCACGATTCAGGCGCAGATCCTCGAGGTGCTGAAGACAGCGCAGCGCGAGACGCAGGCGGCGACGATTCTGATCACGCACGACCTCGGCCTGATCGCGGAGATGGCCGACCGTGTGATCGTCATGTACGCCGGCAAGGTCGTCGAGCATGGCGACGTCCACACGATCTTCGCCGCGCCCCGACACCCGTACACGATCGGCCTGATGGAGAGCCTGCCGCGGCTCACCGTCGACGAGGACTTCCTCACGCCGATTCCGGGACAGCCGCCGTCGTTGATCAACCGGCCGCCGGGGTGCCCGTTCCACCCCCGCTGCTTCCTGTCGCAGGGGCGCGTGCGTTGTCGCGAGGAGGAGCCGCCCCTGCGGCCGATCGATGCGAGCCGGCCGATCGATCCGAATCAGCACCTCACTGCCTGTCATTTCGCCGAAGAGCTCGAGGGCACGACGTCGAAGCTCGCCGATCCGGTCGCGGGAGGTGTGGGGTGAGCAGCGCGCCTGAAGAGCAGCAGCAAGACGAAGAACTGGCGGCGGTCCACGAGCGGGCGGAGGAAGGCAATGAGATCCTCCGGATCGACGGGCTCGTCAAGTACTTCCCGATCCGCGCCGGGCTGCTGAAGCGCGTCGTCGGCCAGGTGCACGCAGTTGACGGCGTCGACCTCAGCATCCAGGCGGGCGAGACCGTCGGTCTCGTCGGTGAGTCCGGCTGCGGCAAGACCACGCTCGGCCGGACGATCATCAAGCTGGTCGAGCCGACGGACGGCAAGATCATCTTCAACGGCAAGGACATCACGCGGTTCTCGCGCCGGCGCATGCGCGACGTGCGGCGCGAGCTGCAGATCGTCTTCCAGGACCCGTACGCATCGCTCAACCCGCGGATGACGGTCCGCGAGATCGTCGCCGAGCCGCTCCGCGTCCACGGTCTCTACCGCGGCAACGAGGGGAAGCAGCGAGTCGGTGAGCTGCTGCGGACGGTCGGCCTCAGCCCCGAGCACGGGAACCGCTTCCCGCACGAGTTCTCCGGCGGCCAGCGGCAGCGCATCGGGTTCGCGCGCGCGCTCGCGCTGAACCCGCAGCTCGTGGTGCTCGACGAACCGGTGTCGGCGCTCGACGTGTCGATCCGCGCCCAGGTCGTCAACCTGCTCGAGTCCCTCCAGCAGGACTTCGGCCTGACGTACCTCTTCGTCGCGCACGACCTGTCGCTCGTCCGCCACATCTCCGACCGCGTCGCGGTCATGTACCTGGGCAAGATCGTCGAGATCGGGACCAAGGAGGACATCTACGAGCGCCCGGCCCATCCGTACACGCAGGCGCTCCTGTCGGCCGTGCCGATCGAGGAGCCGACCCAGCGCGGCAAACGGCAGCGGATCGTCCTCGAAGGCGACGTGCCGAGCCCGGCGAACCCGCCGTCCGGGTGTCGGTTCCGGACCCGCTGCTGGAAGGCGCAGCCGATCTGCGCCGAGGAGGAGCCCGCACTGGTCGATCGCGGCCAGGGCCATCCGGCGGCGTGCCACTTCGCCGAGATCGTGAAGCCGCTCCAGATCGTCAGTGAGCCCGCCGGCGCGGCCGTCGCGCCGACCGGCCCCGCGGTCTAGCAGCGAAACCGACTCAACCTTCCCGTTTCGTCTGCCGAAACCCGGAGAAGGGTGGGCTAACTTTCGAAACATGCGCCCGTCAGACTTGTCATGAGACGTTTGAAGTCCTCGTTCCTCGTATGCGACTGGGCCCGTGAGCAGTCGTCGCTCGCGGTCGATCGCGAGCTCCCGGAGCTCGACCGCGCGCGACTGGACGCACACCTCGCAGGCTGCGCCGGCTGCCGGGCCTTCGACGGCGAGGTTGCCGCGACGACCCAGGTGCTTCGCGACGCGCCGCTCGAGCCCGTGTCGTTCGCGATCGACCTGCCACGAAGGCGCTTCGTGCACGTCAGGGCGCTCCAGGCAGGCGCCGCCGCGGCCGCCGTGATGATCGTCGCGGGTCTCTCCGCGGTCGGCGGTCTCAACGAGCGCGCAACGACGCAGGCGCCCTCCGCGCAACTCGGGAAGTACGCGACCGACCGCGGTGACGACCTCAGCCGCGATCACGTTCCGCGCGTGCGTCCGCAGCGGCTCGGCGACCGCGTCGCTCTCTAGCCCCGCGCGAGAGCTGCGCGTCGGGTTGACGGGCGCCGGCGGCGCTGGAACGACCTAGTCGTCGTCGAGGGGGAGTAGGCCCTCTAGGAGCCGGCGTCGGTCCGCCGCGAACTGCGGATGCGGATCGGAATCCGCGAGCCGGTGCGCGCGCCCGACGGCCGCGGCGAAAGAACGGTGCGATTGTCTTCGTCCGCGCTGCACGCATAGCATCGCGCCCATGGGTGAGNTCCGCCCCGGCGTCTGGCACTGGCAATCGCCCCACCCCGACTGGGACGAGGAGCAGTGGTGGCCCGAGCTCGTCTCGTCGTACGCGATCGAGCTCGGTGACGACTTCGTGTTGTTCGACCCGCTCGCCGTTCCCGGCGAGTTGCGCGAGCGCGCGACCGCGATCGTCCTGACGGCGCCGTACCACGAGCGCGACGCCCGTCCGCTCGGCCTCCCGGTGCACACGCCGCCCGCAGATACCTGGCAGGACTGGGTCGAGAAGTTCGGCGTCGAGGCGGAGCGCGTGCGCGGCATGGAGAGTGATGACCTCGCCTGGCTACGCGCGGGCGAAGGCGAAGGAAACTTCCACGGTCCCGGAGCGTGGCCGTTCGGCATCCAGGCATACGCGGGCCGGGAAGACAACGATCTGATCCTCTGGCTGCCGTCGATCAACGCGATCGTCAGCGGCGACTCGCTCTCCGACTTCGGCGGTGGACTCGACATCCAGCTCGGCGGTCGCAAGCACGTGACGCGTGACGATGTCGTCGCACGGCTGCGTCCTCTGCTCGACCTGGCGGTCGAGCTCGTGTTGCCGGCTCACGGCGAGCCGACGGATCGCGCCGCGCTCGAGCGCGTGCTCAGCTGAGCAGCCGACGAGAGCCGCGCTTTCGGCGCGGTATGTTCGTTTCGATGTCCGTGGCCCGGCTGTCGATCGCTTCGACGCTCGTGTGGTGCATCGCGCTGCCGGCTTGCGGTTTTGCACAGGACAGGTCGTCGCCGTTCAACCTCGCGCGCCTGCGGCCCGAAAGCCGCGGCTCAGAAGGGTTGATCCGCGGTCACGGCATCTCGATCCGGCTCCCGGCTGGCTGGGCCGGTGTGATCTACAAGCGAAGAGGCGCGCTACCGGTTCTGCACGCCGCGAGCTTCAAGCTGCCCCCCGTCGACGGTGACGACGGCGCGATGCGCGCTGTTCCACGGATGCACGATGACGACGTCCTTTTGGTGATGTTGCAGGGCGAGCCGAAGTTCGCGGGCTACCCGCGTCGCCGGCTCCCGATCCAGCTGCGGTCGTCGGACTTCGCTGCCCCGGTCGAAGGGATGCCGCTTTCGCACGCGTTCGCGCGGGTGGATTTCACGTACCGCCGTCGCGCGTACGACCTCTGGGTCGAGTTCGGAACGAAACCTGCGCGTGCCGGGGTCGTGCGGAAGGCGAATCGGGTGCTCGCGTCGTTGCGACTGACGCCCTGATTCTGGTTTTCACGTGTCCATTCACGCCGGAACGTTCTCGATCGTCGCTGCTGATCCGACAACCGGCGAGGTCGGTTGTGCCGTTCAGTCGAAGTACTTCGCGATCGGTGCGGTCACACCGTGGGTGCGAGCCGGTGTCGGTGCGGTCGCGACGCAAGCGATGGGGGTGGTCGCGCGCAACGGCGAGCGCGCTCTGAGCGCGCTCGCAGCGCACGGCGATCCGGCTGTCGCGCTCGAGGAGGCGCTCGCTGACGACGATGATCGCCAACTCCGCCAGCTGGGAGCGGTTGGTGCCGACGGGCGAGCCGCTGCGTTCACCGGGCGTGACTGCATCGAGTGGGCGGGGCATCTCGTCGAAGAGGGGTTCGC
>C688J18823_10001443_pt1 | contig 14642 bp, 17 predicted proteins | sample HopSoiMetagenom1_FD_18823 | JGI IMG/M metagenome (IMG submission 18823)
CGACCAGATCCTCGTCGTGGAGCGTCCGAAAAGCGGCGGCGCGGACTTTCGCTATCGCATCTTCAATGCCGATGGCGGCGAGGTCGAGCAGTGCGGCAANGGNGCGCGCTGCTTCGTCAAGTTCGTGCACGCGCATCGGCTGACGAGCAAGCCCGAGATCAGCGTGGAGACGCTGGGCGGCGTCATCCGGCCGCGCCTGGAAGCGGATGGTGAAGTAAGCGTCGACATGGGGCGCCCGGTGTATGCCGGCCGGGAAACCATCGATGTCGACGGCCAAGCGGTCGAAGTGGCGATCGTTTCAATGGGCAATCCGCACGCCGTGCAAATCGTGCCCGACGTCGCAAAGGCGCCCGTCGCCACGCAAGGGCCGAAGATCGAGCGTCATCGGCGCTTTCCGCAAGGCGTGAATGCGGGCTACTTCCAGGTGNTGGATCGCCATCGCATCAAGCTNCGGGTATGGGAGCGCGGAGCGGGCGAGACGTTGTCGTGCGGCACGGGCGCTTGCGCGGCCGCCGTCACCGCGATCGCCGGCAAGCTCGCCGATTCGCCGCTGCAGGTCGAAACGCTCGGCGGCACGTTGACCATTTCTTGGAAGGGCGGCGACAATCCGGTGATCATGAAAGGCCCCGCACAGGCAGTTTTCGAGGGCACGCTGGAACTAGAAGAGCGATGAACGCCGACGATCTCGCCCGCTTCCTGCGCGCCAACCCGCAGTTCTTCGACCAGAACCCCGAGCTCCTCGAAACGATCCACGTGCCGCATCCGTACGGCGGCCGCGCGATCCCGCTCGCCGAGCGCCAGACGGTCGCGCTGCGCGAGAAGGTGAAGGCGCTCGAGTCGCGCCTGGCCGAGCTGATCAAATTCGCCGAGCAGAACGACCAGATCAGCGAGAAGGTGCACCGCCTGTCCGTCGCAGTCGGCGGCGCGCGCGATTTTCCGGCGCTGACACGCTCCCTCTACTTCCATCTGCGCGAGGACTTCGCCGTGCCGCACGTAACGATCCGCGTCTGGGGCAAGGCGGTGCCGGCGGATTTCGACGAGGCGCAACCGGTCACCGACGCGCAGCGCCAGCAGGCTGCGACGATGGGCGGGCCGCAATGCGGACCCGCGCTAGGCAACGCCTTCACCTCATGGTTCCCCGCGGCGAGCGAGCACATCCGCTCCATCGCGCTCGTGCCGCTGGGCGACACGAGCGTCTTCGGCGTGCTCGCGCTCGCGAGCGAGGATGCGAAGCGCTTCTACCCGGAGATGGGCACGCTGTACTTGCGACGCATCGGCGAGCTGTGCGCTGCCGGCGTCACCGCGCGCCTCTAATAAGGTGGATGAGCGCCTCGCGCACGACTATCTCGATGCGCTGAAGCACCAGCGCCGCCTTGCCGGCGCTACGCTCGCCAATTACGCGCGCGCGCTCGATGTCCTCCTCCAACTGCACAAGAAGCCGATCGCCACGCTGGAGGCGGCGGAGGTCCGCCGGGCCGTCGCGATCCTGCATGGCAAGGGCCTCTCGCCGCGCACGCTGGCGCTCGTGCTCTCCGCCTGGCGCGGCTGGTTCAACTGGCTGGTGCGCCATCGCGGCTTCAAGGCCAATCCGGTGCTCGGCGTTAGAGCACCGAAGGCCGGGCGGCCTTTGCCGAAGGCGCTGTCGGTCGAAGCGACGCAGCGCTTGCTCGACAACAAGGCCGAAGGCGTCGCCGCGGCGCGTGACCGCGCCATGTTCGAGCTGCTTTATTCCTCCGGCCTGCGGCGCGCCGAGCTGATCGCCCTTGACGCGACTGATGGCCGGCTCGATCTCAAGCAAAGCGAGGTCACCGTTACCGGCAAAGGCTCGAAGACGCGCACCGTGCCGATCGGCGCGAAGGCGCGTGAGGCGCTGCGGGCCTGGCTCGAGGTGCGCAACCAGCTCGCCCATCCGAACGAGAAGGCGCTCTTCGTAGGCTCTCGTGGCCGCCGCATCTCGGCGGCCGTCGTCGGCGCGCGCCTCGCCGCCTGGGGACGCGCGAGCGGCGTGCCCGAGCGCGTGCATCCGCACATGCTGCGCCACTCGTTCGCCACCCACGTGCTGCAATCCTCGCAGGACCTGCGCGCCGTCCAGGAAATGCTCGGGCACTCGAGCATTTCGACGACGCAGATCTATACGCACCTCGACTTCCAGGCGCTGGCGAAGGTCTACGACGCGGCGCACCCGCGAGCCCGGAAGAAATGATCGAGCTCAAGGCGGGAAGGGAGAAGTCCCTGCGGCGCCGCCATCCCTGGATTTTTTCCGGCGCGGTCGACAAGGTTGCCGGCAAGCCGGGCGTGGGCGACACGGTCGAGGTGAAGGACAAGTCGGGAAAGCTATGGGCGCGCGCCGCCTACAGCCCCAAATCGCAGATCCGCGCGCGCGTCTGGACATTCGATGCGGCGGAAGAGGTCGATGCCGCGTTTTTTCGCCACCGCATCATGCGCGCGCTCGCGTTGCGCGAAGCGCTGCCGGCCGCCAAGGTCGGCAATGCGCTGCGTCTCGTGCACGGCGAATCGGATGGGTTGCCGGGCCTGATCGTCGACCGCTATGCCGACGTGCTCGTCGCGCAATTTCTTTCCGCCGGCGTCGAGCGCTGGCGCGAGCCGATCCTGGATGGGCTCGCCGAGCTCACCGGTTGCGAAGCGATTTATGAGCGCTCCGATGCGGAAACCCGCAAGCTCGAAGGCCTGGAGGCGCGCTCCGGCTTCGTACGCGGCAATCGCGCGGCGTCGCGCTGCCCGATCATCGAATACGGGCTGAATTTCAAGGTGGATGTCGAGGAAGGCCAGAAGACCGGCTTCTTCCTCGACCAGCGAGAAAACCGGCAGCGCGTGCGGGGTTTGTCGGCGGGACGCGAAGTCCTGGACGGCTTTTCCTACACCGGCGGGTTCGCCATCAACGCGCTCGCCGGCGGCGCGAAGCGCGTCGTCGCCATCGAAAGCTCGGCCCCGTCCCTCGACGTGGCGCGCGAGAATGTGGCCGCCAATGCGGTGGATGCGTCGAAGGTGGGATTCATCCAGGCCGACGTGTTCCAGCATCTGCGCAAGCTGCGCGATGCTGGCGCGCAATTCGACCTCGCGGTGCTTGATCCGCCGAAATTCGCGCCGACCGCCGCGCAAGCCAGGAACGCCGCGCGCGCCTACAAGGACATCAACCTGCTCGCGTTCAAGCTGCTGCGGCCCGGCGGCCTGCTCGCCACTTTCTCATGCTCGGGCGGAGTCGATGCCGGGCTGTTCCAGTCCATCGTCGCCGGTGCGGCGCTCGATGCCGGCGCCGAGGCGAAGATCATCGATCGCTTCGGCGCCGCCGCCGATCATCCGGTGGCACTCGAATTTCCGGAAGGCGAATACCTGAAAGGGCTTCTGGTCCTCAGGACTTGAAGGGATCCGGCCGCCCAACGAGGGCTTCTAGCGCCGCGATCTCCTCATCGGTATGACGCTCGAAGCTGGCGCGCGCGATCGGCACGCCCGTGCGGATTAGGCGCGCCTCGTGGTGCAGGGCCGGCACGGGAAAGCGTTCGTTCATGGGGCTGCTGATCTCCGTCGTGCCGAAGCACGTGCAGGCGTACGTCCACTCGGGAGCGGCTTCGATGTAGACGCCCGTCCCGCGGATGCCGATGGTCGAAGTGGGCGTTACGATCGAGCGCGGCATGCCGCGCTGGAAAGTAGCGCCCAGCGCGCCGGTGAGGAGTCGCAGGAAATCAATGAAGGGCTCGGAAGGCCGTGAGCCGTCCAGGCGCAGGCGCGTGTTCGGCCTCAGGAAAAATGCGTCGTTGCCGACCGTGAAGCGAATCTGACCGTCCGGACCGGTGGCGAGGGTCTGTCCGGCCTGCAGCGCCGTCTGCCGCGAGACGCGGAAACCGTTCACGGTAACCTCGCCCACCAGGTCGCGAACCACGCCCCAGGCCGGCTGCGCGGCGGCGGGCAACGGCAGCAGCGCGGTGCCGAGTCCGGCGAGGAAATGACGTCGCGAAATCATGGTCGGCTAAAATCCCCCGATGCAAGACGAGAACATGGTCCCCGTCACCATCCTGACGGGATTCCTCGGCGCGGGCAAGACTACGCTGCTGAACCGCATCCTGCAGGAAGACCACGGCCACAAGATCGCCGTGATCGAGAACGAATTCGGTGAAGTGGGCGTGGACAACGCCATCATCGAGAAGTCCGACGAGCAGATCATCGAGATGAACAACGGCTGCATCTGCTGCACGGTGCGCGGCGACCTCATCCGCATCCTCGGCTCGCTCAAGGAGAAGCGCGACCAGGGCGCGCTCAAGTTCGACCGCGTGGTGATCGAGACCACCGGCATGGCGGACCCGGGGCCCGTCGCGCAGACCTTCTTCACCGACGAGGAGATCGGCAACTACTATCTCCTCGATTCCATCATCACGGTGGTCGACGCGAAGCACGCCTCGAAGCAGCTCGACGAGTTCCACGAGGCCCAGGAGCAGGTGGGCTTTGCCGACAAGATCCTGATGTCGAAGACCGACCTCGTCGGCACGGACGACGTCGAGAAGCTGTCGCAGCGCATCCGCAAGATGAATCCGCGCGCGCCCATCAAGCCGGTGCATTTCGGCGACGCGCCGATCGCGGAGGTGCTGGATCTTCGGGGCTTCAACCTGAACGCGATCCTCGAGCTCGATCCGACCTTCCTTACCGACTCCGCGCACGAGCACGCGGACCAGGTCGAGTCGTTCGTCTTCCGCTCGGACAAGCCCTTCGATGGCAACAAGCTCGAGCAGTTCCTCTCGGGCATGATCCAGGTCTACGGCCCGGATCTGCTGCGCTACAAAGGCATTCTCTGGATGAAGGGCAACCCGCGCCGCGTGGTGTTCCAGGGCGTGCACATGATGATGGGCGGCGACATGGGCAAGCCCTGGACGAAGAACGACAAGAAGCAGTCCATCCTCGTCTTCATCGGCAAGAAGCTGCCGCGCGATCTCTTCATCGCCGGCCTCGAGGAATGCCTCGCCAAGTAGCCCTTCGGGTCTTTCTCACCTTCGCCGTCCTGCTCGCGCAGCAGACGGCGCTCGCGCATCAATACTGGCACGCGTCCAAGGCGCCGGCAGAGAAGAGCCAGCCCATCAAGGGCGATGCGCTCTGCGACCTGCACGACCTTCTCGGCACGGTGCTCGGCGTCGTCGCCGGCACACAGGTCAAGCCCGCCTTCCTCACGCTTGCCGAGCCCGGCTTCATCGCACCCGCGGTGGCCATCCGGGAAGCGCCGCGTCTCACTCCGCACTCCCGCGACCCTCCGCTGATCTCCTGATCCGGTCCACTGGCGCGCCGAAAGGCGCGGTGATGTCATCAAGAGGAGACACACATGCATCGCATGTTGGCTTGCGCCATGGCGCTCACCATGGCGGCTGCAGCACAGGCACAGGACGCGAAGAGCGAAATCGAAGAGCTCAAGCGTCGCGTAGAGGATTTGGAAGCGCGATCGGCGGCCAAGCCGGCGACGAACGCATTTAATCCGGACATCTCGCTCATCTTGCAGGGCACGGCAGCGCGCAGCTCGCAGAATCCGAACGACTACCAGATCACGGGCTTTGCGCCCTCCGGTGGCGATGTCGCACCGCCGCGGCGCGGCTTCAGCCTCGGCGAGTCCGAGCTGGTCATCAGCTCGAACATCGATCCGTACTTTCGCGGGCAGCTCGCCGCGTCGCTTACGCCGGAGAACGAGCTCGAGGTGGAGGAGGCGTTCTTCCAGACGCTCGCGCTCGGCAAAGGATTCACCATCAAAGGCGGCCGGTTCCTTTCCGGCATCGGCTACCAGAACCCGATCCACCAGCACGCCTGGGATTTCCAGGACGCGCCATTGCCGTACAAGGCGTTCCTCGGCGGCCGGCTGAACGACGACGGCGTGCAGGCGAAGTGGATCGCGCCGACGGATCTGTTGCTGGAGCTCGGCGCCGAGGCGGGCAGGGGCCGGCAATTTCCCGGCAGCGATCCGAACAAGAACAGCGCGGGCATGTGGAGCCTGTTCGGCCACGTCGGCGGCGATGCCGGCAGCGGCGGCGCGTGGCGCGCGGGGCTTTCGTACCTGAAGACTTCGCCTGAAGACCGCGCATTCACCGATGCGGGCGTCCTGCAATCATTCACCGGCGCGAGCAAGCTCTGGATCGCCGATGCAGTCTTCAAATGGAATGCCGATCTGAAGCTGCAAGGCGAATATTTCCGCCGCACGGAGGATGGCTCGCTCGCCTATGCGGCCACGCCGGGCGCGTATTCGAGCCGGCAGTCCGGCTGGTATGCGCAGGCGGTGTATCAGTTCATGCCGCGCTGGCGCGCGGGCTACCGATACGATCGGCTCGACCATGGGACCGTGTCGTCGGATCTCACGCAGACGCAGGCGCCGCTGCTCCTGACCGATTACAACCCGACGCGCAACACGGTGATGGTTGATTGGAGCCCGACGGAATTCAGCCGCATCCGGCTGCAGCTCGCCCAGGACAAGTCGCGCATCGGCGTGACCGACAACCAGGCGCTGCTGCAATACATCTTCAGCCTCGGCGCGCACGGCGCGCACACCTTCTAGGAGGCTGCCATGAAAACGCTATTGCTGCTCTTGCTGGCCCCGCTGCAGGCCTATGCAGCGTTGAACATCCTTGCCTGCGAGCCGGAGTGGGGTTCACTCGCGAAGGAGCTCGGCGGCGACAAGGTGAACGTCTACACGGCGATCACGGCGATGCAGGATCCGCATCGCGTCGAGGCGCGGCCGAGCCTGATGGCGCGAGCCCGCAATGCCGATCTCCTGATCTGCACCGGCGCGCAGCTCGAGATCGGCTGGGTGCCGCTCCTGCAGACGCAGTCCGGCAACGCGAAGATCCAGAATGGGCAGCCGGGCTACTTCGAGGCAGCGAGCGCGGTCTCTCTCATCGAGCGGCCCTCGAGCGTCGACCGCTCGCAGGGCGACGTGCATCCGGCGGGGAATCCTCATCTACATCTCGACCCACGCAACATCGCGAGGGTGGCCAGCGCCCTCGCGCAACGCCTGGCGGCCATCGATGGCGCGCAGGCGCCGTACTATCAGGCGCGCGAGAAGGAGTTCGGGCAGCGCTGGTCAAAGGCGAGCGCGACGTGGATGCAGCAGGCAGCGTCGCTCAAAGGCATGCCGATTGTGGTCTATCACAAGGATCTTTCGTACCTCGTGAACTGGCTCGCCATGCGCGAAGCGGGGACGCTGGAGCCCAAGCCCGGCTTGCCGCCGAGCACCGCGCACCTCGCCGAGCTTCTCGAGCGGTTGAAAGGATCGCCCGCCAAGGCCGTCGTGCGCTCGGCCTATAACGATCCGCGCCCCGCCGAATGGCTCGCGGAGCGCGCGAAGATTCCGACGGTGGTGTTGCCGTACACCGTCGGCGGCACCGAGCGCGCGACGGATCTGTTCGGTTTATACGACGATACGATCGCGCGGCTTCTCGCGGTGAAGCAGTGATGCCCGACGTTTCGCTCATCGTCCCAGCGCTTCTGGCGGGTCTGCTGGTGACGGCGACGCACGTGCCGCTCGGCATCCAGGTGCTGAACCGCGGCATCGTGTTCATCGATCTTGCGGTGGCGCAAATTGCCGGACTCGGCGTCATCGTGGCGGACCGCATGGGCTTCGAGCCGCAGGGCGCGGCCGTGCAGGTCGCCGCGCTCGCGTCCGCGCTGCTGGGGGCGCTACTTCTCAACTGGACCGATAAGCGCTGGCCGCAGGTTCAGGAGGCCGTGATCGGCGTAACGTTCATCGTCGCCGCCAACGCCGCGATCCTGTTGCTCGCCTCCAATCCGCATGGCGCCGAGCATCTGAAGGATCTTCTCGTCGGGCAGATCCTGTGGGTGGATGCGACGCGGCTCGTCGCCGTCGCGGTGGTCTATGCGGTGATCCTCGCGGCGTGGTTCGGCTGGCGCGAGCGACTCGGCGGCATCGGCTTCTACGTGCTGTTCGCGTTCGCGGTCACCGCATCGGTGCAGCTAGTGGGTGTGTATCTCGTGTTCTCGACGCTGATCCTTCCCGCGCTTGCCACGCGGGCATTCGCGCGCGGGCGGCTTGCCGCCTGTTACGCTTTGGGCGTCGCCGGCTATGCCGCCGGTCTCGGCCTTTCGCTGGTGTCCGACCTGCCGCCGGGCCCTCTGATCGTGTGCACCATGACGGCGCTCGGGCTCGCGCTCTTCCTCTTGAAACCGCGGGCACCCGCCGCCACGTAAGGAGTCTCATCCTGATGGAACAATTCCACGGCACGACCATCCTGTCGGTGCGTCGCGGCGCCACTGTCGCGCTCGGCGGCGATGGGCAGGTCACGCTCGGGCAGATCGTGGTCAAGGGCGGCGCGAAGAAAGTGCGGCGCCTGCACCACGATCGCATCCTCGCCGGGTTTGCCGGCGGCACGGCGGACGCCTTCACGCTCTTCGAGCGCTTCGAGGGCAAGCTCGACAAGCACCAGGGAAACCTCATGCGCTCCGCCGTCGAGCTCGCCAAGGACTGGCGCACCGACCGCATCCTGCGTCGCCTGGAAGCAATGCTCGCCGTCGCCGACAAGGAGCATTCCCTCATCATCACCGGCGCGGGCGATGTGCTCGAGCCCGAGCAGGGCATCGTCGCCATCGGCTCCGGCGGTCCTTACGCGCAGAGCGCCGCGCTCGCGTTGCTGCAGAACACCGAGCTCGGGGCGCGCGAGATCGTCGACAAGGCGCTCGCGATTGCGGCCGACCTTTGCATCTATACAAACCACCAGCGCACCATCGAGGTACTCGAATAAATGGGGTCAGAGCAAATTTCCTGTAACACCTGCACGCGTTAGTAGTTACAGGAGTAGTTANAGGAAAATTGCTCTGACCCCTTTTCCGGAGGTTGAGTCTTGAGTGGCATGACGCCGCAGGAAATCGTCCACGAGCTGGACAAGTACATCGTCGGGCAATCCAAGGCCAAGCGCGCGGTCGCGATCGCGCTGCGTAACCGCTGGCGCCGCCAGCAGGTGCCCGACCCGCTGCGCCAGGAGATCACGCCGAAGAACATCCTGATGATCGGGCCGACGGGCGTGGGCAAGACCGAGATCGCCCGGCGCCTCGCGCGCCTGGCGGATGCGCCCTTCATCAAGGTCGAGGCCACCAAGTTTACCGAAGTCGGCTACGTCGGCCGGGACGTGGACACGATCGTCAGAGACCTGGTCGAGATCAGCGTGAAGCAGACGCGCGAGCAGGCGATGAAGCGCGTGCGCACGCGCGCGCAGGAAGCGGCGGAGGAGCGCGTGCTGGATGCGTTGCTGCCGGCGCCGCGCAGCGTCGGTTTCCAGGACAGCTCGACCGAGGAGAGCTCGACGCGCCAGAAATTCCGCAAGAAGCTGCGCGAAGGGGAGCTCGACGAGAAGGAGATCGAGATCGAGGTGGCCGTCTCGAATCCGCAGATGGAGATCCTCGCGCCGCCGGGAATGGAGGAGCTCACCTCGCAGATCCAGGGCATGCTCTCGAACATGGGCACCGGGCGGCGCCGTCTTCGCAAGATGAAGATCAAGGAAGCATTGCAGGCGCTCACCGATGAAGAAGCGGCGCGCCTCGTAAACGATGATGAGCTCAAAGGGCGCGCGCTGGCGAATGCGGAGCAGAACGGCATCGTGTTTCTCGACGAGATCGACAAGATCACCAGCCGCTCCGAGATGCAGGGCGCCGATGTCTCGCGCCAGGGCGTGCAGCGCGACCTCCTGCCGCTGGTCGAAGGCACGACCGTGTCGACCCGCTACGGCATGGTGAAGACCGACCACATCCTTTTCATTGCGTCGGGGGCCTTCCATCTGGCGAAGCCGTCGGATCTCATCCCCGAACTCCAGGGTCGCTTTCCCATACGGGTGGAGCTCGACTCGCTGTCGGTGGAAGACTTCGAGCGCATCCTGACCGGTACCGACGCGAGCCAAGTCAAGCAATACCAGGCGCTCCTCGCCACCGAGGGCGTGACGCTCGATTTCAAGGGCGACGCCATCCGCCGCCTGGCGCAGATCGCCTGGCAGGTGAACGAGAAGACCGAGAACATCGGCGCGCGGCGCCTGTACACGGTGCTGGAAAAACTACTGGAGCAGATTTCCTTCGAGGCCGGCCAGCGCGGCGCGGGCGACGTGACCATCGACGCGGCCTATGTCGACCAGCGCCTCGGTGAGCTCGCTAAGGACGAGGACTTGGCGCGCTACGTTCTTTGAGCTCAGCCCGCAGGCATTGCGGGCACAGGCAATCCCGGCCCTCCATGGGCTGCAGCACCGGCAGGTCCTCGCACCAGCAGCCTTCCTCGTCCGCACCGCAGCGGAAGGGCTGCTGACAGCGCGAGCAGGCGAGGTCCCTCATGGACCCGAGCTTACCCCCTTGAAATGCCGTCGGCCGACCCTACCTCTTGTCTGTACAGGGGCAGGAGCCCCCTCATTTTGGTAAAGCGACAAGGAGATAGCACCATGACGAGCATGCAAAGGTTCGACCCCTTCAATGAGCTGGTCGATGACCTGTTCAAGGGCTTCCTGGTCCGACCCCTGGCCTATGACGGCCGCGGTGAGACCCCTCTTCCCCGCGCGAAGGTCGATGTCATCGAGCGCAACGGCGCGTACGTCGTGGCGGCGGAGCTGCCCGGCGTGAAGAAGGACGACATCCAGGTCACCATCGACGGCGCCCAGATCACGCTGGCGGCCGAAGTGAAGCGCGAGCGCGAGGTCGCGAAGGACGAGCGCGTGCTGCACACGGAGCGCACCTTCGGCAAGGTGACTCGCAGCTTCACGCTGCCGCAGGAAGTGGACGAGGCGAAAGCCGAAGCCAAATTCCGCGACGGCGTGCTGGAGCTCACGCTGCCCAAGAAAGCCGCGGCGCAGAGGAAGCAGATCTCGATCCAGTAAGTTTTTCCGCGCGGCAACCGAAGGGCCGGCGTCAGCGACGTGCGGCCCTTTGTGTTTAGAATCGGCGGCAATGAACGCGCCGCTCAATCACAATCCCGAAGCCGCCGAGAAGGCGCGCGTGCTGGCCGAGGCGCTGCCCTACATCCAGCGCTTCCACGGCAAGACGATCGTCGTGAAGTACGGCGGCAACGCCATGACCGACGACGGGCTGAAGCGCGACTTCGCGTACGACGTGGTGCTGCTCAAGCTCGTCGGCATGAACCCGGTGGTGGTGCACGGCGGCGGCCCACAGATCGAGCAGCTCCTCACGCGCCTCGGCAAGAAGGGCGAGTTCGTGCAGGGCATGCGCGTCACCGACGCCGAGACCATGGACGTGGTGGAGATGGTGCTCGGCGGCCAGGTCAACAAGGAAGTCGTCGAGCTCATCAACCAGGCCGGCGGCAAGGCCGTCGGCCTCACCGGCCAGGACGGCGCCTTCATTCGCGCGAAGAAGATGCTGATCCCGTCGAAGGAAAGCGGCCACGTCGATATCGGCCAGGTCGGCGACGTCGAGAAGATCGATCCTTCGGTGATCCGCGCGCTGGAAGCCGGCGGCTTCATCCCGGTGGTCGCGCCGATCGGCACCGGCGCCGACGGTGTCACCTACAACATCAACGCCGATCTCGTCGCCGGCAAGCTCGCCGAAATACTCGCGGCGGAAAAGCTCGTGGTGATGACCAATACGCCGGGCGTGCTCGACAAGGGCGGCAAGCTGCTGACCGGCCTCACGCCGAAGAAGATCGACGACCTGGTGGCGAAAGGCGTGATCTCCGGCGGCATGCTGCCGAAGATCGGCTCGGCGCTCGACGCCGCGCGCAACGGCGTGAAGAGCGTGCACATCATCGACGGCCGCGTGCCGCACGCGCTCCTCCTGGAAGTGCTCACGGACCAGGGCGTAGGGACGCTCATCCGCAGCAAGTGATGTGAGGATTGCGCGCCTCCCGCCTTCGCGGCGGGTCTGGATTTTCGATCTCGACAACACGCTGCACGACGCCCGTGCGCGCATCTTTCCGGCCATGCATCGGCAGATCAACGCTTACCTGCAGCGCCATTTCAATGTCGACGCGGCCGGCGCCGACGCCATGCGCGAGAGCTTCTGGCGCACCTACGGTACGACGCTGAATGGGCTCATGCGCCACCACGGCGCGGACCCCGGCCACTTCCTGCGCGAGACGCATGTGTTCCCGGAGCTGGCCGACATGGTGGTGCGCGAGAACGCGCTGAAGCACGCGCTGCGCCTCCTCGGCGGCACCAAGCTCGTATTTTCCAACGCCCCGCGCCATTACGTCACGCAGGTACTGAAAGCGATCGGCCTTGCCCGCTACTTCGACGGCGTCTATACCATCGAGGACGCCCGCTATCGCGGCAAGCCCGCGCTGCACGGCTTTCATTACCTCCTGAGGAAGCACAAGCTGGATCCGCACCGCTGCGCCTTCGTGGACGACATGCTCGAAAACCTGCGCGCCGCCCATCGCCTGGGCATGTCGACCGTCTGGGTGTCGAGCGCTCGCCGAAGTGTGACTTTTGTCGACTTGCGCGTCGCTTCGGTCGTCGAACTGCCGCGCTTGGTTTTCCGAACAAGCTCAGCATAGAATTTTCCCGAATGCCCCGCGCCAAAGGCGAACGCCGCCTCGAAATCCTGAAGGCTCTCGCGCAGATGCTCGAGGCGCCGAAATGGGAGCGCATCACGACGGCCGCGCTCGCCGGGAACCTCGGCGTCTCCGAGGCCGCGCTCTATCGCCACTTCGCCTCGAAGGCGCAGATGTACGAAGGCCTGATCGAGTTCATCGAGACCTCGGTCTTCACGCTCGCCAACCGCATCACGCAGGACGAGGCCAATGGCCAGAAGCAGGCGGAGCAGCTCACCGAGATGCTGCTCGCCTTCGCCGAGAAGAATCCCGGCATGGTGCGCGTGATGACGGGCGACGCGCTGGTGGGAGAGCACGAGCGCCTGCAGGCGCGCATGAACCAGTTCTTCGATCGCTTCGAGGCGACGCTCAAGCAGTCGCTGCGCACCGCCGAAGATGGCGATGCCACGGCGCGCGCCGCCGCGATCCTGCGTTACTCCATCGGCTGCATGCACCAGTTCGGCAAGAGCGGCTTCGTGCGCAAGCCGACCGAAAGCTTCTCGACGCAACGGAAGTATCTGCTGCAGTAATGGCGGCGGTGCGTTATCTCGTGAAGGACGTCGATCGCTCGATCGCGTTCTATACCGGGCATCTCGGCTTCAGGCTCGACCATCGCGCGGCGCCGGCGTTCGCCAGCGTCTCGAAGGGCGACCTCGTCCTCAGGCTGAGCGGCCCTGGCAGCTCCGGCGCTAGGCCGATGCCGGATGGGCGCAGCCAGGAGCCGGGTGGCTGGAACCGCATCGTGGTCGAAGTCGCCGATCTGCCGCGCACGATCGCCGAGCTGCGCCAGGGCGGTGTGCGGTTCCGTAACGAGATGGAAACCGGGCCCGGCGGCAAGCAGATCCAGATCGAGGATCCGGACGGCAATCCAATCGAGGTGTTCCAGCCCGCTAGCGGCTAGCGCATACCTTGCAGGCTGGATCGCGCGCGACCTTCACGGTGCGCCATTCTGCCGTGTTCGCGTCGACGATGAGGAGCCGCCCGCTCAACGACGCGCCGGTGCCCGCGATCAGCTTGATCGCTTCCATTGCCTGGATCGATCCGACCATTCCGGTGAGCGGCGCCAGCACGCCCATCTGCGAGCACTGTACTTCCTCGATCTCGGCTTCTTCCGGGAATAGGCACGCATAGCACGGCGCCGCGTCGTTGCGCAGATCGAAGACCATCAGCTGCGCATCGAAGCGGAGGGCCGCGCCCGAGACGAGGGGCTTCTTCTTGGAAACGCAGGCCCGGTTGATGGCATGCCGCGTCGCGAAGTTGTCCGTGCAATCGAGCACGATGTCGGCCTTCGCCACGAGCTCGTCCAGCTCTTCGGCATGCACGCGCGCGGCGATCGGCACGATTTCCACATCGGGATTGACGGCGCGCAGGGCGCTGCGCGCGGCGAGGACCTTCTGCGCGCCGACCGACTCGGTGCGATAAAGGATCTGGCGCTGCAGGTTGGTGAGATCGACCTTGTCGGAATCGGCGATGGCGATCTTGCCGATGCCGGCGGCGGTCAGATACAACGAGGCCGGGCACCCCAGGCCGCCGGCGCCGATCACCAGCACCGAGGCGGCGCGCAGCTTCTCCTGTCCTTCTATCCCGATCTCGGGAAGAAGGATGTGGCGCGAATAGCGGAGAAGCTGCTCGTCGTTAATTCGTGGGCTTGGCGGCCGGCGTGGTCGTCGTCTGCGCGACCGTCGGCGCCTGGCTCTTCACCGGCTCGCCCTTCAGGAACGCGAGCGCCTGCGTGAGCTGGAAGTCGTCCTTGGAGCCGAAGTCGGTGGGCTTCTGCTCCGCCGGCGAGGGTTGCGGCACGGTGCGCGGCTTCGCCACCGGATCCTTGCCCTTCTCGACGTCCTTCTTCTGCTCGGCGCGGTTGTTCTCGAGGTGGCGCTGCAGGTCCGCCTCGCGCACGCGCGTCATCGTGTCGCTCGGGTCCTCGACGAGGACGTCGGGCGTGATGCCGAGCGCCTGGATCGAGCGCCCGCTCGGCGTGTAGTAACGCGCCGTGGTGAGCTTGATCGCCGTGTTGTTGCCAAGCGGCATGATGGTCTGCACCGAGCCCTTGCCGAAGCTCTGCGTGCCCATCACCTTCGCGCGCTTGTGGTCCTGCAGCGCGCCGGCGACGATCTCCGAAGCGGAGGCC
>C688J18823_10001444_pt1 | contig 14626 bp, 14 predicted proteins | sample HopSoiMetagenom1_FD_18823 | JGI IMG/M metagenome (IMG submission 18823)
CTGTTGCAGCCAGGTTCAGTTTCTGATCGATTTTTGATGCCGTTGTCATTCATCTGACCCCGCCTCGGAGCACGAGGCCCGGAACAACCAGCTCCGGGTATTTTCACGAGCCACTCTGGATCTACAGCAGACCTTCCCATAAGAGCCGCTATTGAATAGGCACAGCCAAATCGCTATTCGCCACCGATGTGGGCGCCTTTCTCGGCCACCGAACGCTTCATCAGTAACACCGCGAACAGGGGTATGAGCGTCACCGCGGCCAACAACAGAAACACATCGAAATAGGCAAGTGACGATGCCTGCTGCTGCCGCAAGTTGTCGAGGGTCTGCAAGGCCGACTGCTGCGCCGCAGAGATGTCACTGCTCTGCTGCAGGAATACGCCGCGAGCCTGCTCAATGAAAGAAACCACGCCCGCGTTGAACGAATCGATGGACTCACCGAGCCGCAGGACGTGAAATTGGTCACGGCGCTCCTGCATCGTCTGTGCCATCGAGGTGCCGACACTCCCGCCCTCGTTGCGCAGCAAACTGAGCAAGCCAACCGCTGCTCCACGCAGTGACGGCGGGATATAAAGGTAGGCCGCGACGTTCGCGGGCGCAAAGGACATCGAAAGTCCGAACACCAGCATGACTCGAGGCCACATAATCTGGCCTGGGCTGATCTCTAGGTTCATTTGCGACATCCAGTAGTTCGCGATCGCCATGATCAGCAAACCCGCGGCGAGCAACCACCGGGCATCAACTCCCTTCCCCAGTGCCCGGCCGACAAACGGCATCGCCAAAAGCGCACCGAACCCGGCCGGCGACATCACCAGCCCCGCGCTCAGAGCATCATAGCCGAACAGGGACTGAAGCAGGGCAGGCAATGATGTGCTGGCGGCATAGAGAACGGCAAAAGCGCCGAAGATCACCACACAACAGGCCGCGAAATTTCGCTCCCGCAGGGGGCGAAAATTCACTACGGGGTTGGGGTGGCGCAATTCCCAAGCAATCAGCGCAATCAGACCAAGAACGAAAAACGTCGACAGCGTCTGCACGCGCCAGAACGGATCGCTCAACCAGTCCCACTCTTGTCCCTTGCTGAGCACTACCTCCCAGGAGACCATGACAATCACCAGCAATGACAGGCCAAGTCCGTCGAAACGCACAGGCTGCTTCCTCAGCTCTACACGCTCTTTAACCAGATATTCGGGGTCCTGCAGCAGGGCATAACAGGCGCCAAATGCAACAATCCCAACTGGGACATTGATGTAGAAAACCCATCGCCACGAATAGCTGTCCGTGATCCAGCCGCCGAGGGTCGGACCAACCACCGGTGCCAAAAGCGCGGCCAAGCCGAACAGCGTCATCGCGATGCCTTGCTTCTCCGCCGGAAAGGCGTCCAGCAGTACGCCCTGACTGGAAGGCTGAAGACCACCACCCGCCAAGCCCTGTACGACGCGAAACACGATCAACTGGCCGAGGCCGGTGGCCATTCCACATGCGCCGGACGCGAGGGTAAAGACGGCGATCGACAGAAGGAAGTAATTGCGACGGCCGAGGCGAGCCGACAACCAACCGCTGATCGGCAGGATGATCGCATTGGCGGCGAGATAGCTAGTGATGACCCATTCGCCATCGTCGACTGTGGCTGAGAGGCCGCCGGCAATATACCGCAGGGCGACCAAAGCGATGGTCGTGTCGAGCACCTCCATGAAAGTCGGTATTATGACCACAGCGGCTACAAGCCACGGGTTCACGCCTGCCGTTGACCTTGATGATGAAAGTGCCAGATCCGTCATTTTCCGGCACCTGACGCGCTTGTGGTCGAAGCGCTGCCCGCCGCCTGCGGCTGGACCGTCTGGAGAAATGCACCGGCATTCGGGCCGCTCAGCGGTTTGTTGAGATAGACGTAGGGCACAACCGAAGCGCCGATGAACAGCGGCTTCTTGTCCGGATCGTAACCCTCAAGCTCGATCCGGACCGGCAGCCGCTGGACGATCTTGATATAATTCCCCGTGGCATTCTGCGGCGGCAGCAAGGCGAGCGTCGACCCGGTCCCGATCGTAAATCCGGTGATCCGGCCACTGAATACCTGTTTGTCGCCGTACATGTCGACATAGAGATCGGCAGCCTGCCCGATACGCAGATCACGCAGTTGCGTCTCCTTGAAATTGGCATCGATCCAGATTTCGCTGAGCGAACGGATCGCCATCAGGCTCTGTCCGACCTGCACGTCGTTGCCGGGATTGACGTTTCGCCGCGTGACGACGCCGTCGATCTCGGCGACGACATCACAATAGCGAAGATCGAGTTCAGCTAACGCGAGATCGCGCTTGGCGGATTCAAGCTTAGCTTCGGCTTGCTTGACGGCCGGAGCCTCGGCGGCCATCCGACCGAACTTGTTGTCGACACCACCTTCGGAATCCGGCTTTTCGAACTGANCAATCATCTGCTTCGGAGATTGATCGTAGGAATGGAGAACACCCAGTTCGGCCGATGTCTGAATCAGATCCGCCTGCGCCTGTAAGACCGAAGAAAACGTCTGATCAAGATCGACTGGTACCTGGTCAAGAGCGGCGCTGTCTTCACCCTCCGGCTGGAGACCTAACGAGACACGGATCTGGTTCGCATCCGCCAATGCCTGGACAACGGCCGCTTGGGCAACCAACAGGGCCGCCTGACGTTGGTCATAGAGTTCGCGGCTCGCCGTCTCCGACACGACCAGCCGCGACGTCCGGTCGAACTCCTGTTGCGCGAATGTAAGTGAAGCCTTTGCCTTCTTGAGCGCGGCAACCCGCGCATGCAGCAGGCTCACCTGGTTTGCGACATTCTCCACGGCTAGTTGCAATTGCCAGCGGCGGCTCCGGGTCTGTGCTTCGATGCCGCGGACAGTGGCCTTGGCGGCCTGCAGATCCGCTGCTGCGGTGTCGACTCCGGCCTTCTTTACCGCTACTGCGTCGCGGAGCGGCTCCTTGTCCAGTTCGACGAGAATATCGCCCTTATGCACGCGATTGTTATCATCTACCAAGACCCGCGAGACCTGACCGTGGACGCGGGGCGCAACGAATGTCACATGCCCGTTCACAAAGGCATCGTCGGTCGAAACCGTGCTCAGCACGAACCGGATCCAGGGGATGCCAAACACCGCAGCTCCGATCACGACGCCACCGACGGCGCCGATCACTAATGTTCGCCGCGAGATCCATTGTTTCCAAACCGGCTTCGACCCAGCATCTTCCCGCGCTCGCGTCGTGTCGCGATCGGCCCCGGTAACCTTAAGGCCTGTCCCGGGCGCTTCGACAAACATGCTCCCGCTCTTTTGTTCGATGGTCTCGGTAGGCATCGGAAACTCCCTCCCAACCCGCTTCTCATTCGTGCTTCTCGACGACGCTCAGTTCGGACGGTGCTGGAGGCCCCGACCGAACTCCGGGCGAGTTAGTCGTATCGGTATCCGCGATGCGGGCATCTCTCGCCATTTCTAAACAGGTCAGCAGATCGACATAGCTCGCGAAGCCCCCAGTCGTGGCTTCGCCGAAACAGACGCTCTTGTCGGCGCGGACAAACTGCGGCCACTCCGTTTCGAGCTGTTGACGCGCGTCGGCTTCGTCACGAGCACACCGATCGACGCCGTTGGACGAGTCGCTTTCAAGACGGCATTCCTTTGCGATGTCGAACTTCGGCACCGTGTCGGAAATCGTGATCGGTGCAAGTGATGCGATGATTGCGATCGGCAAATGAAGTAGCATTTCGATCTCCATGAGACGGCGTCGCTGCGGCCCCGGATTGGCCTCTCCTCGGACGACGCCCTCGCTCCAGGGCCAATCTCGTCTGTCTGGCTCTCACGCGCCTTGAAGCGACCATAGCGATCCGTTGTCTCTGGGCCATACAACCCTCGTCGGGATCGAATCATATCAAGGTGTTATCCGGCACCACGAGGCGACGACTGGCGCGTTCAGCATCGACGTCCCACTTTTGATCGGACGATATCGGACAAGGAATTCAGCGGGCGGAACCGCTCGCGGAACGCGGAGGATGAGATGGAGGACCAAACGGTACGCGTGGCTATCGAGCGGCATTGGGATGCTTCGGACGCCAACGACTTCCAGACGGAGCATGAAATCTACCGCGGAGATGCCGTGCTTGTTTATCCGCAATCGGGCGAGCGGATCCGCGGCCAGCACAATATTCAGGAGAGCCGAACCCTCCAGCCAAATAAGAAGCGTTTTACAATCCGGCGAATAATCGGCGGCGGCGATCTCTGGGTCACTGAATTCGTGCTTACCTATGACGGCATACCATCCTACGCGGTGAGTATCATGGAATTTCGCGACGGATTGGTAGCCAACGAAACGCAATATTTCGCCCACGGATTCGACCCCGGACCCTCGCGTGCACAGCTTCTTGAGCCATTCGTCACCGCAAACTCTTAGGACCATCAAGACCAAAGCCCGGAGCATCGATAGCGATCTACGAGAGCGCGGAACTGCGTTGCCCCCGCTATTGTGGGGAGTGCGAGGCTGAACCCAATCTCCCAAGGGCGAACTCATTGTCCGCTCGAATGTGCGGGTCGTGGGCGGACGTTCCGAGCCCCGCACGCCCGAGATGGGGCCGCGCTGTGACGTCCTTTCGATTACCACACGCGCATCTCGTTCAAACCGTCGTCAAGACTAGATATGGCGTCTGGATCGAGATCCAGAACTCTGGCTAATCCAGTTTGTTCGAAGGACAGCCGTGTTCTTTGGGATCATTCTCCGGAACAACTAGTACCGGAGCTTCGTCATATCCTTTTCGGCTACTGTAGAAAACAAGTGCCATTAGGCCAAAACCAACGGCGAGAGAAACAACAACTCCGACTGCCATCGCGATATAGCCTGAGATTGGCACATCGACGCCATCTGCGAGCCTCCAGCCCAAATAGGCAACAACACAGGTGGCAAGCAAAAGCGATACCAGCACAATCAAAATGATCCATGAGGCAACGCCCAGGCGCGCCGACATAGTCGGTTCATTCATGCTGAGGTCCCTGCTTCCTATGCTCCTCATCGAACAATCCTCCCGGCATTTTGCCCGCGCGGTTGAGCCACTTCTGCTTCACTTCGCCCGCCCCCCCATCCCGCCTCGGTAATACCGCGGCGACACGCATCAATCCACCAACGTCAGGACAACCGCGGCACTCCACAAATAATGAACGCCCGCTTCTTTCTGTCCATCCGACGATCGGAAGATCTCGCTCACATCAACGTATGACTGATCGGGGCTAAATGTATGAGTGAATCCCGCGCGCTCTGTCCGCTAAGACGTATCTAATCGCCTTAGAGATGTCCGTTATTCAGATTGAGCTGAAGCCCCGCCTTCAAGTTTCGGAGGATGCCATGTCGACCTTTTCCTTTGCCGCTGAACAGAACGCCAAAGCCACCCTTCGCCCGTCTAGGCAAGCGATCCGGCGGGCAGCGCTCGCGCTTGCCGTAGTGCTCGGCCTTACCGGAAGCGCTTATTTCGTATGAACGCCGAGATCGGCCTTTGGCAGCCACTCGCAGTACCATTGGAGCCGCATAAAATGGACTTTGATCCGGTATTTCTATCTCGCCTGCAATTCGCCTGGGTAATCGGTTGGCATATTCTACTTCCGGCATTTACCGTGGGGGCAGCCGCGTACATCGCTGTTCTCGAGGGGTTTCATCTGGCCACTGGCCGCCAGGTTTATCTTCGTGTGTCAATGTTCTGGATCCGCATATTCTCGGTCGCCTTCGGAATGGGCGTCGTAACCGGCGTGGTGATGCCGTTTCAGCTCGGCACTAACTGGAGCCGTTATGCTGATGTTACATCGAACGTTCTCTCACCGTTGTTCGCCTATGAGGGCTTGACGGCCTTCTTCCTCGAAGCGGGGTTTCTCGGCGTTCTGCTGTTCGGACGAAAGGTGGTGCCCCGCTGGACCCACTTTTTTGCCGCGCTGATGGTTGCCACGGGCACTCTGTTCTCGTCGTTCTGGATCCTGTCGGCCAACAGCTGGATGCAAACCCCGGCGGGATACGAAATCATCGATGGGCGTTTCTACCCAACGGACTGGATAGCGATCATCTTTAATCCGTCTTTTCTCCCAAGGTTGGCGCACACCGTCGTCGCATTCTTCATCACTGCAGGTTTTGTCGTACTCGGAACAGGGGCCTATCTGATCCGACGCGGACAATTTTTGGCGGAAGGGCGGACCATGCTGTCCATGACGCTTTGGCTTCTGACAGTACTGGTGCCATTGCAGATTTTTCTCGGCGACCATCATGGTCTCAATACGCTGGAGCACCAGCCTGCGAAGCTGGCGGCGATCGAGGCACGTTGGGATACGGCTCGCAAGATCCCCCTGACACTGCTCGCGATCCCCGATGAAAGCACGCAGAGCAATCGAGCCGCGATCGAAGTCCCGGGTCTCGGAAGCTTCATCCTAACCCACAAACTCGACGGCGAAGTCAAAGGTCTCAAGGACTTCCCTCCCGATCAGCGGCCACCTGTTGCGATACCCTTCTTTGGATTCCGGATCATGGTGGGATGCGGCATGCTGATGCTCGGCATCGTGCTACTCGGTGGATGGTTACGCTGGCGCGGGCGACTGGTGGAGACACGTCGGTTCTTGCTTTTGTGCGTCCTCGCCGCTCCGATCGGGTTCGTCGCTGTGATCGCCGGCTGGGCTGTTACAGAGGTCGGCCGCCAGCCTTGGACCGTCTATGGCCTGCTTCGAACGGCCCAATCCGTCTCGCCGTCCTTGACGGGCCGCGATGTGGCAATCTCACTGCTGGCTTACACGACCGTCTATCTCATCATGTATCCCGCTGGATTATTGTTGATGTTGCGTATTGTACGTGCAGGGCCGGGGTCTCCGGCTGGCGACGTTACGACGATCGCAGCCGGCAGGCCCGAAGCTCCCGTGCTGGCAGGCGCGGCATTTACGGAGGCGCGTGAACCATGATCCACGTATTGGACTTTGTACCGATCTGGACGTTGATTCTCGGGATGGCCGTGTTCTTTTATGTTCTGCTCGACGGCTTCGACCTTGGCGTCGGCATTCTATACGGCTTTGCACCAAACACCGCCGCGCGCAATGTCCTCATGAACTCGATCGCGCCTGTCTGGGATGGCAACGAAACCTGGCTCGTTTTCGGGGGGCTCGGCTTGTTTGCGGCATTCCCCCTCGCCTTCGCCATCATCATCCCGGCAGTCTATTTTCCGATTCTGGTGATGCTGCTGGCGCTGGTGTTTCGCGGAGTCGCCTTTGAGTTCCGGTTTCGCGACTCCGAACACAAAACACTCTGGGATCATGCTTTCAGTTTCGGATCTGGCGTTGCAACCTTCGCGCAAGGAATGGTGCTCGGGAGCATTATCCAAGGGTTCCAGATTAGCGGCAGGGTATTCGCCGGCTCATCGTTTGATTTCCTGACGCCGTTCTCGATCCTGACGGGGGTCGCCTTACTGTTCGGCTATGGATTGCTTGGCGCGGGCTGGTTAATTCTCAAGACCGAAGGAGATTTGCAAGAGAGCGCCCGCCGTCAAGGACGCGTTTGCCTCATCGGTGTCCTATTAGCGATTGCGATCGTCAGCGTCTGGACGCCCAGCATGAACCCAGCAATTGCCGCGCGCTGGTTTGTGCTTCCAAACATCCTCCTTTTGGCACCGATTCCTATCGCCACGGTTACCATCGCAGTTTTTACCTGGCGCGCCCTCAATAGCCGCTCAGAGGTCTTGCCGTTCGCCGGGGGCCTAGGCCTTTTTGCTCTTTCCTTTTTCGGAATTGCGATCAGTCTTTATCCGACAATCGTGGCGCCCCATCTCACACTTTGGGAGACCGCATCTTCCGATCGGACGCAGGCATTCCTGCTCGTGGGGGCGCTCGTGTTACTTCCGACAATTTTGATGTATACGAGCTGGTCCTATTGGGTATTTCGCGGCAAAGTGCGATCCGATATTGGGTATCATTGAATCAAACCCGACAAAGGGACAACTGAGACCGCGCGAAACCCCGCTTATCGCCGATCAATCTGGCCCNCGCAGAAGTGGAGAAGCTNAAGGCCAGAGCGAGCGCCACCCGCGGCCGATGATCGTTGGATCCGGTGCAAACGCTCCNTGAGGTGCGCGGGTGATGAGGCTGATCAGAAATAGCGCCGCGATTGCGAACCGAAGTAAACTCGAATCCGTCAATATAGGCCTGTACGTTAGCCTCCGTCTGGACTAGAGCGGGAAGAGTACCGAGCGCACGTTGCGGCGTACCTGCAGCCACGTCCCTATCAACGCCACACCGATCTCGGTCCGGTCCAACCGTCCGCTGTTGCGCTTATATTTTGCGCACTTGTATCGATTTGCAATTCGCTGGTGCCAAATTGCCTAACTATTGTGACGCAGCTTCGGCCACAGCAATTCCGGCAGGATCCTCTGGACCACGCCAGACTCACATTGCGAAAAGGACGTCGACGTCTGCCCATGGCTGGGGGACGCAAGACTCCTTCTCGACGAACACGAGAAGCAATACTGACCCGTCAGATCATCAACGCAACCACAGTGCCCGATCCATCGAGCCGATTCCCCTGTCCAGTCCGGCATAAAGCATCCAGAACTGGACGCACCAATGAGTGGCGCTTTGCCCGCTGCTGCTCTAGCCGTGGTTGAACATGACCACGAAATTGGTTCGAGCGCGCAGAGAACTCCGAACCAGTCTGTAAAGAATGTTTTTTAGAACGCGAACTGCGTCCGCATCGCCACGGCGTCGAACCTTGAGCCAACATCGGCGGTCGAGATCGGCGATGCCTGCTTGGAGATACTGCCATGCAGGTAGTCGAGCATGAAGCGGACGTTGCCGTTGACATACCAGTTGAGCGCGAGGGTGTAGACGGTCTGGCGTCCCCCGGTGATGCCATTGGCAGTCGCGAGTTGATCGTTGAGGTCGATCTGGCTCACGCGTCCGGCGACTTCCCAGGCACCCCAGCCGCCGCCGTCCAGCGAGAACGGATGCGCCGGCTTCACGCCGTTATAAGCGGCATTGGCCGCGTTATAACTTCGACCTTCGCCTGTCAGAACGTAGCCGGCCTGAGCGTAACCGCCCTGGAACTTCAGGCTCGACGCACCGACCAGCGGCACGCCGGTGTTGGCGGTGCGATCGACATTGTACCAGAAATACTCGCCCTGGAGGATCATTGGTCCATAGGTGGCGGCCGCCTCGAGACTGTAGACCTGCGCGCCCGAGACATTGGCGATCGCTCCGGTGGACACCAGCGTCGTCGGGTCCAGACGCAATTCCGGACGGTCGCTCAGCGTGACCGTCTGTGTGTTGGCGATGAGATTGCGCGGCGGCTGGATCAGCCACTGCGCGTCGGCACCGATATGCACCGAATAGTCCTTGCCGCTGATGGGGTTGCCTGCAACGCGCGCCACGGCGCCATATTGCTCGCTGGTGCCGGCTGGCGCGGCGCTCGAGGCGGAGTGGATCGCGCCCGTCGCTGGTCCCGTGACATAGCCGCCGACCCAGAGCTGGTCGTTGTACCACCGCGTGCCGGCCGCGGAGCGGAAGTCGCCGGCGGCAATGTTGGTGGCGATGATGCCCGGCGAGGCCCGCTCCATGAACATGATGTCATTGGAACTCGTGGCCTCATCGAGAGTGTAAGGCAGGTCCATGATGCCGGCTTCGACTGCCATCCTTCCGCCGAACGGCTTCAAACCGGTGTAGCTGAGATAGGCATTCTCGATGGCCGGAGACCCCGCCGCCGGGCAACGATCCCGGAGCTGCCCCGCCAAATCCGTCGGAGGTGCCGCCGAAGTCGTAGACCAGTGCGAAATTCCAGTCGTTGAAGAATTTGCCGGCAAGCCCGATGCGGGCGCGGCGGACGTTCTCGCCGCTGTCGAGCCTCTGTGGCACGGTGGCCGCCGTGTTGGGGCGGTAGTTATAGCCGCCGATGTCGTAGTGTACGCGCCCCGTGATCGCGACGCAATTCGCTCCTTCGGCGGTGCAGATGGTCGGCCGGTTGTTCGGCATCGTTACGACAACGCCGGATGCCGGTGCAGGGCTCTTGACCGGGATCGCCGCGTTCGCGTTGGCCACGACGGCCTTCGCTTCAGAGCGGGCTTCAGCCTTAACTTCCGCCTTCGCTTCGGCCTTGGCCTTCGCCGCGGTCACCGCGTTCGCAGCCGTTTGGCTTTGCAGTCTATCGAGCTTCTGCTCCAGCATCTTCAACTGCTGCTTGAGCAGTGCGATCTCCTGCTCGCTATTGCTTGTGGACTCTGCACAAGCTTGCGAGGCCACCAGGGCACCGCAGAGACACAGCGATGATGCAAATGTTTTCCTGAGCACGTCACATCCCCCTGCGTTTGATAAACTTTCCACCTTCATTCGGCCTCGCGAACGAGATTCGCAATAGCCTCAGGTCCCGCCCACCTCCCGTTGCCCTACGCCAGACGTCGAGTGAACCTATTGCGCCTGCGAAAAGGAAGTGCACCTCCCAGAACATTGCGCCGCGTCAACTTCAACGCGGTGGGAGATACGTCGCGGTACTGGTTGAGCATACACCTAGCCCCCGCGGCCAAAAATTATTGGCCTCGCGAGCAATCCTCTCGTGTGCTCCCATACCGATCCATACAACATTCGCAGGAAGTCGCTCATATCAAGGTATGACTGATTATAAACGAAGCGATTATGGCAATGTCCAGCCCATTGACGAGACCGCGGCCCGAACTGCCTCGTTCGCGCGCTTGCGCGATAGGGGCAATGCCTGCGAACTGCGGCCCTCATTCCAACAGGCATTCTCAACTATACCCGCGTATTAACTGCATTAAGCCGATAGACGATCGATTTCTCTTCGCCGTATGACCACGTTGGTCCTGGGATAAGTTGAGGAGATTCCGATGAAGAGTATTCGTTGTTCGGTATTGACCGCGGCCGCTGCGCTTCCGATTTTGCTTTCCGCTTCTTTGTTGAGCCAACCGGCATTGGGGCGCTCGGCTCCGTCGGCTGATCATTACTGCATGGTGTTTTATACGCACGGTTCAGATTGCGGCTTTACGAGTGAGAAACAGTGCTGGGCGACCGCGTTAGGACTCGGGGCCCAGTGTTTTGAGACACCACCGTCAACGAGTGCCGCAAGTCTTTATGGGAGCGTTTCGATGGGGATTCGGGACGCACATGCAGCATACGCAAGGCCAAGTCGCCACAGAAAGCAGTAGTTGTCGGCAGGGAGCTGTTCTGCGGCCAATCAGGCCAGCCCCGCCAGAGATCTGAAACGGTGGCGTGACGTCGCGAGGCGAGATAGGAGAGCGCAACGATGTTGGAAGGAAGAATTGCGGCGATCGCGCTCGGTATAACCGTATTCGCGGCATCGGCCGCTGCACACGATGACGGCCGGTTCGGAAGCTCACCATTGAAGTCATGGTTTGAAAGTCTTCAATCCGGCTTTGGAAAGTGCTGTACGGACGCTGACGGGTACGTGGTATCCGATGTGGATTGGGACTCCTATCGAGGTGGTTACAGGGTCCGTATCGAGGACGAATGGGTTGAAGTACCGGGTACCGCTGTTGTGACAGAACCGAATCGGTTCGGCCGTACGATGGTCTGGAAACACTATATCGACGGGCACCCACACGTCAGGTGCTTCATGCCCGGGAGCATGAGCTAATAGCGTTAGCGATTTCCAAATGGGTGATGGGCGAGACGCCGGGGCTCGTTCACTGAGGTACGGAGCTAGTTGGCCTTAGGCATTGGGATCGTTTGCATTGGGATAAAACAATTGTTGACCGCCAATTTTGAATTCGGCGATTGCTTTTTGGCCATCAGGCGAGGTTAGCCAATCTATAAACCGCTGACCCGCCTCTTTATTGACCGAAGGGTACTTGGCGGGGTTGACCAGTATGAGACCGTATTGGTTGAAGAGCCGCTTGTCGCTTTCAACNAAGATCGTAAGATCGCCGCGATTTTTGAAAGCCAACCAGGTGCCGCGGTCTGAGAGTACGTATGCGTTTGACGACGATGCATTATTCAACGCCGCTCCCATGCCCTGGCCTATCTCTTTGTACCACGCAGCACGGAGGCCGCTGAATTCGACGCCTGCTTCTTTCCAGAGCCTAAGCTCGGCAAGGTGCGTGCCGGACCGATCGCCCCGTGAAATAAAGGCCGCGCTTTTGTCCTTTATCGTTTCTAGCGCTGCCACAACGTCGCGGCCCTTGATACCTGCCGGGTCGTCCTTCGGACCGATCAGTACGAAGTCATTGTACATAACGGGATAGCGCTTCAGACCGAAGCCTTCGGCCACGAACTTGTCTTCAGCTGCTCTGGCATGGACAAAGACGACGTCGGCGTCGCCGCGACGTCCGGTGTCAAGAGCCTGCCCGGTACCTTGCGCAACCACCTTGACTTGGATGCCGGTCTTCTCCTGAACAATGGGCAACAAATAGCGAAATAGGCCTGAGTCTTCTGTTGAGGTGGTCGACGCGACAACAATCGTTTGACCCTCAGCTCTCGCGTGACAGCCCACGATCGCCAGTGAAACCGATGCAACCACGCGTAACGCCGCAAACAAATGCTTCATCTCGGATCCTCTGCAAAGGCTGGAAACGAGCCCCTACGCATAATCGTTTCAGAGAAGTGGCGGAAGAGAGCGGGAGTTGAACCCACCTGAGACAACCTCTCAATGCCCCACTCGGCTTTCACTCCGAGCGTCCCACCAGGGACGGTTCTCTTCCCTCATCTTTGTTCGCCATGGACCTCATCGACACTCGACCAGCAGATAAAAGTGAGAGAACCACCGGTTGATCGATGCGCCCTTTACTGGGCGCATTGCCATCCTCGCCGAGGTCCGTCCGGACGCCCAGATCTCTCAAATATAGGCGTAGCCGCACTTCGAGCTCGAATCCCTTATACGTTGATATGATAGCCCTTTGCCGATCGTTGAATGAGCGCACGCGAAGATCGCCGCTAGGGTGCTTTGCGCTATCAGACCAGAGGAAAGGGACTGGTTTGCTTTGGTTCTCGGCGCAGCCAGAGGCTGCTCTCCAGTTTGGGAAATTTGAATGTGATAGCGGCTCGAGCAGTCGTAGCGACGTGCATCCTGGCAGCTGCAGCGCTGCTAGTGAAGGCTGATGGACGTAGCGCCACCGTTCGTATATCGGATGATCCTGGAGGTCGGATTGGAGATTACGTCGTCAGATACCAGGCCCTACGCGCGGCCAACGATAGGATTATAATCGATGGATATTGTGCGTCGGCCTGCACAATCGTTCTCGGTGCCATTCCACAGAACAGGATTTGTGTTACGCCTCGTGCGGAGCTACTTTTTCACGGGGCCTATGACGCAGGGCCGCATCACAGCAGATTGTCCAACAGAGCGGCCACTGAGAGCCTTTACTCAATGTATCCGGCGAAGGTCCAGCGCTGGATCGACCGGCATGGGGGACTAAACCGGCGCGGCGTGCTGTTGAAGGGACGTGCGCTCGCGGCGATGTATCGATCATGCAGTGTCCATCGTGAGCCCACCCGCGAGCTTGACGTTAACTCTAGCAACCAGATCCAATATCCTTAAACCACGGCCAAGCTGACCCGCCGACCCATCGCCGCTCGGCGGCGCGGCGGACGCAGGAAAACATCGGATGACTTCTGATTTTTGCACGAAATCGGCAGATGGCGATGTCGGTCGCGTGGTGGCCAACGGGCTGAAGAGAACCTGAGGCACCTGCTCGATGTTCAAACGACGATTACGCCGAGTGACTTCAGCAGTGAGGCGGCCTCAACCAGATCTTTGGTCGCGTAGCCTTCGGTGAACCGCAAATAAATCGGTTCGAGCAGTTCGCGCGCCTCATCTTCCCGGCCTTGGTGCTGCCTCAAGCGAGCCAAACCTGTTGCCGTCCTGAGTTCCAGGGATAGGGCGCCCTGCTTGCGAGCCCAACCGAGTGAGCTACTGAACAGATCCTCGGCCGATAGAGTCGACCTCCGTTCATTTAGCCTGAGGAAGAATTCACCTTTGATCCGCAACAACTCAGCGACGTACCAGCGGTCCTCATCCCTTTCAGATTGGTCAAGAGCCTTCTCTAGGGTCGCCAAGGCCTCGTCCTGATTACCCGAGCTGAACAATCCCGTAGCGAGGCTGCCGAGGAAGAAAAGGTATTGGCTTTGATAGCCTGATGTCGCGAATCCATTGAGGCCTTCGCGAAGGAGGGACAGGCCGTGGATCGTGTCGTTGCTCCGAATCGCCGAAACTCCTGCATAGCACTGCCCCCACACGCGCATTGGTCGAAACGTTTCTGCCCACTTAAACATTCTTGAAATCAGTTCATTAGCGAACTCGAAATCCCCGCGCTCCAGTGCAACAGGGCACAGGCCGAAAGCCAAAATACTGAGAAGCGAGAAGTCGTCCCCTAGCTCGATCGCATCATCAAGCGCACGGTTTCCAATTGTCATCGACTGATCTGGGAACCCTAAAAGCCAGAGAATCTTACTGTAAAATGCCCCCGCAGCCACGCGTTGGTCGAACTGATATCGTTGAAGGTGAAGAGCGCCGGGCGGCGCGACATAGCCGCGAAGCATGTTTTCAATGTGTGACCGCGCTCGGGCCTGGTCGCCCAAGATATGCAGGGTCACTCCTACAATCCTCTCCCCAACGAAACGGTCGGCCGGCTCAACAGCTTC
>C688J18823_10001445_pt1 | contig 14624 bp, 15 predicted proteins | sample HopSoiMetagenom1_FD_18823 | JGI IMG/M metagenome (IMG submission 18823)
TCCTACTGTGCTGATTTTTTCAGCTTGATCATCAGGAATAGCGATGTTAAATTCTTTTTCAAATTCCATGATCAATTCCACCGTGTCTAATGAATCGGCTCCTAAATCATTTGTAAAGCTCGCTGCTGGTGTTACTTCTTTTTCGTCAACTCCCAGTTTATCAACGATAATCGCTTTTACTTTTGTTGCAATATCAGACATTTTTTCTTAATGTTTTATGGTTAATTCGGTGCAAAGATATAGTTATGCCCAGAATTACAAAAGAAATATTTTAATATTACTGAACATTGGCATTTTTGATGTTGTTATATACTGATTTACAGACATTTACATAAGTAAAACACTTTTGGGATTTATCTTTTTTCTTTCTTTTTTTTCTTTATTGATCTTGGATTCCTACTTTTTAGAGATTATCATTGGTCTATCTTTTTGATCTACTGAGATATAAGGTTATAGGTTATTGACTTTAAATATCAAGTGTTTATCGTCAATTTTATGCTATCGGTATAATAATGCTTGCTTTCGCCTCCTTTCTGTCGTAACTTTTTTTTTCTAAATCTAAAACCTATACTTATGAACAAAAAGCTACTTCTCTTTATCGTACTATCTATTAGTATAGTAATAGTACGCGCTCAACAAATTCAAATTGTTGAAACTCACTTAGGAAATAACAATGCTTCGATCAACTTAACGGATCAGCAAATCCTTGATGTGAAATTGCCTTCTCAACCATCTACAGGATATGTATGGATGGTTAAACAAAACGGTACCTTATCAACATTATCTGAAGTGAACCAAAGCTTCGAAAGCAATACGCCTGATAATGCAATCGGATCTGCGGGTACTACTACTATCCAATATATGCCGAACAGTGCAGGTGTAACCAATTTGGAATTGGTTTACGCAAGACCATTTGAAATGAACGATGTATTAAATACGTATTCTATTAAAGTAAACTGTGCCGGAAAATATGATGGTCCAGCACTTGAATTAGCTAAGCCTACTCCAGCTGAAGCTCCAATGGCAGTTATGGGATTGCCAAGTGCATTCAACTGGCAAGATAAAATGACAAGTGTAAAAAATCAGGGAAGCTGCGGAAGCTGTTGGGCATTTGCTACCACTACATCATTTGAAGGCGTTATCAACATTTGGGATAATGTGAAATATGATTTTTCTGAACAATATTTAGTGAACTGTCATACTGGTTCAAGCGGTTGTGATGGTGGAAGTAATTCTGCATTCAGCATGTATGTAAGCAATGGTCCAGTTTTGGAAACAGCCTTACCATATAAAGCAGTAGATGGTACTTGTGGTACCTATGTACACCAATCACAAAAAGCAAAAAGCTATTCAAAAGTAACCAATACACAAGATGCGATTAAGCAAGCGGTGTATGACTACGGCCCAATCTACGTTGCAATTGACGCGGGTACAAACTTTTCAAACGCAAAAGCAGGTAGTGTTTTAATGAAATCAGACGGTACATCTTTAAACCACGCTGTTACGTGTGTTGGTTGGGATGATGCAAAAGGTGCTTGGTTAATCAAAAACTCTTGGGGCTCTAGCTACTGCGATAAAGGTTATGTTTGGATAGGATATGGTGTTTCTGGTGTAGGTGGATCATCTGCACGTTGGGATTACAAAGGTAAAATACCTCATACGGTAACTGGAATCGCTACAAACTCATCTGCAGCTTTAAGTGTATATCCTAATCCTGGACAAGGTGAATTTACATTTAGCGGATTACAAGCAAATGATAGAATTCAAATTTATGATGTGTTAGGAAAACTAGTGTATGAAACAAAAGCAACAGGTAATACACAAGCAGTTGATTTAACAAGTGAAAATAAAGGTTTATTTATTTATACAATTACAGATGCAGCAAGTCACAGAACTGCTTCTGGAAAATTGGTGAATAACTAATTCATATTTTAAAAACAACATCCTGTTTTCTAAAAAGGCTGCCTCCCTGAGGCAGCCTTTTTTGCGTTTAGCAAATCGTTTAAAAATCATACTTTTGCATTTCAATTCAAACTATGAAACACATTGCCATTTTTGCTTCGGGGGAGGGAACCAATGCACAACGAATCATTGATTATTTTAAAGATTCCGATAAAATAAAAGTAGCGTTGGTTGTTTCCAACAAAGCTTCGGCAAATGTATTGAACCGTGCAAAAAAAGAAGGCATTCCAACAGTAGTAATCACAAGGGATGTGCTTTATGGAATAGATATACTACTTCCTGTTTTACAAAAGGCAAAAGTTGATTTTATCGTGCTTGCTGGTTTTCTTTTAATGATCCCTTCTTATTTAATTGAAGCCTTTCCAAATAAAATAATCAATATACACCCTGCTTTGCTTCCCAAATACGGCGGAAAAGGAATGTATGGAATGAACGTGCATACTGCTGTTGTACAAGCTGGTGAAACGGAAACCGGTATTTCCATTCATTATGTAAATGAACATTATGATGAAGGAGAAATAATTGCACAGCATTCCTGTACAATTTCAAAAGAAGATACGGCTGAAACAGTGGCTGCAAAAATTCATGAATTGGAATATGAATTTTTTCCAAAAGCCATTGAAAGAGCCATACTATTTAATAAGTAATATTTAATACGTAATATTACGTACTGTATTTGCTAGTTCGGTCATTAACTATTACATATTACGTCCTACTATGAACCTAAATTTTGACCCCAAAGAAATCCTATCCATCACCATGATCCTGTTTGCGGTGATTGATGTGGTAGGCTCCTTACCCGTATTGCTTGATTTACAAAATCGCATGGGAGGAATAGATTCGCGCAAAGCAACCATTGTATCGGGTGCTATCATGATTGTATTTTTATTTTTGGGACAATCCATTTTAGGAATTATTGGAATTGATGTAAGTTCATTTGCTATTGCGGGTTCCTTCATCATTTTTGTACTGGCAGTAGAAATGATTTTAGGTGTAAAATTCTACAAAGAAGATTCGGTAGCCACTGCATCCATTGTTCCCATTGCTTTTCCGCTGATTGCCGGAACGGGAACATTAACCACCTTACTTTCCATACGTGCAGAGTATCCGCATACGGAAAATATTATTGTTGCTATTCTCATCAATCTTGTTTTTGTATACCTGGTGTTAAGAAACACGTATCGTCTTGAAAAATTATTAGGACCAGGTGGTATCAATATTTTAAGAAAAGTATTTGGAATTATTTTATTGGCCATTGCTGTAAAATTATTCAGAACACACGCAGGGATATGATCACAATTTATACAGATGGTGCCTCCCGGGGAAATCCAGGGCCAGGAGGATATGGCGTGGTAATGTTATACGGAAGCTTACGCAAAGAAATTTCAGAAGGCTTTCGTTTAACGACTAATAATCGCATGGAATTAATGAGTGTGATTGTGGGTTTGGAAAGCTTAAAAAAAGAAGGCACTCCGGTCACCATTTATTCCGATTCCAAGTATGTGGTAGATGCTGTTGAGCAGAAATGGGTATTTGGCTGGGAGAAGAAAAATTACAAAGACAAAAAAAATCCGGATTTATGGATGCGTTTCTTAAGAGTCTACCGTAAGCACCAGGTAAAATTTATTTGGGTGAAGGGGCATGCATCCAATAGGGAAAATAACCGTTGTGATGAATTGGCGGTGGAAGCGGCATTGGGTGGAAACTTGAAAATTGATGTGGGGTATGAGAATGCGAGGGATTAAAAATAAATCGTTTACAGTTATTGTTTTCGAGTTTTCAATGTTAAATACTGGGTCACATATCAACGCTCAGTTTTAAATGTCCACCGAGGCCTTCGCTTATGATTCTCATAAGAGTTGAAAGCCTAATGTCGCTAGCGTTATTTTCAATTCTAGAAATATAGGTCTTTGTCGTTCCACATTTTTCAGCAAGTTGTTCTTGCGTCATGCCTTGATCTTTACGAAGTTCTTGAAGCATGACTCCGAGTTTGAAAGCTTCAAATCCTTCTTCATAAATTTCTCTTTTCTTCGTGCCACGTTTTCCGTATTGCTTATCTAAATGGTTAGCAAATGATGTTAGATTTTTATTTGTCTTTTTCATTGAAGTATTGTTTTTTAATTTCTCTGCCAGCTGTATTTCGTTTGTAGGAGTCTTTTGAGTTTTCTTTTGAAATCCATTAACCAAAATGACCAATTGTCCTTTGTCGAAGAAGCAAAATACCCTATAAATATCCGATCCGACTTCTACTCGAACTTCATAAAGGCCATTTGTTCCTGTTAAATGCTTAAGATATTTTTCCGGCACTCTATCAATTACAGAAATAAGCTGCAGCGTCCAGTTAAATTTTTTCTTAACCTCAGGTTTTAGCTTTTCATAGAAATCAAGATAATAGTCCTTATAGTAAAAGATTTCTCTAATTGTCTTTTTATCCGCGAAGCAAAGTTAACTAATTAGGTAACATTTGCCAAACCTTTCTCAAAAAACATTTTCTGTTTTCTTACGACAACGCAATCTCCGTCGTATTCTTCACTTCGCCCATCACAAACGATGACTCTCTTCTACCGATTGCATCCAATGCACCAAGTTTCGCACTTGTAAAGTCATTGTATTCCTTCATGTTTTTTACAATCACCTTCAGCAGGTAATCAGTGCTTCCGGCGATCTTAAAACACTCCACAATTTCGGGTAGTTTCCCGATTTCTATCTCAAAACGCTTGAAGGCTTCTTTGGAGTGGTCTTTTAATACAATGCTGCAAAAGGCCATCAGGCCCTTGTCAATCTTCTCACGATCCAGGATGGCTACGTATTTCTTAATAAAACCGTTCTTTTCCAGGCGTTTGATGCGCTCAAATACGGGGGTGGTAGATAGCCCTGTTTGTATAGAAATCTCTTTTACTGTTACTTGAGAGTTGTCTTGTAACAATTTTAGTATATATTTGTCTGTTTTGTCGAGTATCATTAGTTAAAAATGCTGATTTTAGGGTGAATAAATAAGTTAATTAGTTTTTTCGTCTATAGAATATCAAATATATAGAATAATTTTCTACAAAACAACATTTTTATTAGATTTTAATTTTTTATTTCGGAACTTTGTTCTACAAAAAAAATTAATTAATAGAGATGACACTAGTGAGTTCACGCACAGAGGCGGTACCGGTAATAGACAAACTTTCCAAATACAACGCTTCCATATTTGCCGAAATGGGCGCGTTATCAGCGAAGCATCAAGCTGTAAACTTAGCACAAGGATTTCCTGATTATCAATTAAACAATCAGTTACTGGTTGATGCTGCCCGCTATACAGAAGAGGGTCATAACCAATATGCACCCATGAGTGGAGTACTTGCATTGAGAGAAGCAATTTCTGATTATAAATTTTACACAACAGGTAAACGTTACGATCCTGCTACAGAAATTGTTATTACCACCGGTGCCTTGCAAGCAGTAAACAGTGCATTGGCAAGCATTATCACACCAGGTGATGAAGTCATTATTTTTGATCCTTCATTTGATTGTTACCGTCCCATCGTTGAATTAAATGGTGGTATACCCATTACCATTACCTTGGAAGCTCCTTCATTTGAATTTAAATGGGATGCGATTAGAAATCGCATCAACAGAAAAACAAAAGCGATCATCATCAATTCTCCCAATAACCCAACTGGAAAAATGATTAGCTATGAAGATATTGCTGCATTAGAAAAAATCACTGCAGACTCCGGTATCTTTATCATTAGCGATGAAGTATATGAACATGCGGTGTTTGAAGGAAATAAGCATTTAAGCATTTCTCAATTTGAGTCGCTTGCAGATCGTAGTTTTGTTATTTCCTCTTTAGGAAAAATATTTCATGTAACCGGTTGGAGAATGGGCTATTGTCTTGCTCCAAAACAATTGATACAATCTTTTTTAAAAATCCATCAATTCACTGTTTTTTCAGGTACCAGCGCTGCTTTTCAAATGGCAGTTGCCAACCAGTTAAATAATCAGGCGTATTATGATGAGATTCATACACATTACGATGCACAACGAAAACTGTTTTTAGAATTGATTTCAAAAACAGCATTTAAACCATTGCCTATTGATGGTGGGTTCTTCTGTTTGTTGGATTATTCATTTCTCTCCAACAAAACTGAACTGGAAATGGCGCGCTCTTTAGCAATAGATTATGGTGTTTCCACCATACCACTATCTGCTTTTTATGAAGATAAACGAGAGCAGCATTTACTAAGAGCCTGCTTCGTAAAAAAAGAAGAAACACTCAGAAAAGCAGTTGCAGGATTGGAAAAATTTAGAGATTAACTATTCTACTTAGCTTTTTTGTTTGGATAAAACGGTGCAATTCCTCCTCGGCACCGTTTTTTTTATTTCCTAGCGATCGATATCCTCTTTCATCCACCGAAGCTTTAGCGTAGGTGGGCTCAGCACCGTTTTTTTTATTTTATCAAAATATCTCCCCATGCGTCGATTTTACGATTGTTTTCTTTAGCGCTGGAAAATAGTTTAGAATTGCAATCGCCACATTCGTTAACATTCCATTTTTCAATAATTGTTGCAATACACTTGAAATCTGAATTCGTTTCTTAAACTGTCTCTTCCAAAATTTTTCATACGAGGTATTTAATTCTGTTCTCGTTATTCTTTTCATGAAATAATCCTCCAATAAACTAAACAAATGCTTGGAACTGCGCATGGCCATGCTCATTCCATTACCACTGAGAGGAGCAATGTTTCCTGCTGCATCTCCAATCATCAGCAAGTTATTTTCCACCGCACTTTTGTACCCAATCCGTATTTGAGAAATAGCAAGTGGCTCCTCAAACAAAAATGTAGCCGCTGAAAAATAGTTGCGCAACACAGGATTTTGCATCAACACCTCCTCTTCCATCTCTTTGACGTTCCCATTGTACTTTTTTAAATTTTCCGCTGCAGTTAAATAACACATGCAATAAGCATCTCCTTCTATTTTTGAAATTCCACAATATCCGTTTTTAAAATTGTGTAATTCAATTTGATCTGTTGGAAAATCAAGTTTTACATGATATTTAATTCCTACATAATTTCTTTGTTTTTTATTTAATTTGTTATTGAACTTTCGTTCAACAATTGTATCCATATTGCTTTGCTTTCCCCATGCACCTATGCCCATTTCCGCTGTATAATCACCGGCATTGCTTTGAATAGTAAAAGCAGCATTTTGAAAACGTATATCTTGCACTTTACATCCATCCAGTACCTCAACACCTTTTTGTTTTGCTAATTTTTGTAATTGGTCATCCAGTGTATAACGGCTTATACCAAAGCCACCCAGATCAAGTTCGCATTTCAATAAATTACCGGATGGTGAAGAAACGTGTAATTGATTTATTTTAGGTAATTGCTGACTGGATAAATTGATCCCTAATTTCTCAAGGAAATTCCAGGATTCCATTGAGATGTATTCACCACACACACGATGAAAGGGGTATTTATTTTTTTCAAACACAATACAGGAGTAGCCTTTATCCGCCAACTGAATAGCCAGGGTTAACCCTCCCAACCCTCCGCCAATAATTGCAACCTGATAGTGGTTTGATTTCATTTTATTTCAAATGAGCTATTTGTTTTCGACTCCGCTCGAACTGACTTACCACCAAATACCGGAATGCCCATTTCCATTTAACTTCTGTATCCACCAATTGTGCTTCCTTTAATATATTTTTTAATTCCACTTTTTTAAAACCTCTTAATACGGATAAAGGTGCATCATTCTTTACCAATGAGGACCCGTTCAACAAGCGTGTTAGAAATTTTATACTGTAATAAGCAAACCAGTGCCTGTGTAAATCATTGATAATAAATCCGCCTTTTACATGTTGTTTGATATAAACAAGCAACTGCAATAATTCAGAGTCTGTTAGGTGATGACAAAATAAAGAACAATGCACAATATCCACCTGTTTAGCGGTCTTCAAAAAATCTTCATAGCTACTTATTACTCCGGTAATTTCAGAATACTCCTTGCATTGCTGACTCATGTACTCAATTACATCCGCATTGATATCCACGCCAATTAAGTTTACCTTGTATTTATTTTTCCTCGTCCATTTTGCAATGTGAATCAATGCGTCACCTCCACCGCAACCAATATCGATAAGCGTATAGATTTTGGTTTTATCAACCAGTAATTGTTTAACACCAGCTAATGTAATGGCATGACCCCCCAATGTGGTATTTACTAATTCGAGTTCACGTAAATTTTGAACCAATAATGCTTTAGGAATATAGGCTGCGTCCAATAATTCTTTTTCATAGGACCGTTGAGAAAATTTAGTCGGCATGTGCAAACAAGGCTGTTTCTATACTTAATCCCGGACCGAATCCCATGGAGAAAATGGTTTGTTGTTCCGACCCGCCTACGCTGAAAGGCTTCGGCGAATGAAGGGCTGTTCCAAACAATTCACTTAATACAAATAAAATGGTGGGTGATGACATGTTTCCAAATTCCTTTAACACATTATAGGATGCTTGTAGTTGGTTTTCTGCTAGCTGCAAATCTTTTTGAATGGTATCCAGGATACGTTTCCCGCCGGGATGTATGGCCCATTTTGAAATGGATTTCTCCGATATGGAATAATGGTTCAATGCCTGCTGAAGTATTATTTTCAATTTTTTACTGATAAATCCTGGGATGGCAGCATTTAAAATCATTTCAAAATTAAGTGCCGTAATGTTCCAGCCCATCAGTTCTTTTCCTTCATCAAATAACAGCGAATAGAAGCCTTTGATGGATAACCCGCGGTGTTGATTGCTTGCTGCTTGTTTATCAGATGTTAAAATAACGGCTGCAGCGCCATCGCCAAAAATGGTATTTGACAATAAATTATCGTGATTATTTTTAGGTTGAAAATGCAAGGTGCACAACTCTACACATACAACAAGTACGTGTGCCTGTTGATCTGCCTTCAAAATAAGGTCTGCAATTTTCAAAGCATGAAATGCGGCATTGCATCCAATAAAATTTACGGAAGTATGAAAAATATCAGCTGGTAAATTTAATTCTTTCATTAGCACCGCATCCAGTCCTGGTGAATACAGACCAGTACAGGAAACAGTGATGAGGTGCGTTATGTTGAAATCGGCAATGGTTGTATTTATTTTTTCAAATGCATTGTGAATGGCATCTAAAGCCAATGGGATAGCTTCCTCTTTAAACACATCCATTTTATTTTCAACGGTAGCTTTACTAGGTACACCGTTGAAGAAAATATGACGGTTGCGGCTTTTATCAAAATCAGGTAAGGCGGAATATCGTTTTTCAATACCACTGTTTGTAAATAATACATTCAATTTTCTGGATGCTACGTCATTGTGATAAGCTGCATGCATAAAATCCAATATGCTATCTTGTGTAGTGCGATGTTGAGGAACTGCAGTCCCTATTGAAATCAGTCTACTCATCTTTAAAAATTAAATTTTTTTACGCATTGCTAATGTACACTTTTAACTTACGAAATAAAACTACTCTACGGATTTTAACGGTATTAAAACCATTCCAAAAAATTATTGCAAATTAAAATCAAAAAATAAATATTCATACAGGAAGATGCCAGCAAATTCATTTTCATGGTATTTTCAAAATTGGCTGCTGCTGTATTTTGCTTTACATTTTTAAACCAAAGCAACAAACGTATAACCACAGGGAGCATGATGATAAAAAACAAGAGCAAGGCAATCAATTGGTTTTTGCTATCGAAATAATAAAACAAGAGTATTGCAGCCAGGGAAAATAACAAGGCAGAAAACACAAATGTTCCGATATAACCCAATTTATAGCTCAGTGTAATAACACCATCGTTTTTATCCGATTCATGCTGATAGATCTGTGTCAAGGGATAAACACTTCCAATAAATAAACTCGAGACACTCATGCAAATTAAATGATCCGGTGTAAAAAAATTAGCGAAGGCTGCATCACTTACACCAACCAAGGTCATAAAATAAGTAAATGCCCCTTGAAACAGGAATACAGTTAGAAAGCCAATCACTGCATATTTTTTCAAACGCAATTTACGATAACTATATGCACGCGATACCAGCATATAAGTAAGTACACAGCATGCAAACTGCGTTGAAATAAACAAAGAAGAAACAATACCGATAATATCAAATAACAAGGTCACATAGAATAAATTTTTTGTTACCTGAGGTGGGTATTTTAATCCACCAATGCTCGTTTCATCCTTATCCTGGTAACTATTATACCCATTGCTGGCGGGGTAAATAAATAAATGTAATACGATAAATGCAAGAATAGTATGTGGCCAATTGATGGCGATTGCTTGGCTCAATGCAAATAAAAAGACGGGCATGAGGTGAATGGAAAAAGGTAAACGCAAATGTTTGAGTGTACTCTTATTCAAAAGATGAAATGAGGATTGTTCAGACATAGTTTTGTGCTTGATATTGCGAATTTATGTGCAAAACGCCAAAGGCGTTTTAAAACCTTTGACGTTTTTTATGGTTCATGCGAATGTATTTTATTTAATTGACGTTTTTTTAACTCTGTAAAGATTAAAAAAAAACAAAATGTCAAAGGTTTTAAAAAATCTTTGGCATTCCTCTATCCAAATAACAAACTAAATACTTCTTCAATTTTACCAACCATCGTAATTTTAATGTGGTAGCTTTTTAAATCCAAACCTTTCTTATTGTATTTGGAAATAAAAATATGCTCGAAGCCCAATTTTTCTGCTTCAGAAATGCGTTGATCAATCCGGTTCACCGGACGTATTTCTCCGCTCAATCCCACCTCTCCTGCAAAACATACCTTTGGTGAAATGGGCATATCTTCATTGCTGGATAAAACGGCACATACCAGTGCCAGGTCGATTCCAGGGTCTTCTACTTTAATACCGCCGGCAATATTTAAAAACACATCTTTTATTCCCAAACGAAAACCACAACGTTTTTCTAGCACGGCCAATAACATTGACAAGCGCCGTAAATCAAATCCTGTCGAAGAGCGTTGTGGTGTTCCGTATGCTGCGCTACTCACGAGTGCTTGTGTTTCAATCAGCATAGGTCTCATGCCTTCCATTGTTGCTGAAATAGCAACACCACTTACCAATTCTTCTCTTGCTGTAATTAATATTTCGGAAGGATTGCTTACTTCACGTAAACCACTTCCTTGCATTTCATAAATTCCTAATTCATTGGTAGAACCAAACCGGTTTTTCGCTGTTCGTAACAATCGGTATACGTGATTTCTATCGCCTTCAAATTGAAGCACGGTATCCACCATGTGCTCCAATACTTTTGGTCCGGCAAGGCTACCATCTTTTGTAATGTGTCCAATGAGGAATACCGCGGTTCCGCTTTCCTTTGCATAGCGAAGTAATTCGGCGGTACATTCTCTAATTTGAGAAACACTTCCGGGTGATGATTCGATATGAGCCGAATAAAGTGTTTGAATAGAATCTATAATAAGAAGATTCGGTTCTAATAGTTCAATCTGTTTAAAAATATTTTGAGTGGATGTTTCTGTCAGGATATAACAACTTGGATTGTTGATCCCGATGCGTTCGGCACGCATGCGGATTTGTTGTTCGCTTTCTTCACCTGATATATAAAGTACCTTGAGGTTTTTCATATTCAGCGCAACTTGTAACATCAGTGTAGATTTTCCGATACCGGGTTCTCCTCCAAATAAAATTAAGGAACCTGGAACGAGTCCGCCGCCGAGTACACGCGCTAATTCTTTATCGTAAACAGTTAAGCGATTTTGTTGTGATAGGTTGATGTCTATTACGAGTATTGGTTTCGCAGCACGTTGTGTAGATGTGCTTGCAATACCCGGTGTTTTTGCGTCATCACCTTTTGATACAACTTCTTCTACGTAAGTATTCCATTCATTACAGGCAGGACATTTACCAATCCAACGTGCAGATTGTGCTCCACAATTCTGGCAGAAATAAGATGTTTTTGTTTTTGCCATTTATTAATTTCAATTTTTAAAATTGGTTACGTGTTTAACCAAGACTCTATGTGTAAATGGGTACATTTTAAAGTTCTACTATACTCATATCTTAAGCCTATATGTCTATGTGTTTGATTTTATTGAAACACCTAGACACATAGGCTTAGTACTTATTTTATTTTAAACTAGCCTTTATTTTTTCCTCAATCCCCGTTGTTGAAAAACCTTCCAGGTATTGAATCGTTTCTATTTTTCCTTCATTGGCTTTCACGGCATCGGATCCAACAATATATTTTTTACTTTTTACATCTTTTTCTGTGGCATCATAATCAGCGCCTTTCACAAGCACATCTGGCTTTATCAATTTAATAAGCTCTAGTGGTGTATCTTCATCAAAGATAACCACCGCACTTACAAAATGCAATGAAGCCAATATCAATGCCCTCGTTTGTTCATCTTGTAGCGGTCTGGAAATTGATTTACCAAGGCGTTTTACAGAAGCATCACTATTTACGCCTACAACAAAATAATTTCCCAGATCAGATGCTTTAGCCAGGTAATGAATATGTCCGTGGTGAATAATATCAAAACAGCCATTTGTAAAAACAATTTTTTCGCTTTTAAAACGATGAATTGTAACTGCTCTTAATGTTTGAGCAGCCGTTAAAATTTTCGATTGAATTATATCAAGTGTTTGTAGTTTAGATCCATCATGTTTCATTTTGATTAGGTGGTTAAGTGGTTATTGATTCATTAAAGGATTTTTTTTTGTTTATTTAGCATGGGTAATAAAATAAGTGAGATTAGACCCAATCCTAATATCAATACAATTTGAGCAGCCCAAACGGTCCAGGCAAAAGCAAATGCATTGGGTTCGGCAATAAAGTATACACTCACCAGAATAGGAATAAGGATCGCCTGATACGCTCCTGTTCCTCCCGGTACCGCAATGACTCCAAGGCTACCAAATACTAGGATCACCATGGCTGCCATAAAAGGCAAGTGTGCTGTTTCGGGAAAAGCAAAAAAGCAAACATAGGCCTGCAAAGCATACATCAACCAAATGAGTACGGTGTTAACAATGAATGAAATGGGCTCCTTGACATTCTTGATACTTAATAAGCCCTGCCACAATCCATTTACAAAACCAATAATTTTATTGGAGAAGAGCATTTGCAATTTCTTCCTGAAATAAAAAAACATGCCTGCCAATAAGAGCAGCATAACAATCATAATTACAAGCAATGATTTATGTTGAAGCAGGTTGTTGTATTTTTCCCAAAAAGGTTTAAAAATCAAGTCATCTGCAATTCCATAAATTTTATCAAATTCCATAAAGAGCGTGATAAAGAAAATGAGAATTAAACAAATCAGGTCCAATGTTCGTTCGGCAATCACTGATCCAAAACCTTCTGTAAAAGGAATTTTTTCATATTGATTAAGCATTCCACAACGAGTGACTTCTCCTAAACGAGGTACGGCCAAATTAGCCAGATAGCCAACCATCACAGCAAAAAAAGTGTTGCTTGTTTTCGGTCTATAATTTAAAGGGGCTAATAAAATTTTCCAACGGATAGCTCTAAAATAATGGCTGAGGATACCAACAAGAAAAGAGAGGGCAATAAAATTATAATTCGCTTGCAGAAGAGAAACCTTTATTTTCTCCTGTTGTTCCTTACTTATATCTTTAACGCTTAACCAAACAAGCAATACACCTAATCCTAAAAAGAAAATAAATTTAAGAATATTGTTTGTTTGCTTTTTCAATTATCGTAAGGTATTGGTTTTCGTATCTGGAAAAATAACTGCTGGCCGGAATTTTTTTGCCTGTTCAAAATCCATTAATGCATAGGATACAATAATGACTTCATGTCCAACATTTACTTTAAGAGAAGCCGGACCGTTCAGGCAAATAACTTTTGAACCACGTTCACCTTTAATTACATAAGTGGTAAAACGCTCACCATTGTTATAATTAAAGATATCTACTTTTTCATTTTCTATCAAGTTGGCGGCATCCATTAAATCTTCATCGATAGTAACGCTCCCAATATAATTAAGATCTGCCTGCGTAACAGTTACCCGATGGATTTTCGATTTCAAAACTTCTATTTGCATAACGTTGCAAAACTAAAGAAATAAATTCAATTGATTATAGGATTATGGGGAAGTTTCAAGAACTTGTGACCCTGAAGGGCTCAAGTCTTTACTTCATCACCACATTATCGATCAATCGTAAGCTACCCAATTCGACAGCTATGCATGCAACTACGTGTGTATGTTTTTTAAAATCGCTTACGGATGCTAATGTTTCTGCATCTACAATTTCGAAATAGGCAAGTTTCATTTCTGTTTGTTTAGCAAACTGTTCATTCACAATTGTTTTCAATTCTGCCGGTGAATGTGTCGCTTGTAAATCCTTTAATTTAAAAAGGGTTTGGGAGAGGACAGGAACTATTTTTCGTTGTTCAGGTGTCAAGCGAACATTTCTGGAGCTCATGGCAAGTCCATCCGATTCACGCAAAATAGGACAAGGAATAATTTCCACATTTATTTTTAGTTGCTTCACCATGCTTTTGATAATGGCGAGTTGTTGAAAATCCTTTTGGCCAAAAAAAGCTTTGTGAGGTTGAACAATACGAAACAATTTGCTAACTACCTGTGCTACACCATTAAAATGTCCTGGTCGTTGAGCACCTTC
>C688J18823_10001446_pt1 | contig 14618 bp, 17 predicted proteins | sample HopSoiMetagenom1_FD_18823 | JGI IMG/M metagenome (IMG submission 18823)
TCGCATAGTAGAACCCCCACCCAGGCCAGATCATTTAGTGGGACGAGACAAGCTCGTCCCTCCACTAACGGTGTCGCTGCGCAACGCCGCGGTTGGATTTATTGTAGGGCGTCTGTGTCAGACGCCTGGCGTTTCATAGAAACGCCCTGCGACTCAAACCAGCTTCTCGCCGGTGACGCGCTCGAACGCTTCCACGTATTTCCCGGACGTTTTGTCGATAATCTCCTGTGGCAGGTTTGGACCTGGCGGTGTTTTGTCCCAGTCGAGCGTCTCCAGATAATCGCGCACGAATTGTTTATCGAAGCTCGGCGGGCTCTGCCCGACCACATACTGATCCTTCGGCCAAAACCGTGATGAATCCGGCGTCAGGCATTCATCGATCAGCAACAGCTCGTCGCCCACCTGACCGAACTCGAACTTGGTGTCGGCAACGATGATGCCGCGCTGCGCGGCGTGGTCACGTCCGGCGGAGTAGATCTCCAGACTTAACTTTTTCACTCGCTCCGCCAAATCGTTGCCCAAAATCCGGGCGCATTCTGCCATGTCGATGTTTTCGTCGTGCCCTTCCTCAGCTTTGGTCGACGGCGTGAAGATCGGTTCCGGTAATTGCGATGCGAGCTTTAGGCCAGCCGGCAATTGGATGCCGCAGACGCTCTGGGATTTTCCGTACTCCTTCCAGCCGGACCCGGCGAGGTAGCCGCGGACCACGCACTCGACCGCCAGAGGCTTTGTTTTTCGCACAATCATCGATCTGCCTGCAAGCTGGTCGCAATACGGTTGCAGCTCTTTCGGATACTCTTCGAAATCGGCGGTGATAAAGTGATTGGCCACATTCGTGAATTTTCGGAACCAGAAAGCCGAAAGTTGATTCAGCACCGCGCCCTTGTTCGGAATCGGGTCGGGCAAGATCACGTCGAACGCCGAAATCCGGTCAGTGACAACGAAGAGCAGCGTCTCGCCGAGATCGAATACCTCGCGGACTTTGCCGCTGCGAAGCTTTTTGATCCCAGGAAGATCAATCGAAGAAAGTGCCGGTCGCTCGAGTGATGTTTGCATGTCTTCACGCTTAGCGCTCAAAGCTCAACTTTCAACCGTCATTCGGTCCACGAAACACGCAATATAAACGAAAGATTGTCAGGCGGTGCGCCTGCCCTACAACGGCTGCACTCCTCCAGGTGTCACTGGGCCCGAATCGTGGTTGTAGGGCAAGCGCATCGCTTGCCGTTTTGCGAAAGGCGATTTCGCCGACGACCATGGCGGTTCGGTGAACCGCCGCTACCTTGAGCCATGGCAGGACTGGTCGTTAAACCGCGGGCGCGAATTCTTCATGGTCACGACTGGGTATTTTCGAGTGAAGTCCTGAAAGTTTTTGGCAAGCCGGCTGACGGCGACGTGATTTCGCTAAGGGATGGGCGTGATCACCTTATCGGCAGTGCCATTTACAATTCCAAATCGCAAATCGTGGCGCGACGATTCTCCCGCCGGAAACAGGATTTGGATCTCGATTTTTTTCAGCGTCGCATCANCCAGGCGATGGAATATCGGGAACGACGCGGCATCGATGCTGGATTGTGCCGGCTGGTGTGGAGCGAAAGCGACGGTCTNCCAGGGGTGATTATCGACCGATACGGCCAGTACGTTGTTCTTCAGACCCTGACTCTAGGCATGGATCAGCGCAAACAGCTGATCGTCGATGGGATCAAGAATGCCATAGCGGCCAAGGCCGCCGGTGAAGCGCAAAACGCTGAGATCACCATTATTGAGCGGAATGACGCGCCGGTTCGGAAGGCTGAGGGATTGGATTTGCGAACCGAAGTGCTGCATGGCGCCGCCCCGTCAGGGTCGGTGCCGGTGGAAATCAATTCCGCGGCAGGGCGAGCTTCTATTCGATTCGAGATAGATCTGATTCACGGCCACAAGACCGGTTTTTACCTCGATCAGCGCAATAATTATCAAATCGTAGCTGATTACGCCCGGGACCGCCGCGTTCTGGATTGCTTTTCTAATCAGGGCGCCTTCGCGCTGTTCTGTGCACAGGCCAGCGCCGCGGAAGTGACTGCGGTGGAAGAGAGCGGTTCGAACATTGAAGCGGCAAAGGCGAACGGGACGCGCAACGAACTGCCGGTAAAGTGGTTAGCCGAAGATGCATTTCAATTTCTTCGTCGCGCCGCTAAGGCCGATGCTGAGTACGACCTGATTATTCTTGATCCGCCGTCATTTACAAAAGCGAAGGGCGGAGTGGCTGACGCGCTTCGTGGTTATCGCGAACTGCATGTGCGCGCTTTCAAACTGCTGTCGAAACAAGGTTTGCTGGCCACGTTTTCCTGTTCGCACCACGTCACTGAAACAGCGTTCGCGGAGACGATCAGTGATGCATTGGTTGATGCGCGGCGTTCCGCGAGAAAATTGCACCGGTTCGAGCAAGCGCTCGATCATCCAGTGGTGCCAACATTGCCGGAAACCGAATATCTGAAAGGATTTTTGGTGGAGATGATGCCGGGGAGATAGGGTTAACAGGAGATAACGGAGGTAACAGAGGTAGGGCCGAGGAATTCTCTGTGGCACCTGTGCGTTGCTGCTACATCTCGGGGCAGTGCATCCTCTGTATGAAAAGGCTGCGGGCTTAACGGAACGAATCATCGCTGCCGCGATTGAGGTTCATCGAAACAAGGGCCCCGGACTGATCGAATCGATTTATGAGTGGTGTTTGCTTAAGGAATTCGAGCTGAATGGGCTGCAATGCGTCAGCCAAAAGCTGTGCCAATCGAATATAAGGGGTTCGTGAAAGATGAGCCACTTCGGTTCGACGTTCTGGTCGAAGGTTGCGTGCTAGTGGAGGCGAAAGCTGTCGAGAAAGTTCTTCCGATTCACAAGGCGCAGCTCCTCAGCTACCAGAAGCTGCTGAATGTTCCGATTGGTTTGCTCATCAACTTTCACGAAACAAAAGTCACTGACGGCGTAAGCCGCTTGATATTGCCTGGCGCAAATAGGTGACGATCAAACTTGAACGTACGTTATCTCTGTTTTCTCCGTTGCCTCGTGTTGAGTATCCGCTGTGTCCTGTTGAGTGTCAGACTTTGTCTGTAGAAATTTTCATTCGGGAAAAGTGTGGAAATTCGTGACGGTGTCGTTAATGTGCGACGACGGTTGATCCCGCAGAGCCATAACGGCGGAACCGTATGCGAAAATTTGACATGCCCGAGAGAATCAGACCAATCGAACAAATGCTGGAACTGAATGAAGAGGCGATGTCGCCCGAGCATCTCGACTCGCAGGTGCAGAAGGCGCAGGAGCAATTGATCCAGCTGAAGCGTCAGCAGGACCAGATTGAAAAGCAGAAGCGCGAGCTGGAGGAACTGAGCCGACGCCAGGAGGAACTGGAGCGCGGACGGGGTGAAATGATGGACAAGCTAACGAGATCTCTGGTTGTTCTCGAGCGCGAAGCCTACGACACCCAGAAGAAACTCGAGCAAATCCGTTCGACTCGTGAGAGTTTCGGTCAACACTTGGAGCTAATCGAAGCGATCGATCCGAAAAGTTGGAACCCCGCTGAACTTCACAAAGAATTAAGCCGGGCACTCAGCGCGGTGGACGATGCCCGAACTGAATTCAGCCAGCAACGGAGCCGTCTCCAAGCGACCGACGAGGCTCAGGCGGACGGCAGCCTGCCGGAAATAGCTCCGGATGTATCTGATCTGCTCCACGGCGGCCGCTCGTTCGGGCAATGGCTGCAAATCGGCCTCGCGTTCACTCTGCCGCTCATTGCCTTTGGCATTATTGCGCTGCTCATTTTCTTCTGGATGGCAGGCAAAGCCCAGTAGCTCTGCATGCTTCGCCGCCCCGCCAAATCGGCCTCCACGCTCGACCAATCCAAACAAGAGCTCGCGCGACAGGAGTCGGAACTGCGCGAAAAGATGGAGAAACTTGAGCGGATGATCGAGGAAGCACCGCGAGTGGCCGAAGAACTCACCCGTCACCATCGCGAGGAGCTATTGATGCGCGCGGGCGAGGAACGGAGCCGGCTCGACGTATCGCTATCGTTGCGGGACAAACGTTACGGCGACGAAGGCTTTTCCTCCGCGCCGCGGCGAGCGCTCAGGAAAGAGCGCCGGGACGGCCGAATGGTATTCCTGCTGCTGGTAATCGCGTTGATGGCCCTGGTCATATGGCTGGTGGCGCATTTTCGCGGAATGTGATCGACTCGTGAGCGAATCCGGGGAGATCGATGTTGCTTACGTCGCACAGCTGGCGCGGATGAATCTTTCCGCGGCGGAGAAAGACCTTTTTCAGAAGCAGCTGTCTGATGTGCTTCACTATATAGAGAAGCTCCGGGAAGTAGACGTCAGCCAGGTGGAAGCGGCCACTCACGCCATTCCGGTGTTCAACGTGTTCCGCGAAGACAAACCGCGTGATTGGTTCACCGCCGAGGAAGCGTTGTCGAACGCACCACGGAAGGCGAACAATCTGTTTATCGTACCCAAGGTTGTCGAATGACAACCGCCAGCCTGCCGGCCTGCAGCATCGCCGAGCTGCAGGATCTGTTGCGACGGCGTGAAGTTTCGCCGGCCGAAGTCGTGCAATCGCTGCGGGCGCGNATTGAGCAAGTCGACAGCGATCTCGGGGCTTATCTGTCGATCGACTTTGACGCTGCGCTGAAACAAGCGGAAAAGGCGGATGTGAATCTTCCGTTAGGCGGAATCCCGATCGCGGTGAAGGATCTTATCAATGTGAAAGGAGAGCCGTGCACCTGTGGCTCGAAAATCCTGCAGTCCTATCGCGCGCCTTATGACGCGACGGTTATCCGCAATTTGCGCGCGGCGGGCGCCATCCCGTTTGGCAAAACCAACATGGACGAATTCGCGATGGGATCGTCCACCGAGAACTCGAGTATCAAGCTGACTCGCAACCCGTGGGATCCGTCGCGCGTCCCCGGGGGATCAAGTGGAGGATCGGCTGCGGCCATTGCCGCGGATGCGGCGTTTGGCGCGTTGGGCACCGACACCGGCGGATCGATTCGCCAGCCGGCGTCGTTGTGCGGCGTGGTTGGAGTGAAACCTACTTACGGCCGCGTTTCCCGGTTTGGCGTTACTGCGTTTGCATCATCACTCGACCAGGTTGGACCAATCGCCAAAACCGTCCGCGACAGCGCGATGATCATGAGCGTGATCGCCGGCGCCGATCCGCAGGACACAACCTGCCTTAACGAGCCGGTAAACGATTACACGTCGACTTTAGCGCTCGATTTGAAGGGGGTGCGACTCGGATTACCGCGCCAGTACATGGTCGAAGGAGTGGATCCGCAGGTGAAAGCCGCAGTCGATGCGGCCGTGAAACAATTTGAATCGTTAGGGGCGGAAATCATCGAGGTTTCGCTGCCGCATACCGAGTATGCGATTGCGGTGTACTACATCGTTGCCACCGCCGAAGCGTCCGCCAATCTGGCGCGCTTCGATGGCGTCCGTTACGGGTACCGCGCAGAGAATCCGTCGGACATGCTCGATTTTTACGGCAGGACGCGAGGCGAAGGTTTCGGCCCGGAAGTGAAACGCCGGATTATCCTCGGCACCTACGTATTGAGCTCGGGTTATTACGACGCTTACTATCTGCGGGCACAGAAGGTTCGTGAATTGATTCGGCAGGACTTCGCGAAAGCATTCGAACAAGTAGACGCGTTGGTGTCGCCGACATCTCCGGTTCCAGCGTTCAAGTTTGGTGAGAGAACCGCTGATCCGTTGCAGATGTATCTCGCCGACATCTTCACCAACGCCGGCAATCTCGCTGGGATCTGCGGGATCAGCATTCCATGCGGGTTCGCAGTAGTAGATGGCAAACAACTCCCGGTCGGATTGCAGTTACAAGGCAAAGCGCTGAACGAAGCGAAGATATTTCAGATCGCGCACGCCTACGAGCAAAGCACCGACTGGCACAAGGCGAAGCCGGGAATCTAACACGAGCATACAGAGGTAACGGAGAATCGATTCTGTAGCGGCGGTCTATGACCGCCGAAACAATGATCCAAAGTGGCTATTTGCGTCGAGTGCCAAGGACTCAAGCGGCGGCCACCCGGTTGACTTCACAGGAGGTAACAGAGGAAACAGAGGGGTTCTTCGAGTCTGGCCTTCCCCAACCGAATAGTGATTAAGTTCTACGAAGGTAACGCACGAAAGTCTCCCGTATAAAATCTGGAACGGGGGTTGTGGGCTGAACTCCATGTCCTCTGATCTCCGGTTCGAAGATCCGCATCAAGGAGAGCCGACGACCGGGATTGAACCGGTGACCTACGGTTTACGAAACCGTTGCTCTACCAGCTGAGCTACGTCGGCGAGTGAGGGATGAAATTACATCCGCACATCGGACGAGCAAGCAGCAACCGAACCGCCTGCGGCGGAAGCTCCAAATACCAAGCTCCAAGCACCAAAGAATCACCAATAACCAAACCCCAAACGTTATGCGTCACGTCACCGTCCCTTTGAGATTTGGGGCTTGGAACTTCTTTGGGATTTGGAGCTTGGGGTTTGGGATTCTAGTTAGGTCGGCAGCACAAAGGTTTCACCGATCTCCCGCAGCGCGATCCGTTCAGGCTGATCCGCCAAAGCTTGTTCGAATCTTTCGATCGGTTCGCGCAATGGTTCGAAGCTGAGCCGGAATGTTTGATGATGAATGGGTACGATGAAACGCGCACCGGCGTAATCAGCCATCTTCACCGCCTCTTCGGGAGTGCAGTGTGAGCGGATCCACGGATCGTAACATCCGATCGACAACAGCGCCACGTCAGCGCCTCCATTTTTGCCTAACGGGCGAAACGAATCGGTGAAGGCGGTGTCGCCACCAAACAGGATTCGACGACCGTTTCTTTCCAGCAGATAGGCATTATAGCTCCGGTGAAAATCTTTCCGGAGCCGTGCACCCCAGTGGCTAACCGGAAGCGCTGTTATTTTTATTTCGTCCGCGGCCGTCGAAATCAGCTTTGTCTTGTTCCAGTGGAGCTCGGTTGCCTGACGGCGTAGGCGCGTCCAGCGGAGGAGATCAGCGGTGTTACGCGCCGTTACCACCTGCGTAGCGCGGCCAAACCTTCGCAAAGTTCGCAAGTCAAAATGGTCGAAGTGCGCATGCGAAAGAAGGATCAGATGAATCGGGGGAAGGTCCTGGACTCGCAAAGCCGGCGCGGTGAGGCGCTTTGGTCCGATAGTGAATCCCGGCAATCGAACTCCGACACGTGAGAATAATGCGGGATCAGTGATGACATTAAGTCCGAAAAAGTTGATGAGCACGGTGGCGTGTCCAAGCCACGCGATGGTGACATTGCGATTATCCCAGTGCTGCGGATCGGGTCGAGCGAACGCCGCCGCGATTGGCCGCCAGCTCTCAATCGTCCATTCGTGCCACAAATGCGTCATCCATCGCCGCACGCGCGACTTCTTTGGCGCCGTCTGAGCATTTTTTTTCTGTCGCGAACTCATCTCGTAATGTAAGGCCGTGCGGTGTGCGATCCGTTTGCTTGGTTGACACGATCAACATAGAAATGTTCAACGCATGAGCCGGCTTGAGGAAATCATCTCCGCCAAGCAGCTCGAGGTAGAGCAACTCAAAGCTCGACGGCTCGAGCTGGAGGACAAAGCGCAGGCGCCGAGAGAGTTTCGCGGATTTCGGGCCGCGTTGGAGCGGGACGATAGGCAGCTGGCAATTATTGCGGAAGTAAAGAAGGCATCGCCTTCAGCCGGGTTGATCGCGCCGGATTTCGACCCGGTGAAACGGGCAACGGAATATGAGACTGGAGGCGCCGAAGCCATTTCAGTTTTGACGGATCAAAAATTTTTTCAAGGTAGCATCGGCGATCTGACGGCGGCGCGTGAGGCGGTGTCACTCCCGATTCTGCGTAAAGACTTCATCATCGACGAAATCCAAATCGTGGAAGCGGCCGGCGCCGGGGCGGACGCAATCCTGTTGATCGTTGCGGCGCTGGACGACGCGGAACTTCTTCGCCTGTCGCAGGTGGCGGCCGGGTATCACCTGGATGCCCTCATAGAGGTCCATTCTGTCACTGAACTCGATCGGGCGCTGGCTGTTGGCGCTCAGATTATCGGAATCAACAATCGTAATCTGGCGACCTTTGAAGTAGACCTTGCCGTCACTGAACTAATCAGCGAAATGGTGCCGCACGAGGTTTCGCTGGTGAGCGAGAGCGGGTTCAAGTCGGTCGCGGATGTGCAGCGAGCGCACCGTTGTGGAGTCGACGCGATTCTGGTCGGAGAAGCGTTGATGCGGGGCGGCATAACGATTGATCAGTTGCGAAATGTGTGAGGCGGGGCGGAAGAAGAATCGACCGCGAAACACGCGAAAAAGATCCGATCGGCCGAATTGAGGAAACTAAAAATCAAAAGTTTGTCATCCTGAGCGAAAATGCCAGTCCGGCTCGGACCGAAGGACCTCTCCTACTTGCGTGACGTGTACTGCGTGGGCGGGTCGGCGCGCCGCCCGGTCGCGATTCCACGCGCTCGGGATGATATAGCGATGTTTTGTCTGCTGCAGGGCAGCAGTTGCCCAAGAATCTGCTACGATGTGGCCTTGGCATAACGATTGAGCAGCTGCGAGCGGTATATCGACCTGTAGCCGTTGCTGTCCGGGCAACGTTCGGACCGTTAACGCCTAAGTGGCCTCGCAGAGCGAAACGGCTACGGTCGGCGCTCTATTGTGCCGAGCCGGCGAAGGTTTCTTTCAAGCGGCGCCACAGACTGGGCGGTTGGATTGGGCCGGCGCGCGCGACGAGGATCGGACACTCGGCGCGGTTCAGGATTCGGCGCGTCAGATCTCCCATGATGTAATGGCGCACCATTCCGAGAGCACGCGAGGATCCGGTAACGACCAGATCGTAATCGCCTTCCCGTATCTCGTTGAACACCTGCTCCAGCACGATTCCGTGGCGAATGCGCACTTCCGCTTTTGCGCCGAGCCGCTCGAGCGTTTCTTTTTGTTTGCGCAGGTTTGTCCCGAGCTCCGATTTTGATTGCAATAACCGATCGAGATCTTCCTCCAACCGGACCAGATCGGCGTACATGGCGGGCGGCTCCGCCATCACATGCAACAGCGTAACTGAGGCACCGAGCGCCCCCGCCAATCGGCCGGTTAACTTCAACGCCTCATCGATAAATGCGCGACCGCCGGTGCACACCAGGAATCGGCTCAACGACTCGCATTCCCCGATTGCGACCAGCACTGGCGGCGCAATCGCCTTGATCAATTCATAGGTTTTTTCCGAACGCCAATACAAGCCGCTGTTGCCCTTGTGCTGAGCGCCGATCACCACAAGGTCGTATGTGCTCTCTGAAGTCTCGTTTAATATTTCGCGAATCGGATCACCTGCCCTAACAACAATCCTGGGCTCCACAGAACCGCCCTTTAGCTGTTCAGCTTCCCGTTCGAGTGCCTGGCGCAAAGGCGCTTCGTCGATCGCTTGCTCGACAATCCCAAGTAACACGGCTTCCGCTCCGGCGCTGCGGCTAATAATTCCACCTAACCGCGTTGCGGGGGCCGAACCCGGCATTCCGTCGCTGCAAATCAGGATACGCATGATCGTTACAACCGTTGGCCGGTTAGGAGGGTGTAAATAACAATCGCGGCGCCGATCAGTGGTAGCGGCACGAAGAAGAGGCGAATTTTCGGCCCAGCGAAATACTGAGTCGAGATTGCGCCGATTTGAGCGCCGATGGCCGCGCCGGTATGCATCACCAGGGCAATTAGGATATCTACATTGCCTTTGATCGCGTGAGTGAACGTCCCGTAGCTGGCCGAGATGATGATCTCGAACAGGTCCGTGCCCACCGCCAAATGGGTAGGGATTCCCAGCACATAAACCATGGACGGCATTCGGATGTAGCCGGCGCCCCCGCCTAAAAATCCGCTAAACAATCCGCCGATAAACGACACCACGACGATGACCCAGAGCGAAATCGATTTCACACCGGAGGTGGGGAGCGAAACCATCGGCCAAATCTTCAAGTTCTGGATAGTTCGTGTCACCGGCTTGAACGCCGATGCATCAGCGCGGCTGGCCTTGCTCCGTTTTTTTCCCCGGTTCCGCTTCAGCGTCTTTCGGCTTTCCCAGATCATGAAGGTCGAAATGCCGAGATAGACCACGATCGACACAATGCTCACCGCAACATCGACGTGCCCTTTGCGCTTCAGCATCTGGATGAGCTGAGCGCCGACTTCGGCGCCACCGATCGTGCCCAGCGCCATCAGCAGACCCAGCTTCAAGTCAACGTTTCCGAGCGCGCGATGGCGCCGGGCCGCGACGATCGATTTGCCAACAATGTGGGCCAGATCGGTTCCGACCGCGAAGTTCCAATGCAGGCCGACGGCCCGCAGAGCCGGGCCGGCAATGAAACTGCCCCCTACGCCGAAAAACCCGCCCAGAACTCCGATGATAAATCCCACTATCGCGAGATAGATCGGACTGATATGCGCGTTTGAGATCGGAAAGAACATCGGCGCAATTATTCGGAGCGACCGTGAAGGAGACGGAGGATAAACGTCGTTAATGCCTCCAGAAAGACCGCCTGGGCGACGATCAGCACAATCGCCGTCAATGCGTAGATGTAGCGATGATGGACCGCCAGATCGTGCAAGGCGCCGCCAAGCAGATGGAGGACAAGGAAGAAATAGGCGACCACCAAGGCCGCGTAGACGACCAGTTCGATCAGAAACGCTCTTAGGGTGCTGCCGGCCTCGGACTTCATACGGGCATACTCACTGACAATCGGGCGTCAGGCGGTCCACGGTCGGACCGTCCCAGACCGCGGCCGAAATCCGTTGCGCCTCTGGTATTTCTTAATAACGTCGAATCCGCTAATACCCAAGCATTATGGCCGACGTCGCTAACAAATACGCCGAGAACATCGAAGGAAAGTTTTACGTGGACGATCAATGCATCGACTGCGATCTGTGCCGCGAGACTGCGCCAGCCAATTTCAAGCGTAACGATGACGGTGGTCATTCCTACGTTTACAAGCAGCCGGAGAGTCCGGAGGAAGAAGCTGTTTGTAAAGAAGCGATGGAAGGCTGTCCGGTAGAAGCGATCGGAAGCGATGGCGGCTAACGCTGGATCGATCTTGGGTTAACGAACGTGGCGTTGTCATGCGCTACGCTGTCCCCCGATATCATTAGCGACCTGCAACAACACCAGATTCCAGTCGCGCTCAGTATCGCCGGATCCGATAGCAGCGCCGGTGCCGGTATCCAGGCTGATCTGAAGACTTTTTCCGCGCTTGGCGTCTACGGCCTAACGACCGTTACATGCGTAGTCGCTGAAACCCCCGGCAAGGTCAGTCGGATTGAGCCCGTCCCGGCAAAGACAGTCCGGAAACAGATTGAAGTGTTGTGTGAAGGTTTTCCGATCACGGCGATCAAAACCGGCCTCCTGTGTTCTGCCGAAATCGTGACCACGGTCGCGCGGGCGATGGTCGAATTCTCGGACAAGGCCGAGACGCGGATCGCGCTTGTGGTCGATCCGGTGATGATCGCCACCAGCGGAGCGGCGTTGCTCCGGGCCGATGCGATCAAGCTCTACGAAAAGGAGCTTTTCCCACAGGCAACGGTCATCACGCCTAACCTCGTCGAAGCGGGTAAACTTTTGCGCCGAAGCATTAGCGATATCACCGCAATGCGGAAAGCAGGCAAGGACCTGGAGAAACGGTACGGAGTTCCGGTGTTACTCAAAGGCGGCCACCTGGAAAGCGAGCAGGCGATCGATTTGTTGTTCTTCGAAGATAACGTCATCGATTTTCAGGAGCCGTTTGTGCGCGATGTAACGACCCACGGCACTGGTTGCACCTACTCAGCTGCGATCACCGCTGGATTGGCCGTTGGGCTACGGCTCGAGGATGCGATCGCTCGGGCAAAGAAATTCGTGACCGGTGCGATTGCGCAACATTTTCGGTGGCCAGGGAAAGATGGGCAGCACCTCGACGCGCTGAATCATTTCACCCAGACCGATACGCCCTAACGGAGGGACGAGCTCGTCTCGTCCCAATATTGTTCTGTTGCGGGCGGTTTATTGTAGCACGGGCATCTTGCCCGTGGTCTTTTAGAACATCGGCTGGAAGCCGATGCCACTTTAAGCCGCTTCGCGCAGTTTCCTGCGCCTACTCCTTTGCCTTTTTCTCCCAAGCCTTGCGCTTCAATGCATCGGCTGCGGCCACTGTTTCCGCCTGCTTCTTACTTCGGCCGCTCCCCTCACCCAGAACCATCTCTTCCCACACGCATTTCACGACGAATGTCTTGTTATGCTCGGGGCCGCTCTCCGAAATCAACTCGTAGGCGGGACTGGAGGGAGAAATGCTTTGTAACAATTCCTGGAGATTACCCTTGGGATTGATATCGACGGGCTCTTCGGCAATGTCTTCCAGGTCTGGTTTCGATTGAGCGAGAATGAACTTGCGGGTCGTTTCGAGATCACTGTCCAGATAAACGGCCCCGATCAAAGCTTCATAAGCATCGGCTAACGTCGAGGCGCGTTTTCTCCCACCGCTGGCTTCTTCGCCGCGTCCAATCATAAGAAACTCGCCTAAATCGAGTGCCGCCGCTCGGATGCGCAGACTGTCACGCGACACCAGTCGCGACCGCAACTTTGTAAGCTGCCCTTCTGCATCAGCACTGAAGTGGCGGTAAAGATACTCGGTGATCACGAGTTGCAGGATGGCGTCACCGAGGAACTCCAGTCGTTGATTGTTGAAATGGTGTCGCTGCGTTTCGTGCCCAACGCTGGGGTGGGTCAGAGCCTCTGCCAGCAGAAGCGGATTGCGAAATTTATAGCCGATACGTTCTTCAAGCGGATTCATCCTAACGTTTCCGAAAAACTTCCAACGACGTGATCAAATCGAGGCCGCGCTGCAATACCGGATCCACCAATCCATTGGTTTGTAACCGGCTGCGGCGTTGTTCTGCTGTCTCCAGTTCGGGGTTTGTGCCGGCGATGAGAGCGGCTTCGTTCAAGTGAGGGCGTTCGGCTTCACGGATGAACGGCGCCATGCCTTTGGAGACGCTTAAACGAAAAATTTGGCGTTTATCCATTCCCGACATTTCAACTACCAAATCCGGGTTCGCTCCCGTGGGATACAACCGTCGGCCATCTGCCGCGATACATTGCGCCACTGCTACTCGTAATAGTTTGCCGCTTGGCAACGGCAGATCGGAATATTCAACGCCCCCACCGGCGGTTGCCTGACCGATGAGCAGGGTATTATCGTCGCTGCGCAGCGCCACGGCCAAAGCTTCCGCCGGGCCGCTAACGTCGCCGTCGATCAAAGCGACAACCAGGCCGGTGTACGATGGGTCGCGATCCGATGAGAAGGTTTGTTCCTGCTTATCCTGTTTTCGGAGGGAGAAAAGAGTCTTGCCTTTCGGCACCAGGCGTTTGGCAAAATCCGCGGCACTACCGAAATCACCTGAATCACTCGCCCGCAAATCCATCAGCAATGCATTGACCTTTTTTGGCGCAAAATCGGCCAGTCGCTTGTCGAATCCCTGGAGATTCGCTGCATTGAGGGCGCCCGGCCGGACATAACCAATGTGTCCTTCCAAAATTTCTGCATACAGCGGAGCGGTCGCCTCGGGCGCAGCAGCGGTTTTACCGGGCAGCAGAAGGAACCCTTTGTTGAGCCTAACCAGCAATCCCTGGAGCGTCGCTCGATTCAGTTCCGCTTCGTTAACCGAGTCCGGATTGGTAAAATTTTTGCGGACAAGTCCAATCGCCGTCTGGAGGTCCGCGGCAGTGAGCGAATTGAGGAGCTCTTCGCGACTGGGCGCCGGTGTCGGAGTCGCCAAGGGTGAGGGCGATGCCGTTGGAACAGGCGGCTTTACTGCATTCGGAGCGGGACTGGTGGTTGCCTTGGGCGTCGCAGCCGGCGGCGATTGCGCGATCACCGCAACCGCAGGCATTCCGACAATAATGATCGCCGCTAAGATATTCCGAAACATAGAATGGGTGACAGAACGTTAGGCCATCGTGCTGGTTAGGGCAATATCGCGGCGATAATAGCAACCCTCGAACTGAATGCAGGAGACAGCCTGGTAAGCACGCGCACGTGCCGTCGCCATGGTGTCGCCCAATGCGGTGACGGCCAGGACGCGGCCTCCGGATGTTGCGATCACGCTGCCGGTCTGACGGGTTCCGGCATGAAACACCTGAACGTCTTCGATCGCTGCAGCCTCGGCCAAGCCGGTGATGGGTTTCCCCGTCTCATACTTGTCGGGATAACCACCTGATGCCAGCACGACGGTCACGGCCGGGCGTTGATCCCAAATGATCTGCTGCGTTTTGATATTCCCGTCGATCGTGGCCTGGAGCAAAGGAAGCAGGTCGGATTTTAACCTCGGAAGGATTGCCTGGGTTTCCGGATCGCCGAACCGGCAGTTGAACTCGAGCACGCGCGGTCCTTCCAGCGTCAGCATCAAACCCGGAAATAGAAGGCCATGAAACTCCACCTTTTCCTCTTTCAGCGCGGCCATCAGCGGCTGCATGATCTCCTGGTCGAAGCGTTGCTCGAGCCGCTCGGTCCATGTTGTGGCCGGACTAACCGCACCCATCCCGCCGGTATTCGGCCCCTCATCACCATCGAACG
>C688J18823_10001447_pt1 | contig 14618 bp, 13 predicted proteins | sample HopSoiMetagenom1_FD_18823 | JGI IMG/M metagenome (IMG submission 18823)
ATCACGACGTGAAAGGCGTCCGACGCGCTGCCGCCATGTGCGGTCGGGTCGGTGAGCAGGTCGATGATCTTCAGCTGCTCGATGACCGAGCCGGGCCAGCCGTGACAGACGACGAGCGGCAGCGCGTCCGCGTGCCTGGACCGGACGTGGACGAAGTGGATGTCCAGCCCGTCGATCTCGGTGATGAAGTTCGGCACCGAGTTGAGCCTGGCCTCGCACGTGCGCCAGTCGTACTCGGTCTCCCAGTAGCGCGCGAGCGCCTGCAGCGTCGCGAGCTGCACGCCCTGCGACGCGTCGTCGACGGTCTCCTTCTCGGGCCACCGGGTGGAGGCGAGGCGGGCGCGCAGGTCCTCCAGGTCCGCCTCGGGGACGTCGATCGTGAACGGCCGGATGGCCGTGGCGTGCGTTGACCTGTCGGTGGTGACAGACATGTATGTCAGTCCTCCTTGGTTGGTGACCGGCTGTGGTGCCAGTCACAACCTGAACGCCTCGCCCCGGCGCCGCGCCCGTCGAACACCCCGGGGTCGCTCCCCGGGTCGGTTCGAGGATCAGACGGGGACCATCTCGGAGTCACCGCGGGACAGCACGGTCGCAAGGTCCCGGCGGGAATGGATGCCGAGTTTGTTGAACACGTTGCGCAGGTGCCATTCGACGGTCCGCGGGCTGAGGAAGAGCTGACCACCGATCTCCGGGTTCGAGAGACCATCGCCCGCGAGCCGTGCGATCTGGCGTTCCTGGGCGGTCAGATCGTCGCGCGTCTCGACCGTCCGCTTCCGCACCTTCTCGCCCGTCGCCTGAAGTTCCTTGCGTGCACGCTCGGCGAACGCCTCCATCCCGATCGCCACGAGCATGTCGTGGGCGGTGCGCAGCTGCTCGCGGGCGTCGACGCGGCGATGCGCGCGGCGCAACCACTCCCCGTAGAGCAGATGAGCCCGGGCGAGCTCGGGACGCAGCCGGGTGCGGCTCAACCGCTCGATCGCCTCGCGATGCAGGCGCTCGGCACTCTCGCCCTCGCTCACCAGTGCCCGGCAGCGCGCTTGGATTCCCAGGGCCCAGTCGGTCTTGCAGGGCGCGGTGGCCAGGATCACGCGCTCGAGCGCACCGGACGCGAGGTCGGGCCTGGAGGAGCGAACCGCCGCTTCGACCAGCTCGGTCGATGCCCAGGGGGAGAACTGGAGCTGCGGTGGCTCGTCGGCCGCTCGTTGGGCCGAGGCGAGCGCCCGGTCGTAGCGGGCCAGCCCGTTGAAGAGGATCGCGCTCACCCACTCGGCCCACTGGACGCCGAGTTCCTGACCGCTCGTCCCGGCGTCACGGATCGTGGACTCGATCAATGGCAACGCGTCCGATTGGCCGCGAAACGCGGCGAGCAACAGCTGGGCATAGGGTGCAATGTGGCTCCCAGTCGCCTTCGTGATCGCCTCGAGCTCGGCGATCGCGACGGCCGCAGCGCGAAAGTCGCCGCACCACGTGCGGAAGAAGGCCCAGTCGGTCAGGTCGATCGGCAGCCGGGCCAGCGCGCCCGCGTCGCGCCCCTCCTTCAGAAAGCGCGCGCTGACGGTCTGCCAGCCGTCCTCGTCCCAGATGAGCTTGGCCGAGATCGTCGTCAGCCAGCCCAGCGGAAGTTCTCCTGGCCCGGTGACCCGTTGTCCGCAAATGTCGCGATTGCCCGCCTCAGCAGTGGCGCGGCCGCCGCACGTCCTTCCGTGACGAGAGTGCTGAGGCCATCGAGCAGCAGATCGGAGGCACGGAGCGGACGCGTCGACCGCGAAGCCGACGTGGTCGCGCGGGACACCTCGGCCAGGCTCCCGGCGGTGGCGAAGCGGCCGGCGAAGAACGCAGCTCCCCACGCGTCGAGGTAGGTCTCGCGCGCAAGCTCGGGGTCGAGCCGCTCGAGGCTTTGGGCAGCTTTCAACAGCAGTGGCGGCGCCGCTGGCCCCATGCGCGAGGCGAACGCGATCTGACCTCGGAGCAGCTCCACATGCGCCGCCTGCACCTCGTCCGGCGTCGAGGACTCGGCCAATGCCAGAAGCTCGAGCGCGCCTTCGAACATGCCGGCATGCAAGCTCGCTTCGGCAGCAGCAAGCGCACGCCGCACCCGCTGCTCGCGATCGCCCGACAGAACGACAGCGCGATGCAGGAACGCGGCAGCCGCGGCCAGGCCCCCGCGCGCCTGCGCACGTCCGGCGGACTGCTCGAGCTCCGCGGCGACCCGCTCGTCGGGCCCCGCTGCGGCCGTGGCCAGATGCCACGCGCGGCGGTCGGGGTCGACCGTACGGTCGGTCGCCTCTGCCAGGGCGAGATGAACGTCCCGGCGTTGCTCTCTGGTCGCCGTTCTATAGACAGCGGATCGCACCAGCGGATGACGGAAGGTCACGCGCTCTCCGAGAGCGAGCAACCCGTCCGTCTCCATGTCCACGGCGGAAAGCGCGATGCCGAGTCGCTCGCATGCAGCCAGCAGCAGAAGCGGATCGCCGAGCGGCTCGGCCGCCGCGACCACCAGCAGACGTCGCGCGTCGTCGGAGAGCGCCTCAACCCGGCCCACGAAGGTTTCTTCGACTCGCCCTGCGAGCCCTTGCGCCTCGACGAGGCCGAAGCCGCCGGCCAGCTGCCGTGCCGTCAGACCTCGTGGGAGCTCGAGCAACGCCAGCGGGTTCCCGCGCGTCTCGGCGACGATGCGATCGCGGATTCGCTCATCCAATCGGAACCGCACAGCCGAGCTCAGCAGCGCGCGAGCGTCCCCGTTGCGCACTCCGTGCACCGGAAGCTCGCGCACGTGTTGAAGTTCCTCGCCCGGCTCGCGCGCAGCGAACACGATCCCGACGCGGTCCGCCAGCAGGCGACGCGCGACAAACGTCAACGTCAGGGCCGAGGCCCTATCGAGCCACTGCGCGTCATCGATGACGCAGAGCAGTGGACGCTGCTCTGCGGCGTCCGAGAGCAAACTCAACACGGCCAACCCGACGAGAAACCGATCCGGGGCCGCCCCGACACCCAACCCGAACACGATCTCGACCGCCTGCCGCTGCGGCGCCGGGAGTCGCTCCAGCCGGTGAAGCAACGGCCCGCACAGCTGGTGCAGACTCGCGTACGCCAGCTCCATGTCCGACTGCACGCCCACGGCCCGCACGACCGCCAGGTCCGACGCCGACGCCAGCAGATACTCCAATAGCGCCGTCTTCCCGATCCCGGCCTCGCCCCGCAACACCAGCGATCGGCTCTCGCCGCGCCGGATCGCCGAGACAAGGTCATCCAGCAGCGCGCATTCGCTCGCCCGACCTCGCAGGTCCCCACCACGGCCGCGGAATCGGCCGTCCGCCGTCATCGCAGCTCTCGTCGCTGCCCCCGTGCGACAACCACGACCGCGTCCGCGATCGTCCCGGCCGCCGCGAGGTCGTCGCGTGCGGCCTTGTCGAGTCCGTCCTCGGCGCGCGCGTACACGTCGTCGAGCGACGCGTCGTACGGGTGACTGGTGCGAGCGGCGGCGGTGGTCGTCGCCATCGTCCGGCTACCGAGCGTCGCCTCATCGGGTTCGCGCACGCGCAGCTCTCTCTAGTCGGGACGTGCTCGTTGTGACACGTCGACACTACGCCTCTTCGAGACCGCGCGGGAAAGCTTCGATGTCGACGTAGAGCGGGATCCGCCCTGCACGGCTGCGCCGCCGGGGCGCGGTAGCATCCCGACGTCGTGGCCGACGATGCGAATGTGCGGGACCGGTTCCCCTACCCGGGCGGGAGCGTCGTCGGTGTGCTGATCGACGACGCCGCGCTCGAGGTTGCGCGCGAGCGCCTGCAGCAGGCGGGTTTCGCGCCCGACCGCTACGAGGTGCTGGAGGGCGAGCGTGACGTCGGGCGAATCGACGTCAAGGGCACGGAGCACGGGCGGGCGGGCACCATCATGCGCAGGCTTCAGGCCGCGCTGAGCGACGACGCCGATCACGCGCGCCGGTATGCGGAGCATCTGCGCGACGGTCACTACGTCGTCGGCGTCGCGGTGGGCGAAGACGAGGCGGCCAAGCAGCGCGCCGCGGACGCGCTGCACGCGGCCGACGCCGAGTTCCTGAACTACTACGCCGAGAACTACGTCGAGGACCTGGGCGGCGCCGGCTGAGGAGCGCCGGCCGGTCCGGGTGCTCGCTGCGCCGGCGACGTTCGTGCCTTCTCCTGCTCAGCCCACGTCGACGTAGACGACCTCGATGGCGTTGTTCCCGTAGCCGAGCCGGTTCCAGGGCGGGACCTCCGGTTGGGTGTGGCCGGCGGCGTCCGTCGCTCGCGCGCGCAGGGTGTGGCGGCCGACGTCGTCGGCGGCCCAGTCGAACGACCACTCCTGCCACTGATACGGCCCGGACGGCGGCTCGACCCGGGCCGGGTGCCAGTCGCCTTCGCCCGTCAGGCTGATGTCCACCCGGGTCACCGGGCCTGTCCCCGACCACGCCTTGCCGCGCACCGTGTGCGTCCCGCGGTCGATGACCGAGCCGGCCGCGGGCGCGGTGATCCGCGCCCGGACGCGCATCAGACTGACCGCCTCGGGCTCCCGATCGGGCCATTCGTACATGTAGTGGCCCGTCTGGAACTCGCCGGCGTACGGCTCGGTGAGCACGTCGATGCGCTGCAGCCACTTCACCGACGCCACCGCGTACCAGTGCGGCACGATGAGCCGGAAGGGCGCCCCGTGGTCCGGGCGCAGCGGCTCGCCGTTCATCTCGTAGGCGATCAGGATCTCCGCCGCCGGGTCCGCCGCGAGGGCGAGCGGTAGGGCGCGGACGAACCGCAGGTCGTCCCGGTCGGTGTCCGCCAGGACCGGGTTGAGGTGGTAGGCGCCCTCGTCGGCGCCCGAGAACCGCACGTCGACGCCCTCGGGAGCCGGGCGCACCTGCTCCAGGACGTCGGCGAGAAGGGCGCCCGTCCAGCGCGCGGTCGACACGGCGTAGTCGCCCCACGGCTCGCCGATCGGCAGCGGCCGCGTCTGCAGACGCCCGTTCCCCGCGCATTCCAGCGTGACCGCGCGCTCCCGGGCCGGCATCGCACGCAGGTCATCGAGCGTCACGGTGACCGGGTGCTCCACGGCGCCGCCGATCTCGAGCGTGCCGTCGTGCACCGGCAGCGCGAAGTTGCTGCGGACGTAGTGGAAGTCGGTCGGGGTGATCTCGCCGTGCAGGGCCTCGGGCGGGGCCTCCGCGTTGAACGGGGCCGGGTTGATCATCTGCAGTGCGGCGCGGGCTCGCGCGAGCTCGTCTGTCACGGCCATGGCTGCGTCTCCTGGTCGGCGGGTGGGTCACCCCGGGCGTCGCGCATCAGTAGTCGGCGTCCCGGAACGTGGGCTCACGGTCTTCGTTGAACGCGCCGATGCCCTCGACGCGGTCGGGATGGACGGCCGACCGCCAGTGCATGTCCATCATGGTCGCGATCGCCTGCTCCGTCGGCTGCCCTTGACCGAGTTGGACGGCCCGCTTGACGGCCTGGACGGCCGTGGGCGAGTTGCTCGCGATCTTCTCGGCGATCCGCTGCGCCGCGTCCAGTAGCTCGTCCTGCGGGTGGAGCTCGTTGACCATGCCGAGCCGGTGCGCCTCCTGCGCGGTGATCGGGTCGCCGGTCATGAGCATCTGCAGGGCCTTGCCCGGGGGCAGCAGGCGGGGTAGCAGCGCCGGGGAGCCGCCGCCGGCGGCGAGGCCGAGCATCGCCTCGGGCTGCCCGAAGGTGGCGTTGTCGGAGGCGATGATGAAATCGGTGCTCTGGGCGAGCTCGCAGCCGCCGCCGTAGGCGGTCCCGTTGACGGCGGCGAGGATCGGCTTGCGCAGCTGGCGGACGGTGTAGAGGGTGCGATCGAAGTCCTGGCGCTGGCGCAGCCAGTCCTCCTTGGTCATTCCCTTGCGCTGGCGCAGGTCGCTGCCGACGGAGAACGCGCGGTCGCCGGCGCCGGTGAGGATGACCACGCGGATGGCGGTGCGGACGGCGATCGTCTCGACGATCTCGGTCAGGCGGGCGCCCATCTCGGTGGTGATCGCGTTGTCGGCATGGGGCCGGTTGAGCGTGATCAGCGCCACCCGGCCTTCGGACAGGTAGTCGACGAGCACCGGCGAGTCGGGCTCCTCGAGGCCGGACGGCGGCGGGCCGAAGTCGAGCGCGCTCCACCGGTCGGTGCTGGTCAGGTTCGTGGCCACGCTGTCCTCCTCGTGTCGGTCGGGCCGGTCATGGCTCCAGCTCCGCGAGCCAGCGCAGCGCGCGCAGGCCGGGAACGAAGCAGTACTCGCCGCCGCGGGTGACGACGAACGGCGGCAGGTCCTGCAGCCGGCGGCGGATCGGCCGCTCGGGCACGGTGAAGGCCCCGGTGCCGTCGTTCGCACCAACCAGCGGGTCCTTCTCCAGCGGCGCGCCGATGAAGATGCCGTCGTTCAGCCACTGAGTCTTGACGAACTCGAACTGGCGTCCGAGGTGCGCGCCGGCGAACACGAAGATGATGCCGCGATCGGCGCCGTCGTCCTCGAGCTCGCCCTCGGGCAGCATCGGGCCGTAGCTGGTGCCGCGCCGGATCATGCGATGCAGGCGAACGTCGACGGCCCCGTCGCCGTCGAACGCGTCGCGCGGGTTGGCGCGTCGCGCGTGGGCGCCGAGCGGGCATTTGAGGCCTCGCGGGTCGTCGCCGTAGAGAAAGTCGTTGTGCCGCTGCGGGTCCGCGCCGACGTCCGGGTCGTCGCGCTCGGGCGAGACCGCGAGCGGGGCGCCGCTCTGCCAGCGCCCGACCATCTTGGCGCCCAGGAGCGCCGCTTCCTCGCGGCTCGCGCTCTTCGCGCGCAGGTACTGCCGGTACGCCGCCACCCGCGTGTGGAGCTTCCGGAAGACGATGTACGTGCCGTTGCGGCCGAGCACGTCCGGCGTCGGCATCGGCGGCAGCTCGCCCGACTCGTCCGGGTAGCCGAGGATGATCTCGCCCGCCTTGAGGGGGCGCTCCTGCGGGTTGGAGGGCGGCCGGCCGCTGCCCTCGACCGCCGGCTGGCCGATCCCGTCCTTGAAGCCGAAGGAGGTCCGGCCCGTCGGCAGCTGGTAGCAGTCCTGCCGCCAGATCACCTCGACGCCGGCGAGCTCCTGGTGGGCGCGGCGGGCCTTCTCGACCACGGCTTGCAACCGCGCGGCGTCGGGAGAGAGGACCGCCAGGGCGACGTGGACGTCGGGCGTGCCGAGCGGCTTCTCCCAGTGCTGCGGGCTGCTCTGCCCGACGTCGCCCAGCTCGGCGGCGCGGGCGGCCATGCCCTGCCGGAACTCGGGGGCGAAGCTGTCCAGCGAGGGCTGCGGCACGCCCAGGGCCTTGAGGCCCTGGTACGTGAAGGCCACGGTAATCCACGCGCCGCCGGCCGGATCGGTCGACGGTGTTCCCGCATCGACGAGGCCGTGGAGCCGCCGGACGAGCTCGCGGCCCGCGGCCGGATCGTCGATGCGCAGCAGGAGGTACGTGCCGACGTAGGGCGAGGGGCGCTCGTGGAGCGCCCCGCTCTGGATGTCGTCGAGCTCGAGGCTGATGCGGTCGGTCGCAGTCATGGCTGTCGGCGGGCTGTTGCTCAGTGGTGCTCGGGGGGTTCGGGCGGATCCGGGTTCGGCTCGGCCAGGTACGGGAACGTCCGCGTGCCGGGTCGCGTCGACCGGTCCACGCCGTCGCGGATCACGGGTCCGTTGCCGGCGTTGATGAGCTGCGTGAAGATCGTGTCCATCACGTCGTCGTTGAGGGTCCGTCCGCCGCAGGTCCGGTGGGCCTCGCCCCGGAGGGCGGCGAGCTCGATCTCCAGGTACGACCCCTGCTCGACGTAGGGCTTGGTCACGTCGACGACGAGGTAGTCGGCGAGCACCAGCTCGGTCAGCGGATGGCTGCCACCGTCAGCGAGCGTCCAGTCGGCCTTTCCGTCGAGCCCGTCCCAGAAGGCGAGGTTGGCGTCCAGCCGCGCCCGGTAGGCGCCCAGGTAGCCGTCCGCGAGGCCGAAGGCGTCCTCGGAGTTGTAGAGGTCGCGGATCTCGAGGTCGCGGTTGACGGGGTCGAACTGCTTCGGGGCCAGCATCATGTTCTTGACCTCGGGGCGCCCGACGCGCTCGATCCGGACGTTGAACGCGCCGCGGGTGAGCGTCTCGGCGACCACGGCCACCAGGTCCGGGCTGCCGAGGAGCGCGGTGTCGACCTCCACGACCAGGCTCAGGACGTCCTTGCCGTCGAGGAAGATCGACGACGGGTCCTTGAACGCCAGCTTCCCCGTGGCGATGGTCCGCAGCGCGGCGGGCGCGTCCATGATGAACGGGTCCCAGCGCGCGCCCGCGAAGACCCGGAGACCCCGCCCCTCGCCGCCGGCCGGATCGTTGACCCGGAACGTCACCGTCTCGCCCGCCGGGGTCGTGCACGCGCCCTCCTGCTCGAAGTGGCGCGGCCCGTTCGGGTGCACGTGCGCCGAGAACACGCAGTCGAACACGGCCTCCTCGTCGTCCGTCGTGAATGGCGCCCCGTCGCCGGTCGCGCCCGGCATGAGCGGCCGCAGCCGGAAGCGGTAGATCAGCCCCTCGGAGAGCGCGTCCCACGGCTTGGCGAACGGGAGCGTGTTCATGACGAGCACGAGGTGGCCCGGCCGCTCCGGGCTCGGGAAGGCGTACACGTCGGTGATGTCGGCGATCGGGTCGGACAGCGCTCGCGGTCCGGAGATGTGGTCGGACATGGACTAGTAGGCGGCCTCGTCGAGCAGCGGCTTGAGCGCCGGGTGCTGCAGCGCCTCGGCGGCATCGGGGTGGTCGAGCACCTGCTGGAAGCCCGCGTTGACACGCTGCGCCTTGCGGACTTCCTTGACCGTGCCGCCGTAGTTGCGGGCGTAGGCGGCAGCCGTCTGCTGCGCGCCGAGGACAAAGGCCTTCACCGCGGCCAGGTCCGGCAGGCCGTCGTAGCCCTCGGTGTGACGGAAGATGGCGTCGAAGAGCGCCAGTGTCGGCCCGGAGGTGAAGAAGTCCTCCATGTAGGCGTCCCACGGACCGTCGAAGCTCGTGACGAACGCCAGCCGCGTGTCGTCGTCGAACAGCACGAACCGCGCCTCGTGGATACTCGAGATCACGATCCCGTAGTCCCCCGGCCGGTAGCCGGGCGTCTCCTGCAGGTCCCGGAGCGCCGCCCGCAACGCCGCGCCGTCCCCGGGCTTGACCCGGAAGAACAGACTGAACTCGCTCGTCGGTCCGACGGTGACGCCGGGCCCGGATGGTGCTCTCGCAGTCGTCGCCATTTCTTCCTCTCTCCAGGCGCCGATCAAAGGCCGGGCGCAGTTCGCCGAGATCGCGGGCGATGACGCACCGCTGCGCGGCACCGTCTCGCGGTCGGAAGGGCCGCGCATCATCCGTATGGGGTGAGAGCCGCTCAGTGGCCGCCGGGTCGGCGCTGCCGCCGAGGGAACGGCGACGCCCGCACTCGCCACAGCCGCAGCGCGGGCGATTCGGGATCACATGGGTGAATGAAGGCCTCGGGCCGCTTCGGCGCGCGCGCATAGGCATAGCGTTGGACGGCGACTGGCCAAGCCGATTGCAAAGGGGTGTGACGTGGCGTCGATCGATGTGCCGGCCGGTCGGCCGGGCGTGGTGCCCGCCGCCGCCGCGGTCCTGGCAAAACCGCGATACATCACTTGGCTGACGCTGGCCTTCATGCCAACGTCGTCGGTCGCGAGCCTGCGCAGTGCGCCGTGCCAGTTCGCGATGACGATCTTCTACTACCCGACGCTGCTCGGGTTCGTCGCGAGCAACTGCCCGGAGAAGGCTGAGCCGTTCCAGGATCGGCTCGACGAGTTCAAGACCCACAACACCATCGAGCCGTGATGGCCGGCGACGCGGCCGGAGTGACCGGCAACGGCGGCAGCGGCGGTCGAGCAGCGGCCGTCGCAAAGGACCGGCCGGCCGGCCGCGGGGTGCTCGCCGCCGCGTGCGTGTCGGCACTCGTCGTCAACGCGAACACCTCGGCGGTCACAATCCTCCTGCCCTCGATCAGCAAGGACGTGGGGGCGCCCGTCGCCCAACTGCAGTGGGCGGTGACCGGCTACTCGCTCGTCGGCGCCGCCGTGATCGTCACCTCCGGCGCGCTCGGTGACGTGCTGGGGCGCCGGAGGATCTTCCTCGGCGGCCTGGCGCTGTTCGTCGCCTCGTGCGTGCTGATCGCGCTGTCCGCCAGCGCGGCCGGTGTCGTCGGCGGCCGCATGATCCAGGGCGCGTCGGGAGCGACCATCCTCGCCTGCGGCATGAGCCTGCTGTCCGTCGCCGCGTCCGGGTCCGGGCAGATGAAGGCGATCACGCTGTGGGGCGCCGCGTCCGCGGCGGGCGCGGCGCTCGGCCCGTTGGTGGGCGGCGTGCTCGTCGAGAGCACCGGCTGGCAGGGCCTGTTCTGGATCGATGCCGCGATCGCGGCCGCGTGCGTCCCGCTCACGCTGACCACGGTCCAGGAGTCGCGCGATCCGAACGCGCCGCGCTCGATCGACTGGGCCGGGACGCTGCTCATCGCGCTCGTGCTCGCGCCGCTGGTGCTGGCCCTTAGCAAGGGCAACGACTGGGGCTGGGCCTCCGCGGCGACGCTCGGATGCTTCGCGATCACGGCGGCGGCGACCGGGCTGTTCGTGTGGGTCGAGCGGCGAGCGAGCGCCCCGCTCGTCAACCTCGCGCTCCTGCGCAACCGCGTGCTCGTCGGAGCGACCCTGGCGATCCTGATCGTCGCGGGCACGATCAACGCGCTCATGTACGTGCTCAGCCTGTACTTCCAAGATCCCGCCGCGTTCGGGATGAGCGCGCTGGAGGCGGGGTTGGCGACACTGCCGGCCGCCGCCGGCATGATCGCAATCACGCCGCTCATCACCCCGCTTGCCGGACGCATCGGCGGCGGCGCGGCGGTGGCACTCGGATTCGCCCTCGCGGCCGCCGGCTTCGGCGTTCTGGCGTTCGTCGAAGCGTCCTGGACGTATGCCGCGTTCGTGGCCCCGCTTGTGGCACTCGCGATCGGCCTCGGCGTGGCGAACGGGCCGGCGTCGTCCGGATCGACGGCGTCCGTGTCCCAGAACGAGGTCGGACAGGCCTCCGGCATCTCGAACATGGCGCGCTACATCGGCGCCGCGGTCGCGGTCGCGATCGTGGCGACGATCTTCAACGCGGTCACCAACAACCATCAGGCGGCCGGCAACTCGCCAGCGGACGCGCTCGCGGCCGGCCTCGCCGCCGCCTCGCTGACGATGGCGATCTGGGCCGCCGCAGGCATCGCGCTCGTGAGGCTGCTCGCGGGCCACCGCCTCCTCCACACGCGAGCGATCGATCGCGCCGCGGGCGCGGCGTCGACCTCGCACACCATTCCCGTCGAGCCCGTAACACCTCGCGAGCCGACGTTGCCCGCGGAGCCCGTCGCGGCCTCCTGAGCTCGATGCAGCGCAATCACGAAGGGAGCCTCCCCGCGGGAAGGCGGCTGCGTGGGTCGCCGACGCGTTCAGCGCCGTCGTGCCGGTGTTCGAGCTGACCGAGCGCGACGGCCGGTGGTACGGCCGCGGCTCCGCGGACTGCAAGGGCAAGTTGGCGGGCGGCGCCTCAACAACACCAGCCGCGAGATCCCGCATCGTGGCGTGAACGAGCACGCGTTGAACGGGTGCGGACGCCGCCGCCCGCGGACGATGGCGTCGGACGACCGCTCACGGCGGCGTGGCACCAGGGGGCGCCGCGGGCTCGCTCGTCGTCGTCTCCGCCGCCTGCCAGTCCGCGCGCTGTCCGCGATGGCGACCGGCGACGAACGCCGCGACAACTGCGGCGACGGCGCCGAGCCCGATCAAGGCCCACGTCCACCACGGCAAGCCGCCGGCGTCGGACCCCGCCGCCGCGGTGGTCGTGGGGGCCGCCGTTGTCGTCGGCGCCGCCTGGACCGTGACGGAGTTCGTCGTCGTCGGAGCCGACTGCGTGACCGTCTTCTCGATCGTCGTCGTCTTGGCCGGCGCGGTCACCGTCTTCGTCTGGGCCGGCGCGGTCACGGTTTGGTTGCGGGCCCCCGAGCCGGTGGACGGTGTCGTCGCCGCCGCTTCGGTGGCCTGCGTCTTCGCCGCCGCCCCCACGCTGGCCGCCTTCTCCGCGACGGTGCCCGACTCGCCGCCGGAACCGCACGCGCCAAGCGCCACCGAGGCGGTGACGCAGATCAGCGCAATCCCCCGACCGACCCCATGCGGCGAGCGCACGCGATCGTCGATCCGACCCTCGGGCGTGCGGTCGATCACGATGATCGATCTGTCCCCGGCGACGATGCGCCGTTTCGGGCGTCGGGCGGTTCGGACGCGTGCCGTCGCAGCTGGCCCGGGTCGTCGACGATGGTTGCGTCGAGCAGTGTCAGGCCGAGGTCGGACACGCGCTGGAGGTGGCCCTGAAGCTCTGCCTGGTCGCGGACCCGGCCGACGAGCACCGTGTTCCCCCGCTCGTGGGTGAGCGTCATGCCGGCAAATGCTTGACCCGCGCGATCGCTGAGCTCGCCCTCGACGGTGAGCCGCCATTCCCGAGCGTCCATGGCCCGAGCATCGCGCGGTGGGCGCGCCACCGATGGCCGAAGCCCCTCGATCACATGGGTGATTTCGCTTCACCGAGCAGGCCCAGCGCGTCGGCACGGGCGACGGCGTCCGCGCGGGAGTTGACGGCGAGCTTGCGGTAGATCGCCCGCGTATGCGTCCGGATGGTGTTCGGCGAGAGGAACAGCTCCCCGCCGATCTGGCGCGCCGACAGATCGGAGGCCAGCAGCCTGAGGACCGCGAGCTCTGCCGCGCTCGGCGCGTCGAGCATCGCGCCGCTGTCGGCACGGCCCGTGGCGCGCTGGAGCTCGCGTTCGACCTCGTCGGCCAGCGAGGGCACTCGTCCACTGTCGCCAAGTTCGTCGAGCGCCTCGCGCGCCGAGGCAAGCGTCGCCGCGGCCTCCGCGAGCCGACCGCGCCGGCAGCGCACCCGGGCGAGATTGACCAGCACCCACGCGTGGTGGATCGACGCCACCTCGTCGCGGAAGATGTGCGCGGCACCGGCAAGCTCGCGTTCGGCATCGCCCAGCTGCCCTTCGACGGCCAGCACGGCGCCCAGTGCAGCGGAGGCATTGGCGCCGAGCCAGGTACGGCTGCTTCCGACGCCGCCGACCAGCTCCTTCGCCTTCTCGGCGTGGACGCGCGCGGTCGCCGACCGCCCTCGGTCGGCCGCGACGAGCGCGAGCGTCGACCGCGCGAATGCGTGCCCGGGCGGCTGCCGCGGGGCGTCCGGAAGCTCGACCGCCTGCATCCCGTTCTCCCACGCCGCGTCGAGATCACCAGCGAGGTAGAGCGCACGTGCATAGCCGGCCAGAGCGGCGACGAGCACCGCCTCGGCGTCGGCTCGGGCGACGGCGACCGCACGACGACCGTCCACCACCGCCTGGCCGACGTCGCCGTCGACCGCGCTGGCTCGCACCATGTCCGCCACGGCCCGGACGTACGCAGTACACCGCTCGGGATATTCGGACTGCGCGCGATCGGCCAGATGCAGGAGCCGGCGGCGCTGGAAGGCGCGACCCAGCATCGTCGCGGCCGTTGCTCCGCCAACCGCGAGCTCGGGACGCGCGACGATGTCCTCGTCGGGGAGCGACGGCAGCCAGCGCAGCAGCGTCCGTCCGGCACCGGTCCTGATCAGGGGAAGGTGATATTCGACGAGAAGCTCGCCGACGAACTGGTGGTCACCGGCGGCGGCGGCATGTTCGACTGCCTCGACGGCGAGGCCTCGCGCCTTGAGCCACCGGGCCGCACGCCGATGGATCGCCGGGACCGCACCCGGCTGCTCCGAGGCAAGCCGGAAGCGCGCGAACTCCGCGAAGAGCGAGTGGACCTCGTACCAACCTCCGTGATCGGAGCGACCCACGAACAGGTTCGCGCGCTCGAGGTCGGCCAGGATCGACGCCGAGTCGGTGCGTCGCAGCACGTCGTCGCACAGCTTCGCCGTGAACCGGCCGAGGACGGCTGCTCGGAGCAGGAACCAGCGGGTGTCATCGGCGAGCGCGCAGATCACCTCGTTGCTCAGGTACTCCGCGATGAACCGGTGATCGCCGCCGAACTGGCGGACCGCCCCGTGGACGTCGTCCACGCCGTGAAGCCACAGCGCGGCGAGGAAGAGCGCGGCCGGCCAGCCCCGGGTGCGCTCGCGAAGCAGCTCGATCTCGTCCGCCTCGAGCTCGACGGTATTCCGCTTCCCGAAGAACTCGCGCGCTTCGGAGGCCGTGAACGCCAGCTCGCCCGCGCGCAGCTCCGCCAGATCACCGCCCGCTCGCAGATACGGGAGCCTGAGCGCGGGGTCTGTGCGCGTGATGACGATCAGACGCGCGTTCGCCGGNAGGCGCTTGATCAGGTACTCGANGGACGCCAGACACTCGGGGTCCGTCACCACCTGGAGGTCGTCAAGGACAAGCACCAGCTCGTCCCCGAAGACCGCGATCCCGTCCGCGAGCTCGTCGATCGNACCTTCGATGGGACCGCCCGCGACGCGCAGTCGTCGCAGCGCCCNGCGTCCGAGGCCCTGACGGACCCCGTCGACCGCGGTCGCGACGTACGTCCACAAGCGAACCGGATCGTTCTCGCCGGCATCCAGAACCACCCAGGCGAGTGC
>C688J18823_10001448_pt1 | contig 14613 bp, 3 predicted proteins | sample HopSoiMetagenom1_FD_18823 | JGI IMG/M metagenome (IMG submission 18823)
TCGCTCCCGTTTTCTTTGGCGATAATTTTCAGATCTCCTTCAGGGTCGGGCCCGAAGAACGGATCGATGTGATGGTATGAGTTGCCGTCGTACTTGTGCAGGGAGCGCGAATAGAACAGCGGATTGAAATAAATCGTGTTAATCCCGAGGTCGGTCAGATAACCCAATTTCTCGAGGACGCCCTGAAGGTCTCCTCCGTAACGACGGTCGAACACGCCATCTTTGTAAAAATTCGGACCCCGTTGCTTTTCCCATTCATCGCGCGAATACCAATCCGCTGTCCAGCTCGAGACGCGCCACGCCGGCTCAGGACTAACCGGTAGCTCCAGAGAATCTCGGGTCGGATCGTTGTGAGGATCGCCATTGGCGAACCGCTCCGGAAAAATCTGGTAAAACACCGCCTCAGCAGCCCAGGACGGCGGCGACGGAGACTCCGCTCGACAAGCCAAAACAAAGACGAAGCCGGCGAGGCCGCACAACAGGTACCGCATCAGTTCACACAGGGAGCGCGCCGGCGAGCGCACTACCACAGTAGCTGGCCGGAAGCTCGAGCCAGTGTGAGCGACACGCGATGTTCAGGCAACGCTTTTCAGCGGCGCACCTATGGCACTATAACAACCCGATAGTAGACGTTTTGGATAGCCGGCACCGACTGGCTCAACATCGTCCCGTTGGCTGTCATCACCGAACTGGCGGCTGTCCATGAAGGATTCGCCAGCGTCTGAGCGGATTGCACCTGATACTTTCTGCCTGGAACCGTCCCCCACGTCAGAATCAACGTGTTCGGATCAGGGCGGGACAAATCCATCATCTGTAATGCCGAACCGGCATCAAAGGGATTGGTTCCGGCCGCATCTTCCTGTGCATTCGTTTGGCCATCTCCATCGTCATCGGCGTCGGGCGATATCACCTTGAATACAACAGATCCGCTCGACGGACCTGTTGGTGTGCCGCTGTTCTGAGCATCGTTAGGGTTCACCGCCTGAACGAACACGGTCAGGGCATTCCCTGGCGGAACCTGGAAAGTGTTACTGGTTGAAGTGGTGAAGAAGAAGCCGGGTTGCTGATTGTCGACCTGATACGTCACTTTGTAGACCGGCTGAATCCCCTCTGAATCCGGACCGACTGCCGCCCATGAGTAAGTTACGCCACCATCGTTGATGGCGTAGCCGTAAACGTTCGGATGCGCGAGCATCGGCGCCCCCGGCGCACTGGTCGGCGCAGTGACATCATAGATTTTGAGATATTGCGCCTCGTACGGAGCGGTGCTCCAAGCCGCATTATCTGTGGGCACGCGGTTCATGGCCACGAAAATGCCGTTGTTCAGCAACTGGGTGCCGGTCTTGCGATTAAGAAACAGTGATCGTCGGTTAGGATCATAGGCGGCGATGTTTTTGACGTCGTAGGTTCGTCCCGGTTTAATCCCGTAATCATTCACGCCATTGCTATCAGTATCCTGATTGATGTGGAAGTTGCCCTGTGGGCTCACGTCTCGATTGGTATTGGCGAATGCCAGCACCACGTCGGTCGTGGCCGGCGATCCGTTCTTGGTTTCGTATTTGGCGACTGCGAAGATCGTCTGGTTGTTACCGTCTTCGTTGAGGAAAAAGCGGTTCTGACTACGCAGCGCCGGACTGGCTAAGCGCGCCTTCCCGATCGCCGAGTAAACCGGGTATAGCTGATCATTACCGACGTCGCCGTCGTTCCACGCCGGTTGAAGCGAATTGAAGTCTTTAAAGTTGGCGATGTTCTTGCCGAAGTTGGTTTCGTACGAGCTGTACCCGAAATTAGTGGAGATGCCGAGTTCCTGCCCCGGGAAAATCAGAGGTACGCCATCAACACTGCTACACACAGTGTAGCGGACGACGGCCTGCCACGGATCGGCGAATGCCTCTTCGTCGTGCGACATGTTGTTTAACAGCACCAGGGCGTTCCCATAGGAACTGCGACGGCCTTCGAAAATATTGCGGTAATCGCTCGCGTTGCTGGCGCTCTTCAACGGGAATACGATGTTCTCGTTCTCAATGTCAAAGTGACGGTTTGAACGATAGGTAACCGCTCCACCGTCGAGTGATTCAGCCATGAACACGAAGTTCCACTTTCGGGTGCGGGTCTTATTGATGATGTATTCCCACAACTGGGGCGGCAAACCCTGACCGAAATCTGCGCGGAGCCCACCGATCCCCTTGGTCGTTTGGGTGAAAAGATTAGAACCGGCCGGCACCCCCGTCTGGGTTAGCCAGTAGAGGGTGTAGTTTGAGAAGTAACGCCACACGTTTTGGGTGACTTGATCAAAGTGTCCGTTGCCACTCCCCGATGAGCTCTCACTACCAATCGAGTAATCGAACCAGTCCTGTTCGTTGTTGTAATTGCCATTGCCGCCGGGATTCACGTCAACCAGGGCGGCGTAACGACCGAAGAAGACGTCACGAACGTCCCCCCATTTTCCAAAATCGCCGCGGTCAGGCGCGATGGCTATGTTGCCGGAACCCGACGCCCGCATCGCGTAGTTCGAATCGCGTGAATAGAAGCGAGCTTCAACGTCCCGAAACAATGCCGTTGACGACGGATTACTTCCGAACAGCGCCGTTCCCTGAGAACTGATCTCCGCGTCGGGCGCGGTGTGGTTGAATGGTGCGTCCAGCATGATACCGACACCCGCATTATTTGCGGCGCTGACCAGTCCCTGAAATGCACCCAGCGCGGCGGCACGATTGCCCGCGTCGTTGATCCCGGCCGATGAGTTATAGCTGGTCGACATTAACGGATTAACTTCAAAGAAGTTCCGGACCGAGTAGGGGCTTCCCGGATCGTGTCCCTGCTGTGCTTCCTGAGTGATCGGGTGGATAGGCTGAAACCACAACCAGTTCGAACCAAGGCCTTGGAGGTAGGTAAGACCCCAATGATTGTTCGCCCCCTGATGCGGAGCGTTTGGAGCATCATACAAATCTTCCAGTGTGCCACGCTGGGCGAACGTCGGCCCGGTGGCGTCGAGATTAAAGACATTCACTTCGTAAAGGTTGATCTTCTTCACGTCGACCGGCGATACGACGATCGCGTGGTCACGCCTGCCGGCGCCGATGTTCGTGTAATAACGCCAGTTATTGTCGCCAGATACTTTCCAGCGCGCGGTTAGGCGATAGGCGCCCGTTTTGTCGGCATTAAGCGTGAGGGTATAAGACCCCGCGCCTGCCGAGTTCATTGTGTACACCTTATAGTAGTGCGAATCATCGCCGACGTTGATCAGATCGCCGTTATAAGGCTCAATCCCTTCCTCGGTAAGAATGCCGTTACCGTCGGTGTAGGTGGTCGTCGCCTTGTCGCGGCGATTCAGATTCGTGAACACTTCGGCAGCAGTGACATTGGCCTGGCCGGGCTGAAACGAGATAACAAAAGGAATCGAGGTGCCGAGCGTTTCGTCAACGAAGACATGCGTGGTGGTGTAGTTGGCATTAACGCCGTTAACCGTGAGTACCGGATCGCCAACGGTCCCATTGGCGAATGAGAATGTGTGTCCCTGGTAATTGCCCAGATCGCCGGCGTTATAGTCGCCGAACTTCTGTTCGTTGTTGCTCGCGTTCCAAAATCCAACCTTGTATTTGACCGTGGTGCCAAGCGGGGTTGCCAGGAGGTTTGGCACATTCGCGACCCACCACATGGCAGTGCCTGTTGTGTTCGCGCTCCCGCCGTTCTGATTGCTGTTCTCGGGATGATCGTAGCTGAAGTTCACCACCTGGGTCGCAGCACTTCCAGCGGCACCAGGTGTCCCTCCAATCGCCGGCTCGCTTCCATCCGTCGTATAATATAGGACGCCGTTAGTCGCCCAGCGGGTAGCGAGATTGTTCGAATCACCGATGTAACCAACCTTCGCCCAGAATGCGACGTCATTGCCCGAGTTCACCCGATTGTTCGCGTGAAAGATCCAGCCAGGGCGGTTGCGGATACCAAACGGCGAGCTGGCGGCGGTGTTTTGTGCCGGGCTGCCGCTAAATACGGTGCCCTCTATGGTTTGGCCGCCGTGATCGCCAAAACCCGCGGGCGCATAAAGGAAGGTGCTGTTGATTCCGGCCGACCCGTCCGTCGTTACATAAATATAGTACTGGATGGGATCGTTCGCAGGAATGCTGGCGGTGCTGAATTGCGCCTTCCAATATTGGTTTTGGTTGATGTCTTGGTGGAACCCGAGCGCAACAGTGTTCCAAACCGCTTGTGATTGGCCCTTCCAAAACAGCGTGCCACCGGTCTGGTTGGCACCGCCTCCCTTGTAGATGCCCTCATAGATCGTGATCGTGGTCGGGGCTGCTGGATTGTTGCTAATTTCGATCCACGGATCGCGCATGTGGATCCCGCCGAGGTCGCCGCTGTTATCCGGGATGTGCCAAATATTGGCGGCTGTGCCCCAACTCTGAACGGCCGAACCGACTAAAATCAAAATCGGCAACAGCCGCAATAATGTGAATCGAAACCTCATAGTAAGTGACCCTAAGGAACCAGACTAACGTCGAGCTTGTAGTATCTTGTGTTTGTCGGCGGCGACCCCGTGCCGCTGCCGTTATCAACATAATTACCGGTTGTTCCAGTTCCGGTGATTGGGCCGCCAATCGCGGTCCAACCTCCCCCCAGCGTGGTAGAATAATAAAGCTGATAGAGGCGATTGTGAATGGTCGGGAACGTCAATGTTACGGTGGTTGACGATGTTCGGGCGATCGTCAGTTGATTGGTCGTTGAATCTGCCACATTCGGATTCGTCCCCAGCACGTATTCCTGCGCATTGGTTCTCCCGTCGCCATCCGGATCATCGCCCGGGCGCGACAGATCGCCTGCCTGGCCGGCGGCGTGCCCGAAGTATTGCTGTGTCCACCAATCCGGGATTCCATCGCTGTCACTGTCGTAGGTAAGAGCTGCGCCGGTCTCAAATCCGAGCGCGAAGTTCATGCTGCCGTTCCCTTGCAGCTCGATTTGTTGCGTCTGCGCCTGATTCCGCATCGCGACCGTATCCAGAACCAGCGCGTCGGAATCGTTAGCGCCGGCGTTGAACGCTGCGCCCGAAAATCCGGAGCCTCCGAATCGCACATACCCGCGGACCGTTCGTCCGCTGTTATTGTTGAACAGGTTCACTTCTTGCGGGCTGCTGATCAGACTACCCAGATGAGTCTGCCCGTTCATTAGCAAGTCTAACAGATCAGGTGACAGTCCGAGCCGGACAAACAATTGCACAAAACCGGTTGTCGTGTAACTCGCCTGGAGAGAACTTTTGTTAGGCGCCAGCGTGATTGTTTTCGAAATCTTGCCGTCAGAGCTGGTCAACTTCCAGCCAATGCCGGAGGGCGCCGACACAACCGGGTAGAGATCGTTCACATAACCGAATGTGCCGTTGCCGGACGCGTCGGTCTTGGCGAACCAGTCCTTGAAGGCGGACGTGCGGTAGGCGTTAACCACGCCGCTGCTGAAGTTCCCGCCACCTTCTTCCTCCGTTTCCGAGCCAGCGTAACTGACCGAGTTTCCCACCACCTGCGAGACGTAACCGGTATCCAAATCACGGAGCCACTCGTGGGTCATACGGCCGCCGATCCGCTCGAACAATGCGAACACCCGATCGTTGTAGATGAGGTATTCGCTTTCGCCATCGAGATCGATATCACTTTGCTCCGCCACAGCGCTGCCAGTGTAAGTGCCGGTCGTGGCGGCCTGGGACCACGTGTTTACGCGAGCGTAGATTGCTGCCTTGCGTGTCTGGGCCTGAGCGTTCTTTGCAAATCCGGCGAGCGTTTGATTGGAAGCATCGGGGTTGATGTAGGCGCCTGTGCTGAATTTGCTCAGATCATTGTTGGCTTGGTTGTGAAAAGCCGTTTCAAATTCAGAGGCGTGCAACGTCGCCCGGGCGAGGGCGAACAGGCCATTTGTCGCAGCGGTCGGAACGATTCCGACAACTGAGTTCCAGCTCGAATTGACGATGCCGCTCGTGCCGAGCAGGCCATACTGATGCGCGGCATCATTCGGCAGGCCAACCCCGGTGCGGATGCTGAATACCTTGCTCTTGAGACTCTCCTCCAACGCCGAACCGTTGTACCAATTGTCGTAATTCTCCTCGTTGGCGTGATCGATGAAATCCTTAGACACGTTAGGTAATGAAAGGCTTGTGCCGCGATTCACTGTTCCCCATTGGGTCGCGGTGGCACCATTTAAGTTGAACGCGACCCCGCCCCCGGCGACCTGGTCCGGAGTAACGATCTGCACCCACGGATGGCTCGCCAGCCACCGGATGTTGCGATCGTAATTATCGGCGTTTGTCTTGCTGCCGAAATCCTCCCATTGGTTTACGAACGTAACGACCTGGTCCTGCTGAGCATCGCGCGCCTTTCGGCTGAGCAATTGCCGCAGCAACGTCGGCAAACCATTGTCATCATTGGCGAACAGCTGCGTGTTGACGCCGTCATTCACCACGAATGCCTTGGTATTGTTAATCTGGTTAATGCGGTAACCGTCTGTTCCCAGTGCCGAGTTCCGCCCGAACCACTTAAACACGTGCCGCATCTGATCGACGAATGTGTAATTGAATCCGGCATCGGTCGCCTTCTGTAACACGCCGGAATCCGATACTCGTTCCGGTGTCCAGAAAACCAAGGTCGAAGGCGGGTGACCGTAGATGTTCGACAAGAAGGAGTTCGCCAGCGCGACGTTGTCGATGTTGTACGGACTGGTGAAGTAATCGAGAATGTGATCCGAGAAAGTGGACCCGAGGAGGTCAATCGTGCCCGCACCAATCAGGTTGCCAATCCGCGCATTGAACGCCGGGCCGTCTTTGAAGCTGTTAGGCGATCCGCTGCCGACCTTGGCCCATTGGATCGCAGAAGCGAGAGTGGGCGTGACGTGCAATGTGAACGGCACTCCATAAGCCTCGTGCGCGTCGAGCGGACGGTAATAACCGGCACCGGCGGCGTTGTTAATCAGACTTTGGGTGACGTTGCCCGGCTGTAGCGCTTGATTGCCGTGAATAACGCTCATCACTTTGACCCGTTTACCACGGTCGTTATCGACGTTGATCCCCACGTATTCGCGTAACACGCTGTTGGCGCCGGAGATGTTCGCTTGATCCTGCCAGTAATCCGACGCCAGACCGTTTGTCCGAATCGTATCCCGAACGTCGGAACGCCCGCCAATATCACCCGCGCCGACTGGAGTGTTCTGCGTGCCGTCCTTCGTTGTGAACACCTGGTAGAGGAGCTTGGTGGCGTCGCCATCCCAGCCGGCGTCTAACAAGGCTTGCCGGCTGATTGAAAACTCCACCGCATCAAGATCGGAATTGTAATACGCCTTCTTGAAACCGTTGGCGCTGGTCTGATCCCGAAACGTGACGCCGAACTGCGTAAGGCTTTGCCCAATCGCAGTGGAGTGAGAGGCACCGGGGGCCGGGTTCCACAGATACACCCGCCCGTTGTCGGTCTGGTATGAGGCAACGACTACCTGCCATTTCATCGATGTTCCCGTATCCACATTGTCCGGAAGATTGTATTCACCAACGCCCGCGTTTCCGAAATTGATGACGACGTAAATGTCGAGATTCCCCTGCTCCGCGTAGGCGGTTAGGTCCTGCATATCAACGCGGAAATAGAAATTGCCGTCACCACCCTGGGCCACCGCTCCCCCGTCGCGGGCGTAAAAGGCAACCATGTCGCGCGAGGAATCAAACCCGTCGTAGGCATGGTAGACGTCACCCTGATTGAAGTTGCCTCCGTCACCGTCGTACGGGTCGAGCGCGATAAGGTCGTTAGCCGTCCAATCGGTAAACTCGTGTCGGTTTACTACTCCACCGACGGTGGTCGACGCGCCGATCCCGATCGTGACGGAACCCGGCGGCGGAGGAGGCGCGTCCACTGACACCCGCGGGTCGGTATTATTGATGAAGTGCTGCTGATTGGTGATGCCGTCGCCGCTCAGACTGCCATTGGGTCCATTGTTGGTATTAGTAATGACCTGACCGGTGTGCAGGTTGTAATGACCAACAGAGCCATCGTCCCATGGGTCGAGTCCGTATTGCAGTTTCCAGCCGTCAGGTAAGCCATCGCCAGTGGTGCTTTTCCGGCGCGGATCGGTCTCCAGCCAAATCACATCGAGTTTGTCGCCGCGGATATTTCCGGACGGACGAAACGCAGCGTTTAATTTCGCCTTATCCAGCGCCGGTGACGTGTAGGTCAGACCGTTCGTCGGCTCGATAAACGTGTAACAGAAATCCGAATACTTGAATGTGACCGACTGCGAACCGGCCGCCGACCCAGCAACAGTGACAATTTTCCTGAAGTCATCGAGCGTCGCTACCACTACGAAGTTACCCTGATTGTCCGTTTGGTTTCGATCGATGATCGCGAGATCGACGATTCCATTATGATTGCTGTCCTCGTTACCGTCAGTGATTCCATCACCGTCGGTGTCGGTGTTATTCGGATCGGTCTCGAGCCAGATTGCATTCGGCGCGTGCGCCAGCACCCTCTGCGAGTCGATTTTCGAGCTGTTGTACACTGTGGGCGGATGAGCGATGGCATGGAGGATCCCGTTGACATCCGGAACTCCGATATCAACCCGTCCGTTGTGGATCGTCTTGTAAGTGGTGGACGCGCCGTTCACCGTGACACTGCTGGTGGAATCCTCCGCGCCGTCCATCAAAGCGTCACCATCGGTATCTGGTTTATTCGGATCGGTGACCGTGCCGGCAATCAGATCGGTTCGCGAATTATTGAGATTGTAGGGCCACGGATCGTAAAAACTATAGTCCTGCCCTGACGGCGCGCTGCCATTGTCGGTTGTGTTGTAGATCGGCGGATCGAGATCCGGTTGGAAGTTAGGAGCGCCATCGCCATTCGTATCCGTGGTGATGTTCGTGTCACCCACGGCCGCGCCCCAGCCCAACTCCAGCCCATCGGACAAACCGTCCGCGTCGGTGTCGGGATTTAACGGATCGGTCTTGCCGGAGATGGCCCAGATATGAACCTGGTCGTTAGTCCAGGTTTCAGAGTTGGTCGTCGGTAGCGCAATCGCAGTGGTCTCAATCGGCGCCGAGGTCGGTCCGTAAAGGCCGAGTCCGTCATCGTCAATGTCACCGCTCTTGGGGCCGTCATAAACGCCGTTCCCATTTGAGTCCGTGAACGGTTCCCCTGCATCATGGATCCCGTTGTTGTTGCTATCGGTAAACGGCTCGCCGTTGACCACGATTTGGCGGAATGCGACCTGGGCGTTGCGCGTTGACACCGAGTTGCCAGTCGGAGCGGTAACCGTCGAAGCGAGCTGATACGTGCCCTCGGCCGCATTGTTCCAGGTAAAGTTCCAGAATTTGCTGGAGCCGGTCGTGGTGGGATTCGGCGTCGCTTGCGTGCTCGGATTGAAAGTGATGTTGCCCGATCCCAGCGCGAAAGCGACGGCGACATTAGTAGCGTTTAGATCGGTCTCAACCTGCACTGCCACTGCGCGCTGAGCCGCCGTGGGCGTAGCGACGTCAGGAAGGTTGATGACGTAAGGTTTCCCATCCGAATCCACCTCTGGCGGCGTCACGATCACATTCCGAATGACCGGAATCGGGCGTGCTTTCACCAACCGGAAGGTCTCCAGCGTCGGATTGCCCGGGTTCGTGTAGGTCACATCAATGGTGTGCAGGAAGTCCGGGATGTCGTTGTATAGGTTCGGAAGCTTGAATGCCAACTCGTGATACTCGTTAGTCACGTCGTAGTTGATCATGTAGCTGGTGCGGCTCTGCGGCACCCCGTTGGCAGCCGATCCCGATTCGCTGCTCGCCAGCTTGATCAAAAACCGGTCGGTGAGTGATTGCAGCGTGGTGCCGTTAGCCAGCGATTTGCTGAACCACACTTTCATCACGTAATTCGAATCCACCAGATCCCCGTCGTTCGATGGAAATGCGACGAACATACGGGTGTTAGGCCCGGCGGCCACCACGTTGCGAGTCAGGGTGGTGTAGTGACCGACTCCATCGGCACCGTTGAAATCCTTGTAGTCGGCCGAGGAAAGTTCGCGCAGCCGAACCTGAATCTGGGCATTGCCGCTGGCGGGAATATTCGCGTAATCAAATCGCCATTCCCGCGGATACGGGCTCGACACCGCCGGGTTGGCCGTGAGCTCGGTCGCCTTGACCCACGTCCCGGCAATGTTGTTATTCCAAACGCCATCGTGATTCAAATCCTGGAATGGTTCGCCGGCATCCCAGGTCCCATTACTGTTTACATCGGTGAACGGCTCGAAGCCGATACCGTTGCCGCCCTGGGTGTGGGTTTTGATGTCGTCGTTAGTGGCATCACTGTCGTCGATGTGGTACCAAACTTCGGTTACGCTGGCGTCCGTCCGAACCACGACTCCATAACGCGACCCACCAATCGTGTCGCCCTCCGCCGGGAACTTGATCTCACCTTGCGGCGCCTGAGCGTCATAATAAAACGGCTGAGTGAAGGTATTGTAGATCGACGCGCGCAGCCCGTTGCCGACGCCCGAACTGTCCCGTTTTAGGAAAGCGCGAGCACGGAGAACGTGAAAACCCTCGGACAGCCCGTTCTGAGTCGCGCCATAATCATTGTGCGGGTAGACCAGCGCGGTGGTGGCGTTGAAGTGCGGAATCTTAAACGTGGTCAGCATCTTTTTCTTTTGCGCGACCGCGGCGGCGTTCCCCGGGAACGTGCTGCTGACCGGAACGGGATTCTGAGCAGTGCCGGTATTCGATTTGTAGATACCAATCTTGTACTTAATCGCCGATCCCGGTTTGGCGAGGGTCCCGCGCCACCAGTTGTTCCCGTCGGAACTGTTGTGCGAATACATCAGCTCGAAAGCTAGCGTGGTGCCGATGCCGACTCCTCCTGCGCCGTCCGGATTCGATCCGTCTGACGTGTAATACACGAACATCCGAAAACCGCTCCCGACCGAGTTCGTTTTCGCCCAGAAGTCTAACGTGTTGCCGTTATCGCGGAATTGATTCGACGGAAGCCCGCTGATGGAACCGGACACCGGCCCTTCGACTTGGAGCGCCGGATCGTGAAATGCGAATGAAGCAACGGTGCCGCTCTGGTTGTCGAACGCCGCGTTACCATTGAGATTCGAAGTAACAACGGTCGGCGGACTGGTTGTGGTGTTGTAGGTGTCGGCTCCGGCCGATCCAATGGTGTCGTTCGCGCTGATCTTCGCCGCAAATTTTTCCGGATACTCACGCTCCACAAACATCGGCTGCTCGTAGCCGAGGAACACGTCAGTAGATAATGCCGGCGGATGATCGCGCTTGTCTCCGGTGGTCGGCCCTAACGGAATCTGCGAATTGATATCCACGCCGCCGTCGAGTTCGAGCAGGATGTCNTCAGCCGANCCGTCGGCCTTGGCGATAAAACTCAGATCGGACCCACTGGTNACCCGCGGGATCGTGTAGGGATATGAATAANTGCCGGCAACCGCGCCGGCTACTCCGATAGGGATTGAAATTCGGATCTCCGTCGGGACCGTCCTTTCGCGTGTAGGTAAGACTGCTAACGGCCTGTCCGCCCTGAAGGATCGTAATTGGTTTGCCGCCACCCTGCGACCAAAGATCCGACTGCTCCGGATTGCGCCACGAGAAGACGTAGTATCCACCCTTCGGCACAATCGTGTTCGGGTCGAGAAACCCAAGGCCGCCACCACCGTCTCCAACGGTCATGTAGAAACCGTTCATGCTATCGCCGCTCGGCAGCGTGCCGCTGGCGTACTGCCACAAATAAGCACCTGGCGGGAATGCGGTTCGGAGGCCGCCGCGATTGCTTCCGAAGTTATTGTTAATCCCGATACCGTTAGCGTAATTGTCGTTAACCAAAACGAGCATCGTCACGCCGTCGGTATCCGACATCGTCGCGTTCTCGCGTTTGTCGATGCGCTCATACGCTACCAAATCGCCGTCGCTCCAACGGCCAAGCTGGTTTCCCCGCGCAAATTGGTTGTGGATGTAGAGCAAATTCGGCAGCAGCCCATCGTTAAACTGGCCGAGGAAATTGGTGTTGGCGTGCCGTGGAAATGCGCCGCCGCTCTGACTCAGGGTCTGAGATTGATGGTTGCCGTCGGTATAAACTGAGCCAAGTCCCGCGCGGGTGAGGTAAAGCGCAAACTGCAGTTCGCGGCGAGACGCGTAATCGTTGTCATGGCTTTGCGCATACATTACGCCAAGAGTGTCGCTAAAGCCGTAGCTTCCTGGTTGATCCAGACCCTGAAGACCGGTAGACGGATTCCCCAGGATGCCATTCATGTTGCTCTGCAGCGGATTATTCACCAGCCGCATTCCGGCATTGAAATAGTCCCCGTAGGCCGGCGGTTCGCCAAGATGCTCGCCGAACATCATCGCGTCGTCGCGCGGCGCCTCGGTATTGAAAACTGTGTCCCGGTGGTTCGCGTCGGAGAAACCGCGCGTAATGTTAAACTGCCGCTGCGCCTGGCCGAGATACCCGTAATCGCTGGTGTCCTTGTCAGCACCAAACGTCGCGCCGAAGAAGTCGTAGCGAACGTGCTTCACCGCATCCAACCGAAGACCATCTGCTTTGGTGCGATCGATCAGCCATCTTGCGCTGCGATTCAGAAAATCCTGCACGTACTCCGAGTAGGCGTCAGGATGCGTGGCAACGTAATTAACGGCCCAGTCGTGGGCGCTGGCGAAGCCGGCCGGCAGAGGATTCGGCGCCAGGTTTAACAAGCCACCGAAGCCCACGTAGTTTCCGTTAGCGTCAAAATAGTAATATTCCGGATTGTTAGGGTGACGTACAAATTTAATTTTGGGAAAGGTGGAACCTTCAGTAAGCCCAAAGTTCTGGTTGGTGGTTCCAGGCTCCTGGGCGAGATCGACGAGATCGGAGAAATTCCGGTTCTGGATCTGCCACGAATCATTCCAGTTCGCGATGTTGTCCCACTTCCGGTAGAAACCTTCCTGCGTCAGCCGAAGATGGAAATCCTCCGGGACCAACCCGGGATAAGTGTCGATCGGCGTGGAGGCGTTAAATCCCGGTACATCGAACGCGTTGTGATTCATCACGTTGTCGAAGTAGACGCGAATGCCGAATCGATGAGCGACTTCGACCATGCGGAGGAGATCCGCTTCGGTGCCATAACGAGTGCGAACCGAGCCCCGCTGATCTTTACTGCCGAGATCGAAACGATCCCACAGATCATAACCGACTGACAAACCGCCACTGCCTTTGGTTGGCGGCGGCAGCCATAACGAATCGTAGCCCGCTTCCGCCAGTTCGGGCATTTTTAAAGCGATCTCGTTCCAGTCGGTATTGAAATACTGGAGCATCGCTTCCCCGACAGCAGGAGAAGGTTGGAAAAGGGCAAACCCCAGCGCCAGCAGAGCAACCGCGGCGCGCGCTAGACTGTGTTTTCTCGGCGGGGTGTAAATAGGACGAGCCCTGTGATTTACCGGCAGATTAAATCATCAAAATTCTAGCGCATTAGAGGGTGAAAAGCGCGCACAATGTTCGGCTGTTTACCCTTGTTTGCGCCCCGGCGGTGGAACTGAAACAACGCCTCAAAACCTCCTGGGTTTTAAGGAATTGGGGGGATTCACCGATTGGGCGCGCAGACCATACCAAAGCGGTATGGAAATGCTCGAACTTTTTTCGGAATTTGCGCGTTTTTTGAGCCCTGAATGGCGATGATGACGGCACGCAGGCCAACCAGCGGGGACTGGTCAGATTTGGCGGTCCAGATGGGGCGTTTTCATTGATTAATGCGACGGTCAGAGACCGCCGCTACAAGCCCGCAACAAAAAGCCCTTCGTTTTCACGAGGGGCTCGAAAACTCGGCTGGCCGGTTAGATCTTCCGCCGCCGAACCCGGACGGTTACAATCCCGCCGACCGCCATCGCTGCCGCCAGCCAGGTCGATGGCTCCGGAACCGCGACTTCGATGCTGTTGTAAAACGCGTTGCCAGCCGGATCGCCGCTCGCGCTAAAATTGAAAAGCCGAACGTTATCGATTTGGCCCGCCGCGGCGAGCGTACCGGTAAATGTTTGGTCGACTGTTCCGACTCCAAGGAAATCAATAGTGAAAGAGTAGGTGGTCGGGCTGGTCAGCTTGAAGATGGTCCGCATTCCGTCGTCGGTGAACCCCTGCGTGGTGAATTGCTGAGTGGAACCGGCCACGGTGTAACTGGCATTACCACCGGTGAAGAAAAATTCGAAAAGGTTGGTGGCGCCGGAACGCAGTCCGAAGCCGACAGAGTTACCGTTGGTCACGAAGCCGTTGTCAAAATCGAGCTTGAACGTCCAACCTGTTTGCAGCGCCTGACTGAACGGCCTGATTGCTTCGGCGGAGCCGTTAGTCGTGCCATCGCCGCGGAGGGCCCATGAAGCGCCGGTAGCGGTTAGGGGAGCCTGAGAAGCGGTGTCAATATCCACTCCGGGAGCGAATCCTTCGCTGTTGCTGCCATCGCCGTTCACATCGGAATTGCCGACGTAGGTATCAACGACGCCGGTCCACGCGCCGAACCCGAATCCGCCGTTGTCTCCGCTGGCCCAGGCGTTGAATGGCGGCTGATAGGCGGGATCGGAAGCGCTGTCGGAAGCGATCACTTGCGCGCCGGCAATACTTGTTAGGCCGGATAAAACAAGAAGGG
>C688J18823_10001449_pt1 | contig 14608 bp, 10 predicted proteins | sample HopSoiMetagenom1_FD_18823 | JGI IMG/M metagenome (IMG submission 18823)
GGTCGTTGGACTGCAGACGAATCTGCAGGGCGGAGCGATCGCTCACTGTGCCATTCAGGTCCAGGGAAGTCTGCGGCAGGCGGACGTAGCTGTTCGAAAGAGCAACCAGTTTCGTGGCATTCGCGTACCGAGCGTGGATCACGCCGTCGAGCGGAACCGGCGCAGCGTTGCCGTTCGCCGGAGCAATGGCAGCCTTCAGGGTTGCGTCGGTCTTTGCAATCAGGTTGTCAAAAGTTCGTCCCCAGGTAGCGTCGGCATCGGCATTGACCCTGCCGGTCAGCGCCACCTGCTTTAAGGCGGGGGAATTCATCATCGACTTTAGGTCGGCGACATTGAGTCCGCGAAGAGCAGCCACAAGGTGCGACTGGGACTTGCCGACAAGGTCGTGCACCTTCAAATTGCCCGTCAGTTCGCCGCCCAATACACCTGCGCGCATGTTTTTAACTTCGAGATTTCCGTCCTTCACGGTGTAACGCGCGCTGAGATCGCGGATGTTCGTGCGCATCGTGGGAGTGACCACTTGCAGGTCTCGGCTGCTGAGGCCTCCGTCAACCACGATGAGGGCCAGCAACGGAGTATCCGGCTTGGCCTGATACTCCACAGAGCCGTCTGCGCGCAGTATGCCAAGCGGCAGGGAAGCGTTCTTCAGAGTTCTGCGAATCTGTCCGGCATCGAGCACTGCCTGGTAGGTTGCGTTAAGGCGCGGATGCACGAAATCAGAAAGCGTGGCGTTCAGAATGAACTGCGAGTTGCCGCTGTGCAGGGTGGCATTGCTCAGCTTGAACTCCTGAGGAGTGACGTCGAACTGCGCGGCAAGGTCATGAGGAATGGGGTTGAAGTTCTCGAGGTTCAGGTGCCCATTCTTGTAACTCAGAGTCCCTGAATACTTTTTCTGCGACGCATCGAATGCCGACTGAAAGTTCAGGTCGTGCAGATCGGCATTCATCACACTTTTTTTGTTGTTGTAGTAGACCTCACCGTTGTCGAGCAGCGCATGACGCACTCCGAGATCGAAAATGCTGGTATTGCTCTTCTGATTGCTGCTCTTGGTTTGAGGCAGATTGTCAGTGCCGTGCGCATCCACAAAAACGCGGACAACGGGATGATTCACGGTTACGTCATCCAGATACCACGTCTTGCTCATTAGCGAGACAACACGGATGCCGGCGTGAAGATGATCGACAGTCAACAGTGGAGGAGTCGGATACGGCTGGGCTCCGGCGATGACGACGTTATAGAGGTCGAGGCTGGGAGAAATGCCGTGGAAGGTCAGCGAATAATCACGCGCCTGAACTTGGGATCCCAGAGCGGCAGAGATCTTTTCCTGGGCGCTCCGCAGAACATACTGATGGAAGCTTCGGTTGTGCAGCAGGACGTAGACCGTCAGCACCAGCGCGATGATGAGGAATAACAAAATGCCGCCCGTCCAGGCGGCGACTTTCTTCCAACGCGAGCGCGGCGCTGGCCACTGCTCTGGACGACGCGGCTCTTGAGGCCGCTCGTCATAATAAGGAGGTAAATTCGGTGCTGCGCTCAAAGTCTTTGACTCCGGTCAGAATGCCTGTCCAATGGTGATGAAGTACTGGAATGATTTGACTCCGGGTGGAGCATTCAAGTTGTAACCAAAGTCCACGCGAATNGGNCCNACNGGCGTGGCGTACCGGAATCCNAGCCCCACTGTGTTGGTGTACTGGCCATGGAAACCTATAGTGCGAAACACATTGCCGCCGTCGTAGAAGGGCACGATCCCGAGGCCTTGCTTCAGCGGCACAGGAATGCGGAACTCAGAGTTGACCAGGAAAAGTTGGTTTCCACCAACGGGGACGGTGATTTTTGAGCACGTGCTGGCATCATTCGGATCTCCGCAGGCTGGGATCGTCCGTTGTGGTCCGGCTCCATTCAAGGGAAATCCACGCAGCGTGTTGGCGCCTCCAGTAAAGAATGACTGGCTTAGGGGCACGTGTCCGGTGAAAGGTTCCGCAAATCCCACTCGTACGCTGTTCGCCCAGACAATCTTTTGCTTCGTCAGTGACTTGTAATACGCGCTCTGCGCCAGGAACTTTCCGAAGTTGAAATTCGATCCCAAGGCTGAAGGGTTAAAGTCGGCTTCGAAGGTCTCGTAAATGCCTTTATGGGCATCAAGCTGAAAGTCCCGCGTGTCGCGGACGTATGTAGCCGACACGGTTGACAAGCGGACGTGGCGGTCAGATTGCGGTACCAGATCGGGAATCAGGAGATGGGTTAAACCCGTCTGCGAGTAGTTATAGCGTAGAAACAGATTCGCGGTCTTGTCCTGGTTGAGCGCGCGTTGCAATTGCCAGCCAGCCTGGCCCACGAGGGAGGCGTAGATCGGGTTCTGTTCGTCATGCTCTCCGCCGATATTGAAGCTCGACGCCCAGTTGGTTTGGCGGAAGTAGGGATTGGTGTAGACGATTTCGCCGCGTTGATCGAGTCGCGATCCGAGAGCGTTAAAACTGATGGTTTCCGCGCGGCCCCATAGGTCCTTGCGTGTGTACTGGATCAATGCGCGCGGGCCGTAGAAGGTTTTTTGGTTGGTCTTGAAGTTCTTCTTGAGTCCCACAACGGGCAGTCCTGGAACTGCGACGGTTCCGCTGGGAATGCTTCCGCCACGATTGATTACATCGAATCCAAAACCATAGGTGAGGTCGTTTTTCTTTGCCTCGTGCACCTTCACGAGCACATCCTCTTGCGACTGAGTAGTGATGCGGCGACGAGGATCGATTTCCGCCCAATCGAAGACTCCGAGGTTGTAGAGCTGGCTTTCGTTGGCCAGCATCTGGTCTTCGCGCAGAGGAGCGTTGAGCGCAATGGGCGCAACCCGGCTGATGAGTGACTGCTGGGTTTCGCCTCGTCCCAGCGTGACTACCTTGGCCGTGCGGACTTGTGGTCCCTCCTGAATGATGTAACTCACTTCCAGACGATGCTTGTCTTTATCGAGGGGCTTGACTGTTTGTCGGAAGCTGGCATTCAGGTATCCAAGCTTCAGGTACGACGACATCAATGCATTGCGGTCGTCCTGCACGAATTTTTGTGAGTAGGGCTTGCCGGTGGCGAGATTGAGTCCTTTGGGTGCGAGTTGCGATATGGGCTGCGTCTCGTTGCCCTCGATGTGCATGGCTTCCACGATGTCGCGCTCGCCTTCCACCACTCGGAACGTGACCAGCACATTGCCGCCCTGGTTGTGGACCTCGGGGGTAACTTTGACGTCGCTGAAGCCGTCGGCCTGGTACACGCGCTGAAGATTCTTCACACTTGTACGAACCAGGTTCTCGCTGAATTTGCCATGCGAAAGGATGTGGGCTTTCTTCACGGCGACATGCGGCAATAGCTCATCTTCTTTCAATGTCTGGTTGCCCGCGATGTCCACGTCCTTCACCTTGTGACGTGGACCTTTGGCGATTTGGTAAACGATGGTTTCGCCGTCAGGCTGTTTTTGGGTTGTGACGTCGACCTTCGCATCGAAGTAGCCCTTGGATTGGAAATGCGAGACCAGGTTCTTGCGCCCTTCCTGAATGATCTCCTGGTCGATCCCGACCTCCTGATAAACCGGTAGCAGCTTCTTCTTCGTCCAGCTCCAGACGTGGGCTCCCTCCACTTTCACATGAATAAATGGTCCGCTCTGCACGTTGAAGGTAATGTCCGCATGGTTGTTGCTGGCGTTGTAATTGGCGGAGATCAACTTCACCTTGGCGTCGAGGTGATCCTCTTTCATGAGCGCATTCTGCAAATATGTTGTTGCCTTCTGCAGGGTTTTGAGCGAGTACGTCTTGCCCTTCCGGATGGCGGCATTGTGCAGACGAGCCATAAAGGAATGCGCCACTTTCTGCAAGTGAGCCGTGTCCTCAGGATTGGCGCCTTTCAGTGTGACGGTACCGAATTTCGCCTTGCGTCCAAGCGTGATGTTGAAAGAGACATTTGCAAGCCCGTGAACTCTGTCGGTCTCAAGATGCGGTCTCACTTCGGATTGAAAGTAACCTTCGCGCTGCAGAAAACGTTCCATCGCCTGCACTGCATTGGCGACGTCGACCGGTGTGTATGGTCCTCGGGGAGGATATTGGGCAACCTGGAGCAGGCGCGAATAGGCGAATCGGCCCTCCGCGCCGGGAAAGGAGTACACGCCAAAGTAGACGGCAGGCTCGAGCACAAAGAGCACTCGCACTCCAGCGGGATCGGGCCGGAGTTGAATCTGCACGTCTTGAAAACGTTGGGTACTCTTGAGTTCCGCGACGGTCTCGTCAACCTTGGCTTGAGAGAACGGTTCCTTTTCCTTTTGCACAAGCAGAGGGAGCAACCTGCTCACGTCAACGTCGGGCTGACCAGCGAGTTCAACTGACGACACATTCTGGCCTTCGTAAGAAGGAAGAATCTCTTTTGTCTGAGGGGATGTCTTAGGCGCTTGCTCGGGAGTCGCGGTAGGCCCAGTTTGCGCCGAGAGCAGTGAGGCACAGAGAAGCAGAGCCGAATATCGATAGCGCGAACCTGAGGAGCCGAGAGTAAACACAATTCGTCAGATGAGGAGAGAGGCTCAGCGTTTGTCTCAGCGGAAGAGCAGGGATTCAGCTGCTCGCGTTTCCGACCAACGTGGCTCCGAGCGCCGCGCCCTGCGAATGCGGGAAAGCTGGCGTGAAACGGCAAGCTGGATATCAAAGGCGAGGAGCGACCCGGGCGGCCGGACCACGGGTGCATAGCAGAGTTCTATCCAGCAGCTTTCTTTTGCTCCGGCGCTTTGTTCTCGTTCGGCGAGTGCCATCCTGGCAGTTTGTCACTGCCGGTGATGAGGCGCGCGCCGGACTGCCAGCTCAGGTACTGCCAGCCCCAGTTCAACAGCACGAAGAAACGATTGCGGTAGCCAATCAGATATATGAGGTGGATGAACAGCCATGCGGCCCATGCAATAAAGCCAGAAAGGTGGATGTTTCCGATTTGGGCGATGCCTTTGGTCCGACCGATCGTCGCCATACTGCCTTTATCCCAGTAGCTGAATGGGCGACTTGGGTGGTTCCGTACGCGCCTGCCGATCTCCTTCGCGACGTATTGGCCCATCTGGATCGCGACTGGAGCGACGCCCGGGACTGGAGCTCCCTTCTGCTCGAAATGGGCGAGGTCACCGATTACGAAGATCTCAGGATGACCTTCGACGTTGAGGTGGTCGTTAACGATCACACGACCGCTGCGGTCAGTCTTGCAACCTAGAGCTTTTCCCAGAGCCGACGCCTTGACTCCGGCAGCCCAAAGAGTGACAGCGGATTCGATCTTCTCTTCACCTACGTAGACCAGACCAGGCTCAATGTTGGTAACCAGAGTGTGGGTCCGAACCTCCACCCCGAGCTGCTCAAGTTGTCGTTGCGCGCTGGCGGACAGATCTTCGCTGTAGCTGGGCAGAACCCTCGGTCCGCCTTCGAGAAGGATGATGCGCGCGCGCCGCGGATCGGTGGCGCGAAAGTCGGTGCTGAGCACATGCTTGGAAATTTCCGAGATCGCGCCCGCAAGTTCAACGCCGGTGGGACCTCCGCCGACGATGACGAAGTTGAGAGGACAGTTCTGGTTTTCCAGCAGCGTCTCACGTTCAGCGAGTTCGAACGCGAGCAGCACCCTGCGGCGGATCTCGGTGGCGTCTTCGAGGGTCTTCAGGCCAGGTGCAAGCTCCGCCCAATTATCGTGTCCAAAGTAGGAGTGCGTTGCTCCGGCGGCTACCACGAGATAGTCGTAGAAGACCTGGTCGCCGCCCTCAAGCTGGATCTGCCTGCGCTGGACGTCAAAGCCGATGACGTTCCCAATCAGGACCTGGATATTCTTTTTGTGGCGCACTGCCCGGCGGATCGGCGCAGAGATGTCCGCCGGTGATAGAGCAGCAAGCGCGACTTGGTAAAGGAGCGGCTGAAAGGTGTGGTGGTTTTTGCGATCGAGGATGGTAACTTCGACATCGCTCTTTCCCAGGCCTAGCGCAGCATTGAGGCCTGCAAAACCTCCACCGATCACGACGACATGGGGCCGCCGGTGCTGAGTGCCGTTTTCCATACCTATTCGATGTGCTCCTGACTGGACACGACCCAAAGTAACTACTAAGTTGCAGGCCTGATTGTCTCTGCCCTGTGTCCATGCTACCTTTCGCCAAGCTCAGACTGCGAAAACTTTTAGAGTCCAGCCCCACACGCGTTGAGAGGCGACACAAGGTTCATCCGCGGCCGTCGGACGAGCAAGGATAGATGATGAACATCGATGATCTGCTCCGTGTAGCAATGGATCGCAAGGCTTCCGACTTGCATTTAAAAGTCGGCAACTACCCCCACATCCGTGTGGACGGTGAACTGGTTTCGCTGAGTGACCAACCGCGCATCTCCGCCGAAGACATGCTGAACATGGCCTTCAGCATGATGTCAAACCGGCAAAAGCAAAAATTCAAAGAGACTGCGGAACTCGATATGGCCTACGGTGTGGCCGGACTCGGTCGCTTCCGTGTAAACGTCTTTCAGCAGCGCGGTAATGTCGGCTTGGTTCTGCGCGTAATTCCCACGAAGATTCGCGTGCTGGAAGAGCTTTACCTGCCGAAGATCATTGAGAAGATCTGCGAAGAGGCGCGCGGCCTTGTCCTGGTCACCGGCGTTACCGGTTCGGGAAAGTCGACGACTCTTGCTGCCATGATCGATCGTGTGAACTCCACGCGACCTGAGCACATCATCACCATCGAAGACCCAATCGAATTTCTGCATCGAGACAAACGCGGATTCGTCAATCAGCGCGAGGTGGAAGTCGATACACCATCGTTCGCCTCGGCGCTGCGCGCCAGCTTGCGGCAGGACCCAGACGTGATTCTGGTTGGAGAAATGCGCGACTTAGAAACCATTTCCACTGCATTGCATGCGGCCGAAACCGGCCACATGGTTTTCTCCACGCTGCACACCCTGGACGCGGTGGAGACCATCAACCGCATCATCTCCGTGTTCCCACCGCCCGAGCAAAAACAGGTGCGCATGCAGCTTGCTGCGACCGTCCGGGCCGTTATTAGTCAGCGCCTCGTCCGCAAAGCCGATGGCAATGGCCGTGTGCCGGCAGTCGAAGTATTGCTCTCAACCGCTTTCATTCGGGATTGCATCACCATTCCGGAAAAGACGCGCATGATTCGCGAAGCTCTCGCCGTTGGCACTTCCCAATATGGGATGCAGACCTTCGACCAGTCACTCTACGATCTCTACCAGCAGGGACTCATCACGTATGAGGTCGCCCTCGAGAACGCCACCAATCCCGACGACTTCAAGCTCAAAGTGCAGGGAATCGGCTCCTCTGCGGAAGCTGCGAAAGAGCAGATGGAAGCGGCGGGGTTTGGACGATAGCTGCCCGATTCTGTGATGTTATTCTGCGATTGAATGTCCTCTTCCATCCGAATTGCCCGTCGATTCTGCGGGCCTCCTGACAGTGGTAATGGTGGATACAGCTCTGGGATGTTGGCCTCGCTCCTGCCGGGCGCGTGCGAATGTACGTTGCGCAAACCCGTTCCTCTTGAACGGGAGTTCCAGACGGAACTTTCGGAAGCCGGCGTCCGCTTGCTGGATGGCTCTGACTTAATCATCGAGGCAGCACGAACGTCGATTGAGGACGCAACACGCTCGGGGGTGTCCTTCGATGAGGCTCGGCGCGCTGCTGCCGGATCTCCGGCGTTTGCAAATCATCCTTTCCCCACCTGCTTTACTTGCGGTCCCGAGCGCGCGCAGGGCGACGGACTGCGGATCTTTCCCGGACGTTTCCCGGTCGCCGACGAGAGTAGCTCGTTGTTCGCGGCGCCGTGGATTCCCGATCCATCCTTGACCAGCAGCGGCGTAGTGGTTCGCCCGGAATTCATTTGGGCCGCCATGGACTGTCCGACGGGCTTTGCCGCCGGTTTTCCTTGGAAGGGAACTCTAGTCACCGGCCGGCTTGCGGTGGAACAAGTATCACCAGTTTATCCATTGCGTCCATACGTGATCATCAGCTGGGGCAACGGAAGCGAAGATCGGAAACACTATGCAGGCGCGCTCCTGTACGGACCCGATGGAGAACTCTGCGCAAAGGCGCGAGCTACGTGGATAAAGGTGGGATGAGGAGAAAAAAGAAGTAGTCAGCATTCAGCACTCAGCCAATAACCAGAATGGGTGACGTACAACAGCCGAGTCCGCACGACATCAGCAGGTCATGGGCTGAATGCTGAGTGCTGAACTCTGAATGCCGACTACTTCTTCGGCACCAAAGCCATCGCAATTTCTATTCTCCTCATCTCATCGGCAAAAAGCACTGGAGAATCCTCTGATGGGAAAGCCTTCTACGCCAGAAGTCGAAGTGGCGGCGTCGAAAAATCAGCACAAAGCCGCTTGGGGAGCGATGCTTGCGGGCACCGCGCTGTCAGTATATGGATGGACGCGCAAGTCGGCATCAGGAGCAGCTCTGGGCGTGGCGGGTGGCGCGATCGCGTTGAAAGCAGCAACCGCTGGACCCATCGCCGACCTTGTTGGGACAGAATCCGTGACTCGTCGCAGCGTGATGGTCATGCGCAGCCCCGGAGACCTTTACACTTTCTGGAAAGACGTAGAAAAAGCGCCACAGTGGATGGAACAAATCACGTCCGTCACACGCATTGACGAGCATCGCACGCGGTGGGCGCGGCCATGCGCTGGAGGAGGAACTCTGGAGTGGACCACGGAAATCACCGAGGACGTTCCTAATCGATCGCTGGGCTGGCGAACGATCCCGGACAGCGACAGTGACTACGATCTCAGTCCGCGTGTGGAATTTACTGAATTAGGCCCGGGTAGGGGGACCGAAGTGACATTTACGCTTCGCTACAAGTTGCACGGCGGCCTCTTGCATTCAAAGTGCGCCATGATTCTCGGAGAAGATCCCGAGCACCAGATACGAGAGACCCTCCGTCATTTCAAGATGCTGATGGAAGCTGGGGAAGTCGCAACGATCCAAGGGCAGAGCCACGGGCCGCGCAAGCTGAAGGGCAAGTTAATGGAGACTCTGCTTAGAGAAGAGGATCGTGCGCCTCGAAGTCCTGTGCGTCAAGATCTCGCACAATCGAAGTCTGCAGCTATTTAGCTTTGGTTTTTTTGCGAGTTGCGTAACTTCGGAGTATTGCCTACGGAAATGAACCCCGGCGCGATTCGCACGTGCTCGGGGTTATTCCGCCAGTTAATTAAGCAGAAGCTAAACGATGTTCACGGGACGGGTGAGACGGAAAGTGAGGCGTCGCTCCGGACCGAATCCCACATCCTTCTTGCCAGTCACGTACGCGGTGGTAGTTCCTCCGGCCGCTCCAATTGCGCTTCCAATCAAAGCTCCACTGCCGCCTGTTGCCAGAGCGCCAATCAGCGCACCACCACCCGCACCGCCGCCGATCCATGCAAGGTTGCGCTTCCTGTGCGAAGCACCTGCGACCATCACGCTCGAACTCTGTACGACAAGGGTTTTGCCGTTCACAGTCATTGATGAGAGCGCAATGCGCAAGTAGCCGGGATGCATAAGACGACCAGAGCGCCGGGCAGCCACTACTCGTCCTTGCACTTGCGCTCCGGTGGGAGCGACCGTCTGTCCGTCGAGAATGATGGGCCGATCCAGGACGGCATCGAACTGATCGCCCGGATTAGACGTGGAACTGGAAACCGAATTCTGCAGCCGCACAGTGATCGCCGTACCTGATGGGATCACCAGCTGTTGCGCGGGCACGAGAGAGCTGATCGCAGTTGTGGGGTCGTCCGCAGAGTTAGCACTCTTTGCGAACGGAGCCGGTTGCGTAGCCCTGGCAGTTTGCGAAATCGCCGAGTCATTCCGTACACCTGGCGCAGTCGTGGTTATCTGCTTACTGCAGCCGACCGAGGCCACCAGCAGCGTTGCCAGCAATACCGCCCTTACCGAAGTGGGGGACTTCATCACTCTGTCCCGTCTCCTGAACGAGCCCTGGGAGCTCGAAGCGGCGCAGTGTTGCGAGATGCCTGCGCGCCTGTCTTTTTCAGTGCAAGCGTGATACCAAGTGTTGCTGCTGAAAATAAAGGAGTTAGCAAACTTTAGAATGTAATTTTTTCTGTTCTTCGTGCGCCGCTTCGTAGGGCGAACGTGGGCCGCTTTGGGGGCTCTTGTAGTCAGTATGCGATCTGGCGTGACTAGTGTCTCAACAGGCCTTGCACCCCGAGCCAATCGCGAAGACGGTCTGTCCAGGTATCGATCGGTAGATCTCGTTTGCGCATGCCGAACCCGTGTCCACCGCGGGAGTAGATATGCATTTCCGCCGAAATGCCTGCCTTCTTCCATGCGTCATAAAGCCGAATGCTGTGATCGAGGGGAGCAACGGTCTTGTCGTCATCGGCGTGCACAAGGAAGATCGGCGCGGCATCGGCTGGAGCAGTCACATCGTCTGGAGTGCCGGGATAGATCGGCATGACGAAGTTGGGCCGGCTATCCGAATCATGGCGAAGGCCAACGGCGGCCGCCACGTAGCCACCTGCGGAGAATCCCATGATGCCAATACGATCCGGTGATATTTTCCATTCTGCGGCGCGGGAGCGCACAAGGCGTAATGCTTGCTGGCCGTCGGCTATGGCCAGCGGAATAACTTCCTTGCGGCGCTCAGACATCTTTGCAGCATCGCCTTCATCGGCATCGCCGGTCCGCATGACGCGGTACTTGAGTACGAAGGCAGTTATCCCGATCGAGTTCAACCAGCGCGCAACTGCACTGCCTTCATTCTCGATGGAAAGAAAACGAAATCCGCCACCAGGACAGACGACGATCGCGGTTCCAACAGCGACGCCGGCTTCGGGGACATACACGGTCAACGTGGGATGTGTCACGTTGCTGATGCGGCGAGTTGTGTCTTGCGGACCTATCCTGTCGGTTTCTTCGTAGCTCCAGTGTTCCGATCCCGGCGCAGCACCCGGCCACAATGGAATTACTTTTGGATCGGCGGGAAATCCACTTGCCGTTAACAAAAGAATGAAAGGAAGCAGTCTCATGTGCGCAGGAGTCTAGCATGTGTGAGCTGCGCAGCTGCAACGCCGAAGCGAGTAGTGGTACGGCAGCTGGCGATCACCAGTCGCTCCATTGCGCCATCGCGGCGGTGAGTGTTAGTTTTGAGGTTTGGTCTAGGCATTCTTTTTTATATAGGAGCAGTTGCTCATGGCAGCGGTGTACAACGGCGTTCCTCTCCCTAGCGAAGGCGCGCCTATTCGTTATGAGAACGGAAAATACCAGGTACCAAACAATCCGATCATTCCGTTCATTGAAGGCGACGGCACTGGCAGAGATATCTGGAAAGCCTCGCGCCGGGTATTCGATGCGGCGGTGGAGAAAGCATACGGCGGCAAACGACGGGTCGCGTGGTACGAGATCTTTGCCGGAGAAAAGGCCTTTTCCCAATTCCGGAACTGGCTTCCGGATGACAGTCTGCGTGCTGCTAAGGACCTGCGGGTTTCGATCAAAGGCCCATTGACAACGCCGGTAGGCGGGGGGATTCGTTCTCTGAACGTCGCTATGCGGCAGGAACTTGAACTCTATTGCTGTGTGCGCCCGGTGAAGCACTACGCAGGAGTACCGTCGCCGGTAAAACATCCGGAGAAGCTGAACGTCGTGATCTTCCGCGAAAACACAGAGGACGTTTACGCGGGAATCGAGTGGAAAGAAGGAACCGACGGGGCTCGAAAGCTCATTCGCTTTCTCAACGAAGAGATGCTCGCGGGCGGAAAGAAGCGCGTGCGTGAAGACTCGGGAGTCGGCATCAAGCCGATCTCGATCACGGGCACTAAGCGTTTGGTTCGCCGGGCCGTTGAGTTTGCGCTCGAGAACAACCGGCCATCGGTAACGCTCGTCCACAAGGGCAACATACAGAAGTTCACTGAAGGAGCGTTCCGCGAGTGGGGATATGAAGTAGCCCAAGCCGAGTTTCGCGATCGCATTGTGACCGAGCGTGAGAGTTGGATCCTCGACAATAAGGATAAGAACCAGCAGATTACGATCGAGCAGAACGCTCTGCAGATCGAGCCTGGGCTGGAGTTTGCGCCTGAGGAATTCCGCAAAGGCGTGAATGCAGAAGTGAAGGACGTGCTTGATCAGCTTTACAGGTCACACGGGAATGGCCAGTGGAAGAAGAAGCTGATGATCAACGATCGGATAGCCGATTCGATCTTCCAGCAAGTCATCATTCGTCCCCAGGAGTACAGCGTTCTCGCGACTCCCAACCTGAACGGGGACTACATCTCTGACGCTTGTGCCGCGCAGGTGGGCGGACTGGGCATTGCGCCGGGCGGAAACATCGGCGATGGTTACGCGGTGTTCGAGGCGACACACGGCACCGCGCCCAAATACGCCGACCTTGATGTCATTAATCCGGGGTCCGTTATTCTGTCCGGCGTAATGATGTTTGAGTTGATCGGTTGGCGGGAAGCTGCGCGCCTGATCGAAAATGCTCTCGAGGCTACGATCAAGCAGAAGAAGGTCACCTACGACTTTGAGCGCCAAATGGAAGGCGCCACGAAGGTGAAAACCAGCGAGTTCGCGAGCTACATGATCGGCAATATGGACGCACTGAAGCCCGGCGCCAAACGCGAAGTGGCATTGGTGTAAGAGCTCAACGTAGTGTTCTTCTAGGAGCCATTCGGAGATGCGCAAGAAAATCTCAGTCGTTGGGGCTGGAAATGTGGGAGCTACGGCAGCCCATTGGATCGCCTCAAAGGAACTTGCTGATGTCGTTTTAGTGGATATCGTAGAAGGAATTCCGCAGGGAAAAGGTCTCGACCTGCTGGAGGCGATGCCGATTGAGAAGCGCGACTCGCACGTGCTGGGCACTAACGATTACACGGAGACCGCCAATTCCGACATCGTGATCATCACCGCGGGCATTCCGCGCAAGCCAGGCATGAGCCGCGATGACCTGCTGAACACGAACTACAAGATCATGCAGGACGTGGTCGGCAAGGTGGTGGCGAATTCGCCAAACTCAATTCTGATCGTGGTCTCCAATCCTCTTGATGCAATGGCGCAGGCGGCGTTCCGCATCAGCAAGTTCAATCGTGAGCGCGTGATCGGCATGGCGGGAGTTCTCGATTCAGCTCGCTTCCGCACGTTCATAGCGGAAGAGTTGAAGGTCAGTGTTGAAAATGTGACCGCCTTTGTGCTGGGAGGACATGGCGACACCATGGTGCCGCTCGCGCGATACTCGACAGTCGCCGGCATTCCCATTACGGAGCTGATGGACAAAGCCACTTTGGACCGCCTGATCCAACGCACTCGCGATGGTGGCGCGGAAATTGTGAAGTACCTGAAGAGCGGCAGCGCTTACTATGCTCCGTCGGCGGCAGCAACCGAGATGGCGGAAGCGATCCTCAAAGACAAGAAGAAGATTTTGCCCTGCGCGGCATATCTCCAAGGCGAGTACGGGATCAAAGGTCTGTTCGTGGGGGTTCCCTGCAAGCTGGGCGCCCGCGGTCTGGAGCAGATCATCGAAATCAAGTTAACCGACGAAGAGCAGGCTGCGCTGAAAAAGAGCGCGGACGCGGTGCAGGAACTTGTGAAAGTGATCGGCGCCTAGCCGGTAGAGACGCAGCATGCTGCGTTCCTGGTGCTGAGTGGGCTACCCAACCGCCTCAATGGAAATGGCGTTAACTGTTATGTCCTGCGCGGGGCGATCCTGCGCATTGCGCTTTACCTTAGTGATCGCATCCACAACATCCTGCCCATCAACGACCTCACCAAAGATCGTGTGATTGCCCGTGAGCCACGTAGTCGCTGCAACGGTGATAAAAAATTGGCTCCCATTTGTATTCGGTCCGGAATTTGCCATCGCAAGCTTGCCGGGTTTGTCGAACTTATGTGGCGAGCCTTTGGTCTCGTCGGCAAACTTGTAGCCTGGACCGCCCATCCCAGTTCCACTCGGGTCGCCACCTTGGATCATGAAGTTTGGAATGACCCGATGAAAAATTGTCCCGTTGTAGAGAGGGCCCGGACCTTTCTTGCCACTCACGCTGTCGCTCCAGTTGCGTTTTCCCTCAGCTAGATCGATGAAATTTTTCACCGTGTTTGGTGCTTCCTTCTCGAACAGTCTGCAGACGATCTTTCCCATGCTGGTGTCAAAAGTTGCATAAGTTCCGGGTTGCCGAGCCATGTAGGTCCTTTCTGCTATGAAGAATGCGAATCAGTAGTCTAAAACAGCGCTGAGCACCATCAGTTCTCAGCTAATGCACTGCGGAGGTGCAGCCTCCGCGACGTGTAACGCCGAGCGTCATCGTTGCTTTGGCGCCGGCTGCTTTGGCGTAGTTGCCTTGTGAATGGGCGCAGTCCTCTTTGCAGTCGAGGTCGCTTTCTTCTTCGGTGTAGCCGCAGGCTTGGGTAAGCCGGTTATCTCAATGTTGTTGATCTTCACCGGGTCATACGGACGATTGTCCCGTGGGTCAGCAGCTTTACGCGCGATCTGCATGACCAAATCCACGCTCTCCGGCGAGCACTGGCCGAAGATCGTGTGGCGTCCGTCGAGATGTGGTGTGGGGACTTCGGTAATGAAGAATTGCGAGCCGTTTGTTGCAGGACCTGAATTTGCCATCGCTAGGCGTCCAGGTACGTCGAACTTGAG
>C688J18823_10001451_pt1 | contig 14601 bp, 11 predicted proteins | sample HopSoiMetagenom1_FD_18823 | JGI IMG/M metagenome (IMG submission 18823)
GACCGGCCCATGGTGCCATCCAGATAGCTCTTGTACGGAGCGGTCGTGATCGTCAGCGTATCCCCCTCCAGTACGAAGTGACGGATCTGGTTGGTGCCGGTCCACGCCTGGTTCCACGACGTGTCGATGTGGTGAACCACGACATTTTCTCCCAACGAGAATGTGCCGGCATAGGCAACCATGGTGCCGAGCAATTGCACGCCTTCTTCGTCAGTAGGCACCACGTCGCGAGGCGCCACGCGGTCGTCGCGCGTGAAGATGGCGTACATCCTGCCGTCCGGCGCATAACCGATATAGCCGTCCGGTGCTTCACCGAACTGATTGTGCCGTTGTCCGTCAGACAGGCGCTCGCGAACATAGGTTCGTAGTCGCCAGGTTCCGAGCACGGAGCAGTTGGCCGGTGGCTTGCCTGGCCTTGCGGGGGCCAGGATCTCGTCGTCCGTCGCCATGTCATCTTCCTCCACTGATGGGTGATCCGACCGCGTCTGTACCGATCGTCAGCGCAGTCGGAATTTCAAACATCGAAGAACACGGTTTCCCGATCGCCCTGAAGATAAATGTCGAACGTATAGACGACCGCGCCGTCCCGTTCCGACCGCGGCGCTATCAGCGTTTTGCGCCGCTCGGGTTGCTCGATAATGTTCAGGACTGGATCATCGGAATTCGCCGCTTCCTCGTCGCCAAAATACATGCGCGTCGCCAGGCCGATATTGATGCCGCGAGAGGCCAGCCAGAAATTGACGTGAGGCCCCATTGCCTTGCGGCCCTTACGGCCCACAACGCTTCCCGGCTTGATGGTGCGGATTGTGTAGAGTCCGGTGACGAAGTCCGTCCCGGTCCGGGCCCACCCGCGAAAGTTATGGTCGAGTGTCTTGTTCTGCGTGTCCGCAGGATGATTGTATCGCCCGGCCGCATTCGCTTGCCAGGTCTCGACCAGGACGTCCTTTGTCACGTGGCCCGCGCCATCGAAGATTCGTCCCTCGATGATGATGCGTTGGCCCGCGACATCCGAACCGGCGATATCGCCGCCAAAATTGTTCTCGAAGATTTCAAAGCCCGCTTGCTCCGGTATCAGACCGATATGCACATAGGGGCCGGCCGTTTGTGACGGCGTTTCCGGCAGGTAGGAAGGAATGAAGGGGGGCGGTGTCATGTCAGCTTCCCTGCAGCTTGTTTTCGAACAAGGTCTGGCGGCGCCCACGCAGCACAATATCGAAGCGGTAGGCGAGGCACTCCAGCGGGCGCGATGCATTGAGATCGAGCCTTGCTGTCAAACGATCTGCCGCCCACTTGTCGGGGATGGTTGCGATGATGGAATCGTGGGGGATGAGCGGGTCCCCTTCGAAATACATCTGGGTTATCAGCCTTTGCGCGAAGCCGGTTCCAAACACCGAAAAATGGATGTGGGCCGGCCGCCAGCTGTTAATGCGATTTCGAAACGGATATGCGCCGGGCTTGATCGTTCGGAAGTAGTAATAGCCCCGCTCATCGGTCAGCATCCGGCCGCAGCCACCGAAATTCGGGTCGATCGGCGCGATATAGGTGTCGTTGCGGTGACGGTAGCGTCCGCCGGCATTGGCCTGCCATACCTCGACGAGCGTGTTGGCTACCGGCTGGCCATTGCCGTCGAGGACGTAGCCGTGAACGATCGTCTGCTCGCCGATCGCCTCGCCCAGTTTGGCATAATTGAGAACGAGATCGTTATCGAGCGGGCCGAGTTCGTCGGGTGAGAATATCGGACCGGTTACTTCCGATAAGGAGTTTTGCAGGGACCAAAGCGGGATGCGCGGTGAGCGCAGGACGCTCGTCTTGTAAACCGGCGTGTGCGCTGGAGGATGAAGATCGCGATCACGTTGGTGAAACTCGGCTTGGAGTGTCATGCTGCCGTGCCTCTTGTGTCTGGTTAAATTGTCGGGAGCGGGCTGCCACCTTCGATCGGTTTATGGCGGCAGCTTCACATTTGGGCGAGGTGCACCGCGCAATCACATCGACGTTGCGGCTTTTCGTCTCTTCGGGTCTGATCCAACCATCACGTCGGAACGACGGCTGCTCCACTTGCGGCCTGGGCCCGCATCCTCTCATAGTCCGCCTTCGGCATTGGAACGGCGCCGGGATTTCCGAGATCACTGATGTTGATCCGATAGGTTTCCCGGGCAGTCACAGCCGCCAGCGCTGCGATCACGGTAATACCGAAGGCGATTGCTCCGACGGTAAGGGGGATGTTGGTCGAGCCCGGAGGTGCCACGATCGCAAACAGTGCAGGAAGCAGCGCCGTGATCGTTGTCCCGATGTTCTGGGATATCGCCATCGCCGAGACCCGGGTTCGCGTCGGGAATAGTTCGGGGTAGAAGCTCGGGAAGATCGCGTTGTAGCCCTGGTAGACGACGCCCCACATCAACAGCGACATGAAGATTGCCAGCGGCACATTGTGGATGCTGATTGCGTAAAGATAGCCGAACGCCAGCAATCCGGAGCTAAGGGCGCCGACGATGATCGGCGGCTTGCGGCCGACCTTGTCCGACAGGTTGCCGACGAACGGGATGACGAACACGGCCAGCATGTTGCCGAGAACCGGAATCCACAGGTAGACGTCTTTCTCGAAGCCGATTCCGTATGCCGGTTGGACCGCATAAGCCGCACCGAAAATGGTGGCAACCACCGGGATGACGTTCATGAGCGCCATGCAGACGACACGGAGCATGTCCTTCCAGCTGTGCTTGACGGCCTGGACGATCGGCGCTCTCGGAACGTTGCCCTCTTTGTCTTCCTTGGCAAAGGCCGGCGTCTCGTCAACTTCACGACGGATGATGTAGCCGGCGACGATGACAAAGAAGCTGAGCAAGAAGGGTATCCGCCAACCCCAGCTGTTGAACGCCTCGGTAGGCATGTAGGCTGCCAGCGGCAGGAAAACTGCCGCCGCAAGAATCTGTCCGGCCTGTACGCCCTGCAGCGTAAAGCTTGCATAAAATCCGCGCCGGCCAAACGGAGCATGTTCCAGGATCATTGAGCTGGCCCCGGATATTTCTCCGGCGACGGCGAAGCCCTGGACGAGGCGCAACATGACAAGAAGCACCGGCGCCAGCATACCGACCTGCTGATATGTGGGCAGGAGGCCGACTGCCATCGTCGAGATGCCCATCAGGAACATGCAGAGGATCAGCACGGTTTTCCGGCCATGGGTGTCGCCCCAGTGTCCGAGAACGAACGCGCCGATAGGCCGTGCAACGTAGCCGACACCGTATGTCGCAAGCGAAGCGACGATGGCGACGGTAGGATTCTCCGATGGAAAAAATATCTGCGGGAATACCAGCGACGCTGCCGTTGCATAAATAAAGAAGTCGTAATATTCGAGTGCCGATCCAATCCATCCGCTGGCGGCGGCCTTCTTCGACTGACTCTTATCGTGTTCGGTTTGAGCTAGTGAACTTGCCATGCTGGTTCCTCCCAATGGCGTCTGCTGAAAGTCCCTTGACGGGCTTCTTCGAAAAATTGCATGCAACGAGCCGAGCGCTTGTTGCGTCTCGACTTTTCAATTCGCGTATTGACGGTTGTGCATTTCACTATCGACCTGGATTGCGCCGCCGGTCGAATGCAGCGTCACGATAGTTCATCGCCGAGATAACACAATTACCCTGTTATGCGAGAAACATAACATCATGTTAAATTCGGTGTTGCGCTACCTGGGCTTCTTTTTGCATCGGACGCTCGCCGTGATCGAATCAGTAGCGTTGATTTTCAATCGCGCCTGAAAGCCAGCTGGCTATGTCGCGACGTGAGCGACGGGAAGTGGTGATGTTTTCTCTTGGCGCTTTCTTATGGACGTTTGCGGAGAAGTGGCCGACATCGCACACGTCGAGATATCGCGTATTGTGCGAGTCCTCGGCACGCGGTCTAAACCGCGAGTTCGATCTCGAACGGATGGGCTCGGGAAATCGGGTCTGTTCTCGACGGATAAGAAAATGCCGAAAAGCTTATCGGCTACTGAACGGCCGCTTCTGGCGCGAGACGCATTCCAAACATCGGCTGCGTCTTGTCCGGGGGCTACGAGATCGCAATGATCTCGAGCTCTTGACCGGATGTACCGACCACATCCCCAACGGCTTTGCCCATAAGAGACCGTGCCACCGGGGACACGAAGGAAATCGAACCGGCCTTCGGGTCTGCTTCGTCCTCGCCCACGATATGATATTTTTGCACGCGCCCATCGTCGCGCTTGAAGGTCACCGTACTGCCAAAGGCGACCGTGTCGTTTGATGCCGGACTGGGGATGACCTGAGCAGTGCGAACTCTCGCCGAAAAATAGCGCGCATCGCGCAAGGGGGTTGCTGCCTGCCGCCGCCGTTCATTCACGTCGTCGATCTTCTGCGCCGCCTCATACGCCTCGCGCGCCTGCTGGAGCTGAAATTCCAGAGCCTTTAATCCCGCTTCCGTAACAAGATTCGGATGAGGCGAAATCGGGCGGTCGGGAAGCAACGTCTCCGACGCCGTTTCGGCACTGTCTTCCTTGGTGAAGGCAACGCTCAAGCTCCAAACTCCTCTTAAGCGAGATATGCAGAAGCGTCGGGACGAGCGCGTGACCCGGCAAAGAAATTATAGCGCAAAGCTCGCTTGGTGCGTGGTATTTTCGGAGTGCGCGCTCGATCGTCGCATCAAGGAGCCGAGCCGCTGCAGCCTTGCTCCGCCGGCAGTTCCTCGGCATTGGGGTCGCCCGGTGCCGTCGCCCAGGCCAGTTCGACCAGCGTCACGATCCGCCGGCCGGCACCGTCAAGCTGGCAAACGATGAGGCCCTGCTCCTCGATATAGGTCAGCAGGCGCCGTGCACGGCGCAACGAATGTGAGCCATAGGCGCGGGCAATCGCCGCATCGCCCGGGCAGGGCCAGCCTTCCTTCGCGGCGCGGGCGATCATCATGAAGACGCCCTGCATATCCTCCGGCAGAAGCGAGGCGCGGACCGAGACATCCTGCCAGCCGTCATCCTCTGCCATATCGGAGCCGAGCCCGGCGCGCGCGCGCGTCAGCATGCGGCGGAAGTCAGCCAGGTCCGGCACGTCCGAACCAAGGCCCTCTATCCGGCAGCGGACCACGAACTCCTGATAGAGGACGCCGATGGCGCGGAATCCCGCGTCGGGTTCCGCCATGACGGCGCGCAGAATACGGTCCACGCGCTCACGCCGCTCCGCCAGTTCCTCGGCACTGAGTGGCTGCTCGACCGCTTCGGGACGGATCTCCAACGCTGCTGATTTCGCTGCCATGAGCTGGCCGAGGAGGTCCGGCGGCGGCGACCGGCGCTGCGGCCGATTAGTCTCGGGCGGCGGCGCTGCAAGGATAATGGCGCGTGCGTCCGCTGTCGCTTCCGGCATCGGCATCAGGCGCGGGGTCGCGTTGCGCGGCGTGGTGTCCGTTGGACCAATGCGCAGCCCCAGCGGGCGGCGGGAGAGCGCCGGTCCCAGCGCCATGAATTGCCCGCGCTCCAGATCCCGGAACGCCTCTGCCTGTCGCCGCTCCATGCCCAGAAGGTCGGCGGCGCGCGCCATGTCGATATCCAGAAAGGTTCGGCCCATGAGGAAATTCGACGCCTCGGCCGCGACGTTCTTGGCGAGTTTTGCCAATCGCTGGGTGGCGATGATCCCCGCAAGCCCGCGTTTGCGGCCGCGGCACATCAGGTTCGTCATCGCGCCGAGCGAGAGTTTGCGCGCTTCGTCCGTTACCTCGCCGGCAACGGCCGGCGCGAACAGCTGCGCCTCATCCACCACCACCAGCATCGGGTACCAGTGGTCGCGGGCGACGTCGAAAAGTCCGCCGAGGAAGGCAGCGGCGCGCCGCATCTGGTTCTCGGCGTCGAGCCCCTCGAGATTGAGCACCGTGGAGACGCGATGGATGCGCGCTCGCTCGCCGGCGACCTGCAGGCCCCGCTCGGTGTGGTCCTCCGCATCGATCAACAGGTGGCCGAAACGTTCCGCAAGCGCCACGAAGTCGCCTTCGGGGTCGATGATGGTCTGCTGCACCCAGGGCGCACTCTGTTCCAGCAGCCGGCGCAGCAGATGAGATTTGCCGGAGCCCGAATTGCCCTGCACCAGCAGGCGGGTCGCCAGCAGTTCCTCAAGGTCCAGGTTAGCCGGGGCGCCTGCCGTCGTGTGTCCCATCTCGATCGCAACGGTCATGTCTCGACTCAAAGTCCCCTTGGCGGAGGCGGGCTTAACAACCTGATCGCAGCCCGTCGAGCGCCCATGGCCGACCATCGCGTGTTCTCCACGGCCGGTCGAACGCCGTCCGCCCTAATGGATGCCGCCTGTGCACACGTCACCCACTGGAGGCGGTGGCGCGCAAAGCGGACATTGAAATGCGGCTCTAGATTTGGTTGGCTCCCGCCGGCTGGACCTGGCTCAAACCTTCCCATGAAGTATTGGAACGAGAGCTCAATTGGTTCAATCAGTTAGAGGGCGGCATGGACACGATGTCTGCACCGGGAGATCAAGGATATTCCATCGGTTTCCAGCGGCTGCAGCCTGAACTGAACGCACCTCTTCCGTCCATCGCGGGGTCCATCGTTTCAAGAACGTGTATATGAAGACTGTGGTTTACCGGTTGGCTGCGCTCAAAATTAAATCCTCGTCTATGGAAAAATCCCGTTCCCAAAGAAGCGCGTGTCGATCGCCGGCATGCATATCGATCGTGCGTCGGCGGTTCCGATCTATCTGCAGATCGCGCGCATCTCCGGAACGGAATTCTGCAGGGATCGCTTCCGGCCGGCACGCCGTTTCTCGGTTCGCGCGAGATCGCGCGCGAACTGGGCTGTTCACGGACGGTAATTCTGACCGCGTGGGATTTTCTTTATGCGGTCTCGTCTGTGCGCCGGGCAATGCGGCCGTGACCTCAGGCACGTCAGGTGCACTGCTGAATGGAACGGTGACGGTGCGCAAGGGGGTGGCCAAATGTCGAAATCATCGGTCGTGATCATCTCGGCAGCGACTCTACCAAGCGGCGCGAGTTCGTCGAAGTTGCGCTGCATAGGCACCCGGCAAAATAGCTGGGCACGTCTCCGTAGGTGCAGTCAATGGCATGGAAATTGCTGAACATTTGTCTACAGTTCGTCGGTCAGCACGCGGAGATTTGGAATGCTTGAAGGAGCCGAAGTGCGGCTTGCCGTCGATATCGGAGGCACGTTCACGGATATCGTCCTGGATGTGGGGCAGGATCGCAAAACACGCAAAGTACTGACGACGCCCACGCGGCCGGAGCAGGCCGTGCTGGACGGGATGCGTCTCATTCTGGCCGATGCGCGCGCCCACATAAGCGATATCGACGTCTTCATTCACGGCACCACGCTTGCAACCAACGCCATCATCGAACGCCGCGGCGCGAAGACGGCGCTCGTCGCAACGCAAGGTTTTCGCGACGTGCTCGATATCGGTACCGAGAGCCGCTACGATCAATACGACCTTGCGATCGACAAGCCGAAACCGCTGGCGCCGCGCGCCCTGCGTTTTACGGTCCCCGAGCGCATCGATGCGCAGGGCGCCGTGCGGTTGCCGCTCGACGAAGCCGCCGTGCGTGCACTCGTGCCGGAGTTGCGCGCGCAGAATGTGGAAAGCATCGCCTTCGCCTTCCTCCACTCCTATGCCAATCCCGAGCATGAACGGCGCGCCGGCGCAATCCTGAAAGCGGAAATACCGGGCATCTGGGTCACGCTGTCGTCGGCGGTATGCCCTGAAATCCGCGAATACGAGCGGACCTCGACTGCGGTGGCCAATGCCTATGTGCAGCCGTTGATCGACGGCTATCTCGCGCGCATGGCCGAGGGGCTGCAGGCCGAGCAGTTTCGCGGCGCCATTTATCTGGTGACCTCGGGTGGCGGCGTCACCTCGATCGAGACGGCGCGGCGCTTTCCGGTGCGCCTGGTCGAATCGGGGCCGGCAGGCGGCGCGATTTTTGCGGCGCAGATCGCCGCGCGTCTCGGTGAGAGCAGGGTGTTGTCCTTCGACATGGGGGGCACCACCGCAAAAATCTGCCTGATCGAAAAGTACCAGCCCGAAACCTCGCGCGTGTTCGAGGTCGATCGCGCTGCCCGCTTCCTGAAAGGGTCGGGGCTGCCGGTGCGCATTCCCGTGATCGAGATGGTCGAGATCGGCGCCGGCGGCGGCTCGATCGCGCGGGTCGACGCCCTGAAGCGCGTCACGGTCGGCCCCGAAAGCGCGTCATCCGAGCCGGGGCCGGCCTGCTACGGCCGCGGCGGTCTACGCCCCGCCGTGACCGATGCGGATGTCGCGCTCGGCAAGATCGATCCCGACGCATTTGCAGGCGGGACCATCAAGCTTGACGCCGAACTGTCCAGACAGGCCTTGTTGCGCGACATTGGCGAGCCGCTGGGACTGTCGGCGGAAACGTCGGCTTACGCCGTGCATGAAGTCGTGTGCGAGAACATGGCGAGCGCTGCCCGCGTGCATGCGGTCGAGCGTGGCGCCGTCGTTGGCCAGCACACCCTGATCGCCTTCGGCGGCGCCGCGCCGCTCCATGCAGCCCGCGTCGCCGAGAAGATCGGCGTCTCGCGCGTGATCGTGCCGTCCAATGCGGGGGTCGGCTCCGCCGTCGGATTTCTTGCCGCGCCCATCGCCTATGAGCTGGTGCGCAGCCGTCATGCCCGGCTCGATGCGTTCGATGTCGCCGTTGTGTCCGACCTGCTGGATGAGATGGCGATCGAGGCGCGCGCTCTGGTTGAGCCCGGTGCTGCCGGTGCGCCGGTGCGCGAACGACGCGCCGCCTTCATGCGGTATGTCGGACAGGGACACGAGATCACGATCGAGCTGCCGAACCGGCGGTTGACGGGTGCGGATCTTGCAGGCCTGCGCCAGACCTTCGAAAAGGATTATGCGGCCTTGTTCGAGCGGTCGATTCCGGGTGCTGCGATCGAGGTGCTGAGCTGGTCGGTGCTCGCGACCACCGAGCCACGCAATCCATCGCGCGTTGCCGAAGTGACGCGCAAGCCTGCGGGAAAAGCCGCCGGCAGCCGCAAGTTTTTCGATGGCCGTGCGGGGAAGGTCGTCGAGATTCCGCTGTACCACCGCGACCAGATGGCGCCGGGGGTGACCATTGCCGGACCCGCCGTGATCGCGGAAGACGAGACATCGACATTCGTCTCGACGAGTTTCGACGCCCATATCGATGGGGCCGGCAGCATCGTCATGGAACGGAAGGCGGCATGACCATGAATGACTCAAGCGGCGCGAGCCTGATCGATCTGCAAATCATGTGGCACCGGCTGATTGCCGTGGTCGAAGAGCAGGCGCAGGTGCTGCTGCGCACGGCGTTCAGCCCGATCGTGCGCGAATGCGGCGACCTCTCGGCCGGTGTGTTCGACCTCAAGGGGCGTATGCTGGCGCAGGCGGTGACGGGCACGCCGGGCCACGTCAATTCCATGGCCGAGTCGGTCAAGCATTTCATCGCGCATTTCCCGCTTCAGACCATGAAGCCGGGCGACGCCTACATCACCAACGATCCCTGGATGGGGACCGGCCATCTCAACGACTTCGTCGTCACCACGCCCTGCTTCAAGGACGGCAAAGCGGTCGCGCTGTTTTCCTGCACCAGCCATTTGATGGATATCGGCGGTATCGGTTTCGGGCCTGATGCCACCGACGTATTTATGGAGGGGTTGTACATCCCGATGTTGAAGCTGATCGATCAGGGCGTCGTCAATGAAACATTGATGGCGATGATCCGCAACAACACGCGCCTGCCGATCGACACCGAGGGCGACACTTATTCGCTGGCCGGCTGCAACGATGTCGGCTGCCAGCGCCTTGTCGAGATGATGCGCGAATTCGAGATCGATTCGCTCGATACGCTCGGCGATTTCATCTGTGACCGCTCGCGGGAGGCCGTGCTCGCCGAGATCGGAAAGTTGCCGAAGGGCGTCTGGCGCAACAGCATGATGGTCGACGGCTATGATGCGCCAGTCACGCTCGCGGCGACACTGACGATTTCAGACGAAGGCATTCACGTCGATTTCGACGGCACGTCCGGCGCGTCGAAGTTCGGCATCAACGTGCCGCACTCCTATACCACCGCCTACACCGTGTTCGGGCTCGGCTGCGTGGTCGCCTCGCAGATCCCGAACAACGCGGGATCGCTCTCGCCGCTGACGGTTGCGGCGCCCACAGGCACGATCCTCAACGCGCCGAAGCCGGCGCCGGTGGCGTCGCGCCATATCATCGGCCAGATGCTGCCCGACGTGGTGTTCGGCTGCCTGCGTCAGATCATTCCCGAGCGGGTGCCGGCGGAAGGCACGTCCTGCCTGTGGAATCTCAATGTGCGCGGACAGACGCGCAGCGGCGCCGGCGGCAATTACGGATTCTCGATGGCGGTGACGAGCAACGGCGGCACCGGCGCGCGTTTTGCCAAGGATGGATTGTCGGCTACGGCCTATCCCAGCGGCGTCCGCGGCACGCCGGTCGAGATTGCGGAGACACAGACGCCGTTGATCTTCTGGCGCAAGGAGCTGCGTCCGGATTCGGGCGGCGCCGGCCGCACCCGCGGCGGCCTCGGCCAGATCATCGAAGTCGGCAGCGGCGTCGATGCGCCGTTCGACATTCTGGCGGCCTTCGACCGCATCGATCATCCGCCCCGCGGCCGTGACGGCGGCTGCGACGGCGAAGCCGGCTATGTCGGGCTGAAGTCGGGACAGAAGCTGCGCGGCAAGGGTTTTCAGACCGTGCCGCCGGACGATCGGCTAGTGGTGTTGACGCCCGGCGGCGCCGGGATCGGCGATCCAAAGCAGCGCGCGCCGTCAAGCGTGCGCGACGACGTAGAAAGCGGCCTGGTGTCTGGCGCGAATGCGGTTGCGGTATATGGTTTGACGGGCTGACGCGTCCGGCGGCGGCGCTGTACTTCCATTTCAACAAGACGGAGAGGACGGATGATTACGCGGCGGACCTTTACGGCGGGAGCAGCGACGATGCTCGCCGCCGGTCATCTCTCGACGCGCGGCATGGCGGCAACGGCGAGCTGGGACTTGTCGACGGTGTGGCCCGACGGCAATTTCCACACCCATAACGCCATGGCTTTCGCCGATGCGGTCAAGAAGCAAACCGACGGCGCCGTCAACATCACGGTGAAGGCCGGCGGCCAGCTCGGCTTCAAGGGGCCGGAACATCTGCGCGCCGTGCGCGATGGCCTGGTCCCGCTCGCCGACGTGCTCAATATCCAGCAGGTTGGCGACGAGCCCTTCATGGGCGTCGAAAGCATTCCGTTCCTCGCCGTCTCCATGGACGAGCTGAAGGTCCTGCACAAATATGTGCGACCCGAATACGACAAGATCGCCGAACGCAACAACCAGAAGATCCTCTACATCGTGCCCTGGCCTACGCAATATCTTCACCTCAAGGTGAAGGTGGCGGGCGTCGACGGGCTGAAGAACATCAAGATCCGCGTGCCCGACAAGAACGCCGTCGACATGCTGAACGCGGTCGGCATGGCGCCGGTCATGATTCCCTGGGGCGAGACGATACCGGCGCTGGCGTCGGGCGCGGTCGCCGGGGTTTCGACCTCGGCGGTATCAGGCGTCGACGGCAAGTTCTGGGAGTTCATGAAGTACATCTATCCGACCAACCACGTCTGGTCGTCGCAGATGCTGACCGTCAATCTCGATTCCTGGAAGGCGTTGAGCGCCGATCAGCAGAAGGCGGTCGCCGACATCGCCGCGAAGATGGAGCCGGATTTCTGGGCGAATTCGCTCAAGGCCGATGTCGACAGCCTCAACCGCCTCAAGGAAGGCGGCATGGAGGTGGTGCCGGTGTCGGATGCGATGATGACGGATATCCGCGCCAAGACGGCGCCGCTGCTGGAGGGCTTCCTCAAGCGTGTGCCGGCGGCGGACAAGCCGGTGCGGGCCTATCTCGCCGAAATCAAGCGCTAGGAGCGTGGCCGTGGTGAGCGTGCTGCCAGCTGCTCCAGAGAGCCTCAACGCGGCGGCGCCGGCGCCGTTGCGTATCCTGCTCGACGGGATCGATCGCCTCGGCCGGCTCGACGGCTGGATCGGCGGCGGCTGCCTGCTGACGCTGACGGCGTTGATGCTTGCCGAGGTCGCGACACGCTTGCTGTCGAACTTCCTGCCGTTCTTTCCTCCGACCATCTCGATCGCCTGGGAGTACTCCTCCTATCTGATGGCGGCCTCCTTCACCTTCGGCGCGGCCATGACGCTGCGTGTCGGCGGCCATATCCGTGTCGTGCTGCTCTTGAAGAACGCACCGGCGCCGGTTCGGCGTGCGCTTGAGATCCTCTCGGCGTTCGCCGGCTTCGTCTTCATGGCGTTCCTGACCTCGGCGATGATCAAGTTCGCCTGGGGATCCTTCATGCGCGGGCAGCTGTCGACGTCGAGCGACACGCCGCTGTGGTTTCCGCAAGCGGTCGTCACCTTCGGGATGCTGCTGCTGACGCTGCAATTCCTGGCACGCGCCATCCAGGCGGCGCTCGGGTTGCCGCTCGAAGATCATCGCATGAAGGCTTCGCCCGTCGAATGACCACGCCCGTAACGAGGGCCGGCGCTACCGCTCCCGCCGCCGGAAAGCAAGTTCCATGACCATCGAAGTCGTCAGCCTGTTCGCCATTCTGTTCGCGCTGCTGGCGGGGGGCCTCTGGATCGGGTTGACGCTTGCGCTCACTGCGACCTTGCTGCTCGCGATGTTCCGGTCGATCCCGCTCGACAAGCTGCTTCCGCAATATGCCTGGAACATCCTGACCACGCAGGAGCTCCTGGCTCTGCCGCTGTTCATCCTGATGGGCGAGCTGTTGTTCCGCACAAAGCTGTCGCGATCGCTGTTTCAGGGACTGGCGCCGTGGGCCGGGCTGCTGCCAGGACGTCTGCTGCATGTGAACGTGATCGGCTGCACGATCTTCGCGGCGATCTCCGGTTCGTCGGCGGCGACGACGCAGGTGATTGGCCGCATGTCGCTCAACGAACTGCTGCGCCGGGGTTATTCCAGGGATATTGCGATCGGATCGCTCGCCGGCGCCGGCACGCTCGGCTTTCTGATTCCGCCGTCGAACATCATGATCATCTATGGTGTGCTCGGCGACGTCTCGATCCTGAAGCTGTTCACTGCCGGAGTCCTGCCGGGCCTGCTGCTGGCGGGGACTTTCATGGCCTGGGTGATGCTGCACACCACCCTGAACCGGACGCTGGTGCCGGAGGCCGAGGCGAAGCTCGCGCTGGTTCCGTGGCGCGAACGCTTCGCCGCGCTGAAGGACCTTGCGCCGGCGTTGTTTCTGATCGCATGCGTGCTCGGCTCGATGTATGGCGGCCTTGCGACGCCGTCGGAAGCGGCGGCGGTCGGCGTGCTCGGCGCCGCGCTGGTCGCCTGGGGCCAGGGATCGCTGTCGCGGCAGGTGATGCGCGATGTGATCATCGGGTCGGTGGTCACCTGCTCGATGATCGCACTGATCGTGCTCGGCGCCTCGATCCTCGGGAACGCTGCGGCATTTCTCGGCATTCCGCAGGCCGTGGCCGCGTTTGTGAAAGGTCTAGGCCTGTCGCCCTTCATGCTGATCGTCGTCCTGATCGGCTTCTACCTTGTCCTCGGTTGCTTCCTCGATGGCTTTTCGATGATCGTGATGACGCTGCCGATCGTGTTGCCGATCGTGAAGGCCTCAGGCTTCGACGACATCTGGTTCGGAATCTTCCTCGTGCTTGCCGTCGAGATGGCGCAGATCACGCCGCCGGTCGGCTTCAACCTGTTCGTCATCCAGGGCCTGACGGATGACGGGCTCGGTTATATCGCGCGGGTGACGTTGCCCTATTTGATCATCATGGTCGGCTTCGTGCTGCTGCTGACGCTTTTTCCGGGCATCGTCACGATCCTGCCCAGAGTTCTCTACGGATAGACCGCTCTCACGCCGCCCAGCACTGTCCCCCGCCGTCGACGCGCAGCACCTGGCCTGAGACGAACGCGCCCAGCGGACCCGCGAATACTTTGACAACGGGGCCATGCGCCGGCCATCGTGTTCAAGGACGCTGACGTGTCGTCTGCGGCAAAAATTCTGGCGGCGGCGAAGTACCGCAACGCCGGCCAGGTCTGCATCTCGCCGACCCGCATGCTGGTGCAGGACGACGTATTCCGTGAGTTCGTCGACAAGTTCGTCGAGGGCGCCAAGTCGATGAAGGTCGGCAATGGCCTCGACCCTGACTCGAAGATGGGCTCGCTCGCCAATCCGCGCCGCGTCACCGCCATCGAAGGCATGGTGCAGGACGCCGTGGGCAAAGGAGCAAAACTGGAGACCGGCGGCCATCGCGTTGGGAACAAGGGATACTTCTACGAGCCGACCGTGGTCAGCGACGTGCCGAAAGATGCGCGCGCGATGAACGAGGAGCCGTTCGGACCGCTGGCGCTGATCTCCCGCTTCTCGACCTTCGACGAGGTGGCCGAGGAAGCCAATCGCTTGCCATTCGGCCTCGCGTCCTACGCCTTCACCAGCTCGACCAAAACCGCGACCGCGATCGGCACCGCCATCGAAGCCGGCATGGTCTCGATCAACAGTTTTGGTCTGGCTTTGCCTGAAGTGCCGTTCGGCGGCGTCAAGGATTCCGGCTATGGCTCGGAGGGCGGCACC
>C688J18823_10001452_pt1 | contig 14593 bp, 15 predicted proteins | sample HopSoiMetagenom1_FD_18823 | JGI IMG/M metagenome (IMG submission 18823)
AAACGGCACCGCAAGCGGTGCCGTGGCGTGATAGGAAAGGCCGCGTGATCGGCGCCTGGCAACGCGTGCTCGTGCTCGCACCGCACACCGACGACGGCGAGTTCGGTGCCGGCGGAACGATGGCGCGTCTCGTCGAGGGAGGCGCAGAGGTGCGTTATGTCGCCTTCTCGATTGCGACGCGATCGCTACCGGAAGGCTTTCCACCCGACACGCTCGCCCGCGAGGTGCGCGAGGCGACAGCCGAGCTCGGGATCGCGCCGGAGAACCTGACCGTGCACGACTTCGACGTCCGCACCTTCCCGNAGCACCGCCAGGACATCCTGGAACTGCTCGTCGGCTTATGGGAGGAGTGGCGTCCCGACGCCGTCTTCCAACCCAGCCTGCACGACATCCACCAGGACCACCAGGTCGTCGCCGCGGAGAGCATGCGCGCGTTCAAGCGGACGACCATCCTCGGCTACGAGATCCCGTGGAACAACTTCGACTTCGCCTACCAGGCGTACGTCTCGCTGCAGGCGGCGCACGTCGACAAGAAGGTCGCCGCGCTGAAGAAGTACGAGTCGCAGCAGCACCGTCGCTACAGCGACCCGGAGTACATCCGCAACGTCGCGCGGACGCACGGGATCAACGTGAACCGCGAGTTCGCGGAGGTCTTCGAGGTCTATCGCGTCGTNGTCGCCTNNACNGCGACGACCGGAGCGACCGCGTCGTCGATCGCGCGCAGCGCCGCGTCGTCGAGCTCGATACCCGACGCGGCGGCATTCTCCTCGACCTGCTCCGCGCGGCTGGCGCCGATGATCGCCGAGGCGACCTCCTCGCGGCGGAGCACCCATGCGAGCGCGAGCTGCGTCATCGTGATCCCGAGGCCGTCCGCGATCGGCCGGAGGCGCTGGACCGCCTCGAGCACGTCGTCGTCACGGAAGCGGTCCATCGCCCAACCCATGTCACGCGACGACGCCCTCGTCCCCTCCGGTGGCGTCTCGCCCGGCTTGTACTTCCCGCTCAACGCGCCCTGCGCGAGCGGCGAGAACACGATCTGCGAGATGCCGTTCGCGGCGCAGAGCGGAAAGACCTCGCGCTCGGGCTCACGCCAGAGGATCGAGTACTGCGGCTGGCTCGAGACGAACTTCTCCACCTGCGGGAGCTCGAGCGCCGCCTGGATCCGGTCGGGCGGCCATTCGCTGAAGCCGAGATAGCGGACCTTTCCCTGGCGCACGACCTCCGTCAGCGCCTCCATCGTCTCCTCGAGCCGCGTGTCGCGGTCGTAGCGGTGGCACTGGTAGAGGTCGACGTACTCCGTCTTCAGCCGCAGCAGCGACAGGTCGAGCTGCTTGAAGACCTGCTTGCGCGAGAGCCCGCGGTCGCCGTTCATCGGGAAGTAGAGCTTCGTGCCGAGGACGTACGAGTCGCGTGGGCGGCCGAAGAGCACCTCGCCGAGGAACGACTCCGCGGCGCCGCGGGCATACACGTTCGCGGTGTCGATGAAGTTGATCCCGACCTCGAACGCCTTCGCGACGCATGCCTCTGCTTGCTCGCGCGCGACTCCGCCGCCGTAGGTCAGCCACGAGCCGAGGCTGATCTCCGAGACGTCGAGGTCGCTGCTGCCCAGCCGGCGGTANCGCATACGGAAGCTCTACCATCCCGCCGATGCGGACGCGCCGCCTGGGCACGGATGGGCCTGAAGTCTCGGCCGTCGGTCTCGGCTGCAACAACTTCGGCATGCGCGTCGATCTGGAGGGGACGCGCGCAGTCGTCGACGCCGCGCTCGACGCCGGCGTCACGCTGCTCGACACCGCCGACATCTACGGCGGCAAGGGCGGAAGCGAGTCGCTCCTCGGGGAGGTCCTCGACGGCCGCCGGGATCGCGTCGTGCTCGCGACGAAGTTCGGCGGCGACATGGGGGATGGCACGGAAGCGCGCGGATCGCGGGACTACATCCGCAAGGCTGTCGAGGGCTCGCTGCAGCGCCTGCGCACCGACTACATCGATCTCTACCAGTACCACACCCCCGACGACGTGACGCCGCTCGCCGAGACCTTCGGCGCGCTGGACGAGCTCGTGCGCGAGGGAAAGGTGCGCTACGTCGGGCATTCGAACCTCGAAGCCGCGCAGGTCGAGGAGGTCGACGGGCTGGCGCGGGCGAACGGCTGGGCGCGGCCGGTCAGCGCCCAGAACCAGTACTCGCTGCTCCGCCGCGAGGCCGAGGACGAGCTGCTACCGGCGTGCGAGCGTCTCGGGATCGGCGTNCTCCCNTACTTTCCGCTCGCGAGCGGCCTGCTGACGGGCAAGTATCGGCGCGACGAGCCGCGGCCCGAGGGCACGCGCCTCGCTGCTCGCGACGAGGTCTTCACGGACGACACGTTCGACCGGCTCGAGGCCCTCGAGGCATTCGCGGAGCAGCGGGGGATCTCGCTCCTCGAAGTCGCGATCGGCGGTCTGCTCGGCCGGCCGGTCGTCGCCTCCGTGATCTCGGGCGCGACGAAGCCGGAACAGGTGCGAGCGAACGCGGCGGCCGGGGCGTGGGAGCCGGGCGCGGACGACCTGGCTGCGCTCGACGCGATCCGCTGATCGCCGAATGAGCATCCCGGCGGCCGTCGTCGACGTCGGCTGGGTGAACGGGCTCGCCGCGATCCGGTCGCTCGGGCGCGCAGGCGTGCGGGTGCTCGCCGTCGACCACCGTCCGAGCGCGCTCGGCTTCCGTTCGAGGTACGCGGAGCCGCTGCTCTCGCCCGACCCGTTCGACGACGAGGAGCGGTTCGTCGACTTCATCCGAGGGCTCGGCGAGGTCGTCGTCTTCCCGACGCACGACGACTCGCTCCACGCAATCGCCCGCCGCGCGGACGAGCTCGACGTCCGGACGCCGTTTCCCGGCTGGGACGTGCTCGAGGAGCTGCAGAGCAAACGTGCGCAGCTCGACCGCGCAGCGGCCGCCGGCGTCGACATTCCGGCGGACGAGCCGGGCACGTTCCCGGTGGTCGTCAAGCCCGACCGGCCGATCGAGTTCAAGCGGCGGTACCGGCGGCAGGCGTTTCGCTGCGACACGGCCGCCGAGCTCGCCGCCGCCGTGGCCAAGACGGAGGAGTTCGGTGCGATCGTGCAGGAGCTCGTGCCCGGCGGAGACGACACGCTTTACACCGTCGGCAGCTACCTCGACGGCAACGGCGAGGCGCTCGGGATCTTCTGCGGGCGGAAGCTGCGGCAGACGCCGCCGGGCATCGGCACCTGTCGCGTCGGCGAGTCCGTCTGGGTTCAGGAGGCCGTGGACGCCGCGCTCCGGCTGCTGCGGGCGTTCGGATACCGCGGCGTGTCGCAGGTCGAGTTCAAGCGCGACGCGCGCGACAGACGCTTCAAGCTGATGGAGATCAACGCGCGCCTGTGGCAGTGGCACGGCCTCGCCGCTGCGTGCGGGGTCGACATCCCCCGCATTGCGTACGCAGACCTGGTCGGCGACGCGCTGCCGCCGGCGCAGATGACCGGCCACGGCAAGCGCTGGGCGATCACGCTGCTGCCGGGTGAGGCTCCTGCGCCGCAGCGGCCGCCATACGTCGACGCGGTGTTCGCGCTCGACGACCCGAAGCCGGCGCTCGTCCATCTCGCGCGTGTCGTGAGGAGCGCCGTCACGTGATCCCGCCGCAGATCGAACGGCGTGCGCGCTGGGTGCTCGACTCGATCGGCGCAACGGAGCTCGGCTTCGGCGACGACGTCGCTTACGACGCGGCTGCGTGGGAGCAAGTCGATCGTGGCGAGCTGCCGCAGGACGAGATCGCGGCCGGTTTCTTCCATCTCGCGCGCGTGGAGGAGCGGAACGGGCGCCGCGACGAGCACGGGCGCTTCCGCGCCGAGTGGTCATGCCTCGATCCGCTGGACCCGCCGCTGGAACGTCTCCGCACGAAGCTCGGCGTCGGCGACCGGACGTTCGCCGTCGCCCTGACGCACGACGTGGACAATCCCTGGCGCTGGACCCGCGTCGGGCTGCGCGGCACGGCCGGCCGGCTGAAGCGCAACGCGCTGCACGCGCGCGTCGCGCCCGCATTCCGCGACGCGACGGCGCTCGCCGCGGCGCCCGTCCACCGCCTGCGGGGAACCGATCCGAACTGGCGCTTCCGCGAGATCGTCGCGGAGGAGCGGCGGCGAGGCGCGCACGGCTCGACGTTCTTCGTGCTCGCCGGCCACAACGACCCGCACGACGGCCCGTCGCCCGCGACGTACGACGCGCTACGCCCGGAGCTCGTCGAGACGCTGCGCGAGACGGGCGCCGAGATCGGGCTGCACGGGAGCTACACNGCNGCCGNCGACGCNGCNCGGCTGGCGNAAGAAAAGGCGGCGCTCGANGCGCTCACCGGCCCGCTCGCGGGGCACCGGTACCACTACTTGCGCGGCGACCCGCACCGGAACATCGCCGGGCTCCCGTTCCGGTACGACAGCACGCTCGGCTTCCCGGATGCCGTCGGCTTCCGCGCCGGTATCGCGCGGCCTTTCCACCCCTGGGATTTCGATCGCGACGCGCCGGCGGACATCCTCGAGGTCCCGCTCGCCGCGATGGACGCGACGCTCGCCGAGGAGCGGTACCTCGGTCTCTCGGCGAGGCGCGCGCAGCCGCAGTTGAACGCGCTGCTCGATTGGGCCGCCGCGAACGGCGGTGTCTTCGCCATCCTCTGGCACCCCGATCGCTTCGACCCGCTCAGCTCGGGTGGCTGGGACCGGCTCTACTCGCGTGTGCTGGACGGCGTCCAGGCGCGCGGAGGCACCTGCACGTCCGCCGGAGAGCTCTCGTCCCACTCGACCTGGTCGAAGTAGCGGAGCGCACGCCGCGAGGTTCGCACCCCGGCGCTCAGCTGCGCCAGCTCCTCGTGCGAGATCTCGCCGAGCGCGCTCTTGACGCCGAGGTACGGCAGGTTCAGGTCTTCCTGGTACACGATCGTCGAGATGCGCGGATTGATCTCGATCACGAAGTCGCCGACGAGCTGGATGTTGAAGAAGTACTCGATGCCGAGCTCCGCGACGATGCGCTGCGCGACCTCGACCAGCCAGTGGTCGTTCAGCGTCTCGAAGTACATCGCGAGACCGGCGCGCATCGATTCGCGCGTCTTCGCGTGCCCGAGCACGACCTGGCCGGACCGGGCGATGCCGTCGATGGTGCGCTCGCGCCCCGTTGCAAGCTCCATCACCAGGAGATCCGGGCCGCCTTCGTCCGGCAAGAGCTCGAGCACGTCGTCGATCCGCATTGCGAGGTTGCCCGGCCGCTCCTCGAAGAGCTGCTTCGCGCGGTCGACGCTCGCATCGAGCACACGGAAGCCGCGCGAGCCGGAGCTGAATACCGGCTTGAAGCAGACGGGCCGGTCCGGATAGCCGAGCTCCGCCGCCGCGGCGGCAAGCGCGCGGGCGCCGGTGACCTTGCGCCACGCGGGCGCGCGGAGCCCGAGCCGCTGTAACAGCGCGTACGTCGCCGCCTTGTCGTTCGCGGTGCGGATTGCGTCAGGGGGTGAGACGAGAACGGTCGTCGCCATGAAGCGCTCACGCGATTCCGCGAGCGCGAGCAGGTCGAACGACGACTGGGGCAGTACGACGTCGATGTTCTCGCGCCGCACGATGTCGAGCACGGCGTCGATGAACGCCGGGTCGCTCCCGGGCGGGACGACGTAGAACCGGTCGGCGAACTGCCGGCCGACGGCCTGGGGCGACATGTCGACACCGACGATGCGGACACCGCGCTCGCCGTTCGTGCGCAGCGCGCGCAGGAGCGCCGCGGTCCCGGGCGCGCCGGAGGCCGTGACGAGGACGGTGATGTCGCGCATAGCCGCGCGATGCTACTTGCGCCGCGGGTCGATGCCGCCGTGGACCAGCCGGAGCAACGCGTCGGCGTCGATCTCGAGCTTGAGCGACCGGGCAAGGGCGACGCCGTTCGCGACGACGTTGATCAAGATCTGGATGTCTTCGGGTTTCGCGTCCTGGCGGAACGTGCCTTCGTCGACGAGCCGCTTCAGCCACGCGTCGAGCTCCGCCTCGCGCTCGGCCCCCCCGCGCGCCTGGTACTCCTTCATCAGCTCCGGGTCGTTGCGCAGCAGGCGCACGACGTCGAAGTAGACCGCCATCCAGTCCGGGCTCTCGTCTGCGAGGTGCCGGATCGTCGCGTCCAGCCCTTGCTCCATCAGCAAGGTCGTGAGCTCGTGCTGGTCGCGCGACGCGAGCTCGAAGAAGAGTGCCCACTTGTCGGGGAAGTAGTTGAAGATCGCGCCGCGGGAGAGCCCGATCTCCTGCTCGAGCAGGGACACGGTCGTGCCCTCGTAGCCGTGGCGCGCGAAGGCGCGGCGGGCGCCGGCGAGGATTTCCTCACGCCGCGCCGCGAGGTGGGCTTCGGAGACCTTCGGCACAGTCGTACTTTACAAAACCGTACGTACGTCTTATTATCGTGCCGCATGTCGATGCTGAGGAACCGCTCGCTCGCCGCGATCCTGGCCGCAGAGCTCGTCTCGCTCACGGGATCCGCCATGACGTACGTCGCGCTGCCCTGGTTCGTGCTGGTCACGACGGGCTCGACGGCGAAGATGGGCTGGGTGCTGGCGGCGGAGCTGCTGCCGGCCGGGCTCCTCGGGATCCCGGCGGGGTCCGTGATCGCCCGCCTCGGTGCCAAACGGACGATGAACGTCGCCGACGCGGCACGCGTCCCGCTGATGCTCGCGATTCCGCTCCTGCACTGGACGGGTCACTTGTCCTTTCCGGCGCTCCTCGCCTGCGTGTTCCTCATCGGCTGCTTCATGGCGCCGTACTACGCGTCCTCGCGGCTGATCCTGCCCGAGGTGCTCGGCGACGACGAACAGCTCGTCGCGCAGGGATCGGCCTTCGTGCAGGGAGCGAATCAGCTCACGCAGCTGGGCGGGCCGATCACCGCCGGTTTGCTGATCGCGTGGGTCGGCGCGCCGACCGTGCTCGTGATCGACGCCGCCACGTACGCGTTCTCGTTCGTCGTCATCCTCGTCTTCGTCCGCGCGGGCAAGCGCATCCCAGGCGACGCGTCCTCGCGTGGGCTGTTCGCCGGCCTGCGCTACGTCGTGCGCGACCGGCTGCTCGGCCCGCTGATGGCCGCAGCCGCGTTCATCAACTTCGTCGCGCAGGGGTTGATCGCGATGCTGCCCGTGCTCGCGCTGCGCCGGTTCGACGGCGACCCGAAGATCGTCGGCTTCTTCTTCGCGGCTTTCGGCGCGGGCGCGCTGGCCGGCAGCCTCGTCGCGTCGCAGATCGTCCGGAAGGTGCCGCTGTTGAAGCTCGCCGGCGCGGGGATCCTGGGCATGGCGGTGCCGCTCTGGCTCCTCGCGCTCGACCTGCCGTGGCCGGCCGTGCTCGTCGTCCTCGCCGGCTTCGGTTTCTGCGCGCCGCTCGTCAATGCGCCGTTGATCGGCATCCTCACCGTCCGTCCGCCAGAGGCTCTCCGGCCGAAGGTCATCTCGGCCGTGATGACGATCTCCGTGCTGATCGGCCCGCTCGGGTTCATCGTGGTCGGCGTGGCGCTGCAGTACGTCGGCATGCCCGTCGTGTTCCTTGCGATCGCCGCCGGGTTCAGCGTCGGCGCGCTCGCGTTCGCGGCGGCGCTACGTCGGGGGGAAGAGGAAGCGGACGCGGTCCCAGCGGGCGATCGCGCACCCGTCCCGGCGGTTGAAGGTCGCGCTGACTGAGCGGCCCTTGAAGCGGCCGCGGACGTAGGCGACTCGAGGCCCGCCGTAGATCTCGCTGCACACGGTCCCCTTCGGGGTGGCTGCGAACGGCGTCCGCAGCCGAGTCAGACGCCTGCATGCGTCCGCGCGCCGCGGCAGCGTCCCCCCGCTGGGATTGCAGCGAAGCGTGTACTTCCTCGCCATCAGATCGCCGGTACTCGACACGGTGATCTGGAGCGACGTCGATGCCACCAGGATCGCGGCGAGAACGCTCATCTTCCGAGGATAGGCAGTAGCCGCCGCAGGCGCTTGCGCTCGACGGGTAGGTAGAAGCCGAGCAACGCGAGCAGAAGCGGGTACGCAGCCGTCAGCGCGAGCGCGAGGCCGAGCGGGACGTCCATCGTCTTGCCGAGGACGGTCAGCGCGACGGCCGCGGCTGCCACGGTCGCGACGCGGCGCCACTGGTACGCGACGGGGAAGACCGCATGTGCGCGCCACGCCATTGCGATGAACAGCAGCGTGTACGACGCGACAGTCGCGACGGCGGCGCCCATGCGGCCGTACGGCGGGATCAGCGCGAGGTTCAACGCGATGTTGAGCGCCGCCGCGCCGCCGGTCACGATCCAGTTCGCGCGGGTGCGGCGCGCGCGACCCGTGCCGATCTGCACGACGACGTAGCCGGCGAACGCGGCGACGCCGAACGCGAGCGGCGCCACGACGTTCTCGGCTGGATAGAACGGGCGGGTGGTGATCAGCCTGAGGATCCACGGCGCGAGCAAGCCGAGTGCCAGCGCGAGCCAGCAGCACACGAACACGACGTAGGTCAGGACGAAGCTGTACGTGCGCCTCGCCTCGCGGTCGTCGTCGATCGAGTACGCGAACGCCGGCCACGCCAGGCGGAACGCTGTCAGGAGCAGGACGATCGCCGATGCGACGCGCACGCCGATCGAGTACAGCCCGACCTCGTGCGTGCCTGACAGCTTGACGAGGAAGAACCGGTCGCTGAAGTTCGTCAGCCAGAGCGCCACCGCCGAGGGCACGAGCGGCAGGCCGAAGCGGTTCATCGCGCGATACAGCGGCCGGTCGAACTGCAGGCCGAGCGCATGCCGGCTGTAGAGGAGGAGCGCGACGTAGACGGCGAGCGTCCCGGTGAAGTTCCCCACGAGCACGCCGAGCGGGCCCTTGTGGAACTCGACCACGAGCAGCACGGTCGCACCGATCGTGATCGCGACGTTCGCCATGGTCGCGGCGACGTAGGCGGTCGAGCGCTGCTCGACGCGGAAGAGCGACGTCATCTGCTCGTAGTTCATCGCGGCCCACAATCCGATGAAGGCGGCGATGACCAGGTCCGCGTGGTGCTGCGTGTGGAACAGCACCCACGAGACCTGGTGCGAGAGAGCGACGCCGACGACGAGTGTCGCGGTCGACGCCGCCATCACGTACCAGAAAGCGGTCCGCACCACGAGCAGCCGCCGTGCCGGCTCGGACGAGTCGAAGTAGAAGCGGAAGAACGCGCTCTTCATCGCCTGCGCCACCAGCGCCGTCAGGACCGCGGAGAGCGCGACGAGCGTCTCGATCAGCCCGTAGTCGCTCGGCGACAGGTAGCGCGTGTACAGCGGCAGCAGCAGCACCCCGAGGATGCGTGCGACGATCGAGCCGAGGCCGTAGATGGCCGAGTGGCGAAAGAGCTCACGAAGTCGCGTACTGAGACGGGGTCTGGCCGGAAAGGGGTCTGACCCCAGCTTTTCGCTGTCCTGCACGCTCAAAGTATGGAGGCGTACAGCTCGATGAACCGGTCGGCGACGGTCTCGAGGTTGTGGACGCGCTCGACGTAGGCGCGGCCCTCGACGCCGAGTTGCCGGCGCAGGTCGAACGACTCGACGAGCGGGCGGAGCTTCTCCACCAGGTCGTCCTTCGTCGCCGGGACGATCGGCACCTTCACGCCGAACGCCTCCTCGGTCTGGCGGACGGCGTCCGCATCGAGGTGCGTCACGACGGGCTTCCCGTACGCCATCGACTCGATCGCGAAGACGCCGTGCCAGAGGTAGTGCATCTGGTCGACGACGATGTCGGCGCGCTTGAAGCGCTCCACCGCCTCGTCGTGGGGGACGCCGTGCACGACGTCCAGGTCGACGGGGAGCTGCTCGCACGCCTCGACGACGTAGCGCGTCCCTTTCTTCTCCAGGTTCGAGGGTGCGTGCACGACCAGCGGGCGCTCCCGCTCGACGGCGGGCACGGGCTCGTACAGGCGCAGGTCGAGGCCGGGCGGGACGACCGCGGTCGCGTCCGGCACCCAGCGCGTCGCCGCGTACGAGCCGACGATCGTCGCGTCGAACTTCTTCCGGTAGGAGAGCTGCTCGAGCGGCTTGTTCCTGATGTCGTCGCCGAGGAAGTGCATGACGGATCTCTTCCTCGCCGCCTTCAGGATCGGCATGTTCAGCGACTTCGGCACGAGGGTCTTGCCGAAGTAGAAGTGGAAGAGATCGGTCTGCGGCAGGTACTTCGCGAGTGCGCGCCACTGCACGGCCTGCTGCCGCAGCAGACCTTGGCGGGGCAGGTCGAGGTCGATGTCGTACTCCTCGGGCCGCCATCTCTGCGGCCAGAAGACGAGCAGGCGCGCGTCCACGCCCTTGCGCCGGAGCGCATTCACGTGCGCCCAGCCGGTGCCGGCCAGGTTGACGGGGAGATGGAGGATCCGGGCGTCCACGCGCGCAACGATACGATCCGCGGCCTGAAACGCACGCTTTACCGGGCGGCTCGCAACGTGCGACACCCGCGGCGCCTGGTCGAGGCGCGCAGGATCCGAGCGGAGGTCGCGGACCTGCTCGGCGGCGACGCCGTGCTGCGCGGCTACGAGCGCGAGCTCGAGGAGAGCCGGCTCCGCGATCACCTGCTCGAGAAGGGGCGTGAGCACGCCGCCGCCGTCGGGGGGAGCGGACACTCGCTCGGCGCGATCGGGTATGCCGAGGGCGGCTACCTCTACGCGATCTATCGCCACCTGCGGCCGCGCGTCGCCGTCGAGACGGGCGTCGCGAACGGGTTCTCCACCGCGTTCGCGCTGCTCGCGCTCGAGCGTAACGGCGCCGGCGAGCTGCACTCGGTCGACCTGCCACGGGAGGTCGGGCGGCGCTATGACGAGGGCACGTTCTACGAGGGCGAGGGACGGGCCGGCATCCCCTCCGGCTCGGAGCCGGGCTGGCTGATTCCGCCGGAGTTGAAGGCGCACTGGACGCTCGTGCTCGGCCGCACGCAGGACGAGCTTCCGCCGCTGCTCGACCGGCTCGGCACGATCGACTCGTTCATGCACGACAGCGAGCACTCGTTCGACTGCATGTGGTTCGAGTTCAACGAAGCCTGGCCCCACCTGCGCGAGGGGGGTGTGCTCCTCTCGGACGACGTCAACTCGACGGAGGCGTTCGCGCGGTTCAGCCGCGAGCAGGGGCGCACGCCTGTCCGGCTTGCGCGCGGCATGGCTCTCCTGCGTCGTTGACTTGACAAGTTAGTAAGTAGTCGCTAATAATCCGCGACATGGCAGTGACGACACGGAAGACCGCGACCGAGCGGCGCGACGAGATCCTCGAGGCGGCGCTGGTCGAATTCGCCGCCCACGGGCTCGACGGCGGCTCGACCGAGGCGATCGCCAAGGCTGTGGGGATTTCGCAGCCGTACGTGTTCCGGCTGTTCGGGACGAAGAAGCAGCTCTTCATCGCGGCGACGGAACGGTGCCTGCGCGCGACGCTCGAGATGTTCCACACAGCGTCCGCCGGCCTCAAAGGGGAGGAGGCGTTGCAGGCGATCGGCGCGGCTTACACCGAGCGGCTGGCCGTCGACCCGACGTTCCTGCGCTCGCAGATGCAGTCGTACGCCGCATGCGACGACCCGGAGATCCGTGAGGTCGTCCGGCGCGGCTTTGGCGAGCTCGTCGACTACGTCGAGCGCGTATCCGGGCTGCCCGGCGAGCGCGTCTCCCGCTTCTTTGCCAAGGGGATGCTGCTCAACGTGATGGCCTCGATGGAGCTGCTGTCCGCGTCGGAGGGCTGGGCTGAGCGTCTCGTCGAGGGCTGCCGCAAGGACAGCTGAGTTTTTTTCGCCGCTAAGTAAGTGACTACTCACATGCTCCGGAGGACAACATGACAGCGAAGAGACGAACCATCTGGACGTTCGCGATCACCTCGGCGGCCGTCTTCATGGCGACGCTGGACAACCTCGTCGTCACGACGGCATTGCCGGTCATCCGCCACGACCTGCACGCCTCGATCGAGAGCCTCGAGTGGACGGTCAACGCGTACACGCTCACCTTCGCGGTGCTGCTCCTGACCGGTGCGGCGCTCGGCGACCGCTTCGGCCGGCGCCGGATGCTCGCCGTCGGCCTGTTCATCTTCACCGCCTCGTCTGCGGCCGCGGCCCTCGCGCCGACGGCGGGTGCGCTCATCGCCGCACGTGCGGCGCAGGGCGTCGGCGGCGCGATCGTCACGCCGTTGACGCTGACGATCCTCAGCGCGGGCGTGCCGGCCAATCGGCGCGGCGCGTTCATCGGCGCGTGGAGCGGCATCGCCGGGCTCGCCGTCGCCTTCGGCCCGCTCGTCGGAGGCGCCGTCGTCACCGGCATCTCGTGGCACTGGATCTTCTGGCTGAACGTGCCGATCGGCGTCGCGCTCATCCCGCTCGCGCTGACGCGCCTGGACGAGAGCTACGGCCCCGCGAACCGCCTCGACGCGCCGGGAGTGGTGCTCGCGAGTGTCGGCCTGCTGGGAATCGTCTGGGGGCTGATCCGCGGGAACGGCCAGGGCTGGACCTCGCCCGAGATCGTCGCCGCGCTGACGGGCGGCGCGATCGTCTTCGCGCTGTTCGTCCTGTGGGAGCTGCGCGCCGAAGCGCCGATGTTGCCGATGCGCTTCTTCCGCAACCGCACGTTCACGCTCGCGAACGCCGCCTCGCTGCTCATGTTCTTCGGCATGTTCGGGTCGATCTTCCTGCTGTCGCAGTTCTTCCAGACGGTGCAGGGCTATTCGCCGCTCGGCTCCGGGCTGCGGATCCTTCCGTGGACGATCATGCCGATGTTCGTCGCGCCGATCGCGGGTGCACTCTCAGATCGTGTCGGCGGCGCGCGCCTGATGGGCATCGGGCTCACGCTGCAGGCTGCCGGGCTCGGGTCGATCGCTGCGCTCTCGACGCCGACGATCCCGTACTGGCAGCTCGTGCTGCCGTTCATGGTCTCCGGGATCGGGATGGCGATGTTCTGGGCACCTGTCGCGAACGTCGTCCTCGCGGCGGTGCGCAAGGAGGAGGAGGGCCAGGCGTCCGGCGCTCAGAACGCGATCCGCGAGCTGGGCGGCGTGTTCGGCGTCGCGGTGCTGGCCTCCATCTGGTCGCAGTACGGCAGCTACCGAACCGGCACGACCTTCGTCGACGGCATGACGCCCGCGCTCTGGGTCGGCGCAGCGACCGTCTTCCTCGGCGCGATCGCCGCGTTCGCCATCCCGCGCCGCGCCCGGGTGCAGGAGGCCGTGGCGCCGGCGTTCGCCGAAGCGGCCTAGAGGTCGTCCCAGCCGGGTGGCAGCGAGGGAAGCTGCCACCCGGCTTCGGGCTGCCAGTCCTCCCATCCGGTCGGCCACGGTGGCCGAGCGAGCACGCGCTCCGCGTTCGCCTTGATCTCGGCGGCGCGGGCCTCGGTGACGAAGCCGAGCCTGACCGCCTCGGCGAGCTCGTCCTCGTCCAGCAATTCGGGCGCCGCACCGACGGCCACCCAGACGTCGAGCAGGTCGTCCTCGTAGTCGAACCCTCGCGCGGTGCGCNGCTGGGGACGCTCGAGGTTCACGTACCACCCGCGGAGCCCGCCGTCCGAGTGGTGAAAGAGCAGGACCGAGAACGGATCGCCGGGGCGTGTGACGCGGAGCTGCGACCGCCTGCCCACGCGGTCTCTATAGGTCCAGTCGCCGAAGAGCTCATCTCCCATCCTGTAGTGGAAGCCCGGCGGGAACCACAGCACGGTGACTTCGGCCGTCTCGGCCACGACGAGCGTTGCGATCGCGTTCCAGACACGTCCGCGGAAGAGATGGCGGAGGAGGGCCGGCTCGTAGGTCAGGCGCGCGAGGCTACAGCGTCCCGCACGACGCGGTGGTTCCGCGCCACGAACTTCGCCGCATAGAGGCGGTCGTCCGCCTTGCGGAAGAGCTCGAGCGGCGCAACGCCGTCGTGCGGCAGCGCAGCCCAGCCGAACGTCATGTGTAGGTCCTGCGCCGCGAGGCGATCGCGCAACCGCCCGCACAGCGCCGGCGCGTCGGCGGCGCTGCCGTCCGTCAGCAGCGCGAACTCGTCACCGCCGACCCGCGCGAGCTCGTCGTTCGGGCGTAGGCCCTTGCCGAGAGCGTCGGCGAGGCGTCGGAGCTCGTTGTTGCCGGCCGTGTGCCCGTGCGTGTCGTTCACCGTCTTGAGGTCGTCCATGTCGCCGAGCAGCAGCACGAACGGACGTCCGGCGGCGCAGCGGCGCGTGAGCGCCTCGTCGAAGACGCGCGTGTTCAGGATGCCGGTCAGGAAGTCGCGCTCTGCGAGGTTGCGCAGCTGGTCGAGGTGGCGGCGGTGCTCGTTCGCGAACCAGCCGACGAGGATGCCGCACGACGTGAACGTGACGAAGCGAATCGCCGTGGCGTAGGTGAGGACGTCTCGAGTCGGGAGCCTCGGCGTCGCGACGATGGCGAGCGCGTACAACGCCGCGGCAAGCGCTCCGCCGCAGAAGCCGACGCGCGTGCCGCAGGAGAGCGCGAGCAGCGCAACGGGGATGTAGAAGAAGTGGCCGAGGCCGAGCCCGGGCATCTCGAAGAGGACGAAGCAGCTGAACACGACGACGTACGAGACGATCGCCGTCGCAAACAGCATGCGTCGATGCATCGTGGCCGCAGGCACAGGCTCACGATGAACGCGCGCGCAGGCGCGCGCGTCCCTCG
>C688J18823_10001453_pt1 | contig 14589 bp, 13 predicted proteins | sample HopSoiMetagenom1_FD_18823 | JGI IMG/M metagenome (IMG submission 18823)
TCGTCCTTGCGGATCGCCAGCGCCAATTCCCGCCTGGCGCCGAATTGGTAGGGCTGCCCTGGCGCGTTCAATCTTTCCAGAATGTCGAGGCCGCGGGCCCGCTCGTCTGGCTTGTCCGACGCGGCCAGCAAGCGGCCCAGTGTCAGCAGGCTTCCTTTGCTCGCGTCTTTTGCAGGGTTGGCGATGGCACGTTCCGCCCAGTATCGCGCGGCGACGGGATCTCTCTTGATGATGTTCCCATCCTCAAGCTGGCGTATCAACATCTGCGTTGAAAAGGCGTGACCGAGTTCGGCCGCCCTGCGCAGGGCCTGAGCCGCCTCGGCGCGCGTGACCAGCGGCACCTTGTCGAGGTCGCCGCGATCCCACGACCTGTGATGCTCGTAGAGCTGGTAGTAGGCCTCGGCGCTGCCTTGCGCAGCCGCCTCGCGCAGCATGGCGATCGCCTCTGCCTTCTGCTCATAGGGCAGGTTGCGCGCATACGCGGCCTTGAGATCTGCGTTCGCAGGGTTGGCTTCGAACGCTTTTCTGCAGCTTTCGCGCCGCAAGTCCCAGCGTCGGCGCTTGGCGTCGTCGTCGATGTACTCCTTCGGCTCTTCAAACAGCTGCTGGCAGAGTTCGACGGCATTCTCCGCCGTCAGCGCCGGCAACGGCTTGACCGCTTCGGACGGCGCGGTGCCGGACTGCAACGTCGGCAGCGACAATGCCNCCACGAGGCCAAAGGCGAGCAGGCCNCNCGAGATAACGACCGAGCGCATCAGCGGCGACAGACTGTCATTTGCGGGAAGTTTTGTGGGCGTAACCATGATCGTGCCGATGCGGCCGTTCTTGGCTTGCCGCATCGCATCTGTCGCGCCGGGCGCTGCAATCGTTCAATTTCGGAGCCTGTTACCGGCGCGGAACCAGCCGGGCGGCCCGGCGACTGTGAACGAATCCGATCCTAACCCGAATGTGAAGGACAAATGATTTCAGCGCTTTGCGTCAGCCGTTTTGCATGTCACCATCACTGTCGTTCGACGGGAGGGCCGCAATGCGCTGGTATGTCTCGATCGGGGTCGTGCTTGTCGCGGGGATACTCGCCGGCGGCGACGTGGCGAGTTTTGCCGCGCCGAACTCCACGAACCGGCCGGGCCACCCGCCGAACGCCGCCAGCCGCCAACTGGCCGACAAGGACGCCAATCCGACCGTCGACGTCGAACTCGTGCTTGCCGTCGACGTTTCCTATTCGATGGACATGGATGAACTCGCGCTGCAGCGGGAGGGCTACGCGCAGGCGATCATCTCCAAGGAATTTTTGCAGGCGCTGAAGAGCGGCCCGAACGGCAGGATCGCGATCACCTATTTCGAATGGGCGGCCTCCACCGACCAGAAGATCATCATCCCCTGGCGCGTGATCGACGGGCCGGAGACGGCNGATGCCGTCGCCAATGAAATCCTCAAAACCCCGATCCGNCGCGCGTCGCGCACCTCNATCTCGGGGGCGATCAACTTCGCCATGCCGCTGTTCGACGAGAACCCGCACCGCGGNCTGCGGCGGGTGATCGATATTTCCGGCGATGGCCCGAACAACAACGGCGCGCCGGTCGTCATCGCGCGCGATGCCGCGGTGGAAAAGGGTGTTGTCATCAACGGCTTGCCGATCATGGTGAAGGAGCCGTCTTATTCCACCATGGATATCGACAATCTCGATCTCTACTACGAGGACTGCGTCATCGGCGGCCCCGGCTCGTTCGTCGTCACGATCAAGGACCGCGACAAGTTCAAGGAAGCGATCCGCACCAAGCTGCTGCTCGAGATCGCCGGCCGTACCCCCGAACGCCCGGTCGTGCCGGCCGCAGGCAGGGAGGCGCGCGTCAATTGCATGATCGGCGAGAAGATCTGGCAGGATCGGTGGGGAAGGTAAGGGCTACCAAGGCCGTAGCCCGGATGGAGCGAAGCGCAATCCGGGAACTGTGCCTCCACTTGCGCCGGCCCCGGATTGCGTTCCGCTCCATCCGGGCTACGGCCCCCCGCGTTTCCCTGGACTGAGAAGCCATCGTCCGTGCGTTCATTCGAACATGTTCCCGGACTCAATCACGCTTGGTGGGGCGTTGTGGCCGCTCAAGGCGCAGCCGCTGCGCTCTCATGCGCTTGATCTCCTCATCAAGCGCATCCATTTCCTCACTGCGCCGCTCGGTCCGGGACTTCTGATCGTTGGCGCGCAGCTTTTCCAGCGCTTTCTCCACGGAAAGTTTCGGTGTTTCGGCCATGGTTACTCTCAATGCCTTGGGGTGATGGATGGAAAGGTGACTTGTCTACGGATTGCGATGCCGGGCAGCGCCCTTTGATTTAGGTCAACATCCCGAAATGACGGTGCAGAACCATGCCTCATACCGCACCGCTAGGCCGTCGCCCGGTCGATTTTCTGACTTCGGCCACCAGACCCGTTTCCCGTGATCTGGTGCACTATCGGAACCGTCCTGGTGCGCATCACATCTATCGGCACCTGAGTAGGACACATGAGATTTCCAATTTGGCTGTTCGCCGCATTGCTATTGCTGGCGGGTGCGGGCGCAAGTCACGCGAAGGTCAGGATTGCAAATGATCGGGGCGGNCCTATCGGGCGGTACGTGGACAGATACGAGCAATTACGCGCTTCGCATCAGTCGGTAATGATTGACGGCCTTTGCGCCTCGGCCTGCACGATCGTCCTCTCGAGGATTCCTCGAGACAGGATCTGCGTGACTGCGAAAGCCAGACTGGCCTTCCACGCGGCTTGGGATTTCGGCGCCCGGCGACGCGCGATCACCAACCCCGAAGCGACGCGATGGCTCTATTCGATGTACCCACTGCCAGTCCGGCAGTGGATTTCCGGTCGCGGCGGTTTGACACCGCGCACGATCTTTCTGCAAGGCAAGCAATTGGAGTCGATGTATCGCCCCTGCTATCTCGCCGCGCAAGCCTCTTTCGGCACGCCCAGGTAATCACCTTGGGAGAGCAGGTTGTCAGCGCCTGAACCGCGCCACCAATTCTACATGCGGCGTGTGGCGGAACTGGTCGACTGCGGTGACGCCGTCGATCTTGTAGCCGCCGTCGATCAAAATCTTCGCGTCCCGCGCAAATGTCGTGGCGTTGCACGACACTGCAACCACCGTCGGAATTTTGCTGGCCGCAAGTTGCGTTACCTGCGCCTGCGCGCCCTGCCGGGGCGGATCGAACACGACCGTGTCGTAGTCGCGCAATTCCTGCGGCATCAGCGGGCGGCGAAACAGGTCGCGCGCCTCTGCTTTGACGGGCTTCAGCCCGGACGTGGAAGTCGCGGCCTTCTGCAAGGCTGCGACCGCGCCGGCGTCGCTGTCGAGGGCGGCGACACGCGACTTCGCCGCAAGCCGCAGCGCGAAGGGGCCGACGCCGCAGAACAGGTCGGCGATATATTTGCCGCGCTTGCAATGCTCCGAGACCAGCGCGGCCAGCGTTTCCTCGCCGGCTACCGTTGCCTGGAGGAACGAGCCGGGCGGCAGCGCCACCTGGGCGGCGCCGATCGAAATCACCGGCGGCGTTCGCATCAAGACCAACTCGCCATGGCGCGTCAGCCGCGCCAGCCGATGCTGTTCGGCGAGGCGCGACAGCCTGGTGATCAAGGCCGTCGATAGCGGGCCGGAGCCGCGCACATCGACGTCGAGGCCGCTATTGGTGGCGGTGATCTGGATGTCGAGCGGCTTGCCGATCGAAATCAGCGGCTCGGCGATGGCCCAGGCCACCTCGATCGCGCCGTTTAGACTCGGATCGAGGATCGGGCAGCGGTCGATCGGGATGATGTCGTGCGAACCCGCCGCCGCATAGCCGACCTTGAGCACGTCGTGGGTTCCCATCCGCGCGTGCAGGGTGATGCGCCTTCGGCCCGCGCCATGGGCATCGACCAGGGGCGCCACGTCGCAATCGATTCCCGCTTGCGCCAGCGTCGTCACCACGAGCTCGCGCTTCCAGGCGCGATAGGGCGCGGCGTCCCAGTGCTGGATCGCGCAGCCGCCGCAGACGCCGAAATGCGGACAGAACGGCGCGATCCGCTCCGCGCTTGCTGTCTCGACCTTGAGCAATCGCCGGCGGTCGGGATGGTGGCCTGGAACCGCACCGGCCTCGATGGTTTCGCCGCCCAGCGTGTACGGCACATAGATGTTGCCAGCGCCTGCGATGGCGACGCCGTCGCCGTGATGGCCGACATGGTCGATGACAAGGCGCTCGCTGTCAGCCACGGCGCGCGCCCATGAAGAATTCAATGTTGCCGTCGCCGCCGGTGATCGGCGAGGGAAACACCTGGATATCGGTGCAGCCGAGCAAAGTGGCAAATTCCGTGATGTCGTCGCAGATTTCCTGATGGACCATCGCGTTGCGGATGATGCCGTGCTTGGAGTGTTTCCGATCCGCCTCGAATTGCGGCTTGATCAGCGCCAGCAGATGCATCGGCGCGGCGGCGAGCGACAGCGCGACCGGCAGCACCGCCTTCAGGGAAATGAAGCTGACGTCGATGACGACGATATCGGGCCGCGCGGGCAGGCGCTTGCCCTCGTACTTGCGGATATCGGTTTCTTCCATCGATACGATCCTGGAGTGGTCGCGTAGCGAGGGATGCAACTGGCCGCGTCCGACATCGATGGCGAACACGAGGCTCGCGCCGTTTTGCAGCAGCACCTCGGTGAAACCGCCGGTGGAGGCGCCGACGTCGAGGCAGACATGGCCCTCGATCTCGATCGGATACAGTTCCAGGGCGCCAGCGAGCTTGACGCCGCCGCGCGAGACATAGGGGTGCGCGGGCAGCGCGGACAATTCGGCCTGGGCGGCGATCAGCTCCGACGCTTTCAACACGGGCCTGCCGTCGGCGGTCACGCCGCCGGCGTCGATCGCGGCGCGGGCGCGGGCGCGGCTTTCGAACAGGCCGCGCTCGACCAGCAGCACGTCGACGCGCTTGCGGCCAGAAGTCTCGCTGTGGTTCCTGTCAGCCAATGTCAGTCCGATTTGCGTCAGTTCGATTTGCCGGTGGCGCGATCCGCCGCAAGCGCGACGCAGGCCTCGAACGAGGTGAGATCGTGCCAGATATCTTGAGGCCGCTGCCGCGGCGTCACCAGTCTAGCACCATGCAGATCGAGCGTGTGGATCATCATGAGATTGTCGGGCAGGCCAAAATCTTCCACCGTCAGTCCGTCATTGTCGACCAGATGGCCGGCAGCGGATTTGGTCACGTCATAGATCCGCTTTACGCGCTCAACATAGACTGCGGGGTCGTTGCTATAGGCCAGACAGAACTTGCCGCGGCCGGCCATGTAGCCGAGTTCATAGACCGTGCCGGCGTCGGCACTGGGGCCGCGAAACGGCGTCAAATTGGCAATGATCGCATCCGCCGCGTCCATCATCGCTTCGTTGCCCTTGAAGATCGCGAGCGAGGCGTCGGCGGCCGAAAGATCGACCGCATTGTCGAGCGGATAGAGGCCGCTCACACCATGGCGGGCGCAGATCGCGGCCTTGCGGCGCCCGATCTCGACGGCGTCCGGCAGGAACACATCGGGACCTGCCAGATAGATCTTCATGGGATTACCGGCGAAAGAGCCAGATCTTCGGTTCTGAGCAGGGTCAGAACCGAAGCGGCTTGAGCCTCAGGCGAGCTTGACGGTCTCGGTCTTGTAGTCCTTGCCGAGCGCATCGAACACCTTGGCGACGATGCCCTTGGCGTCGAGTCCGGCATGGGCATACATCGCGGTCGGCGAGTCATGGTCGATGAACTCGTCGGGCAGGATCATTGCGCGCATCCTTAAGCCGCCGTCGAGCATGCCGTGGTCGGACAGCGTCTGCATGACGTGCGAACCGAAGCCGCCGATCGAGCCTTCCTCGATGGTCAGCAGCACCTCGTGGTCGCGCGCCAGCTTCAGCACCAGATCGACGTCGAGCGGCTTCATGAAGCGCGCGTCGGCGATGGTGGTGGAGAGGCCGTGGGCGGCGAGTTCGTCGGCCGCCTTTTCGCATTCGGCCATGCGCGTGCCGAACGAGAGCAGGGCGATCTTGTTGCCCTGGCGGACGATACGGCCCTTGCCGATTTCGAGGGGGATGCCGACCTCGGGCATTTCGACGCCGCGGCCTTCGCCGCGCGGATAGCGCACCGCGCTCGGCCGGTCGTTGATCGCGACCTGCGTCGCAACCATGTGCACCAGTTCCGCCTCGTCGGACGCCGCCATGATGACGAAGTTCGGCAGGCAGCCGAGATAGGCGCTGTCGAAGGAGCCTGCATGGGTCGCGCCGTCGGCGCCGACCAGACCGGCGCGGTCGATCGCAAAACGAACCGGCAGGCTCTGGATCGCGACGTCATGAACCACCTGGTCATAGCCGCGCTGCAGGAAGGTCGAGTAGATCGCGCAGAACGGCTTGTAGCCTTCGGTGGCAAGGCCGGCGGCGAACGTCACCGCATGCTGTTCGGCGATGCCGACGTCGAAGGTCCGGTTCGGGAACGCCTTGTTGAAGATGTCGACGCCGGTGCCCGACGGCATCGCCGCGGTGATGGCGACGATCTTGTCGTCCTTCTCGGCTTCCTTGACGAGGCTCTGGCCGAACACGTTCTGGTAGGCCGGGGCGTTCGGTTTTGCTTTGGCCTGCGCGCCAGTGGCGACGTCGAACTTGACCACCGCGTGATACTTGTCCGCGGAAGCTTCCGCCGGACCGTAGCCCTTGCCCTTCTGCGTGACGACATGGACCAGGATCGGGCCGGTTTCCATGTCTCGGACGTTCTTCAGAACCGGCAGCAGATGGTCGAGGTTATGGCCGTCGATCGGACCGACATAATAGAAGCCGAGTTCCTCGAACAGCGTGCCGCCGTCCATCATGAAGCCGCGGGAATATTCCTCGACGCGGTTGGCGCGGTTGGCGAGGATTTTGGGCAGACGCTTGTTGATCTGCTTGGCCGCCTCGCGCAGCGAACGGTAGGTCTTGCCGGAGTAGAGGCGGGACAGATAGGCGCTCATCGCGCCGACCGGCGGGGCAATCGACATGTCGTTGTCGTTGAGGATCACGATCAGGCGCGAGTTCATCGCACCCGCATTGTTCATGGCTTCATAGGCCATGCCGGCGGACATCGAGCCGTCGCCGATCACGGCGATGACGTTGTTCTTGCCGCCGGAGAGGTCGCGCGCCACCGCCATGCCGAGGCCGGCCGAAATCGAGGTCGAGGAGTGCGCGGCGCCGAACGGATCGTAGTCGCTCTCGGTGCGCTTGGTGAAACCGGAGAGGCCGCCGGCGGTGCGCAGCGTGCGGATGCGGTCGCGGCGGCCGGTCAGGATCTTGTGCGGGTAGGCCTGGTGGCCGACGTCCCAGATCAGGCGGTCGCGCGGCGTGTCGAAGGTGTAGTGGATCGCGGTGGTCAGTTCCACGACGCCGAGGCCAGCGCCGAAGTGGCCACCGGTCACCGAAACGGCGTCGATGGTTTCCTGGCGGAGTTCGTCCGCGACCTGACGAACCTGCTCGATCTTGAGCTTGCGCAGATCGTCGGGCGTACGGATCGTATCGAGAAGCGGCGTTTTGCTAAATGTGGTCACAGCGATATCCAATTTTGCATGTCAGGGCGAACAGCCCGACGCGAGACGGGAAGCGCGTTAACCGCGCCGCGAAAATCCAGACTCCGGTGCCATCCCGGCGGGCCGGTACCTGATTTGAAAGCCTAGATGCATTCCGGACAGAAACCCTGTGATATGCATCACGTGAGTAGCTTTCAAACCCTTTCCGGTTCAGTTTCTTTAGCTATTTGAAGCGCTTGCTATCGTCGAAAGTCCCCGGCAAGCCGCTTTCCGCAGCCATAGAACCGCAAACCTTTACACCAAAGCCGCCACCAAAGCCAACCGGGAGCGCCGAATCGGTTCCGTAGCGCGAGCCGGAAAAACTTCGATTTTTCAACCACTGCGGCGGGCAGATGGTTCCACTTTGGTCAAATTGGCGGCACTTTTGGCCGCAGCCGTGGCCGCTTCTATGTTTTTCCAGGCCCGATCGCGCACCCCGGAATCGCCGGTGGCGACATCAAGCGCAGCATCGGGGGCAGCCATGCGCTCACTGAGCGGGACCGGTCCGCAGACGATCATGAAAAAGTCGTAGGCGTTGGGCAGTTCGTTGGCCATCACGAACTGGAAATGCACGCGGAAAAACTGCCAGCGAAACTTTTCGTAGTGCTCGGGCCGGATGATGTCGCGGAATCGGACCGGCACGATCGTCGGGTTGCGCCTTTCGGCGCCGACGTCGATGCCATGGCTCGTGATCGGATCGAACTGGTAGAAGTTCATCACGTCCTTGCGGGCCTGGCAGTCGATCCAGTCGATCGAGGGCTCGACCGCCAGCATGCGCAGATGCTCGCGAAACTCCTTCGACACGGTGTGATAGCCGACGATCGGGAAATTGCCGCCGATCGTCAGCAGCACGATCCGCGGACCGTGACGGCCGAGCGCGGGATCGAGCTTCAGCGCCCGCGCCAGCATTTCCGTCGACAGGAACGATCCGGAGCTATGGCCGACGATGACGATTTCCTCGGCGTCGGTGCTTTTGGCGGTCTTGACCAGATGCTGCGCGAAGCGGTCGATGCGCTGGTCCCACTCGGGACGTTCGCGGTGCGAGAACTCCCAGGTCCAGATCGTGTCGCACAAGAGATAGAGCACGTAGGTGGCGTTCTCGGTGTATTTCAGCACGATGCCGAGCAGGGCTATGAACAGGGCGACCGCGATGGCGACGCTGAAAACGTCGGGGATGCCGAGCGCATTCAGTCCCTTCTCGAAGACAAAGGCGATGGCGCCGGCGCACGCGGCCTCCAGCAGCAGCAGCAGATGCGGATAGGTGATGAACGTCGCAAAACGCCAGTTCGCCTTGCCGAAGCGGGCGATGGTGCCGGCGAAGACCAGCCGCCAGTAGATCCATACCGCGCTGAACACCGTGCGCCAGATCGGCGCCGCCAGATCCTGCTGGATGAAATCCTCGAACCGGAGGAAATCGTAGGCCGTGCGGGTCTGCCAGTCCTCCGCCTTGGTATCGATGGTCCAGGAGGCGATCTCGTCGTCGGGGGCGACCTTGGGCCGGCTGATGGTGGCCTGGAGCTGGTAAAGCCGGCCGAACTTGCGCAGTTCGGTCCGGAACATGCGGTAATATTGCGCCAGCCCGCGCGGATCGTAGCCCTGAATATAGATGATATGGCGGTGCTGGACGCGCACGTAGTGTCCCCGGATTCTTGGCCGAGTATAACAGGCTGGGCAGGGCGCCAAGAACTATATCGGAGGCTAAATCGGCAAATTACCGGCTATTCAGCCTTTCGGCGCGGAGGCGAGCACTTAAATTCGCCCCGTGTTCTTTCGGTTACGCCGGGCGAGGCTGGCGGGGGTGACATTCCGGCCGTCCGGGAATCACTGCACGTCGAGCGGCTCGGTCCCGGTGACCTGGCCGTTGGCATCGGTGGTGATCTTGTCCACGCGGGCCTCGGCCTGCCGCAAAAGTTCTTCGCAGCGGCGCTTCAGCGCCTCGCCGCGCTCATAGATCGTGACCGATTCTTCCAGCGGCACCTTGCCGTCCTCGAGCCGCTTCACGATCGATTCGAGTTCCTCCATCGCGCGCTCGAAGGAGAGTTTTTTGACGTCGGCTTGCGTATTTTCGGCCATATCAGGTTCCCGAATGCGCCCCTTAAGAGCGCAGAATCAAATAACAATTTTGGGCGCCTATTGTGGCGGGGATTTAGGCCCCCATCAATGCGGTGACGTGCGCCGCAACCGACTCTTTCAGCCCCTGCAGGTCGTAGCCGCCCTCCAGCACCGACACAAGGCGGCCACCTGAGCTTGCCTCGGCCTGATCCATCAGCTTGCGCGTGACCCAGCCGAAATCGTCCGCCTTGAGATTGAGCGAGGCCAGCGGATCGCGGTAATGCGCGTCGAAGCCGGCGGAGATGATGATCAGTTCCGGCGAGAATTTCTGCAATTGCGGCAGGATCAGGTTTTCGAACGCTGAGCGGAACTTGGCGCTGCCGTCTTCGGAAGCCAGCGGCGCATTGACGATGGTGTCATGCTCGCCGCGCTCGCCGCTGGCGCCGGTACCGGGAAACAGCGGCATCTGGTGCGTCGAGCAGTACATCACGGTCGGATCATGCCAGAAGATATCCTGCGTGCCGTTGCCGTGATGGACGTCGAAATCGACGATCGCCGCGCGGCCGATGCCGTATTTGCGCTGGGCGTGACGCGCCGCGATCGCGACATTGTCGAAGAAGCAGAAGCCCATTGGCTTGGACACCTCCGCATGGTGACCGGGCGGGCGCACGGCCACGAAGGCATTCTGGTGCGTGCCGGACATGACAGCGTCGGTCGCCGCCACCGCGCCGCCGACGCCGCGCATGACAGCTTCCCAGGTGCCCGGCGACATCGAGGTGTCGCCGTCGATATAGATCATGCCGCTCTGCGGGGCGATATGCCGGAGCTCGCCGACATAATGCTCGCCATGGCACAGCGTGACGGAATCCAGACTGCCTTCCGGAGCCTCGCCCCGCGTCAGCGGCTTGAAGCGATCTTCTCCCAGCACCTCGGCGACCGCGCGCAGCCGGTCGGGACGTTCCGGATGCCCGGGAGGCGTGACATGATCGAGACAGGCGGTATGGGTCAGAAGCAGCGTCATGCAAAATCCTGGCGTTGAGGCGCGCGCCGGCAAGGAGGGGCTAATCTAGGCCCTTAGAGGCCGCTCGGAAAGGCCCACGGCGTCAGGCTCAATTGACCCTGACGATGCGATCGGCGGCGGTCGGGCCGACCGGGCTGTTCGCCCCAAAATAGGCATGCAGCGCGTCGGAATCGTAGACGCCGATCAGCGGTGCGGTTCCGTGGGTGAGCACGGTAAAACCGTCGCCGCCGACGAACAGGAAATTGTTGACGGTGACGCGATAGCGCGCGGCGGGATCGAGCGGCTGCCCGTTCAGCGACATGCGTTCCGCGAGCACGCGCTCGCCATCCGGCTTCGACCCGTCCCATGCATAGCTGAAGCCCTTCGACACCTGCAGGATCCGCGGCCGCTTCGGATCGAGCCATTGCTGTTCCAGCATGTCCTTGATCTGTTTTCCCGTCAGCGTGATCGTCACCAGTTGATTGCGGAACGGCTGGCTGGCGAACAGGTCGCCATAGGTCACCGCGCCGTCCTCTCTGCGCGTCACGTCGGCGCGCACGCCGCCGGGATTGGTGAAGGCGATGACCGCGCCGCCCTTCGCCTCCGGGCTGGTCGCGGCGAGCTGCGCGTCCGCGATGATGTCGCCGAGCGGGCTTTCGCCGGCATTGTTGGGCACCCGCGACAGCGTGGCCGTCAGCGACCCCGCCGGGCGGTTGGCGATCGGCGCGGCCAGCCGGTCGTAGGACTCGATCAGCGCGGTTTGCTCGGCGTTCTTCGCAAGCGTCGCCGTGCGAACGATGCTGTTATTGGCTGTGGCGCTGATGACGTCGCGCGTGACGGGATCGAGCTTGAGATCGATCGCAGTGACGAGCGTGCCGTATTTGTCGCCGGACGTGACGAGCCGCCGGTCGATCTCGCAGACATAGGCGCGATGGGTATGGCCGGTAACCACGACGTCGACCGCGTGATCGAACTTTTTGACGATGTCGACGATCGGTCCCGAAATGCCAGGGCATTCATTGTAGTCGCCGGTTGGCAATCCGCCTTCGTGAATCAGGACGACGACGGCCCCGACGCCGCGCGCCTTCAGTTCCGGGATCAGCGCATTGACGGTCTCGGCTTCGTCGCGAAATTCGAGGTCGGCGATGCCGACCGGCGAGACCAGACCCGGGGTGCCCTTCAGTGTGAGCCCGATGAAGGCGACCGGAATGCCGTCGAAGTCGCGGATTTCGTAAGCAGGAAACACGGTCTTGCCGCTGCTCTTCTCGAACGTGCTGGCGGCGAGATAGCGGAATTTCGCGCCCGCAAACGGATGCGGCCCCTGGCATTGGTCGACCGGGTGGCAGCCGCCATTCTGCATGCGCAGGAGTTCCTCCTTGCCCTCGTCGAATTCGTGATTGCCGACCGAGGAAATATTCAGCCCCATCATCGACAGCGCCTCGATCGTCGGCTCGTCATGGAACATCGCCGACAGGAACGGGCTGGCGCCGATCAAATCGCCGGCTGCCACGAATATCGTGTTCCTGTGTCCCTGGCGAAGCTGGCCGACCAGCGTCGCCATATGCTCGGCGCCGCCGGCAGGGACGGTGATCTTCTTGGTCTTGTCCTCGGGATCGGCAATCGTGATCCCGCCCGGCGGCGGACGCAGGTAGCCGTGAAAATCGTTGATCGCGAGAATGCGCAGATCGACGGGGGCGGGCGACTGGGCGAGCGACGGCGAGGCGGCCGTCGTCATGATGGCGAGCGCTGCAAGGATCGAAAACAGAATTCTCATGGCACTGACATGGTAGCCCGCATGAGCGCAGCGATATGCGGGATCGAAGGGAGGGGAAAACCCGGATGTCGCTGCGCTCTTCCGGGCTACGTTTGACGGTAAGTCGTTGATCTTGATGTCGTCAGAGGTAATCTAGCGCTTGTCCCCGCTCGGCATATCCGTAGATGCGGAAGCCATTGTCGGTTTCCTCGCCGGGCACATGGATTCGTTTTATTGCCGCTCTGATGCGTTCCCGATGTTCGCAATCGTCGGCAAAGATATCTACGTAAACGATGTCCTCATATCCGCCATCTCGAAAATGATAATACCATTCGCGGTCGGCGGCCGAGCGATACCCATTTTGGCAAAGGGTACTCCAGCGCGGCGCTGGGTCGGTGTTGTACATCGCGAGCCGCAGCTCGTTCCACTTGGTATTGTTCATCACCGGGTGATGCATGGCGCTCGCTCGTTCCAAGCCGGCTCGATGGGTTGGATACTACCCCTTCTTCCGCTCAAAGAACGCCTTGAACGCGGCAACCGCTTCCTTGGAGCGCATCCGTTCGCCGAACAGGTGGCCTTCCTGGTCGATCCGGCGCGTCATGTCCTCCGGCGGCAGTCTNAGCANTTTGCGCGAGATCGCGACNGCTTCGGCCGGNAGCGCGCAGATCTCGCGGGCCACCTTGCGCGCCTCGGCNTCGGTGTGCCCNGGNGCCACCACCACNTTGACGAAGCCGGCCTCGCGCGCCTCCTCGGCGGAAAACTTGCGTCCCATCACCAGCATGGCGAAAGCGCGCTGGTGGCCCATGGTGCGCGGCATCAGCAAGCTGGAGGCGCCTTCCGGCACCAGCCCGAGATTGATGAACGGCGTCGANAAGGTCGCGGTGGTGCTGGCCAGCACATAGTCGCAATGGAACAGCATCGTGGTGCCGATGCCGATCGCAACGCCGTCGACGGCGGCGATAATCGGCTTGACGTTGTGCGCCAGCGAATAAAGCAGTTTGACGGCGTTGGAGGCGCCGCGTGGCGCGTCGGCATTCGAGGTGCTCTCTTTGAGAAAATCCTCGAGATCGTTACCGGCGGTGAACACGCCGGAACCGCCTGTGACGATGATGCAGCGGATATCGGGATTGTTCTGCGCCTTGTCGATCGCATCGCTCATCCCGCGATACATGTCCTGGGTGAAGGCGTTCTTTTTCTCGGGCCGCCGCAGCTTGATGACGCGCGTTGCATCTTCGTCGGATACTATGAGGTGCCCGGTCATAAAACTGTCCCTGGATCGCGGACGGCAACGGTGCCGCTGGTCAATCATCCGGCCATATCCTACATGATCCGGCAAGTACCAAACTGTCCCGCCCACCGATGTGATTACGAGGATAACGCAATGCAGCTAGGCGGAATTCATCATCTGACCGCGGTCTCGGCAAAGCCGCGGGACAATGTGGCGTTCTACACCGCACTCCTTGGCATGCGGCTGGTCAAGAAGACCGTCAACCAGGACGACGTCAGCGCCTATCATCTGTTTTACGCCGACGGCAAAGCCAATCCCGGCACCGATCTCACCTTCTTCGATTTCCCGGCAGCCCCCGAGCGGCGCGGAACCAATTCGATCTCGCGCACCGGCCTGCGCGTCGCGGGCGAAAAAACCCTCGGCTACTGGCGGGATCGCCTGAAAAAGGCCGGCGCCGTGGCCCGCGATATCGTCGAGGTCGACGGCCGGCTGACGCTGCCATTCGAGGACGGCGAGGGCCAGCGGCTGGTGCTGGTCGACGATGGTGGTAATGGCACAGCCTCGCCGTGGGAGCGCAGCCCGGTCCCGGTGGAACACCAGATCCGTGGGCTAGGTCCGATCGTGCTGACCGTGCACGACCTGTCACGCACCGCGTTCGTGCTGACGGAGGTCATGAACATGCGCCGCGTGCGTGAGTACGCCGCCCATGGCGCCGAGATCCATGTCTTCGCGATGGGCGAGGCAGGGGGAGAGAGCGGCCCCGCCGCCGAACTGCATGTGCTCGAAGACAAGGAGTCCCCGGTCGCGCGGCAAGGCGCCGGCGGCGTCCACCACGTCGCGTTCCGCACGCCGGACGAGACGCAGTACCACGCCTGGACGCAGCGCCTGAACGAGTTGCGCGTCCCCAACAGCGGCGAGATCGACCGCTTCTATTTCCGCAGCCTGTATTTCCGCGAGCCCAACGGCATTCTGTTCGAGATCGCGACCG
>C688J18823_10001455_pt1 | contig 14580 bp, 15 predicted proteins | sample HopSoiMetagenom1_FD_18823 | JGI IMG/M metagenome (IMG submission 18823)
GCTTCTCATCTACGCATTCCTGATGGACTACTACATCGCCGGCCTTACCGCCGGCGCAACCAAAGGCTGAGCGATGGCGCAGGTCAATTTGCGCAAGGTGGTGAAGCACTACGACGAGACGCCGGCGGTGCGCGGCATCGACCTAGACATCGCCGACAAGGAGTTCGTCGTGCTGGTCGGGCCCTCGGGCTGCGGCAAGACCACCACGCTGCGCATGATCGCCGGGCTGGAGGACATTACCGACGGCGACATCCTGATCGGCGGCGACGTGGTGAACGATGTGCCGCCGAAGGACCGCGACATCGCCATGGTGTTCCAGAACTACGCGCTCTACCCGCACATGACCGTGCACGAGAACATGTCGTTCGGCCTGCGCCTGAAGAAGGTGCCGAAGGACGAGATCAGCCGCCGCGTGCAGGCGGTCGCCGCCATCCTCGGCATCGGCGAGCTGCTCGACCGCAAGCCCAAGCAGCTCTCCGGCGGCCAGCGGCAGCGGGTCGCCATGGGCCGCGCCATCGTGCGCAATCCCAAGGTGTTCCTGTTCGACGAGCCGCTCTCGAATCTCGACGCCAAGCTGCGCGTACACATGAGGACGGAGATCAAGAAAGTGCACCAGAAGGTGCGCACCACCACGGTGTATGTCACGCACGACCAGGTCGAGGCGATGACGCTCGCCGACCGCGTCGTGGTGATGAACGCCGGTCGCATCGAGCAGGTCGGCACGCCGCACGATCTCTACCATTCGCCGGCCACGCTGTTCGTCGCCGGCTTCATCGGCTCGCCGGCGATGAACATCGTGCGCTGTGGACTGGAGGAAGCCGCCGGCGGCCTGCGCCTGCGCGTGAATGACGAGGTCGCCTTCCCGGTCCCGGCGGAGCGGATAGCGCGCTACCGGGCGTACGCGGGCAGGCGCGACCTGCTCCTCGGCCTGCGCCCGGAGCATGTGACCGACATGAGAACGCCCACCGCGCCCGGGCAATGCGCGTTCGACATCACGGTCGAAGTGATCGAGCCGCTGGGCATGGAGACGCTCGTCTTCTTCGCCTTGAACGGCACGGAGATCTGCGCGCGCACCAATCCGCTCGCCGGCCTGCAGGCCGGTAAGCCGGCCCAGTTGCTCGCGGACCTGCGCTACATGCACCTCATCGACGAAGCAAGCGGCCGCGTGCTCTAGGCACGCCTCGCGTCATTTCGGCGTGTGCCGCAGGATCCAGAGCCCCTGGTTTTTGTGCGTGATGTAGATGTAGCCGCGCGCGTCGACGAGCACATCTTCGGTTTGCACCGCGAGCCGGCTCTTCGGGAACGTGCCGTAGCGCTTCTTCGGATCGGGCGGCACGAAGTACGCGACTTCGCGCGGCACGGCAGGCACGCTCACGTCATAGATGCGTAGGCCCGCATTGAAGTAGGTGAGATAGAGCAGATTGCCCGGCTGCTGCACATACGGGTTGTGGTGGAGTTGGTTCTGGTTGTGCGGACCGAAGCGCCCGCCGTGCTCGCAGAAGCTCTTGATCTTCCAGCTCGCGGGCGGCACGGGCAGCGGCAGCATCGAGACGAGGCGCGGCTTCGCCAAATCGGAAATGTCGACGATCGACGCATGGTTCAGCGCTTCCTTGCAATCGTCGAAGATCGCCTCCGAGTTCACGTAGGCGAGCTTCTTCTCCATCACCGGCACCACGGTGTGCACGCCGATGAAGGACAGGAACGGCGGGCTGAAGGGCAGCCGGCTGATTTCCTTCGGCTTCGCCACGTCGCTGATGTCAAGGATGATCATGCCGGCGCCACCATAGGACAGGAACACGGTGTTGCCACGCACTTCCGGCGGCCCGTGCAGGCCCGTCGAGGGCGGCGCAACTGCGCTCTCCCCTTCCTTCTGTCCCGGTACCCACCAGCGGCCGGCTTCGACCGGCTTCGTGGGATCGCTGAGGTCGACGATGACGTAGATGTTGTCTTTGTAGCCGGGCATGCCGGCGGCAAGATGCATATAGCGGCCGCCCGCATAGAAGTCGCGATGCGTGCCGGTGCCGCCCGTCTTGTACTGGCCGAGCTTTTTCGGATTGAGCGCGTCGCTCACGTCCCAGATGAGCACGCCTTCCTCGTTCGGCTTGTTTGGATCACCGCCCCAGCCCGGCGCGATCTTCTCGAGCGCGGTGATCATGCGATCGCCGTGCATCTCCATCTGGATGGTCCAGGTGTTGTCCGGCCCGGGGATGAACTTCGCCACGCGCGGATTCGCAGGGTCGGTGACATCGACAATGCTCCAGCCGAAATGCCAGAGGTGACCCATGTACAGGTACCAGCGCTCGCCGACCTGGCGGATCGACATCTTGAATCCCGGCCGCTCGCCGAGATCACTGTAGCCGACGACCTGGATGTTCTCGCCGACGCCGCCGGGCGGAATCGGTTCGGCGGCCGCGAACGCGGGGACGAAGAGCAGCGCGGCGAACGCCGCGCCGCACGCGACACGAATGAACTCCATGTGCGTCTCCTCCTTGGAGCGCATTCTCGGCGCGCGTCGCGGCGCTTGCAAGCACGTGCGCGCGCGCGCCTAGCTCTGAGGCGCTACAGGTTCTAGCCCCTGAGGGCGCCGGGCGTTAACATCCACTCTGCATCAAACCCAGAGGGGGGAAAAATCATGCGCAGGATTGCCTTTGCTGCCGCGTTTCTCGCGGCATTCTTGGTTCCAATGGCCGCACGCTCGGCTCCGAGCGACGTTCGGCTGACGAATGACTGCCATCCCGATGGGGGATGCGGCGCCGGCTACGTTAGCGTCTACACGCTCGCCACCGGGACCCCGTACACCGACCAGACGCTCGACGAGTGCACCATCTCCAAGGGCCGCCAGAACGAGCCCGCCGTCGCCGTCAATCCGCGCAATACGCGCGTGCTGGTCGGGAGCTCGAACGACTACTGCGGCGTCTACAACCGCGGCGCATTGGCCGGTGCCATCGGGCCGATCTGGCTCGGCTACTACCGTTCGCTCGACGGCGGCCTGAACTGGACGAGCTCGCTCGTCCCGGGCTATCCGGACGACAGCTCCCCGTACGCCGCGCTCTCGAAGGCGCGAACCGCGAGCGCCGGCGACCCGGTGATCGCCTGGGACAATCACGGCCGCGTGTTCTTCGGCTCGGAGAGCTCCGGCGATCCGGCCGGCACCAAGAAGACCTTCGGCGACGTCTGGGTCGCGCGCTTCCGCAATCCCGCCGGCGCGGACGCTGCCGACACGACCAGGGACGGGCTCGAGTACTACGGGACCACGGTCATCGAAAGCGGCTCGTCGGCACCCAACCTGCTCGGCAAATTCCACGACAAGACTTCGATCGAGGTCGACCGTACAGGAGGATCCTGCGACGGCAACGTCTACTTTTCGTGGTCACGCTTCAATGGCAACGGCTCGAACGCGATCTACTTCTCGCGCTCGATCGACCACGGCGTCACCTTCAGCGCGCCGATGAAGCTCACCTCGTCGTTCAAGAGCCTGCAGTTCCCGGACATCGCCGTAACAGGAAACGGCCACGTTTACGTCACCTTCCGGACCTTCGAGGCCTCCGGCCCGTCGACGGATGCGATCGCGATCGCGAAATCGACCGACTGCGGAAAAACGTTCGCGCCCGGTCAGCTGATTACGACGTTCATCCCGTCGGATGCGCAGGACGTCTCCGACCCGCAGCCCATCCCGACGCCCCAGTCGCAGCGCGACGATCCGCTGTTCGGCGAGGACGACCTTGCCGCCGGCGGCACGGCCCGCGATTGCGGTGACTTCGATACCCACTGCTTGTCGGGCTACACGTTCTTCCGACGGGACACGCAAGTGCGCTCGACGGCCGATCAGCTCGACACCTCGCACGAGTGGATCTACATCGTCTATGACGGGACGAAGCCGGGCACGCAGGCTCCGACGGGCACGACCTACGGCACCGTCGGTTCTGGGACCGGCGGCCAAGCCGGGATCTTCTTCCTGCGCTACGACGGCGCGACCGGTATGCACACGACCCCGAGACTCGTCGACAACCACTCGACGGGACACCAGGTGTTCCCCGACATCTCGGCCGACGGGGGCGTGCTGCACGCGATCTGGTGGGACAGCCGGAACGACGCGTGCTACGACGTGACGCGCCCGATCGGCAACTGCCCCCACGGGACGACCGTCCCGTCGCTGGACGTCTTCGCGGCGAACTCGACGAACGCGGGCGCGACCTGGAGCACGGCATCGCGCTTGAGTAACGTCACGACGAACCCGAACTATGAGCAGTTCTCCAACCGTGCGGTGCCGTTCGCGGGCGACTACCTCTGGGTGACTTCGCTCGGCAACGTCGCCTACGCGGTCTGGACGGACTGGCGCAACACGGTGCAAGGCGTTGACCCGCGCGAGGTGGCGGAGGACGAGGATGCCGGCACGTCCGATGTCATCCAATGCCGTGTCGTCCTGACGTCTACGGACCGCAAAGGCAACACGACCAAGAGCTGGAGTGGCGATCGCTGTCCGCACGCAGGCGGCATCGACCAGAATATCTACGGCAACGTAGCGCCGTAGAAAACGAAATTCCCTTGAACGAGGGACGACGGAAGGGAGGCGGGTCGCCGACACCTAAGGCGACCCGTCTCCCCACTTCCCCTCAGGTCGCTACATGCACCTGATCGACAAAGCAAGCGGACGCGTGCTTTAGCGCAAGCCTGCCGCAAGTTCCGCCGCATACAGTGCCCGCTCCTATAGGAGCAGCGCATGGAGTCGAAACCGCAGCAGTCCACCGGCACGCCGTATCGCGACATGAAGCCTAAGCAGAAGGCGTTCTTCATCTTCAAGCTCGCCATCTGCATCCTCACCTTCGGCATGGCGTTCCCGAACGTGATGAGCGACTGACCCGGCGTCCCGGCCGGATCAATTACACTCGGTGTCCCGGAGGAGGACACCATGATTCGTGCATTGCTTGGCGCGGCCGCGCTCCTCGTGGCGCAGGCCGCCATCGCGCAGACCGCGATCTGCTACAACTGCCCGCCCGAATGGGCCGACTGGGCAAGCCAGTTGAAGTCCATCAAGGCGAAGACCGGCGTCACCGTGCCGCCCGACAACAAGAATTCGGGCCAGGCGCTGGCGCAGCTGGTCGCCGAGAAGGCGAGCCCGATCGCCGACATCACCTACCTTGGCGTCACCTTCGGCATCCAGGCGAAGAAGGAAGGCGTCGTGACGAGCTACAAGCCGGCGCGCTTCGACGAGATTCCCGCCGGCCTCAAGGACCCCGAGGGCGCCTGGTTCACGATCCACTCCGGCACGCTCGGCCTGATGGTCAACGTCGACGCGCTCAAGGGAAAGCCGGTGCCCAAGAGCTGGAAGGATCTGCTCGACCCCCAGTACCGCGGCCTCGTCGGCTACCTGGACCCGGCGAGCGCCTTCGTCGGGTACGTCGGCGCTGTCGCGGTCAACCAGGCCTTCGGCGGCGAGCTCTCGAACTTCGATCGCGCCATCAAGTATTTCGCCGAGCTGCAGAAGAACCAGCCGATCGTGCCGAAGCAGACCTCCTACGCGCGCGTGCTCTCGGGCGAGATCCCGATCCTCTTCGACTATGACTTCAATGCCTACCGCGGCAAGTACAAGGACAAGGCCAACATCGCCTTCGTCATTCCCGCCGAGGGCACGGTCATCGTGCCCTACGTGATGAGCCTGGTCGCGAAGTCGCCGCATCCGAACGAGGCGAAAAAGGTGCTCGACCACCTGCTCTCCGACGAAGGCCAGGCGATCTGGGCGAACGCCTACCTGCGCCCGGTGCGCGCGAGCGCCATGTCGAAGGAAGCCGAGTCGCGCTTCCTGCCCGCGTCCGAATACAAGCGCGCCCGCACGGTCGACTACGGGAAGATGGCCGAGGCGCAGAAAGCCTTCACCGAGCGCTACCTGAAGGAAGTGCAGTAGCGCCGAGTTCGGGCTCCGTCCCCGATCTCGCCCTTGCGACATTACTGGCTCCTTGCGCCGGCCGCGGCGGTGTTCGCGGCGTTCTGGCTGCTGCCGATCGCGCGCCTGACGCTCGTCGGCGCGAGCGGGCCGAATGGCATCGCGAACTACGCGCTGGTGCTCACGCATCCCTCGTACTTCCGCAGCCTCGTGTCGACCCTGGCACTGTCCGCCGGCGTCACCCTCGCGACGCTCATCGTTTCCGGCATCGCCGGCCTGTTCCTTTCGCGCAACCGCTTTCCGGGACGTGCGTTTCTTACAGCGATGCTCACCTTCCCGCTCGCGTTTCCCGGCGTCGTCGTCGGCTTCATGGTCATCCTGCTCGCCGGGCGCCAGGGAGTGATTGGCCAGGTCGCGCAATGGCTGACCGGCGAGAACCTGGTCTTCGCCTATTCGATGGCGGGACTCTTCCTCGGCTACCTGTACTTCTCGATCCCGCGCGTCATCCTTACCGTCATGGCGGCCGCCGAGAAGCTCGATCCGAAGCTCGAGGAAGCGGCGCGCTCGCTCGGCGCCTCGCCCTGGCGCGTCGTCATCGACGTGCTCATCCCCGGCCTCAAGCCGGCGCTCATCTCCGCCGGCGCGATCTGCTTCGCCACCGCCATGGGCGCCTTCGGCACTGCCTTCACCCTGGCGACGCGCATCAACGTGCTGCCGATCACGATCTATACCGAGTTCACGAACTACGCCAATTTCAGCGTTGCCGCGGCGCTGTCGATCGTGCTCGGCGTGCTGACCTGGCTGGTGCTGAACCTCGCACGCACCTTCGCGGGCTCCACCGTGGCGGCGGCGGCATGAGCCGCGGCGCGCGCTTCTGGGCGCAGCTCGCCTTCACGCTTCTCGTCTGTGCGTTCCTCATCGTGCCGGCCGTGATGTCGGTGCTCGCCGGCATCACCGAGAACTTCTTCGTCGGCCTGAAAAGCGGCCTGACGCTGCGCTGGATCGGCGAGGTCTGGGAGCTCTACGCGCACACGATCTATCTCTCGCTCGGCATCGCACTCGCCTGCCTCGCGGCGACGCTCGTGCTCGGCGTGCCAGCCGCCTACGTGCTCGCGCGCTCGCAGAACCGCTGGACGCGCGCCTTCGAGGAGCTCCTGGTCCTGCCCGTCGCGGTGCCGGGACTCGCGACGGCACTGGCGCTCATCCTCCTTTACGGCCAGATGCGCGAATTCCGCGCGAGCTGGACCTTCATTCTCGTCGGCCACGTGCTCTTCACGCTGCCCTTCATGGTCCGCTCGGTGGTCGCCGTGATGGCGGCGATCGACCTGAAAACGCTCGAGGACGCGGCGGCCAGCCTCGGCGCCACCTTCCGCCAGCGGTTTTTCAACGTCGTGCTGCCGAACGCGCGCCCCGGGATCATCGCGGGCAGCCTGATGGTGGTGACACTGTCGATGGGCGAGTTCAATATCACCTGGATGCTGCACACGCCGCTCACCCAGACGCTGCCCGTGGGACTTGCCGATTCCTACGCCTCGATGCGCCTCGAGATCGGCTCGGCGTACACGGTGATCTTCTTCTTCATGATCGTGCCGCTGCTGGTCATTCTGCAATGGGCCTCCGAGCGCGTCGTGCGTTGATCATCGGCCTGCTCCTCGCGAGCGGCGGGGCGGCAGCGGCCACGATGTTTCCCGTGCCGCCCGGCGCACGACACCCCTCCCACGTGGTACTCCAGCGCGGCTCGGCAGAACAGGACCACTTCTGGCTGAAAGCCGCCTATCCCGCGACGCCGGCCCTCGATCACTACACGAAGCTGTTTGCGAACTGGCTTCCCTGTAAGCCTCAAGAAGCCGGCTGGCGCTCGTTCGGCGACGAGCAAAGCGGTCTCTTTTTCCATAAGCTCTCGCGCTACTGGGTTTCGGTGGATAACAAGCAGGCCGTCACCGTCCTCTTTCAGTACACGTCGCCGGGGACCAAAGACCGGCCTTATCCGGACAACGACAACCAGTTCGTGGCGGTATTGCGTTATCGCAGTGCCGACGCATCCGCCTTCCTGGCCCAGACGAGCATTGAGTGTCCGAAGGCGCAGCAATGAACGGCCAGCGGATGCATATCGGCCTGCGGCAGGTGGCAAAGACCTTTCCGGACGGGACGCGCGCGCTGAAGACGCTCGATCTCGAGATCGCCGAGGGCGAAACGCTGGTCCTGCTCGGGCCGTCGGGCTGCGGCAAGACAACGCTCCTTCGCATCATCGCCGGGCTTGAAACACCCGATGCGGGCGGCGGCGTATTTTTCGGCGCCCAGGACGTGACGCCGCTGCCGATCGAGCGGCGCAATGTCGGCATGGTGTTTCAGAGCTACGCGCTCTTCCCGAACATGAGCGTCGCGGAGAACGTCGGCTATGGTCTGCGTATCCGCGGCGAGCTGACGCCGCGGAAGGTCGATGAGCTCCTCGCGCTCGTGCAGCTCGAGGGCCTCGGCAATCGGCGGGTCGACCAGCTTTCCGGCGGCCAGCGCCAGCGCGTGGCGCTCGCGCGCGCGCTCGCGGTGCGGCCGCGCGTCCTGCTGCTCGATGAGCCGCTCACGGCCCTCGATGCGAAGCTGCGCGAGCAGCTGCGCATCGACATCGATCGGCTGCTGCGCTCGCTCGCGATCACGGCGGTGTACGTGACGCACGACCAGGCGGAAGCGATGGCCCTCGGCGATCGGATCGCCGTGATGCAAGCAGGAGAGATCGTGCAAATCGGCACGCCGAGGGCGATCTACTACCAGCCGCGCAGCGCGTTCGTTGCCGACTTCATCGGCACCATGAACCGCGTGCGCCTGAACGGCAGCGAGGCGCTCTTCCGGCCCGAGGACACGCGCATTGTTTCGCCGGGCGAAGCGCAATTCTCGGGCGCCATCGCCTCGGTGTTCTTTCTCGGCGATCACACGCGCCTGATCGTCGACTGCGGCGCAGCGCAGCTCGTTACCGTGGAGACGATCGAGCGGCGCGACTTCGCCGTGGGCGAGCGGCTGCACCTCGCGGTCGATCCGGCGGCGGTACTGACGCTGTGAGCGACCGGTTCATCCTTGGCCAGATCAGCGACCTGCACATCAAGCGGCCGGGAAAGCTTTCGTATCGGGTCGTGGACTGCGCGGCGATGCTCGCGCGCTGCGTCGAAGAGATCCTGCGCCTGCCCCAGCGACCCGATGCGATCGCCGTCACCGGTGATCTTGTCGACTTTGGTCGCGTGGACGAGTACGACCACTTGCGCAAGCTGCTCTCGCCGCTGCCGATGCCCTACTACCTTCTGCCGGGCAACCATGATGAGCGCGGCGCGTTGCGCGAGGCGTTCGCCGATCACGCGTACTTGCGGCAATGGCAACCGTACGTGCAGTACGCGATCGACGCTTGGCCGGTGCGGATCGTCGCGATCGACACCGTCATTCCCGGCGAAGGCGGCGGGCGGCTCGATGGCGAGCGCCTCGCCTGGCTCGATCGCACGCTGGCGGCCGAGCGGGTAAAGCCGACGATCGTGCTCATGCACCACCCGCCATTTCCGACGCTCATCGGACACATGGATCGCATCGGCCTCGAGGGCAGCGAGGCGCTCGCGGAAGTGATCACGCGGCATCCGCAGGTCGAGCGCCTCCTGTGCGGCCATCTGCATCGGCCGATCCAGTACCGCTTCGCCGGCACGATCGCATCGACGAGCCCGAGCCCGGCGCACCAGGTGGCGCTCGATCTCTCGCCGGATGCCGCGTCGCGCTTCAAGATGGAGCCGCCCGCGTTCCAGCTTCACGCCTGGCGGCGCGGCATGGGCATCGTCAGCCACACCGCCTATATCGGCGACTTCGCCGGTCCGTATCCCTTCTTCGAGGGCGATCAGTTGATCGACTGAGCGAGCGGGGGAATTCGGTGCCTGACACCGAATTGCGGGCGTATAGTGGCCGCATACCTGTCCCCCGGGGAGGAGGCAGCCATGGTCGGCAGACGCGACTTCATGCGCGGCGCGCTCGGCGCGCTCGCATTCACCGTCGGCGGTGCACAAGTCCTGCTCACGCCGCGCGCGGCGCGCGCACAAGGCGTGCCCTTTCGTCTGCTGCAAGCGCGCGAGGCGGAAACGCTCGAGGCGATGGGCGAGACGCTGGTGCCCGGCGCACGCGCCGCCGGCATCGCGCATTTCATCGATCAGCAGATCTCGGTGCCGGCCGAAGAGGCGCTGCTTGAGGCGCGCATCATGAACGTGCGCCCGCCGTACGCGAATTTCTACAAAGCGGCGATCACGGCGATCGACGGCGCTGCCGCCGCGCAATCGGATCAGCGCTTCGCCTGGCTGCCAAGCGACGCGCAGCGCGACTTCGTCAATCTCATGCGACAGGGAAAGCTGCGGGGCTGGCAGGGACCGCCCGCGCCGTTCGTCTACTTCCTGATGCGAAGCGACGCAGTCGACGTCGTCTACGGCACGGTCGAAGGCTACGAGCTCCTCGGCATTCCTTATCAGGCGCACATCATGCCGCTGAAGAGGTGGTGACATGGCGACCCGGCCAAAGGTGGACGCAGTCATCGTCGGCGCCGGCGCCTCCGGCTCGGTGTTCGCGGCGACGCTCGCGAAGGCGGGCAAGAAGGTCGTGGTGCTCGAGGCGGGGCCCGACTGGCAGCTCTCGGATCTGGTGAGCTCCGACCTCTGGGGCCGGCGCATCAAGGCGGCCGGCGCGCCGTTCCTGCTCGAGGGCAAGAACCCGTTCGGCTACAGCTACCAGTCCGGCTGGGGCGTCGGCGGCGCGGCGCTGCATTACTTCGCCAACTTCCCGCGTCTGCTGCCGACCGACTTCAAGATGAAGAGCGAGCACGGCCGCGGGCTCGACTGGCCGATCGCATACAACGANCTCGCGCCGTACTACGACAAGGTGGCGCAGGACGTCGGCGTCTCNGGNGACGCGAAAGCCGAGGAANCGTGGCGTCCGGCCGGCAAGCCTTATCCGATGTCGCCGATGAAGACNTTCCGCCATGGCGACGTGTGGGTGAAGCCGTGCGCCGAGCACGGNATCCGCCTGGTGCCCGCCGCCGTCGGCATGAATTCGAGCGAGTACAAGGGCCGCGCCGCGTGCATCTACGACGGCTGGTGCCACGTCGGTTGTCCCACCGGCGCGCTCTCGAATCCGATCGTCACTTATCTCGGCGAGGCGCGGCGCGCCCGTGCCGAGGTCCGCGCGTTCTCGACGGTGACGCGCGTGCTGACGAACGCGCAGGGCACGAAGGTGACCGGCGTCGAGTACTACGATGCGGCTAGACAGCGGCATGTGCAGCCGGCGAGCGTCGTCGTGCTCGCGGCATGGGCGGCGCAGAACCCGCGGCTGCTCCTCAATTCCGCGACCGGAAAGCACCCGAAAGGCCTGGCGAACGCGAGCGGGCTCGTCGGCAAGTACATGATGTGCCACTTCGCGTCCGGGACGTGGGCGCTCTTCGACGAGGACATGCAGAACCACCTCGGCACGACCGGCGCGCAATACATGTCGTACGACCGTTATCCGAAGACGAGCCACAAGGGCGCCTTCGGCAGCACCTTCATCGTCGCCGGCTCGGCGCTCAAGACCAACGACCTCGGCGGCTTCGCCAACGCGCGTCTCGATCTCTTCGGTCCCGAGCTGCACGCGTTCATGAAGCGCGGCGCGCGCGGGCTGACGCGGCTGAACGCGTTCGGCGAGGGATTGCCGAACATCGAGAATCGCGTCGAGCTCGCCGCCGACAAGGACGAGCTCGGCCTGCCGCTCGGGCGCATCGTGCACAGCTACGACCAGGACGCCGCGGCGGTGTGGAACGCGAACTTCGAGGAAGGAATGAAGATCGCGAAGAGCGCCGGCGCCAAGGAAGCGTGGTCGGGCCGCGGCGCGATGCCGACCATTCATCTCATGGGCGGCACGATCATGGGCAGCGGCGCCTCGAACTCCGTGGTGAACAGCTACGGCCAGACGCACCAGATCCCGAATCTGTGGATCGCAGGCCCCGGCATCTTCGCCACCGCCGGCGCCTCGAATCCGACCTACACGATCTTCGCGCTCTCGGCGCGCGGCGCCGAGCGGCTCGCCGCAAAGTTCGCCACGCTGGTGTAACGAGACGAGGCGCGGGCCTTGGCTCGCACGCTGATGCTGCGTGCGCACCGCTATTTGATGCGCGCAGCCTTCCAGAACCCCGAGTAGGCGCCGCTCGCCTCGCCGCTCATCTCGTTGCCGCGCACGCGGCCGGTGTAGACGTCCGACGAGAGCACGAAGCGGATGCGCTCGCCCGTGACGCGGCCTTCGACCGGCGTGCGCTGTCCGCCCGGCGCCACCAGCGTGCCCGAGAGCCGCTGGATTTCCTGCGTGAAGTACAGCTCGCCCGCGGGCAGCCGCCAGGCGCCGGCGACCCTGGCCGGCACGAGGTAGAGGAGCGCGCTGCACCAGCTGACGCACTCACCGCCCGCCTCGACGCTGCGTTCTTCGTCCCAGCCGTCGATGTGGTAGGTGTTGTTGACGATGCGCGTGCCCGCGGGCAGCTCGAGGAACTTCGGCACGAGGCGGTTGAGATTGGTCGGCAGGAGAAAGAGCACCAGCGCGGTCGCCTTCGAGATATCCGCCTGGAACATGTCGCCCTGGATGAATTGCGCCCGGTCCCCGACGCCGGCAGCGGCGGCATTGCGCCTTGCGAGCGCCACCATCTCCTGCTCGTACTCGACGCCGAGCGCCCGCGCGCCGCGCTTGGCCGCCGCGATCACCAGCCGGCCGTCGCCGGAGCCGAGGTCGATTACGAAGTCGCGCGGCGTGATGCCGGCGAGGTCGAGCATCTTCTCGGCGAGCGCCGGGCGCGTCGGCACCCAGACCACGTCCTTCCCGGGCTGGCCCTCGTAGGGCTCGAAGCCCTGCGCGTGCGCCGGGATGGAAAACGCGAGCAGTGCGAGCAGCAGCGTGCGTGCCATGGTTAAAATCATAACGACTGAGGAGAACTCCGCCATGCCCATTACCGAACTGAATCATTTTCTGCTGGTCGCGAAGGACCTGGAGCGCACCAAGGACTTCTACTGCCGCGTGCTCGGCATGGAAGTGGACGCCGAGCGGCCGGACTTCGGCTTCCCCGGCTACTGGCTGAAGGCGAACGGCGACACCTGCGTGCACCTCGCCTCGCAGCAGCCGAACGAGATCCGCGACCGGTTCCTGCTGAAGAAGCACCCGAAGGGGACCGCCGGCTCCGGCGCCGTGGACCATATCGCGTTCCTTGCGCGGAACGCCCCGGAGGTGCGCGACCGGATTCAGAAAAACCGGGTCGAGATGCACTACCGCAGCTTTCCCGACGCCAAGCCGCCGCTCTTCCAGATCTTCCTCAAGGATCCGGACGACGTGACGATCGAGCTCAACTTCCTCGGTGAGAAGATCAACGACAAGGATTGGCAAGGCAGCGGCGCCGCCTCCGCGATGACGCTGAAGAAAGAGGCGGGCAAGAAAACCAAGATCGCCCAGCACTAGGCGTGCGCGGCGTCGTCTTCCTCGGCGAGCGCCGAGTCGAGCTGCGCAGCTTTCCCGATCCGACGCCCGGCGAGGGCGAGGTGGTGATCGAGATGAAGGCCTCGGGCATGTGCGGCTCGGACCTCAAGTTCTACCGCTCGCCGCCCGGCGCCGCGCAGGCGGCGCTCGGACTGGGCGGCAACGCCGATCCGTTCATCGCCGGGCATGAGCCCTGCGGCGTAATCGTCGCGCGTGGTCACGGCGTATCGGAGCGGGAAGCGCCGATCGGGCAGCGCGTCATGGACCACCATTACGCCGGCTGCGGCACCTGCGCGCATTGCCGCGTCGGCTGGTCGCAGCTCTGCCGCGCCGGCATCACCGTCTACGGCGTCACGGCGCACGGCGGTCATGCCGACTACCTGAAGGTACCGGTGCGCACGCTGGTGCCGCTGCCCGAAGCGCTGTCGTTCGCCGAAGGGGCGGCGGTCGCCTGCGGCACCGGCACCGCCTTCGGCGCGCTCCGGCGCATGCACATCGCCGGCGGCGACACGCTCGCGGTGTTCGGCCAGGGACCCGTCGGCCTATCCGCCACCGTGCTCGGCAACGCGATGGGCGCGCGCGTCATCGCCGTGGAAACGTCGCGCGAGCGCATGAAACTGGCGCAGGAATTCGGCGCCGATGCCGTGATCGACGCGAGCAAGGAAGACGCTGTGCAAGCGCTGAAGGAGCTGACGCACGGCGTAGGCGTTGACCTGGCGCTCGACTGCACCGGCGTGGCGCCGGCAAGGCGGGCGGCGGTGCGGTGCGTGAAGACCTGGGGCACCGCGTGCTACGTCGGCGAAGGCGGCGACGTGACGCTCGAGGTGAGCCCCGATCTGTTGCGCCGGCAGGTGACGCTGATCGGCTCGTGGACCTTCAGCGCCATGGGCATGCAGGAGTGCGCCGAGTTCATCGCCAGGAAACGCATTCCCCTGGAGCGCATCTTCTCGCACCGCTGGCGGCTCGAGCAGGCCGACGAGGCGTACCGGGTGTTCGACAAGCAGGCGAGCGGCAAAGGCGTCTTCCTGCTTTGAGCATCGCGCTCAACCACACCATCGTCAACGTGCGCGACAAGCGCGCCTCCGCCGATTTCTTTACCGAGCTCTTCGGCCTGCCCGAGGCGAAGCCGTTCGGCTCCTACTTCCTGAGCGTCGAGCTCGACAACGGCGTGACGCTCGACTTCTGCGACGCGGACTACGAAG
>C688J18823_10001456_pt1 | contig 14576 bp, 15 predicted proteins | sample HopSoiMetagenom1_FD_18823 | JGI IMG/M metagenome (IMG submission 18823)
AAGCCGATAGCTCCGACCAAGAACACTGCGGCTGCGGCTCGCGCGACCAGGACGGGCCACTTTTTTAACGTGAAGATTCGTATCAGCGGCTCCGGCAGCACCGATCCCGTACCCACGTGAGTGATAACTATTCCCTGGGATTCAGCCCTCTTGAAAAATCTTTCACGTAGAAGCGCTGAGTCTATGCATGCAGTGGCTTCAGGCGCGCTGATCTCTGGGTCGCCCGTCGTCACGGCATAATGACTCGCCTGGATCTCCATGAAATCCGAATATCGCTGCCGGCACTCAGGACAGGAAACCATATGTTGCTGTAATTCCGCCAACTCCGCGCCGGAGGCCTGACCGATGCTGGCGACTGCGCATATCTCTTGGTAATGTTCATGCTTTAGCATGCTTCACCTCACCAACAGACACTGCTTCACCGCGCCGAACGGCCACAGGCTCTTCCGTGAGGCAACTCCGCAATCGTTCAAGCCCTCGGTAATAATGATTGCGAACATTGCAGAGCGATTCCTTCGTTTTCTCGGATACATCTCTCAGCGTCAGGCCTTCGAAAAATACCATTTCAATGGTTCTTTTCTGAACCTCGTTAAGGGTGCCCAGCGCTTCTTTGACTACTCGCGCAATTTCCTGGCTGAAAAGCTGTGGCGGCCCCTGGGTGCCTTCCTCCCAATCCAGCACGTCATCAAGTTCGGGTCGGTTATAAAACTGTCGCAGCACAAGGTAGTTCCGCCGGTTCATGCTCCGATGATAGGCATACTGCAAGAGCCACACTTTAAGACTGCCTTTGGCAGAATCGAATTTCTCGGCAATCCGATAAATTTCGAAAAATACATTCTGGGTTACTTCTTCGGCCTCGGACACGTCCCGTACGATTTTGAGAGCAGTAACCAGAACGAGACGATGAAAACGATCGAATAGTACGGCAAATGCGTCCCCATCGCCCCGCTGGACAGCATGCATGACTTCTTCGTCGCTGAGCTGTTGAAGTGGATCCTTGGACTGCGGGCTACGCCGCGTTAGAGGGCCTGGGAACATTCGCTGAATGAATCTGCACATGGAATACCACACCCAACCCGTGAATTCCACAAAAGAAGATTATTTTTTTCTGGTGAGACAGACGTAACAGCCGGCAGGCATACTGATAAAACTCCGCTGCAATGTCCCTACGCGCTCTGCCCGATGGAGCCATCTGCTTCGTGCTCGTCTTCTTCAGCATTGCCAACAGACATATTCTTACTCTTTCTTAGCGGCAGTAGATGTGCGTGCTTCGGCGGAAATACATAATTCTGAACGAACCAGAGCCCGTCGACAGTCAGCCGCCGGCCTATCACGGCCCGGCCGTACTGCTTTACGAATTCGGCGAAATCGTCAGGATCGATAATTCGTTTCTTAACACCAGTTGTTTCCACAATGCGGCACTTGAGCCAACCCTGATCGATCCACCTTTGCACTTCATCGCTGCGTATATGCAAGGCTTCGGCCAGGCTGTAGATTGTGAACCAGTCGCGACCTCTTTGCGCGCTTTCGCCCAGACGATGCAGCATGGCGCGAATGGAGTGTGTTGAGCGTTGCATAGTCCTGGAGACTTCTTCTACCGGGCAGACTTCGATCAGATCAAAAAGCCGCTGCTGTTCGGGCTTTGTCCAGGGTCGCCACGCGCGCTTTTGTGTTACACCATGCTGACGTAAAAATCGAAAACAGGCGTCGCGCGGATTTCCCGATAATTCGGCGAGCCGTGTTGCCAGGGTGGCCAACGCATTCCTTCCATGACTCTGGCCCATCTTTGCGGATCCCGAATAATTCCGGACCAGTTGCACGGCTTCTTCCGGCCAGTCGAAAACCCGGCGCTTCCTGCGACTATCTCGTTCGTCCATACCGCAACCTCTGAAAGACGACGATTAATTCCACGCCGCAATCTCCTCAGGGCCTGGCCGCGCTTCCAGAGTACCTCCTTACTTATCTATGTCAGTCAGGAAGAGATTTGTGACAGAAAATATTGTCTTGGATTTAGGACAAACTTTTGACGAAAGGATTACATTTCCCTCGCAACCAACTCTTTGTGAGGAAGTTCCAATCTAGAGAATGTAAGTAGAGCATTCTGGGCTGCCCTCCCCCGGCGGTCTGCTCTCGCTTACTTTTTGAGAGCGCCTGGTCGATGGTTACATATCCGACCAAGACGTTCTCGCACCACGAATGCTTTGATTTTGCGATTCATACTTGCTGCGAGGTGCCACCGGTGTCTCTATGATTACTCTTTCTGGTAAAAACCCCGCCTGGTGGGACCAGGAACTGGATCCCACGGGTAAGCCCATTCGCCTGGATGTGCGCTCTGCCGCTCGTGAAGTCTGGAACGACGCCTGTAATCAGGCTCGAGCGCTGCTCGGCGAGCCATGCGAGGCCGCAAGCCTCATGGAGAGGTCGGTTGTGCAGATTTCGCGCTATCTCAACCGCCGCGGAGTCGCTACTTTTTCGCAGGACACAAGCAGCCTGCTGATGTGCGCTTTCTGTCGAGCTCTTCGTCGACATGTAGCCAAGCTGCGTCGTATCGAACTGGCGCCCGATCTAAGCGAGGCTTCAGAGCGACGTCCTATTCGATCCTGCACGACCGAGGAAGACTGCCGGTTGGATGCCGAGAAGGCCGCTCGACAACTGAGTGCGCGAGGCCGTCAGATGTACGAGCTTCGCCACGCGGGATTTGAATGGAGAGAGATCGCCCAGAAACTCAGCACTACCGACGCTGCCGCGCGAGCCGAGTTCTCGCGCGAACTGAAGCGGGCGAGACTGAAACTGACGAAGAAGTGTCCAACAAAGACCGACTCACGCGATCAGAAAGACTCCACAAGGCAGCGTGAGTGTAATTCCTGATTTCACCGTTCAACGCCGCGCGTATTCGTGGGTCATTGAGCCACAACGGTCGTGACCGTTACGGGTCTTCCCGCCTTCGGATACATCCATCATTACGGTTTTTGGGGATCACATCGAGCTGCCCTGAGACGTTCGGGAAATTGATGATCTTCCTGTGATCCTTCGCACTCAGAAAAACTCCACGGTGAAGAAGTGTTAAGAATGGAGCGCAGACGCGACGGCCTTTGCTCAGAAAAGAACCAAAATGAAAATGATAGCCATCTAATAAATTAGAGGCATTTTATGAAGCGATTTTCTCTCGTGGCGATTAGCTTGATTCTGGCGGGGGTTTCCGCCATGGCTGCGCCCAATCGAAGTACTGCGAAGGTGCCGGCGTTTCCTGGCACTCTGGCGAATGCGCGCTACGTTTACGTAGCTTCCTATGACGGAGATCAATTCAATCCCAACCTGCTTTCAGAAGATCGCAACGCGATCGGCGCCGTGCAGAACGCCATTCAGCAGTGGGGCAAGCTGACGATCGTGTACCGCCCATCCGAGGCCGACGTCATCATCCTCGTGACGAGCCGGCCTTCCGAAGATCTGATGGCCGTGTACGACGGACACCAGGAACCGATCGGCAATTTTCTCTGGCGCGTCATGGGGCGCGACGGTCTCCAGTACGGTGAAACTCCGCTAGTCACCCAATTTGAAAAGGGATTCGAAAGCGTGCAGCAGCACAAGTAAAGCTTGCCCGCGCGCCCTGCAGGAATCCTGCCGTGCGCATCTGCACTAGGATCGCTGCTTTAAGGCATCGGACTTCCAGAGCATTTCATCCAATAGCAGCGAGACCGGTGGCTTCGAAATGCCTTGGTCCGCCATGAAGGAGAACAATTATGAAAATCGTAGTGATCGGCGGCACTGGACTTATCGGATCTAAGGTCGTCAACAAGCTCCGTCAGCACGGACACGAAGCGGTAGCGGCATCACCCAATACTGGTGTCAACGCTCTGACGGGCGAGGGGCTGGCCGAAGTGCTGAAGGGTGCCTCGGTAGTGGTTGACGCATCTAACTCTCCCTCCTGGGAAGACTCAGCGGTGCTGAAGTTCTTCGAGACATCAACTCGTAACCTCCTCAGCTATGAAGCGACCGCAGGGGCAGGACATCACGTTGCGTTATCGGTTGTGGGAACCGATCGGCTGTCCAAAAGCGGTTACATGCGCGCCAAGATCGCTCAAGAGAAACTGATCAAAGAGTCTTCAATCCCCTACTCCATCGTGCACGCCACGCAGTTTTTCGAGTTCCTCAAGGGCCTTGCCGACATTTCATTCGACGGCGAAAAGGTGCGACTGCCACATGTGCTTTTCCAGCCGATGGCCGCCGACGATGTCGCGAGTGCCTTAAGCAGGATCGCGGTAGGCCCGCCAGTAAATGGCACCCTCGAAATTGGAGGCCCCGAACAGTTTCGCTTGGATGACCTAGTTCGGCGGCGATTGGCGGCACTGAAAGATCCCCGCGAAGTCATCGCTGACCCAAAGGCGCTTTACTCTGGGGCGGAACTCAGCGAGAGAACACTGGTTCCGGGTAAAAATGCACGACTCGGCGAGACGACTTTCGAAACCTGGCTCACTCAGTCCGCAGCGCAAATTCAGACTGCGAAGTCCCCAGCTGCGTAGTCGCAACCCGCCAGGCGAATCTCCGACCTGGGCGTGAGTGTAGTTTCCTGAAATCTTCAATCGAAAGCCGCCTCAAGACGGGCGACCTCCACCCATACCTACAGGGACAGAGAAGACTTGTGAGAATCGCGACCTTCAACATTAACAACATCAACAAGCGGCTTGATAACCTCTTGGCTTGGTTAATCAAAGCTGAGCCGGACGTGGTCAGTCTCCAAGAGCTCAAGGCGGAGCAGGGAGCTTTTCCTGTGAATGCTCTTCGAGCTATCGGGTACGAAGCAGTCTGGCAAGGGGAGCGTTCCTGGAACGGTGTGGCCATTCTCGCGCGAAACCATGTTCCCGTGTTGACCTGCGCAAGCTTGCCGGGAAATCCTGAAGATCACCAAGCCCGCTACATCGAAGCGGCTGTTCAGGGAATCTTGATCACTTCCATCTACCTCCCCAACGGGAATCCGCAGCCTGGACCGAAATTCAAATACAAGTTGGCCTGGTTTGAGCGCCTCATTGCCCGTGCTGCGGAACTCATTGCGAGCGGCGCCCCCGTGGTGCTGGCCGGTGACTACAACGTCGTGCCGACGCCGCAGGACATTTATCCGACTCGATCGTTGGATAACAACGCGTTGATCCAACCCGAAAGCCGCCAAGCCTTCGCACGTTTGCTGGCTCAAGGCTGGATCGACGCGATGCGGAAGCTACATCCGGAGGGGCCGCTCTGGACTTTCTGGGATTACAAATACGAACGGTGGCCGAAGGACAAAGGCATGCGACTCGATCACTTTCTGCTCTCGCCGAAGTTGTCGGGCCGTCTCGCGGACGGTGGTGTAGACCGATGGGCGCGTGGGCAGATTAACGCCAGCGACCATGCGCCAACATGGATATTGCTTGATCTTTAGACTAGGCGATGCCAGGGCACGAATTCTCAAGCATCGTTGCAGGATTAGCAATCCTAGCTGATGAAAAGAGTAGGTAAACAGCTGGAAAGATAGCTTACCTTTCCGACAAAGAGACAAATTACCAAGGAGACAATTCCTATGAAAGTGACATGGCTCGACCATTCCGCATTTCGCATCGAGGCGGGCGCGGCCAAGATTTTGATCGATCCGTTTCTGTCCGATAACCCGTCTTGGGACAAAGGGTGGAGCGGCTACCTTGCAGGCAAGAACTCGACCCAGGGAGGTGACCGATGAAGGCGATTGTGGTGACGGGAACGGCCGGGGTAAAGCTGGTGGAGCGGCCCGAGCCGCAGGCGGCGATAAACGACGTCGTTGTTCAGATTCATGCGTCGGGATTCACCGGGGATGAGCTGACGTGGCCCTCGACCTGGACCGATCGCGTGGGCCGTGACCGGACGCCTTCAATCCCCGGACACGAACTCGCCGGAGTGGTCACCGCTCTCGGCTACGGCACGACGGGGCTGTCGATTGGACAGCGGGTGTTCGGCCTCACGGACTGGTATCGCGACGGTACGCTGGCGGAGTATGTGGCCGTCGAGGCACGCAACCTCACACCGCTGCCGGGCGACGTTGACTTCACGGTGGGCGCGGCCCTCGTGATGCCGGGCCTGACCGCGTGGCAGGGACTGTTCGAGCACGGCCGCCTTCGCGCGGGACAGAGAGTCCTCGTCCACGGTGCGGCCGGCGTAGTCGGTTCGATGGCGAGCCAGCTCGCACGTCAGGCCGGCGCGTATGTCATCGGCACCGGGCGCGCTGACGCCCGTCAATCGGCTCTCGACTTCGGCGTACAGGAGTTCGTCGACCTCGAGAATGACGCACTCGAACACGTCGGCGCAGTCGATCTGGTTTTCGATGTCATCGGCGGCGACATCGGAAAGCGGTCTGCGGGCCTGATTCGCGCTGGAGGAACGCTGGTGACCGTCACCGGCCCGACCGAGGCGCGGCCCTCTGGCGGCCTGACTATCGACTTCGTCGTCTTGCCCGATCGCGCTCAATTGAGTGAGGTCGTCCAGCGGGTGCGGGATGGTCGATTGCGGACGAACATCGGCACCGTCTCGACTCTCGACGATGCCGTCGCCGCCTTCAACCCGACCGAGCGACGCAAGGGAAAGACGATCATCCGCGTTCATCCGTGAGGACTCGGGGATTGCCCAACGCTCACGAAGGTGCAATTGACGCGCCGAAAAGGAGACTTTAGATGTCGAACACGATTACGCCGGCCAGCCGGGTCTCGGCGTAATCAAATGTCTGATGAGTATTCCACCCGCCATAAAGCCCATCATGCTGCGCGCTTGAGACTCCGAGGAGATCGAGCGGTTGGTATGGTCAGGGGAGCCATTCTTCCATTCGCAAGACTCACAAATCCGCCGTGATGCGTGAGCTCGCCGTGCCGGAAGAGTCGGGCCAGCATCGCTAGAGCCTGATATGCGAGCGTTTGATTGATGAAAGGTTCCTGCCGCTCAAGCGCCTCCACGGCACTGCAGGCGGGAAGGTCATCTGCGCTGTCAAGAAGTGGTGTGACAATTTCGGGAAATAATTCGGCGACTGTGGGAAGCCTGCCGGGTGTCTTGCGGTTACGATCGTTTTTCGGTTGTCCGAGTACAAATTGCCCGCCATCCGCGGTATTGCCGAGGTCCAGCCAATAGACGCACTCTTTGAAGAGTGGCGACCTCGTAATGTCGAGCCGCGCGGCACGCGTGTCCACGCACGAGATAATGATGTCCGCTTTACCTTGAGTTTTCGCGGTCACATATTCTGTCGAGGCGTGCCAGTTCAATCCCCAAAACAAGTTCAGCCGATTGACAAGCACGACCGACTTGTACAGCCCGATCTCAGATTCAGAGAAGGGTTGTCGCACGCAGTTCGTCGCAGTCACCTTATCGCCGTCAGCGACTATGACGTGAAGCCCGGGGTACCCTGCCGCTAAGAGCGCCTGGTGCAGAAACGGCAGCCCACCAATTACGGCCGATCCCGTTCCGCCGCAGCCAACCACGACGACACGATGGACTGAGCGCGAGCGATTGAGCTTGTGAACAGTTCGCGGCATATATTTCACCGTTCTTCGATAAATTGCAGCAATGTTTGCCGGCATTCGATGAGATATCGAGTGGGAAACTGAGCCGTGCCCGCTAACTCGGTCCAGAGACCGATGAAGCCTGCGGAGTGCGTAGTTAGCTTTGCGATGCCGCTCGGATGAGTGAACCGACTGTTGAAGAATCCTTCTTCCCACTCAAGCATGTTAGTGACGTCGGTCTCCTGGGGTCGCGGCATATCGCCCTCACATACATCGCCGCGGCTGGCCTCGGTATTCCAGTAGGGCGCGACCATTAACCTGGTTTCAGCTTTTGGCCGAGCCGGATCGGAAATCGCTCGCAGAAAGAGACATCCACGCTGTACCTTCCAGACCAGGGCAGGATGCGGGCAAATCGCGCCGTTGATCGCTTGTCGGTCGTCAGCGCCGTGTGAAAAGAAAATGCGGTGCTGGCGAGGCGGCGTCCACCAGACCAGAAGATCCGAAGTATACGCGAGCACATTTTCGGGCAACAGCACAGCACGTGGCGCCCGTTGCAGGCCGTGGGTGAGCCGTTCGAGAAAGCTGGTTGTGAGCAGGGTTCCGGGTTCCAGCGACGCTTGCTGGTCTGGTCCTTGCGAAGTCACCTGGTGAACGGTTGCGAACTTCTCGCGCTGCGAAACCTGGTCCTCATAAATCAGTATCGCCTGCTTCAGTTGAAAATCCCGGCTCGTCCCGATCTGTGTAACGACTTGCATTTTCCAACTCCTCGGCGAAACGTGCCCATTCACCCAGAGCGGCGACTGTGCGGATCATCCGCGGAAGGGCTCTGATAATCTTCGTGAAGAAATCCTTGTCGCCGGGTCGGAAGCACAGGATGATCGGTGCTCGGGCACTCGTACCGGACTCGAATTGATCGCGGCAGAACTCATCAAACCAGGCCACGATGGGGTCATCGCGCCAATGACTGATCCCTAAACCAGGTAGAGGCGAACCATCCATGTAATAAGCCGCATCATCAATCAACTGATGGCACGTCTTTGACATCGCCGGCAATCGAATGGTTCGTGAGCCCAAATACATGGTGTGGGCCTTTTGAAACGCCGACCGCAATTTAATGTCAGTAATCGACGCGATCGCCGCACTAACATCGGCGGCTCTCAGCCTCAATTTGTCAGACTCGCGTATGTAGGTGGCAACCTTCGCTGGATCCGCGAATTCCACCTCGCCTTCCAGATCAACATCTTCGCCAGCCTCGCGATCCGAAATATAGGCATCACGGCGCCATTGATAAATATGCTCCGCCTCAGAGAATCCAAACGCCTCAAACACTCGTGATGCCGTTCGGTAAAGCCACTGATAGAGACTGGCCATGAGCTGTTCTCGACGCGGGTTTCCTTCCAGGCGCTCATAGATCGGGCTGAGAGGAATGTACTGTGGATCGGACGTGTTGTTCCAGACGAAGAAGATCACTTCCTTCTCTGGCTTTCTATACTCATCCAGTCCATCTGCGATCCCGAATTCAATCGCAAACTGATCGGGGCCATCTCCAAATGCACGGTAGGCGATGTCAGTGAGCGCCGCCTGTATAGCATCCGCGGGCGAGGTGGCTTTCTCGAGGTGTTTCTCCGCGAGCAAGCCTTGGTTGATGAGTGACCGTGCCAGCGGCAGTACGGCCTCGGTTCCGGTGGAGAACTGAAGCCGAGTGCGGACGCCTTCCAGAGTGGGCAATCGAAGCGAGTGCGGCGGTGCGATCAGACGAGCGGATGAATCCAGCTTGCATCTGGGCAGATGCGATTGTCGCGCCCGGCCATCTGAGCGGAATGGGCCAGCGCGTCGGCCAATATGCCCGTGGCCTTTGATGAATCGGGGCATTTTTGTATCTCCCTTAGCATCTTGAGGTCGCACGGCTGCCCCGCTTTCGCAACGCTACGGAGTATTTGCAGCACACCCTCCTGGGGTCCGTGCCTTGGGCGGCGCATATTACCCCTTTGCGCCGATCGCGCGGCTGAAGGTGTATCGCATCTTGCCATCGACCGGCTCCGGTCCAGTTACGGTTGCGGTCGTGATCTCCGGATGCGCGGGGATATACATCTCGCGCACTTGCTCAACTGCCATGTCAGGGTTTGGATCGGGCAGTGTCTTTCCGTCAAAGACGAATTCACGCTCGAGTTTTTCCACCTTGATCGTCATTGTTGGGTCACCTCGGAACTTTGGGTTAAGAGCGTTTGTGAGGTAGGATTTGCGGCATCCACTATGGCCATTGGCGCGGGTTGCGGCTGCGTACCGGGGGCAGCGGCCGACTTGTCGGTCCACCATAGAGGCAGGGTCTCGTCCGCTTCCGGCTTCGGTTCTTCTTTCTGTGACTTGTCGTCCTTCTTAGCGGCTTTTTCCTTGGCTTTGGCTTTATTGCGTTCGTCAATTGCTTTCACCGCCTCGGCGATCTCGTTGCTGGCTCGGTCAAAGCTATTTTGGAGCGTTACATGAGAGTCCACGTACTGCAACAAAATGCCCGGAAGTTTTTCGTCGACCTCCTCGGCGGTTCCTGTGATTGAGATGGGCGTGGTAAGTGCCTTGATCGCTTCGTCCGGAACAGATGCAACTTCATTCTTGTGGGAATAGCTGATCTGCTCGTTCACTTTCTTGTCTTCCGGCCTGGCATGCGGCACCACGTTGACTCGGACGTGCTCATTGTCGAGCACCGCAACGGTGATCGTCAGTGAGCGCCTGGCAATTAATTTCTTGAGTTCTGTGAACATTGTCACTCCTGGGAATTTTAATTTGTGCAAGTTGGTGAAATGGAGGCGCTTGGATAGCAGGTTGCTGACGAATCCAGCAAAATCTGTGGATTCCGCTTCAAGATCCGAAAGTCTGTGTGCCATATTGCATGCTGATAGTCGGGCCAATGTTTTGGCGTCGGAGTCGCTCTACAAACTGGCTCCTTTACCGAGCGGTGCCTATAAAATAGCCAAGTCGTTGAAAGGGCTTTCGGTCGGCATCGAAATAGGAGCACTGACGTGAAGATTAAGCTTGCAGTGATCGCGTTGATCATCTCTTTCTACGCTCAAGCGTCGCTGGCGCAGGCTGACACACCGCGGCCCTTACGGGCGAGAGTCATTGTTTTCGTGCACGGCATTCACGGCAGCCGTGAGTCCTGGCGAGCGTCGACCAGGGCTTATTGGCCAGACCTGATACGCGCCGATCCGCGCTTTGCCTATTCCGATGTTGACGTTGCAGAGTATCCCACGCCGTCCAAGAAGGGCACTATGTCGAGTGTTCAATTATCAGAGGTTCTCTGGGCTAGCCTCAAACAAGATCATGTTTGGGAACATCGCGAGGTAGTTTTCATCGCGCACAGCTTGGGAGGTATCCTCGTTGAGGAGATGCTCTTAAGACACCCGCCGGAGGCAAACCGCGTCAAATTCATCGTCTCGTATGGAACACCGCATGAGGGTTCTTTCGTCGCCCGGCTCGCGTCGATCTATGACAATGATCCGCTCTTAAGCGATCTCAAGGACGGGAGCGATAATGTTTTCCTGACGCAACTGGAACAAAGCTGGAGGGGAAACAATTCTGTCAATGGTATCCACCGGTTCTGTGCTTTTGAATCTGTCGACACAAAGCCCGAAAGTGGCATGGGCCACTACTTCGGGGCGCATACCCGCGTCGTCCGGTATTTCAGCGCGACTTACGGATGCGACGTTACCACGCCACCGCAAGAGATACTGGCCGACCATCTGCAAATGATCAAGCCTGTCGACCGCGCATCTGACACCTATGACTTTTTCGTGCGCGTATACCACGACAACCCGATCGCAGAGGAACGCGTTGTTTATCGGGACAATGTGATTTCTGGTCTCAATGTTGACTGTAATCGCACGAAATCCGATCCAGATTTGCAGGTCCCAATGACACTCGATGGCAGCCTGAGTGAGAAGGTGTTAACCGCTACTGCTTCATTGATCAACTTCGACAACATTCAAGCAGTTAATCCCAACCCGCCCGTTGTCACGAGGATCGATCCGAATGGAATAGCGCACGTTAGTTACGGATTCAACGGGCTGGACAAGAACTGGCTGGGAAACTGCCCCGGCGCCGGCCATGCATCTGTGAGTGTTCAATTTGCTATTCATCAAGACGTACCGATTCGAGAGCCGGTGAAGTCAAACCAGCCGAATAGATAGCAAATCAGTGTTAATTCTGGCATGACTGGGGATGCGTCACTCTCAGTTATCCCTGTCCACAGGCATACCCTTGCGGACAGGGATTAACAGCGGCTAAGCCGGCAACTGGTTCAGAAATTCGCCCAGCTTGGCCGTGGCTTTGAACTGTGGAACAGGATCTAGCTTCTTGAAGGCGCTGGTAAACGCGTTAGACAAGCTCCACATCGTTCGAGGTGAGAATTCCTCGTACTGCGGCTCAAAATAGAGCCGGTGGACTTCTGACAGCAGACTCCTGGGCGCGTCCAGCTTGCCGTCGATGAATGCGGCATAGAAGATCAACTTGGCCCGCTCATCGGTGAGCTGTGTTTGCCGCCAGTGTTCGACCTGGCGTTGCATGGGTTCGAAGTTCCTCTGGATCCTGTCCACTCCGACGGCAAGAGTGTCAATCAGATTGAAGCTCTTGCTGTGCTTGGCAAGGACAGGCGTGAAATCGCCGCTGAAGGCCATGTTGGAGCAGACAAACACGCGCAGGCCTGCGGTGAGGCCGAGGCGCAGTGATTTGTCATGCGAGTTGCGAATGCCGATCGAGAAGCGGCATCCCTCCATTTGGGTCTCAAGATCGAGAACTCCAAACATCTTCATGCCGTCCTTGGAAGCGGCATATTCTTCATTCACTACTGCGATGTGGCGAAAGCTCAAGGTTTCAACCAGTGCCTCAACAATCTCGTGGTGAGGGACCGGGCGATGCGTTGCGGTTGCTTGTGGAACTGGAATTTGCGCCAACTCCGTCCGCCCAATTTTGGACAACGGGCCGGCGACAAGGGTGCCAGTGCTCATGGTGGTTTTTCCTTTCTATTTTTTGGTGAAGTTAGAACGACAATCAGGGCGGTCTGAGCGGTGAGGCGGCGGATTTCCACTCAGAACGGTTGTGGTCTCGGGCAAAAAGAGAGTACCTTTGTGTCCCTGGGGGAGGCCGATGTCTGCGCACATTTTGCAGGTCGCGTACTATCCCACTCTGCGAGACATCCGCGCGCAATTACTTGGTGCCGCAGGTTATGAGGTTTCGTCTGTCTTAGGCAACGACGAAGCTATGGCGCTGAGCCCGTCACATATCGCGGCTATCGATTTGGTTGTGGTGGGTTTTTCCACTTCGCATTCAGTTCGGGCGGCGATGGTTCAGTGGTTCAAAGTACGCCATTCCATGATCCCCGTCGTCGCCTTGCAGTTCTACGAGTGGGAGACATTCGTTGAGGCCGATGCGGTTAGCTTGTGCGAGGATCCCAGGAATTTACTAGCAACGATTGCCAATATTCTGAAGGCGTAATCATTAGGTCCACCTGCCGCCGAAGAATTACTGCGTTTGTAGCAGCAAGACCTTCCACCGTCGGCGGATTCAATTGAAGAGCGATGGCTGCTCGGGCACCGGAGTTCGCGCACGCCGGCGATGGAATTTCAATTCTTCAGGCCGTTGGCCGAACACGAGAACGGGTTGCATATTGACAGCGGATTCGATGAGACTTTGTGGGCCATCCATCTCGACCGGCAATTGTTCTGCCGCCGCAATCTCGCTCGCCTTGATGCTGGCAGCGAACAGTTTTTCGTGCTCTTGATGAAGCGTCTTCCAGATAGCGTCGGCCGAGTCGCCAATGCCATTCTTCTCGACCAGTTCACGCGCCATCGCGGCGAGCATGTCGTCATCGTCGTCGATACTTTGCAAGCCTTCTCCGGCAAACTTGCCTTCCATGGCCAGAGCGACCAGCAGCTTTTTACCCATGAGGCGCAGACACGAGGTTTGCATCGTGTTTTCGTAGCACATGAACTTCACTCGCACGCGCCGTTTCTGGCCAATTCGCCATGAGCGCCGCGCGGCCTGCCGCAGGGTATGTAATGAGTAACCGGATTCGTAGAAAAGAATGGTCGGAAAGTCGAGCAGGTCCAGTCCGGTTTCGACGAGCTTCGGATGTGCGATCACTACCTGGACGCCTTCTTTTACCTTCTTGGCGTACCAGGCCTCGCGCTTATCGGTGGGCACGTTTCGCCGGAGTACAGCGGTGCGAATGCCTTCTCGGGCCAGAATCTGTTCCAGCCGCGCCGTCACATCCCGTTTCTGCGTGTAGACGGCGTAAACCTGGCAGCGTCTGCCCTCGGCCAGTTCGCTCTTAATCTCCTCAATCAGCCGCCGCTCTTTGGCGTAAAGCGTGTCTTGTGGCAGGTCCTGCGTCTCCGCAATGACGAACTTGACCTTGCGCCCAAGCTCGGGATCGAACTCTGTGCCATAAAGGGTGCCGAGGCCATAGGGATGATCGGGATATAGCAACAACGCATTTAGCATGTTGCTGAGGACGGAGCGATTGCCTTTGTGCGCCTTCAGCGCTGCGCGGATATCCTCTTCCAGTGCCTGATAAGCAATGCGCATGCGTTCGTCCATCGGCATGCTGAGGAAGGACTCTTCGTACGGAGGCAGCTCGGCCGAAATATCCTCAAGGAATACGAAGGCGCACAGCTGCATGAGGAACTCGCCAAACAGGAGCGGCGATGCGCCGGGCTTGCGGCGAACGGTGACCGTTGTCTTTGCTTTCGAACAAGCGTTGTCGGCGGGGTCGATGCGCGTGACAGTTTCCAGGACGCCGTAGTCCTGAATGAATCCCGTTCGTCCGGGAGATCCCCATTCATATCCGTGCTCCTTCATCTTGCGGGCTTCGAGACGGTAAAGCGTGTTGAACAGGTCATCGGCGTAGCCGCCGAGTAGTGTCCCGGTCAGTCCGACAATCTTGTTGGTGCAGGAGGCAAGAGTGCCGAGCGCATTTCCCTGAGCTGTGTCTCCGGCAAGCTGATGGATCTCGTCGCAGATGGCATAGTCGAACCACCGCCGCATATGGCGGCCAATGAATTCGACAGGCGCCATGCGGCGGATCTTCTCTTTGTCCGC